>Ga0209333_1001183_pt1 | contig 13105 bp, 8 predicted proteins | sample BlaSpr_A8_OM2_O3_FD_187982 | JGI IMG/M metagenome (GOLD analysis project Ga0209333, IMG submission 187982) | Forest soil microbial communities from Thunder Bay, Ontario, Canada - Black Spruce, Ontario site 2_A8_OM2_O3 (SPAdes) (version 2) | ecosystem: Environmental > Terrestrial > Soil > Boreal... | reverse complement strand
TTCACGTGAGGGGCGCCACAAAAATCTACAGAAGAGAATGCTGGGACGCAATTGGCGGATTTTGGCCGGCGCCGGGGTGGGACACGATGGATGAAGTTAAGGCCAGCATGTTGGGTTGGACCACTAGGAGCTTTCCAGACTTGCATATTATCCATCACCGGGTTACTGGCACGGCGGAAGGCATTTGGAATGGGGTGGTCAAAAATGGGAGGGCTAATTACATTTGTGGTTACCATCCTTTATTCATGTTATCTAAGTGCTTCGCCCATCTCATCCGCAAGCCGTACATCATTGGTTCGTTCGCACTGTTTTATGGATTCGTCAGTGGCTACGTGAAACGTATTCCCCAAGTAGATGACCCTCAAACAATTACATATCTTAGGCGTCAGCAGCTCAGCCGTCTTTGGGGCGGAGAAACGATTTGGCGTTGAATTAAAACCGCAACTTCCTCCAGCCGGACTCGCTTGGAAAATGGCTGAGGATTTCATTTAGAGGCTGAGTAACGACCCTGCCATCTAGGGAGAGGCCAATCGCATGTGCGGCATTTGCGGAAAATTGATGTTCGATCAGCAGGCCACTGTCCCGCCCGAGCTTGTAAAGGCGATGGCGGACACGATTTCTCATCGAGGTCCAGATGATGAGGGATATCACGTCTCCGGCCAGATCGGACTGGGCTTTCGCCGGCTTTCTATCATTGATCTAAACACCGGACACCAACCGATCTCAAATGAAGATGGTAGCGTCTGGATCGTTTTTAACGGCGAAATATACAACTATAAGGAGTTGCGGGAATTCCTATCGTCCCGGGGACATGTATTTAGGACTAAGACAGACACGGAAGTAATTGTCCATCTCTACGAAGAGTTCGGCGAGCGTTGCGTCGATAAACTCAGAGGAATGTTCGCCTTTGCCATCTGGGATGACCGTCGTAAGCTCCTTTTTATTGCTCGGGATCGCTTGGGAATCAAACCCCTTTACTACGCGTCGTCCCCGAGATCATTGGTCTTCGCATCCGAGATGAAGGCGATTCTGGCAGATCCTGAGGTTCTTCGCGAGGTCGAGCCGGCCATGATCGACCGGTTCCTTTCCTTTTACTATACTCCTGGCGAGGAGACTCTTCTTAAGAGTGTCAAGAAGCTACAGCCGGGTCACTATCTGATCGTACGTCACGGCGAGTTGCATATTCATCAGTATTGGGATCTGCATTTTTTACCTGAGCCTCAACATTCAAATCAAAAGCAAGCCGAAGAACAGCTCGTGGATTTGCTCGAAGAGTCGGTCCGACTGCATATGATCAGCGATGTCCCGGTCGGTTTTCTGTTGAGCGGAGGCTTGGATTCAACGGCTATGCTTTGTTTCGCAGCCGGAAAGAGCGACCAACCAATCAGCAGCTATACGATTGGTTTTTCTGAACCAGGGATCGAAGACGAAAGACCTTTCGCTCGGCTGGCGGCAAGTAGATACGGCGTTAAACACTACGAGATGACGATTACCTCTCAAGACTTCTTGGACTTTCTGCCCCAGTATGTTTGGCATATGGAGGAGGCGGTTTCCGAACCTCCTGCAATCGCTCTTTACTATGTGTCAAAATTGGCAAAAGAATATGTGAAGGTCCTGATTTCCGGAGAAGGCGGGGACGAGGCTTTCGCGGGCTACGGAAACTACAGAAATATTCTTTGGCTGGAACGCCTGAAGTCTGCTATCGGGCCACTGAAGGGCGCTTTTTCTGGCTGTCTTGGCGCCTTAAATTCTGTTCTGCGGTCCAACAAAATTGCAAAATATCTCGCGTTGCTTGATATTCCATTGAGTTCGTATTATTACAGCAGAACGTCTAGCCCCTTTAGCTTTTTTAACCGACCGAGTAACCAAGTGTATTCTTCAGGCTTCGCTCATCTTGTCGACAAAAGAAGATCTCTCTCTGTCTTGCAAAAGTATCTTCACATGGACATGAACAACCTTAACACGATGTTATATGTGGACACGAAAACTTGGCTTCCCGACGATTTGCTCATAAAAGCCGATAAGATCACGATGGCTAATTCAATCGAATTGCGCGTGCCATTTCTAGATCACAAGGTGATGGAATTCGCAGCTTCGCTGCCGTCCAACTTTAAGGTTCATGGTTTCACTACAAAGTATCTTGCAAAGAAGGCCCTAAGCCACAGGGTTCCGCATGAAATTCTGCACCGAAAGAAGACCGGATTCCCAGTTCCATACGAAACCTGGCTGCGGAAGGATCTAAAGCCGTGGCTTCAAGATCTCCTGTTCTCTCAGCGAGCGCTCCAAAGAGGCTACTTTGATCGATATGGTATGGAGAAATTGTTTTCCAAGAACTCGGAAGCAGGTACCTACTCCAAGGAAATCTTTTGTCTCGCGGTTCTAGAATTGTGGCACCGTATCTTTGCGGACGGCGGAAGTCTGCCAGTGTCTCATGAAGCCGGAAGGCTAATTAAAGACGAAACGCATTCCTGTCCGGTCACAAAATAATTCTAATTCCGGTATGGATTCACCGCTCGGAACTCCTCTTGGGCAGTTGAGTGACAAAGTGAAATGAATTCCCGGTACTTAGATCGGTTGCTGAAGTTCGGCATAAGCCTGGTTTTCTTTGGCGTAATCTCCTTGCGCGATGGTCTGATGTCTCTACTGGGCCATCCGATGCCGAGAGGTTGTGTCGTCCTTTACTATCATTCAGTGGCCAAGCAACATCGAGAATTGTTCGCTCAGCAGATGGATTTGATCTTGCGTTGCGCCAAACTCATCTCGGCAACTCAAGAAGAGCCCTGTGGTCCGGGTGAGCGATATGTAGCCATTACCTTCGATGATGGCCTGGAAAGTGTATTAGAAAATGCTTTACCCGAGATGGAAAGCAGAAAAATTCCTTCCACGATGTTTATTGTCGTGCAATCTCTAGGGGATTTCCCGTGTTGGATCCCAGACGGCCCTAGGTCGGATGCAACCCAGAAGGTCATGTCCATCGAACAACTACGTCATCTGAGCTCGGATCTTGTCACCGTTGGCTCACATACTCTCACTCATCCGAACCTCCGCCGGGTGGATCAGGCGCAAGCGCGCAGAGAAATCTCTGACTCCCGCGCTGAACTTCAGAGAATTCTAAATATGGACGTGTCGCTCTTCAGCTTTCCATATGGCGAGTTCAACAGCAGGCTGATTCAGCTTTGTCGTGACGCTGGATACGAGCGGGTGTTTACCACGCTCCCCATTCTTGCGTTTTGCGGACCTGACGAATTCGTTTCCGGTCGAGTGACGGTAGAGCCCACGGACTGGCCGATTGAGTTTCGCCTTAAGATTCTTGGAGCGTACAGATGGCTCCCGCTTGCAATCGCTCTGAAGCGGAAGCTGCGTTCTAGTTTCTCCGCCGCTATGCGATCTCGTATCCAAGATGAGTTGTAGTTAAAAGTGGGATTAACGCCTTTTTTTAAGTCGTATTTCTGGTCGTTATGGCATTAATACTGCGTCGCTCAGAATCAGAATTCGCGTTTGATTACGTCCCGCCCGCTTAGAGAGTTGACTCCCGCCTACAAAATCGCTCCTCTCCAGGATCCGCGATGGGAGGAATTTCTAAGCCGGCATCCTCGCTCCTCGGTGTTTCATACAACTGCGTGGCTTGAGGCACTTCGCCGTACATACGGTTACCAGCCCGTCTGCTATACCACATCTCCGTCGGACGTTCCTTTGCGGAATGGGTTCGTGTTTTGCCGGGTCGAGAGTTGGATAACAGGCCGCCGGCTAGTGTCGCTGCCGTTTTCGGACCATTGCGACCTTCTAATAGACACTCCGGCAGACATTCCATGCCTGCTGGCTGCGCTGGCGCAAGATTGCGAGAAAGAGAAACAGGCTCATGCAGAGATCCGCCCGCTCCATTCGCTCGAAGGTATCGAGCCATTTTTTAGTCCCACGGTGGCGTATTGCTTTCATGAGCTAAACCTCGATCCAACCCTAGAAACCCTTTTCAGCAATTTCCATAAAGATTCCACGCAAAGAAAAATCAAGCGCGCTGAACGTGAAGGGTTGACGGAGCAAGTGGGTCGCTCCGAATCGCTTCTCGAAAAGTTCTATCGTTTGCAATTGCTTACTCGCCGCAGGCATGGTGTCCCGCCACAGCCCCGCAGTTGGTTTCGGAACATGGTTGATTGTCTTGGTGAAGCACTTCAGATGCGATTGGCATTCAAGGGCGATCAACCAATTGCTGGGATTCTTACTCTGCGACACAAGAATTCCCTGGTCTACAAGTACGGATGCTCCGAAGTTGAATCCAATAACCTCGGAGGCATGCACCTATTATTTTGGCGTGCCATCCAGGAGGCCAAGGCCTCGGGTTTGCAACAGTTCGACTTGGGCCGATCAGACATCGATAACAACGGCCTGATCACCTTCAAGGATCGTTGGGGGGCAAAACGATCGACATTGAGTTACTTCAGACACGCGGGCTCTGGGCGATCACTAAGCGACCCGAAACGTTCCACTGCGGATTGGAAATCTCGGCTTGCGAAAGAAGTCTTTGCCCGCGCTCCAAACGGATTTCTTTCTGTAGCAGCCAACCTCTTGTATAAGCACGTCGGGTAAGCGATCCAATTTTCCACCTTAAGAGACCTTCTCGTGCAGATTAGCGCCAATTCCTTGACAAAGCGGCCCGGACCCATCCAACTACAGCAGTATTATTGATGGTGCTATGTTAGTTGCCTTTCAACCACCTCATTTCTGTACTATAAACTCTCTTTACTCCCGGCCAAAAAAGGAACGCACACCGAGCCCAATCTAAGAGCGAGTCCGGAAATATAGCTAAATTATGGATCACGCATTACTAGACTACTTTCGGTGCCCAGAGGACTTCGCGGAGATTGAAGTCAACGGGCGTTTATCCTCAGATTCCGGATACTTCCAATTCGGTCCAGACATCTGCTACGGCCAATACTCTGGCGGTCAGCCTTCGAAACATCTAACTCGTGGCCTTTGCGACGCGTCCCAGGATGTGAAGATCGAGGGCACGCGTCTTTACTTGCCTTTTGATCTCACTCAAATCGTTGACAACCTCCGGCGTGAGCGTTATCAACTGAACTCTTGGCACTCCTTGGAAAAGATAACCGGCGGAAAGACTTCGAGGGCTGTTTATTATCTGCTCCGTCCAATCCTTCCCATATCGGTTAGGAAACATCTTCAAAGAGCTCGTTTGAGCGGTTGGGACAAAATCCTATTTCCACGTTGGCCGGTGGATTCGACGGTTGAATCCCTGATGGCGCACACCGTCTCATTACTTCTGAAGGCTCGGCAGGCTGAAAGAGTCCCATTTATTTGGTTCTGGCCCAATGGTGCCCCAGCTGCGTTAATCATGACCCACGACATAGAAGCCTCAGCCGGACGAGACTTCAGCGCGCAACTCATGGATATCGACGACTCCTACGGCATCAAGTCAGCGTTTCAGGTTGTTCCCGAAATGCGTTACGACGCTCACGCCGAGTTCCTGGATGTTTTCCGACAAAGAGGCTTTGAGGTGAACGTTCATGATTTGAACCACGACGGAGCCTTATTCCAAAAGAAAGAGGAATTTCTCCGGCGAGTCGAACAAATCAATCGCTACGTAAAAGGATTTGGGGCGCAAGGGTTTCGCGCCGGAGCGATGTATCGGAATCAGGATTGGTACGACGCATTTAAGTTTTCGTTCGACATGTCTGTTCCCAATGTTGCTCATTTGGAGCCGCAACGAGGCGGTTGCTGTACGTTGATGCCGTACTTCATCGGACAAATTCTTGAGCTGCCTCTGACAACTACGCAGGATTATTCCTTATTTCACATTCTAGGGGATTACTCAATTGAACTTTGGAAGCAACAGATCGATCTGATTATCAAGAAAAATGGATTGATCAGCTTTATCGTGCATCCGGACTACGTAATTGAGGAAAAAGCTCGGAACGTGTACCTCGATTTGCTCGGACATTTGGCTCGAACGCGCGCGGACAAGAAAGTATGGATGGCACTACCGGGAGAGGTCGACCGCTGGTGGAGAAATCGAAGTCAGATGCAGCTGGTCCGGGCAGGAAATGGCTGGCGCATCGAGGGCCCGGACAAGGAACGCGCGCGGGTTGCTTATGCGAACCGCGAAGGTGACAGCGTTGTCTATACAGTGGATGGAGCGTCCTAGGTTTTCCGGATTGCGATGTAGGAAAAATTCGTTATGTGAATTTTGTAGGAACGGAACTTAATCAGGTAATCTAAAAAGAGACCACAGATTTGAGCCCGCGAAGACACCTATTTATGGTCGCATTCGTTGCCGCTTCTTTGGCCATTTGTTGGCCGGCCATCAGCGCTCTGACTGTGTTTTCATTTCACCACGAATTCTCCTCTCACGTTCTTTTGATTCCAGTGCTGAGTCTTTACCTGCTCTACATCGAAAGGCGGGTTGTTTTTAGAGAGGTTCACTCTTCCTTAGCGCTAGGTTCGGCATTGATTTTGACAGGAGCGGCACTCTACTGGTGGGCTATGGTTCATTCGTCGTTGCAAAGCCCCGGTGAATTTTTACCTGGATCCACGCTTGCGATGGTCGTGATCTGGATGGGAGGATTTCTCGCTTGTTATGGATATCGCGCCTGGTGGGCCGCAGCTTTCCCCCTTTTCTTTCTCTTGCTTATGGTTCCTCTGCCTGAACCGGTGTTGGCGCGCGCAATCTCCTTGCTCCAGGCGGGTTCAACGAGCCTATCATTCTCACTCTTCAAGTTAGTTGGTACGCCCGTTTTCCGGCAAGGCTTTTTGTTATCAGTTCCGGGCCAGACGATCGAGGTTGCCAAAGCATGTAGTGGCATCCGTTCCAGCATCGCGCTGTTTATCACCTGTGTTCTGGCGGCGCATTTGTTTTTGCGCACGCCTTGGAAAATATTGTTGTTCGTCGTTTTAGTCTTTCCAGTTTCGATCGTTAAGAATGCAATTAGGATTGTGACACTCACCCTTCTCGGTATTTATGTTGACCCGGGATTTCTGTATGGGAATCTACATCACGACGGAGGTTTCGTCTTTTTCTTATTGGCGTTAGGAATACTCTTTCCCGTACTCTTAATACTGCAGAAATCCGAAGGTCGCCCCACTCCTCGCATAACCGTCCCAGCGGGCCCCACGAGCGGTCTGGCGCGCGGCTGATTTTAGGCATGAAATGTCTCCTGGGTGACGAATCTCTCTTAAGAGAGAGCCTAATGCGCAATCTGTGCGATCGAAGAATTGTCGAGCGCTACGAGGCAATTTGTGGAGAGGAAAGGATCTGAGGTAAATCGCGAGCGGATGGATTCAGCATCCTTGTCTCTTGGCAGCTTATGTCACAGAAGATTAATAAACTGCCGGTCGACTAAATCTTCCAATTGCATCTTGTGTGAATGTATAAACCGTGACTGCGCAACACGTCGAAAGGCGTTCTTGACAGTCGGGACTGCCCATTGCAACCTAGGAAATATCACTGAGCCCCCAGCCCAGCGTTATTAAGAAAACAGAAGAAAATGGCGTCGCTTGTGACAGTTAACTTCCGTTCGGGTGTCGGCAATTGAATTTAGAAGCCAGTCGCGAAGGCCGGGGCGAATCCAAGACTCCCCTCGTGGTACGGGTGTTAGGCCACGCGCTGCCCTTTCCAGGCCGGAAGATCCCACGATGAGAGTCTGCATGGTCGCATATTCGTTCTACGAAGGGGACAACCGGGTCCGCCGCTATGCGGAAACCCTCGCGAGGCGAGGGGATCGGGTCGATGTTGTGTCGCTCAGACAGAAGGGACAACCTCCTCGAGGGATCATTAATGGCGTTCACGTGTTTCGTATTCAACGCCGAGTGGTCAATGAAAAGTCAAAGTTCAGCTATTTAGGCAGGCTCCTGCTCTTTTTCATGCGCTCGATGGCTTTTCTCAGCGTACAACAGATGAAAGAGCGTTACGACCTCGTCCACGTTCATTCAGTTCCGGATTTTGAAGTTTTCGCTGCGGTTGTGCCGAAACTGACTGGATCTAAGATCATTTTGGATATTCACGACTTGGTGCCTGAATTTTATCTGAGCAAATTCAAGGGCACCGAGCGCTCCTTGACCTTCCGCCTCCTCACGACAGTCGAGCGAGTCTCCGCCCGCTTTTCCGACCACGTGATCGCGGCCAACCACATTTGGGAGAAACGACTTCAGGAAAGATCAGTGAAGCAATCCAAATGTACGACCATACTGAATTTTCCAGATACAGAAATTTTTCAAGCTCGTGGCAGGACTCGAACGGACAATCGATTCGTTATTCTGTACCCGGGGACGCTTAATTACCATCAGGGTATCGACATAGCCATTCGCGCTCTGGCGCTCATTAGGGACCAGGTTCCCCAAGCGGAATTTCATATCTACGGCTCCGGGGAACAATTAAACCCGCTGAAAGCCCTGGTGGAAGATCTCGGATTAGAAAAACGGGTTTTTCTGATGGGAACAAAGCCGCTTCACGAAATTTCGTCAGTCATCGAAAACGCTGATCTTGGTGTTGTTCCGAAAAGGAGTAATTCCTTTGGGAATGAGGCCTTCAGCACGAAGATACTGGAGTTCATGTCTCTAGGCGTTCCCGTCGTCGTGCCGGATACGGCCATCGACAGCTACTATTTTAACAATTCCGTCGTGAAATTCTTCCACGCAAACGACGAAAAGAGCTTAGCCGATGCAATACTTTTGATGATCAAGAACCCCGAGCTTCGGCAGAAATTTTCCCGCGATGCCGCACAATTTGTGCTGAAATATAGCTGGGATATGAATAAGGACACTTACTTGAACCTGGTGGATTCTCTCGTTCAATCCTCAAATGGTCGGGTTACCGTCGAGAAGACGTGATACCCCGCTGCAGACTCTCTCGGTTTCCCGCGCTGACTCGCCTCTTCATTGCTCCGAAACTCTTAGGGCCGCCAATCCCACTGGAGTAACCGCCAGTCTTTGCCCTCTCCAACTAGGGCAGCAGCGTACCCGGGAGCCGGCTGGAACGAATGCAGGTGCCATCTGGCGCTATCCAGGCTGTGCAGTTCCTCTGGTTGGCCAGGGGTGAGCGTCACGCTAAAACTCGCGAGGGGAATTTGCAAACCTTCGCCTCGCGCTTTCACGTAAGCTTCCTTTCGCGTCCAACAAAGGAAAAACGCCTCAGCACGCAGTTCGGGCGGCAATCTATGCCACTCATTGAGTTCCGGCGCTGAGAAGTGGCGTTCCGCAATGTTCTCGCTAGCAAATTCCGGCCGGATCGGTTCCAAATCGATTCCTAACTCTCTATTGCGCGCGAAGGCATAGACAGCGAGACCTCGAGAATGCGACAGATTGAAATGGACTGGCAACCTGCCCTCTGTCGCGCGAAGGGCGGGTTTTCCGCTAGGCCCATACTGAAATTCCAGCCGGGCCGGAGAGCAGTCCACATATTTTCCCAGTAACTCGCGCAAGACCCCTCTCGCGGCCGTGAAGTGGTCTCGATCGCGTGGAAAAAGAAACCGGCCGGCACGAAGCGTTTCGTCCTGCGAGAGAATCGATGCGCATCGGCTGAGAGTTTCCTTCTCCAAATCGAGAGATGCGCGCCAAACGTGAATTTCGGATTCAGCGAGTTCGGGCTTCGTTGGAGGAAATGACCAGACGCAGGGATTATCCATGTCAAAGACTTTTAGGAGAATTTTCAGCGCACAATGGTCGCAGCACTTGGTTTTAAGGTACGCGCTTCCGCTCTCTCCACCTGGACCATAATCTTTCGAACTAATTCGCCGACGTTGGGTTCCATGTAGATTGTGTAGTGATTCCCAGGAGATTCGCAAATCTCCAATTCCTTACCGAGGGTGTCCGCCCAGCCCAATCGGAGATCTTCCGCAAAGCCGAAAGTCCGCTCAATACTTCTGAAAAGCACAACCGGTCCGCTATATGGCTTGGGCTGGTAACTTTCGACCGCACCGTAGAGCGCTTCGACCGGGCTCTTGTCACTTCGAACCCCATCAGCTGCGCTCGATGACCTGAGCCAGCTCCACATAGACTGCCTGATTCCGGAAGCTTTTCTCGAGAGGCGTCCTGCAATGTATCTGAATTGCTGTGCTCGCGAAACCTGACCAAGGTATGCGTATTCAAATTGCAGAAGATGCCATTTTAGTTGCGCGGTGGAGATAAAACGTTTCCATTTGGGATATTCCTTCCGTCGAACGGGTTGCGTCACTTCGATCATCATCAGAAGAGCGATCTCTTCACCTTGTTGCCGCAATTGTTGTGCTACCTCAAGCGCGAGTAACCCGTGAGCGCACCACCCGGCCAGCATATACGGTCCCTGCGGTTGGCGAGAGCGAATGGCGCGAACGAAATGCTCGGCAATAGCAGGCAGTGAACACTGATCCCTCCTACCCTGGACAAAAGAAGCCTGCATCCCAAGGCTATGCAGTTCGTGTGCAGCTCTAAGGCCCTGTGATAGCGGCAAAAATGTAGCGTCGCCGCCCAGGAAAAAAAATGGAAGTTGCGCGGGGGACTCATGACCACTATGAATGTCGTCGCGAACCGGCTGTCCTTGTCCCTCCCGGCCAAGAATGAGATCGGCCTGTTGCTCGATGGTCTGAGCCTCCAGTAGAGATGCCAGGGAAAGCTCTTTGCCGAACGATTGCTCGATGCGCGACACCAACCGCATGGCCAGCAATGAATGTCCGCCCAACTCAAAAAAATTGTCTTTTATGCCGATCTTCTGAATGGCCAGCAGATCGGACCAGATGTTCACAAGCCCTTTCTCAATTTCGTTCCGCGCCGCGATAAAATCCTTAGTCTCCAGATGGTTTTCCGCCGAAGGCGCCGGAAGGGCCTTACGATCAACTTTTCCGTTCGCGGAGAGAGGCATCGCCTCTAGAACAATCACGACGGGAATCATGTAATCAGGAAGTTGGCTCCTCAGGAACTCCAGCAGCCCGCCAGTTTCAAACTGTCCGATTTGAGCAGGGACTACGTAAGCGACGAGACGCTTATCTCCCGGGGCATCTTCACGAGCGACGACGACGGCCTGTCGAATGCCCGGATACCGGCTTATGAAAACCTCGATCTCGCCAAGCTCAATGCGGAAGCCGCGAATTTTAACTTGGTGATCGAGCCGTCCGAGATATTCGACGTCACCGGAAGGAAGGAAACGCGCGAGATCGCCCGTCTTGTAAAGTCGTGCATTCGGATCATTGCTGAATGGATTACGAATAAATTTCTCCGCGGTGAGTTCTGGACGGTTCAAATAGCCGCGCGCCAAGCCGATTCCGCCGATATGTAATTCTCCTTCGGCTCCGGCCGAAGTCGGCCGTAACTGTTCATCTAGAATGTAAATCTCGATGTTGGCGATCGGGCGGCCGATGGGCACAAAAGAACGTTTGTCATCACGCCGGCAGGTCCAGTGAGTCACGTCAACAGCAGCCTCTGTGGGGCCGTAAAGATTGTACAAATCCGCATCCATGCGTGAGAAAAACTGACGTTGCAAGTCCGCCGGCAGCGTTTCTCCGCTGCAAAAAATTTGCCGCACGGTGCTGCGTTTCGGAATTTCGACAGCTTCCAGAAAGCTCCGCAGCATCGAGGGTACAAAATGCAGCGTGGTGATTTTCTCGCGAGAAATTACATCGGCCAAATATCGCGGGTCCCGATGGCCGCCGGGTCGAGCAATAACCAATTGTGCGCCCGTCATCAGCGGCCAGAAAAATTCCCAGACGGAGACATCGAAGCTGTAAGGAGTTTTCTGTAACACGCGATCGTTGCTCGTCAACCGGTACGCATCCTGCATCCACAGCAGGCGATTCACAATGCCTTGATGGACATTCACAACGCCTTTTGGTTTTCCGGTGGATCCGGATGTGTAGATGGCGTAGGCCGCATCGCTCGGACTGAATGCGATATCGGGATTCGAGGTGCTCTCGCTTGCGAGAGCTTTCCAGTCTTCGTCGAGACAGAACGTGGGTGTGTCCCGACCCGAGAGATGGTCAAGCAGCTTTCGCTGCGTCAGGACGCCGGGCGTTTGAGAATCCTCAATCATCATGCCCAACCGCTCTGTGGGGTATTCAGGGTCGAGGGGTACGTAAGCTCCGCCGGCTTTCAGAATGGAGAGCAGGCCGATAACCATCTCGGTCGACCGCTCCACGCAAATTCCTACGAATACGTTCGGGCCTACTCCTTGCTTTCGCAGAAAGTGCGCCAACTGGTTGGAACGTTCGTTGAGCTCACGATATCTGACATTTTCGTTTTCAAAAACTAACGCAACTTGTTCCGGTGTCCGCAACACTTGCTCTTCGATCAGAGAGTGCAAGCTGCGGTTTCTATCCGGATAGTCCACGGCCATATTACTCAGTTTGAGGTTCAGCTGGGGACTGTCTATCATATTTTTCGGCTGTTACAAGCATCGCATGCGAGCACCTCAAACGTGGGCGAAATAATTCTGGCGGATGAGGACTAGCAACTATAAGAGTTAGCAATCGAACGTCCATTTTTGGACTCCAAAAAATCCGTAAAACAATGACATTCGCCTTTTAGTTTCTTATAGTTACAAACGGTCCGCCCCACAGGGCCTGGCCTAGCAGAGTAAGGTCTTGATCGCACCCTGGATGCTTTGCGCACAACTGTATAGCAAATAAGGAAATTGCTCAATATCGCGCCAAAATTAGTATAGCCTGCGGAATGGCCAAAGAGTGGATCCGCCAGACCCCTTTTAGGAAAACTATTTCCACTTCGTCTACAGGATTCGATACCCGAGCGGCCTAAAATATGTGTGTAAGTGGCTTGTTTGTAGTGGATTAACTTCGATTATGAGTGGCCGAACAGTTGCTAAATGAGAGCTAACCAGTCCCTTCGTCGGGGTATCTGGCTGGGTAAGATTTTCAGTATCAGTTAGTTGGAAAGCGCGACTTCGCGAATCGGCACAGGATCTCGGCAAGCTATGAAGAATGAAGCCTATTTCCTAAAGTCCAATGTGATGATGGAGCCCCTCGTTGACGGATGGTACGCCTGGGCACATTTGATTCCACCAGCCACCACGGCCCGAAATCTTACCGAGCGCCATTTGCGGATTATGGATTCCTACATCGACTCACCGGAAACGCATGAATCGGCGGTCAAGAATCCGGCCTTGCTTGGCGGT
>Ga0209333_1001180_pt1 | contig 13119 bp, 16 predicted proteins | sample BlaSpr_A8_OM2_O3_FD_187982 | JGI IMG/M metagenome (GOLD analysis project Ga0209333, IMG submission 187982) | Forest soil microbial communities from Thunder Bay, Ontario, Canada - Black Spruce, Ontario site 2_A8_OM2_O3 (SPAdes) (version 2) | ecosystem: Environmental > Terrestrial > Soil > Boreal... | reverse complement strand
GACCTTCGTTCGCAGAAGAAGGCGTCCTGGCTAGACGCGCTCCGGCGGCGTGAGGACCGGCAGTTCCGGCATCGGAAAATGCTTTTGGTTGTCGGTTACGAGTACCAGGTCGTGTGTCAGCGCCACGGCGGCGATGGTGACATCAGTGTACGAGAGCGTGTGACCCTTCTGCCGCCATTGGCGGAACAGATCGCCGGCGAGTTGCGCAACCTCCCAAGTCACCGGGTAGAATTCGAGGCTGTGCAGAAGCGCGTCTGTTTTTGGCTTGCTCTCCTGGGCGCATTCCCATGTAAATCTCGGTGACATTCACCGCGCAACAGGCGAGAAGAATGTCTTGATGGGAAAGCTGTGCGAGAAGCTGGGGGCGGCCGTTCCGAATCGTTCAAGACATCAATCAGAACGGTCGAATCCAGCAAATAGGTCATTTACCGTCCCGGCGTCGTTCCAGTTCCTCAAAACGCTGGTAGTCGCGGGCGCGCATTTGCCGGATCCAGGCGGCGGATCCCTGAGCCAGCTCTGGATGGTCTTCGGATTTCCATGCTCCAGCGGCTTCGCGCAAGGCTTCACGCTGCCGGCGGATCTTGATCTCGCGCTTGGCCAGTTCCGTGAGGAACGCGCTCCGGGACTGTTTGCCGACCAGCTTGTCGATGTCGGCAACCACTTCAACCGGAAGTACTACGTGCGCCGTTCGGAGGTTCTTGGACACGCTTCTAGTGTGACATAAGTGTGGCGGGCAAAGTCGGGGCCGTAACGCTAATTCCCCGGCGTTGAAAAAGGGGCAAACGTTAAGTTGACGTCTCGATGGCGGCGAGCCGCGCGCGTCGAGATTCCGTTCGCCGCGATCGGTTCGGGGTTGTCATGAACACTATTTCTTAGCGGACGCAAACTGCGGAAAAAGGCGGCGAGTTGCAAGATTGCATCGGAATGAGGCATTCTGATGACATATGCCTCACGCCGAGACGACAACCAAGCGCAGCCCGCGCGGCGACAGGAAGCCGCGGAATCATCCGGGCAAAGCCGGATCGCGCTATACCGTCGGGCTGGCTCCCAGTCTGGCCAATCAAGTGGCGCGGTACGCTCACACGGTCGATACGAGCATGAGCAAGGCAATCGCCGCGCTGGTTCGCATCGGACTGGAAAGCCAGGAGGATCGCAAGCGGGATTTTTTCAGGAAACTCAAGGAGAATCTTGCCGCCGACGATCCGAGTCAGCAGGATCGCCTGGTCGATGAGTTCCGAAGCCTGATTCTCGGCCGTTGAAACATGCCCAAGATTCAGTGGAGCGGATGCCGAGGGAGAAGTGGTCGCATCTGCGCGAGCGCGCGAAAGAGCGGCAGATCTCCGAAAAGGATCTGTTCGAATTGGCTGAGTGGAAGATGCAGGATCCCGATGTGCCGGATGGCGACTGGTACAAAGATTTCGGAACATTCAAGCTGTGCGGGACCGGAAAGTTCGCGAGCACGTTCTTGTTGGCCGGGCAGGCGGCGCGGGGCAAGCGGTTGTGACGGCTGCCGGTACGCGGCGGACGCAGGCGGACGCGTTCGACTCGGGTTGCTGCGGGAATGTACATAAATCCGTGATTGGGCCGTGGGAGTAGGTCGACGCGGGATGGGCCAAACACGGGCTACCGTTACCGGGGCGTTAAAGGACCAGCAACTGCAGGCCGGTCCGTTGAGCGCAACCAGGTCCGTACCGGGTTGTCGCATGAGCCGTGACAGCCGCGCCTGGCGCGCAGGGTTGCGAATGGCCTGTGCCAGCGCCGTCGCTGGGATGGTGATCCGCATCCCACGTTCCGCCGCGCGCGCGACCAATGCAAGCACGCGCCGATCGTTCCGATCCAATGCACTCAGGCCACCAGCGTCGAAGGTGACGCCGCTCACGCAGCCTTCCCTTTCTTTGGGCCCCTCATCTTCTCCCGCGGAGAGAGCAACGCGTCCGCCCATGCGCGTTCGTTTTTGGTTAAGGCGCCGCCGGTTTGCCGCAGTCCATCCGCAAGCATCTCTTTCCATCCCGCCGCATCGTGCAGAGCGACACCCACAGCATGCTGCACGAAAGCGGAAACGTTGGCCGCCTGGCCTGCCGCTACCAGGGCGCGAATTTCCTTAACCCGATCGCCGTCGAGGGTGACAGTGATCTTTTGGGTCGCCATACCGGATACCATACCACTAAACGTTCCCAATCTCAGCAGGTCCCTGGGAAGGGTGCTTAACGGTCTTAGGGAGACCGCTCCTTTACGGTCGCGGCTCGGTAGCAGCCGCGTTGATTTCGCACGGTTTACCGAGCCGCAACCGTAAGGTTTCCGCAGTCGGAAATCGCCAAACCCCGCATGTGCGGTTACATTCGGCATGCTGATGATTACGCCTCACTCCGAGACGACAACCAAGCGCATCCAGCGCGGCGACAGGAAGCCGCGGAAGCATCCGGGCTCCCTAGTCTGGCCAATCGGGTGGCGCGGTACGCTCATACGGTTAATACGAGCATGAGCAAGGCAATCGCCGCGCTGGTTCGCATCGGCGTGGAAAGCCACGAGGATCGCGACCGGAACTTCGGGAAAATGCGGACACCGGAGGGGCTGAGAGAATCGTCCCGTAAGCGACTGCTGTCCAGGTTTTGAGCCACCTAATCTAATTGGCGTGGGCGAAAAACGGACCGCCTCAGTAGGCCGGGTCCCCACCTGGAAGATAATCGCGGATCCCCAGCTCTAGACTAGGCCGCGTCGCGCTGGGCCAACTCGCTAGTGACCTTGGCCACTTTGACGCCTTTGGCCACGCCGAAAAACCGCAAAATTTGGATCTGGATCCAGGACATGTCGAACTCGTACCAGGCCAGCCCGTGCCGCGCCGAAGTCGGATGCGCGTGGTGATTGTTGTGCCAGCCCTCGCCGAACGTGATCAGCGCCACCCACCAGGAGTTGCGCGAATCGTCCCGCGTTTCGAACCGCCGAGATCCCCACATGTGCGTGGCCGAGTTCACCAGCCAGGTGGCGTGCAGCCCGATGACGACCCGCAAGCCGATGCCCCACAGGACCATCGATAGGCCGCCGATGGCAAACAGCACCACCGCCAGCAGCACGTTCGGCAGCCAGTGATAGTCGTTCAGCCAGACGTAGAAGCGATGCTTGGCCAGGTCGGGCGCGTATTTCGACATCAACCGGGTATTGTTGTGTTTGGCCTCGCCCATCAGGATCCAGCCCATGTGCGCCCACCAACCGCCATCGTGCGGCGAATGCGGATCGCCCGGCATGTCCGATTTCTGGTGGTGGATGCGGTGGGTGGCAACCCAGAATATCGGGCCGCCTTCGAAGGTCAACGCGCCGCAGACCGCAAACAGGTATTCCAGCGGTAGCGGTACCTGGTACGACCGGTGCGTATGCAGCCGGTGGTAGCCCATGCTGATGCCCAGCCCGGTGGCGAACCAGAGGAGGAACAGGGTGACCCCGAGATTGGCCCAACTGAACGTGAATAGCGCTGCAACGGCCATTATATGCAGCAGCACCAGGACTAAGGTGGTCGGCCAGTTCAGTTTTTGCTTCTCTGGGAACTCGATGACTTCGATGTTGCGGGACTTTTCGGGTGAAACTGTGGGCGCCATACTTTCACGCTAGCAGGGAAACCGGCTGTGCTTTGTAAGAGTTGTGTAATTTCGAGCTGGCCTTTGGATAACCATTAGATAGCGGTCGAAAACACCTGCGGCAACCTGACCGGCTGCCCTACAAGTGGACCGGAAGGACATAACCTCGCGACATTATGAGAATACGGTCGCAGTTGGACCTTACTGCTCGCGCGTTCGGTATAGCGTGGGAGGCGGCGATGGCGGTGGCGTCACGGCCGGCGGCGGGCGGCAGCCCCACGGAGTGCGGCCTCCAGGGTGGCGATGCGTTTCTCGCGAGGAGGCAATGTAAAGACCCTGGCTTGCTGGTTCTCCGGCGGAATCAACCCTAACTCCTGTCCCAACGGGCACACGGCATAGAGCGGGATGGCGCGCCCACGTTGGCCTCCTGCAACCGTGTCTCGTGAGTTTCCGCAATGTGGGCCATCGAGAGGGCCGGCATGCCCGCATGCTCGGCCTCGTCTTCCGCGGAGAGCAGCACTGGCGCCGGGACAAAGATACTCACCCGGTAAAGCAAGAGGCTCGTGAATGCTGCCGCCGTTCTCGTCGCGGGTCGCCGCCAGCCGCAAGGTCCAGCCTCCGGGTATCCCCGGCGCCAGCCGCCGCTCGACGCACTGTATATACTCAAGGACCGAAATCGGTGAGATCGGTCGTGGTTCGCTGGATCTCCGCGGCCAGCCTAGCGCCGATGGCGGCCTCCTTTTCCCTGGTGTAGCGATTGCCAACCCCCGGTTCGGGCCCCTGCCCGAAAAGCGGGATGCCAACGAGCGACGATACACAAAGCCGCGCAATCATGATGCTCCTTCGACGATGCGTGCGGCTCTCCGGTTCACGCAGGACCTAAAGGTCCCACAACCCTGCGATACGCCCGGCTCTCGATGTCGAGACGGCTTGGCGAGGTTCCCGCTATTCCCGCCAGCACGGCGTGAGAGGTCATGCATCGAGTAACGGCTTCTCCGATGGGTGAACCGCAGCAAACGGTAACGAACAGGATCGCGTCGGCGACGACTGCCTGTCGAAGGCGCGTTGGACTTGCTGGGGAAGCCTCGGCGTAGTTACGTTCGAAGTGGGGCGTGCGGAGGAGCTTCATCACGCCGAGCGTTTGGTTTTCTTGCGGTTCAACTTCTTTGCTTCCCTGTGAAGTGAAGATGATGAACTCCTCGTAGGTGGAAAAAGGACCACGGACCCGACCGGCTCTAACGTCGGCCATGCCTTCGGCAAGTTGCGCATCGAGGATGCGTCGCTGCTGCTGCGTGTATTCGTCATCCGCGGCTGGGAGCTTCGGACGCATGCTGACGACACCCACGACGTTGAATTCGATCTGTTGGCCGCTCCTAAAAGGCCCGCCTGCCGGCGTGCGGGCTTTCAGTGTAGGGCGGATGGGGCGGTTAGTCAAATGCCGGACGCCCGCACTGTACAACTGAGCCAGGGAGATGCCGGAACCGACCAAACTCGCGAGATTTCCAATTCGGCCAGCCGCAACGAGGCCGCACCGACCCGTTTGCCCTCGTCAGACTGCTGGACGATTGGATGCAATCCCTGCGCCGCGCTCTCGATGTAGATCGCCCCGCCGGCTACAAGCTCTTTTCGTGAGTGCAATGGTTCTTCTAGACGCCCAGGAAAACGAAGAATACAAGGAGTGGCTCGCAGATATCCTGGTCAGGGGCACCCGGGTTGTCGTGCCGGAAATCCCGGACTATGAAGTGCGGCGCGATTTGCTTCGCGCCGAATCAACGCGCCAGTTATGTTAATTGGAGGGCCGCCGGGTTCTGGCTGGATGCCGACATGATTTGTGGGGAAAAAAAAGCCGCGCCCCTTTTGCGGGGAGCGCGGCCTTCTGACTTCCGTCTCCTGACTAGTGACTTCTTTCCGCTCCCTTACGGTCGCGGCTCGGAAAAGTTCTCTCTCTGCTTAGTAATCCATGTCAGGGCCGCCGTGGCCGCCGGGAGGCCCAGCGGGCGCCTTCTTCTCCGGTATCTCGGCCACCATGGCTTCCGTGGTCAACATCAGCGAAGCGATCGACGCGGCGTTCTGCAACGCCGTGCGAGTCACTTTGGTCGGATCGATCACGCCCGAAACCACCAGGTCTTCGTAGGTGTCGGTCTGCGCGTTGAAGCCGAAGTTCGGGTTGGAGTTCTCGCGGATCTTCTCCACCACGATGGCCCCCTCGGTACCCGAATTCAACACGATCTGGCGGAGCGGATCCTGGCAAGCGCGGCGCACGATATTCACGCCGATCTGTTCGTCTCCATCCACCGTAAAGCCTTCCAGGGCTTTGGACGCGCGCAGCAGAGCTACGCCGCCGCCGGGCACGATGCCTTCCTCCACGGCCGCGCGAGTGGCATGCAGCGCATCTTCCACGCGAGCCTTCTTCTCCTTCATCTCGGTTTCGGTGGCTGCGCCGACCTTGATGATGGCCACGCCGCCAGCCAGCTTCGCCAGGCGTTCCTGGAGCTTCTCGCGGTCGTAGTCGGAGGTGGTTTCATCGATCTGGCCGCGAAGCTGCTTGATGCGGCCTTCGATGGATTTCTGGCTGCCGTTGCCGTCCACGATGGTGGTGTTATCCTTGTCCACCGTGACGCGCTTGGCGCGGCCCAGGTCGTCCAGGCGTACGCCTTCGAGCTTGATGCCGGTCTCTTCCATGATGGACTTGCCGCCGGTCAGGACCGCGATATCGTCCAACATAGCTTTGCGGCGGTCGCCGAAGCCGGGGGCTTTCACCGCGCAGGCGTTCAGGGTGCCGCGCAGCTTGTTCACCACCAGGGTGGCCAGGGCCTCGCCTTCCACTTCCTCGGCGATGATCAGCAGGGGCTTGCCGGAGCGCGCGATCTGCTCGAGCAGCGGCAGCAGGTCTTTCATGTTGCTGATCTTCTTCTCGTGGATGAGGATGTAGGGATCTTCGAGCACGGATTCCATGCGCTCGGGGTCGGAGACGAAGTAGGGTGAGAGGTAGCCGCGGTCGAACTGCATGCCGTCCACGGTGCTCAACTCGGTGACCATGGTCTTGGATTCTTCGACCGTGATGACGCCATCCTTGCCGACCTTCTTCATCGCCTCGGCGATGATGTTGCCGATGGTGGAGTCGCTGTTGGCGGAAATGGTGCCTACCTGCGCGATCATCTCACCGGATACCGGCTTGGAGAGCTTCTTGACCGCCTCAACGGCTTCAGCCACGGCTTTGTCGATGCCGCGCTTCAGGGCCATCGGATTGGCGCCCGCCGCCACGGCCTTCACGCCTTCGCGGTAGATGGACTGCGCCAGGATGGTCGCGGTGGTGGTGCCGTCGCCGGCCACATCCGAGGTCTTGGAAGCCACTTCGCGCACCATCTGTGCGCCCATGTTTTCCAGCGGATCCTTCAGCTCGATCTCTTTGGCCACCGTCACACCGTCTTTGGTGATGTTGGGGCCGCCGAACTTCTTTTCCAGAACCACATTGCGGCCCTTGGGGCCGAGTGTGACCTTCACCGCGTCAGCCAACTGGTTGACGCCGCGCAAGATCGCTTGACGGGAATTTTCTGCGTATATAATCTGTTTCGCCATTGATTTCCAACTCCTTTAGGAAGCCTTCTTGGCCACTACGGGCTGACTTTCCAAAATGCCGAGGACTTCGTCCTCGCGCATGATCATGAACTCATCGCCATCCAGCTTGATGTCGCTGCCCGAATACTTGCCGAACAGGATGCGATTGCCAACTTCGACATCCAGCGGCACGACTTTGCCGTCTTCCAGGCGCTTGCCCTTGCCCACGGCGACGACTTCGCCTTCCTGCGGTTTTTCCTTGGCGGAATCGGGGATGTAAAGGCCACCTTGCATGGTTTCCTTCTCCTCGATCCGTTTGACCACGATGCGGTCGTAAAGCGGACGAATCTTCATTACGGTACAACCTCCATCTTTCTTTTTGTCTTTTGGGGTCTCTCGGAATCCGGTTCCACGGAGTCCGATGACTATTATTAGCACACTGGCAGGCCGAGTGACAAGATCCGTCAGTAACTCATTGAAAACATTTATAGATTATTTGCTTGACGCCAGGCCATGCGAGGACGTCAATCGCCAGGTTTCCTGCGGCTCATATCTCCGAGGAAGAAAAAACCAAGAGCACGGGGGAGAAATATTTGTCGTCAACCCAAAGAAATAGTTGACGCCGATCACGGAGGATTGCCGCACCGCATCGCCGTGTGCTTTACTGTTGCCATGAAGCCAGTCTCGTGGGCAATCCTGCTGGCCGTGCCGCTGGCAGCCCAAGTGCGCATCGCGCAACACGGCATCGAGTACATCTCGGTCGAGATCAAGGACAAGCCTTTCACCGAGTTCTTCATCGGGCCGGAGACCAACAAGCCATATTTGCATCCGCTGCGTTCGGCCAGCGGCAAAATTGTGACGCGCGGGTACCCGATGGAGGATATACCGGGCGAATCCCGCGACCATCCCCACCATCGCGGCCTGTGGTTCGCCCATGGCGACGTGAATGGCTTCGACTTCTGGGGTAACGAGGCACGCGGCGGCAAGTTCGGACGCATCGTCCTGGCCAAGGTCAACAACCTGTCGGGAGGCAAGGACTCAGGAGCGATTGATGCCAGCTTCGACTGGCGCGACCCCGCCGGCAAGGTGCTGTTGACTGAAGGACGCCTGATGACGTTCTATAGCCAACCGAAGGTGCGCACCATCGACTTCGACATTATTCTCACGGCACGCGAAAAAGTAACTTTTGGCGACAGCAAGGAAGGCACATTTGCACTGCGCGTGGTGTCCGGTTTGGAGGAACCGCGCAACGGCGCGCCCGCGCAACCTCCGCGCACCGGCCACATGGCGGATTCCCTGGGACGCGAGGGCGAAAAGCAAATCTGGGGCAAGCGCGCCGACTGGGTGGACTTCTACGGTGTTGTGGAGGGGGAACCGCTTGGCGTCGCCATGTTCGACCATCCGTTGAATCCACGGCATCCAACTTATTGGCACACGCGCAGTTATGGCCTTTTTGCGGCTAATATTTTTGGTCTACGCGATTTTGAGAACGATAAGACCAAAGACGGTAGCCTGAGCTTAACGCCTGGCGAAACGTTGCGCTTCCGCTATCGTGTGGTGATCCATTCGGGGGACGTTCGAAGCGCGCACATAGCCCGGCTCTTTCAGGATTACGCCGACGGGCGATAGGACGCGCGTCGGGCGCTCGATGTCGGCAAGACGGCACATTGCAGGTTTCGGGGAATGGCAAGAAACGCCAAGGCAGGCATGTTGTGCGGCGTCGGCTCAAGCAACCCTATTGGGCAAATTGACCCAGCCGCCGTTGAATCTTGGGCGAAGGGCGCAGGATTCGTCCTGCGCCCCTGGGTATTGCCCAATTAGGCGGCGGCCAATAGACCGTCGTTCGATTCGGCAGCCTCGAAGTCGTCCCGATCTCTGGCTTCCTGGCAACGGATGCAAAAGCCAGCCCACGGTACGGCGTCCAGGCGTTTGGGCTTGATGTCTTCCTCACAGTGCAGGCAAACACCATAACTCCCGTCGTTTATACGGAATAGAGCCGCCCGCACGTTGCGCAGCAAGTTGGCCTCCCGGTCCAGGTTCCGAATCGCAAGTTCCCTCTCTCCAGCAAGTTGCACCTCATCCAGTGCATCCGGCGTTTTCTCGATCAGGATTTCGTCGCGATTGCGCAGCCCACCCGACAGTTCGGCTTGCTTGGCTAACAGGATCGCCTTGTATTGTTCGAGCTCGGTTCTGTTCATGATCATTCTCCTATCTTTTTTCGTTCTTTCCTATCGGGTTCGTTTGCCCGACAGAGAATAGACGAAATTTCACTCCAAAAGTTTCAAAAAAATCTTAGCCTCTTCGGCTCAGGTATGGGCGTCCGTTTCCAAGAATGCCTCACACGGGAAACTACTGTAGCAATTCCCATGCCAAATTGTAAAGATACCTTGGCATCTTCGACTCTGTTCACGAAAGTTATGTTCAAGCGGCAGTCCGCCGACCGCTGGCCAAAGGCTGTTGGCCCGAACGGCTGGTACACTAGTGCTGAATTTGGACATTTGTATCACCAGACGCCCAATCGGCCGATGGGTTACGTCGCAAGAGGGAGAAGTGGTTCTAGAACCAAGTGTTTAATATCTGAACACTACCTGGCTAGCAGACCACTATCTGGCGGCAACCAGCGGCAGTACCGCTTCATCCAACTCCGCATCGGTAAAGTCGCGCAGACGGACATGCTGGTGGAGGGTCCAATGTTCGACGTGTTGTAGCGAGGCGCCGGGCTTCAGATGCTGCAGCGGGCCAAGCGTCTCCAGTTCCAGGAAATCGGCGCTGGTAAAGGTTTCGAACGAGCAGCCGAAATCGGGGTAGTTCTTCGGTGAATCCTCGGCATCGTAGCGTTTGATGAACAGGCCGGAGTTCACCGCGTAGGCGGCCCAGGTGTTCTTGTTGAAGCTGCCGAGTTTGGTGGGCTCGGCATTCTTGGGGTCCTGATGCAACATCAGGTACTTGCGGGTGAAGCGCCAGCGGTGATCGGAGAGGTTGCTGAAGGCCCACATCACCAGCGGATTGGTGGGATAGAGCACCTCGGGGTGCTTGCCGCGCGGCGGAAAGCCGTGGATGCCCACGCCGCCCTGCGCCATCATGGTGAGCGCCCAAGGCGCCAGGTCCAGCGGCTGTTTGCCGGCGTTCTTGATGCGATGCAGCACTTCCACGCTGGTACCCTGCGGCGACAATTTCACGACGATCTGTTTTTCGAGGCCGGTGAGCGGCTCGACCGGCTCGGTGGCTTCGAGCACGTCACCCTTGATTTCGATGCGCACCGGGCCATTATCCGGCGCGTAGGTGCGGACGGCGTCTTCGGGAGCGGCCCAAACGCGATGTCCGCCGCGGGCCACCCAGGCCGGTTCGCCGGATTTGCCCAGGGTCTCGGTAAATTCCTTGAAGAAGTTCGGGCCGCCGACAAATGCATAGCGCATGATGCGGGGACCGATATCGCCGGTCACGATCAACTCGACTTCTCCGTTGGTGATGCGGTAGCAGTTCGGCCAGCCTTTGTAGCTGGTCTTCTCGATTTTCACGGCGGCGGTGGCCATCATGGTCAGCAGCAAGGTCAGCAACAGCAGGGTTGCGGCAAGTCTAAGCATAGCCCGTATTATCGCGCGCTTACGCTGGGTCTGGGGGGACCGCATCTTCGTGTACCCTCTTGGCGTAATCTTAAAGAAGGAGTTCCCGCAAGTGACGAGCCTGGATTGGTCACAGTGCCCCGCCGTGGAGAGCATCCCTGGCAAGGTTAGCGGCGCGTGGGTGTTTAAGGATACGCGGTTGCCCGTTGCTACAGTGATCGAGAACCTTGAGGATTTGACCGTCGAAGAAGTGATGGAACAATTCGACGTGACGCGGGAGCAGATTACCGCCGTGCTCGATTTTGTGGCGCAAAGCCTCAACGTATCGGCGCCGGCGCAGGACACCGCGCCCATCGATGCTCATTCTCTTTGACCCTGTCTTTTGCCATGGGACTCCACGAGGCCTTGCCAGCGCGCTCCTCGGCCATACCGTCGTCACGGCTAAGGCAAGAGGCTGGGACAGGCTGAGCAACGGCGCTTTATTGAATGCGGCGGAGTCAGCGTCGGTGGATCTCTTGCTCACCACCGACCGGAGAATTCGATACCAGCAGAACCTTGCAGGCCGGAAGGTTGCAGTCGTCGTTTTGGCCGGTACGACAAAATGGTCACGCGTACGATTGCATCTTGAACGCATCGCCGGCGCTGTGAACGCGGCAACACCCGGCAGCTATAGCGAAGTGGACATACCTTTCAGGTAAGGGTCCCGCCGTGTTTCCTGACGTGGCGCGCGTTTCACAAAGTGTCAGGCTTGGAACGCGCCTGAAACCAGGAGGGGACCGAGGATCTCACTTTTTCGCCTTCCCTGCCGCTACGCGGCTCGCTGCCACTACGCTAGTAGGTCTTTTCTAGGACACTCAGCCAGACGTCCGACACCTTTGGAGGATCGGCGCAGCCGCAAGTGCTGATCTGAACGATGTCCGCGAGACGGGCACTGTTTTGGGCGGCCTCAAGCTGGTGAGCTGAGTCTGGTGGGTGCCCTTTGTCGTTTACTACAATGGCTATTCCGCTCAATCCGCCCAACGCTTCCTCCGTTTCGTCCCCCCTTGGGGTCAATGCCGCCCACGAACCTTGTGCTGGGGCCATAGAAACATGGTCCCTCCACGAAGGCGACGCCTTGATCGCCGAATAGAGTTGGTTGGCATAGTTTCGTCGCTCCCCGGTCGGCCCAATTACGGTCACATGGCCGCCCGGACTGGATCGAAGGGACTGGGTGACCGCCCTCTTCTGGGCGTCGGTTAGGACACGCGCAGCCATCCTTATGTGGAGCTCGCGCCTGATAGTATCGCCGATGAACTTGCGGGATTCCGGCGTGGCAATTTCTGCAGATATCAGATCATGTACCTTTGCCTCAATTTCGTTCCTGAACGTCCCTTTATCATACAGATCACGCGCTGTCTCGCGGACGAGGGTCTGAAGCTCGGGTTGTTTTAGGACTTCTTCCACCCTCGCCTTTGCCACTTCTCGCGCCGTGGTTATGGCGAGGACCCTTGCGTCATCGGTTGTCTTCCAGCCGAGGAAGGCCATTACGCCAACGGCAAATAGGAGAACAAAGCCGAGCAGGGCACTGGCCAACTTAAACCAGTGGTCGATTACATCCCGGTCGTTCTTTGCCTGCTTGTTTATGAACTCTGCGAGGTCCTTCCATTCGGGGTCCATCTTGTGTCACCCGCGGAGAATGTCACCACAGTTCCCGGTTGACTGAATCTTCCAGGCTAGAATATCAGGAGCATGGAAACATCCCCCTTCATCTGGGAACCCTCCCGCGAATTCATCGAACACACCAATGTGTACCGCTTCATGCAACGGCTGGGGATCGGCACTTACCAGGACTTCATCCGCTATTCCCAGGAACACCTGGAAGAGTTTTGGGATGAGATGGTGCGGGAACTTGGCGTCGAATGGTTCGAACCATACCGGCAGGTGTTGGACGCCTCGCGTGGCGTGGAGTGGTCGCGCTGGTTCATCCCCGGCAAGCTGAACATCGCCTGGAACTGTCTGGACCGGCACGCCAACGGGGATGCGCGCGACCGGCTGGCGGTCATTTGGGAGGGCGAGGACGGCAGCACCCGCACTCTGACCTTCGGGGAACTGCGGCGCGAAACGGACCGGTTGGCAAACGCCTTCCGCGGTCTGGGGTTGGCCCCCGGAGATCGCGTGGCGCTGTACATGCCGATGGTCCCGGAAGTGGTCATGATTCTTTATGCGTGCTTCAAGCTGGGCCTGATCGCGGTGCCCATCTTTTCCGGCTTCGGTTACGCCGCAACAGCCGTCAGGCTGCAGGATTCTGGCGCCAGGGTGCTGTTCACCGCCGATTTCCTGGAGCGGCGCGGAAGGCGCATCCCGCTGAAGGAGAAGGCCGACGAGGCGCTGGCGCAGGGCAGCGCAGTCGAATGGGTGGTGGTCTGCCAGTACAAGGGCGGGGACGTCCC
>Ga0209333_1001178_pt1 | contig 13144 bp, 18 predicted proteins | sample BlaSpr_A8_OM2_O3_FD_187982 | JGI IMG/M metagenome (GOLD analysis project Ga0209333, IMG submission 187982) | Forest soil microbial communities from Thunder Bay, Ontario, Canada - Black Spruce, Ontario site 2_A8_OM2_O3 (SPAdes) (version 2) | ecosystem: Environmental > Terrestrial > Soil > Boreal... | reverse complement strand
CCGGCTTCACCGGGACCTCGTACGACGGCTGGACTGCTGTGATGGCCGCGCTCGATCCGCACCCCGCGGTGAAAGCCATAGTGGAGCAGGCATCGCCCGCCGACATGTTCCTGGGCGACGACTTCCATCATAACGGCGCGTTCCGGCTGAGTTATGGATTCGAGTACGCCGCTCTGCTGGAAACTTCCAAAGAGACCAACACCAATTTCGCCTTCGACCGCGCCGACACCTATCAGTGGTACCTCGCGCTGGGTGCGCTTCCGAATGCCGATGAGAAATACTTTCATGGCAAGATGCCCACCTGGAACGACTTCGTCAACCACCCGAACTACGACCAGTTCTGGCAGAAGCAGGCGTTCGCGCCATATATCGGCAAGCCCAAAGTTCCGAATCTGAACGTAGCGGGATGGTGGGACCAGGAAGATTTCTACGGGCCGGTGAAGATCTACGAACTGTTCGAAAAGAACGACCCCGAACACTTGAACTACCTGGTGGCCGGCCCTTGGAACCATGGCGGCTGGGCGCATCGCGACGGCAGCAAGCTGGGCGAGATTTCCTTCGACGGCAACACCAGTAAGTACTTCCGCGCGCAGATCGAAGCGCCCTGGTTCGCTTACTGGCTGAAAGACAAAGGCGCGCGCGACTTTCCCGAGGCGACGGTCTTTCAGACCGGATCGAATCGCTGGGAGAAGTACGATTCGTGGCCGCCGCGCAATGCCCGCAACCGGAATCTGTATATGCGGGAGAATGGCGCGTTGTCCTTCGACCCGCCGGCTGAAGACGGTCAGGCATTCGACAGTTATATCTCCGATCCGGCGCACCCGGTGCCGTACCGGCATCGGCCGATCAGCCCGACCTATCCGGGTGGCGGCTGGCCGGCGTGGCTGGTGGAGGATCAGCGATTTGTGGACAACCGCCCCGACGTGTTGAGTTGGGCAACCGAACCCCTGAAAGAGGATCTGAAGATCGCGGGCGATATTGCGGCCGAGTTGTACTGCTCCACCACGGGCACCGACAGCGACTGGGTGGTGAAGCTGATCGACGTTTATCCGGAGTTCAATCCGGATGATCGGGCGCTCGATGGATACGAACTGATGATCGCCGATGAGATCCTGCGCGGGCGTTTCCGCGAGAGCTTCGAGCATCCCGAGGCCATCGTGCCCAATGCGGTTGCACCTTACCGCATCGATTTGCATACCAACGATCATGCGTTTCTGAGAGGCCATCGCGTCATGGTGCAGGTGCAGAGTACCTGGTTTCCGCTCTACGACCGCAACCCGCAAACGTTTGTCGAGAACATTTTCAAGGCGCATGCTTCCGACTACCAGACGGCTACGCAGAAGGTGTTCCGTTCGAAGACCTACGCGTCGCATGCGGTCCTGCCAGTGGAGCCGTAATGCCGCGCGTCCGACTGATTCACTGGAAGGCGCGCGAGGCCGCGGCTTTGCTGGCGGACCTGCGCGGCGCCGGACACGCGGTGGACTACGACGAAGAGCTGTCCCCCGCCGGATTTCGTGCGATCCGCCAATCCCCGCCGGATGCCTTCGCGATCGACCTTTCGCGCTTGCCGTCGCGCGGCCGCGATGTCGCGACGTTCTTGCGCGGTCAAAAGGCGATGCGGCACATCCCGATCGTTTTCGTGGGCGGCGCGCCGGAGAAGGTCGAGGCTATGCGCAAGCTGCTGCCGGATGCGGTTTACGCCACGCCCGCGCGGCTGCGGTCCGCGTTGCGCGCGGCGATTGCGAACCGGCTTGCCAGTCCGGTCGTCCCGGCGCAAATGATGGCGCGCTACGCTTCCCGGAGCGCGTCACAGAAGCTCGGGATTCGCGAAGGCGCGACGGCGGCGGTCATCGATCCGCCGCGAAACTATGCCGGCATGATTGGAGAACTGCCGGCCGGCGCCTCTTTAGAGGAGATGCCCGCGGGGACGCACCCGGTCACGCTTTGGTTCGTACACGATGCGGCGGCAGTCCGGGCAGCGCTGCCGGGGATGCGTCAACTCGCCGGCGGGTCGAAGCTTTGGATCCTTTGGCGGAAAGGCTCCGGCGTAACGCAGCCGTTCCTGCGGGAATCGGCGGCCGCGGTGGGCTTGGTGGATTATAAGATCTGTTCGGTGGACGCGGCGTGGAGCGCCGTGCTGTTCGCGCGGCGGAAAGCCTGACCGTCACGCAATCCGCCCGTCGCGCATGCGCACTGTGCGGTGTGCAAAGGCCGCCGCCTCGGGATTATGTGTGATCATCAGAATGGTCTGCCCCAAGCGCCGGTTCAAATCGCGCATCACATCCAGCACGGCGGCGGAGTTCTCGCTATCCAGGTTGCCAGTGGGCTCGTCGGCTAGCAGGATAGCGGGGTGGTTCACGATGGCGCGGGCAATGGCGACGCGCTGCTGCTCGCCTCCGGAAAGCGCCGCGGGCTTGTGGTTGAGCCGCTGCGCGATCCCCAGCAGCTTCAGCACTTCCTCGAATTCGGGTTCGACGGTCTGGCCGCGCCCGGCGATGTGGCGGGCGATGGCGATGTTGTCGGCCGCGGTCAGGTTCGGCAACAGGTTGAATTTCTGGAATACAAAGCCGACCTTCGTCTTGCGCAGTTCGGTGCGTCCGGCGTCGCTCAGCGACGAGATGTCCTGACCGCCGATGCGCACACTGCCGCCGGTCGCCGGCGTGAGGCCGCCGATAATGTGGAACAGCGTCGATTTGCCCGATCCGGAGGGTCCCACAATGGCCAGGAACTCGCCTGCCGGCACATCCAGATCCACGCCGCGCAACGCGGGCACATCGACTTTGCCCACGCGATAGATTTTTTGCAGTCCCCGTATCTCAATGAGCGGCTCACTCATAGGCGAGCGCCTCGATGGGGTCCTGCGCAGCAGCGCTCAAGCCCGGATAAAGCGCGCCCAGCAGCACACCCGCCAGGCTGATGCCGCCTGCGATCGGCCACCATATCGGCGTAATGGCTTGCGTCAGGGAGGCCGGATAGAGCGATTGAATGAGCCAGCGCGCCAGGAAGCTGAGACCGATTCCCACCACGGTGCCGCCCAGCCCCATGACCACCGCTTCGGCCAGAATGATCTTCAGGATGAACCAGCGCGAGGCGCCCAACGCCTTTAGAATTCCGATCTCGCGGGTACGCTGCAGCACGGCCATGTACATCGAAAGCAGCACCACGGCGAAACCGATCACCACGCCGATACCGACCATCACGTCGATGAAGGTGCTCAGCGCGCCGCCTTGCACATTCTCGACTGTCAGCAGCGAGGTGAACTCCTCCATAGTGTAGATGTTGTAGGCCGGGCCGAGGAACGCCTTCAGCTCCGCCATTACTGCGGGTATGTTGGCGGGCCGGTCGGCTTTCACGAAGATCTGGCTGACCTTGGCGGTGTTGCCGGTAAGATCCTGCAATGTCCGCATGGGAACGGACAAGTGCGCGAGCTTGCCGCCTTCCGCGATGCCGGATACGCGCCACCGGTGATTGAGGACATCTGTCACATGCTCTCCGGCATGCAGCTTGTGTTGCCGCGCGTAGTATTCGTCGACGATCAAGTCGTCGGGACCCTGGAACGGCCCGCCTTCCTGATATTTGAAGCCGCCGCTCATCTGGTTGAACTGAGCCAGATCGATACCGCTGACGAACGTCACGCTGGTAACCGGATGTACGATCATGCCGATGGCCAGCGCCACGTGCGGCTTCCGCTGAATGAGATCCACCAGCTTTTCCGGGATGGGCGCGCCGCTCAGGGTCAGCACGGAGGTCCCCGGCGGCCGCACCATAATGTCGGCCCCGATGCCGCGGGCGCGCCGCGCGGAGTCCGCCAGCATGCCCTGGCTGAGACCGACCAGGCACAGAATCAGCGTCACCGGCACGGCGATCAGGAACATGCTCAGCAGGCTGCGCATGGGCTTGTGCTTCAGGTTCTCCAGGACGAGTTTTGCCGTCACGGATTCTTCTTTCCGGGTTGGCCCAGCACCTGAAGCACGGTTCCTTCGGGTTGTTCCAGCACGAACTTGTCGTCCGAGAGGCCGCGATTGATCTCCATCTTGACTACCGTCAGGACCACGGCATATTCGTCTTGCGGGCGGTCGATCTCAATGGTCTTCGGGAACGGCACGCCATCGTGGTTCTGCCAGTCGCTGTAGCGCGCGTCCGTCAGAATGTTGCCCGCCGGATCGTAGACAAGCTGCCGCGCCAGGTGCAGGTTGATGCGGCTGAACCAGACGCTGCGCGTGGGCAGGATATCCCCATCCGGCTGCAAGCGGGCAAAGTGCAGGACATAAACGGCGTTGTCTTCATCGGTAAGATTCATGAGTTCCGGCTTCTCGCCCGGCTGCATGGGCGCGACCATCAGCGCCTCCAGAAAGTGCTGTGGACGGAGGTTCTCGATCTTGTTCGCGGAATGCGCGGCGATCTGGTTCGATCCGGTCACGAAACGGTTCTGGCCGGGCAGATACAAGCGAAAGTCTTTCCCATTCGAAACCATGTCGAAAGCTTTGTTGCGGACCACCGGGTACAAGCCGATGATGCGGATATCGTCGGGCTTGCGGAAAAGGATGTAGCCGCGCACGTCCTTGTATTCGGTGATCTTGCTTTTTTCCGAACTGCCCAGCGCGGGCACCATATCCACCGTGGCGCTAAAACTCCGAATGGTCTGGTAATCGTGCGCGAGACGGCCGATGAGGGCCTGTTTGTCCGCGGTGAGCAGGACTGGCGTCGCATTGGCGCCCTTGCGGGTGATGATGCGCCGGCGGACGAAACACCCCGGGGAACTCAGCGCCGACAGGCCGGCTAGTAAGAGAAGCGCGCGCACGCGCCTGCGAGACATCATACCATTGTAGGCAAGCGGGCGCGCGGCGTGTCAATCGGGAGTGCGCCGTGGTATATTCGAATGAAGCGGAACCGGGCCTGTGGCGCAGTTGGGAGCGCGCTTCCATGGCATGGAAGAGGTCGTGAGTTCGAATCTCACCAGGTCCACCAAAACGTTTCATAGACTTAGCGTTTCGGCGCCCCCTGAAAACTGCCCCGCGGAGTCCAAAAATGGACTCCAGCCGGCGGCCCGCGCTCATTAGCGTCGGCACCCACAAAATCACCGCTCAAATTCTCCAGACCTCTCTCATCGGCGGAAAACCCGACATTTCCGACAAACGCGACTTAAGCTATTGATCCCGTTGGCCTGATTGATGTCGGGTAGGCCTGAAAACCCGACACGCAACCCGACATTTGGCCATCAGAAAACCGACATTTGATGGCTGGAAGGGTGGTTTGGCGCTTAACCATCTCACAATACTCACAATACTCAGAATTGCCGCGGGTTAGTTGTCGGTCGGAACCCGTTCCACATGGTCCACCACGATGATATCGGGAGAAACCTTTCCCGTTACGAGCGCAGGCTCAGGGTCTCTTTGAGCGCAATGAACGGTGACGGGATACTGTCCGCATCGGTTCCCGAAAATGTGATCGTGTGTGCCAAGCCCGATAAAGACCGCACAAGCTGATTGTCTGAGTCGGAGTATAATGGTTTGCGTTCTTCGAGAACTCCTCTGGCTGGGCGCCGTCAGCATCCGAAGAAATGGGCGCCAGCGGAGGTTCGCTGCCTATGAACCCCGCCGATGTGATGGGCTTGCGCCGGCTGATGGCGCGCACCGAAGGCAGCCGCGACATCACCGTCAGCGTAATAGACGGCCCAATATGGCTGGACCATCCCGCCTTTTCGGGCCAGCGCGTCCGGCAAATCGGCCGCAACATACCCGCCGCCTGCCATTTTCGTGGCAGTCCGGCCTGCCGTCACGGCACCTTGGTTATGGGAATGCTGGCCGCTAAACGCAATTCCGACGCGCCCGGCCTCTGTCCCGGCTGCACATTCATCGTCCGCGCCATCTTCCCCGAAAACACCCCCGGCGAGGATCCCATGCCAGTCTCCACACCCACCGATCTCGCAGCCGCCATCTCTGATTCGATTTCAGCCGGAGCCAACGTGATCAACCTCAGCGCCGCCCTGACCCAGCTATCCTCCCAAAGCGACCAATTGGAGCAAGCCCTCGACAACGCCGCGCATCACGGAGTGCTGGTGGTCGCGGCGGCCGGAAATCATGGCACCGTGGGCAGTTCGGCGGTTACCAGCCATCCCTGGGTCATTCCCGTAGTCGCCTGCGATCCCCACGGCAGGCTCACGCCCGAGTCCAACCTGGGAGCCTCCATCGGTCGACACGGACTGGCGGCGCCCGGAGAAAACATCACCAGCATTGGGTCCGACGGCAAGCCCGGGACCTTCAGCGGGACCAGCGCGGCCGCTCCCTTCGTGACCGGCGCCATCGCCTTGCTTTGGTCCGAATTCCCCAAAGCCGCCGTTGGTCGCATCAAATTAGCAGTGACGGGCGCCGATGGCCGCCCGCGCAAATCAATCGTCCCGCCCACGTTGAACGCTGGGGCGGCATATAGTAGGATGGCCAATAATTAGCCAGGAGGTGACGCAATGCCAGATAACGACGGCGAATCGGAAAAGCAAGCCCCCGAACACCAGCCTTTTCGCGTCCGGCTTCCCGGCTTCCTCATCGACGAGGAGGAAATCGGCCTCGGCGACCTGATCAAGAAAGCGACTTACGCCATGGGTATCAAGCCGTGCAGCGGATGCGAGCAGCGCGCCGCCGCGCTAAACAACTGGATGCACTTTACTGGGTAGTTCACATATTCTCAAGGAGACTCGATATGGAGCCCGACAACCAAGTTCAAGAACACGCCGACAACGCCGCAACCGCCGCCGATGAGGCGGTCGTCGAGCCGCAGGCCTGCGCCACTTGCGGGGCCACCCCCGCGGCAAATCCGCCAGTCCAACCACCGGTCAGACCAACGCTGCCCTCCAAGCCATGGGTCTACCCGAATTTCCCGTACTCTGAAATCATGGCGATCATGCCCGCCGATGGCGCGAGCCAGCACGATCGCTACATCTACGGTTTGCCTAAAAGAGAGGCATGACGATGGAAGTGCATTTCACCCCCGAGCAGGAAGCCCAACTCGCGCAGATCGCTACAAAGTCCGGGGCCGCCCCCGAGAGCCTGGTTAAAGATGCCGTGTTGCGTCTGCTTGAAGGAGGCCCTCAGCATACGAGCGACACGTCGGCAGAACCAAACGGCGATACACGGCCAATCTGGGAGGTGATGCTCGATCACCTCAAGGATGTGCCGCCTGAGGAGTTCGCCGCACTTCCGAAAGACGGCGCCGGCCAGGTCGATCACTATCTCTACGGGCATCCGAAGCGTAATCATTGACAGGGGTTTTCGCGGACACGTTCTACTGGATCGCGTTCACCAACATTCAGGACTTGGCCCACGAAAGGGTAAAAGCGTTTACGCTTGCCACCGCGCCGCGCCTCATCGTCGTCACCGAAGAAGTGTTGACGGAGTATCTGAATTATTTCGCCGCCTGGGGACCGCGGTTTCGAGGCATGGCAGCGGCGAACGTTCAAGAGGTGCGCGCCAGCCGCAGGATGCGAATTGTGGCACAAACAGCGGCCTCTTTTACGTCAGGCCTGGCCCTTTATCAATCGCGCCTCGACAAGGGCTACAGCCTGACGGATTGCATTTCCATGCAGACGATGCACAGGGAAGGCCTGACCGAAGCGCTCACCAACGACCGGCACTTCGAGCAGGAAGGTTTTCACGCGCCGTTTCGCCGGGAAGATTAATGAGGATGTCGGAATCGATCAGAATGGCCTTCGAGCCTTGAGTCTCTCGATCCCGTCGCCCTTGCGCAGTTGACGCACGTATGCCTCGGTATCGGGAGGCCGCGCCGGCCTTTCCGTATTCCAACAAAGGCCTGCATGGCGTCCCTGCGGCTCCCGGCGCCTGCGTACTTTTCACGCAACGCCCGCCGCACCGTTTCGGAGACAGTCTGGCCCGACCGGCTGGCACGGATATGCAGCGCTTTCCATAAGTCGTCGTCCAGGTAAAACTGTGTCCGCTTCATGGTCTATATTGTACATCGCGGAGATCGGTGCGGGACGCGGTAGTGCCTGAAAGGTGCGCTGAAGAAATGGGCACAGGGATTGACAGGCGGCATGGACCGCGCATCAGATCTGCCCGGATGTTGGCCTGTGCAGTGGTTACCATAGTTTTCATGTGGCATATGCTGAAGCACACTTTGCTTCAGGGCGGCAAACCAATTGACTACACGATGCTGGTTATCGAGAGCCTAGTCTTGGCTCTCATCGCCTATGAAGTGACCGTTGGAATCCAGGAACGACACAAAAAGAAGCGCCGCACTTACGGTCATTGAAGCATGGAGGGCATCGGCGCAAGAGTGGACTGACGAAACGAGCGCGATCCTAAAGGGCCACTCACCACAAGCATGTAGCGCGTTTCTCTTGCTTGCGAATGTCGGGACTACGGAATTCATTGTGTTTGGGTCGGGCCAAGCGGGTGTCGCTTCGCGGCCCGCTGCGCGATTCTTACGAATGTTTGATCGCCAGATTGGACAATCTGCGCAGGATTGCCGAAAGGCCGGAGGTCTACTTCGGCGGCGATTGACGAGGCAAGTTGTGCATTCGAAATCAGAACGCGAACCGACGATGGTTGCGGACATGCGTGCAGGCGTTCAGCATCTCCTCCTGATCGTCGGGCATTTCGAATTGCATCACGATGCTACCGCCATAGACCTCAGTAACGCCGACGATTTCATGCTTGACGAAATCGCCTTTCCCTCTTTTGTGGGGCAACCAAGTACCCCAGACGATCCGGTCGAAGTCCATCTTTGGGTCCATGAATACGGCGGTTCCATCGTTGCCTACGTTCCAGAATGCCCTGCTGAACCTTCCATCGAGGCGCATCTCCACGGGCGCTCCGTGCGCGCCCGTCTCAACGACGGCGCCGACGGCGATATAGCCGTCCTTCAGCTTGCCAGCAGAACAGCGCAGAACCATTTCCGGCGTCGTGGTTGCGCCTCTAGTCGGCGGCGTGAGGTACTTGCCTTCAAGTACGAATACTTCGAGAGAGATTCCATGCAGCGGGTCATCCTTCGTGGAATGAACCCAGGCGGGCGCTTGCGCAGCGGCGACAGCCGAAAACGTGGCGAGAAGAATGTATGGACGCATCGGGAATGCTGTAACCGATTCAGATCGGCCGAGCAAGCGGCTTATGGAATCGGCTTAGTGAGAGGCTTGAGCAGGTCCCGCTCTATTTTTTTCAAGACCGAAGCCGAACGAGCACGGATTTCGTTGAGCGTGCCAATCGGAACGAACTGCGGTAGGCGTGGCGGGCGGCACACCGCGATTTGCAATCCGTCGATTCGTTCTCTGCCGACCTCTGCCGCGCTGCAAATGACATGACCGGCGAGCACGACCAACTCGTCCACGGTTGGATGCTCGATAGTCTTAAAATACTTCTCCAGAAAGAAAATAGCTGAGTTAACTCCGTAACCAGCGAGATGTTTGTTTTCGCTGTGATCTTTCTTGAAGTAAAACTCACCGCCTGGGAAACGGCGAAACACACCGCGCAGGATTGGCCAGTCTCTAACATTAGAATTCACGACCACGACCGACCCGAGAATTTCTAGATTTGCAATCTGATACGGTCCTGTACTACACGCTTCCCGACATGCAATCTCCAATTCTCCAGACGGATCTTGAGGTATGGTCGGCATTGTATCGAGCTTTTTCATTAAGGTCTGCGCGGCTTCTCCGGCAACGTCCTGATCTGCGAATCCTATCATCACATTGTGTTTGTTGGATATTAGGAGCTTAGACGTATGATTCGTGGAAGCGACTTCCTGAAGGTTATAGCATTGATCTGGCCCCTTGTTATTCGCTTCGTTTAGTATCGGCGGCCAGGATACATCCGTCTTTTCCGCGTAGCGCTGGTACAAGGGTCACCGTCACAATCCTTAAGCTAGACCAGTCGGGCGGGCACATCCGACGAACGAGGGGGTACAAAGCCGACATGGCAAATCCTTGCGTTCGGGCACACGCCCCGCTGCGATAGATTTCGGCGGCCATCCCAAACCAGGATTCAATCGAGTTCGACGAAGGCCCGATTCGCAGTCTCAATCCTACCACGACTACGCAGGCAATTCTTTCAGGTCAACGCACCTTTCAGGCGCTGCCCGCGACGCGGCCGGCCTCACGGCGATACCATGGCGGAATGCCGCTTTCCCGCCGCGAGTTGCTGGCATCCGCGCCCCTTTGGCTGGCAGGCTGCGCGGTGCGCCGCAACGCCGTGGCGCCGCCCGCTGCGGTCTCGCTGGCCAGAGTGCGCGTGGCGCCGGAACGGGTCATTCGGGCCATCGTTGGCCTGCGGCCCTTCCGCCCTTCCGGCTTCGTAGTCCGCGGCGAAAAGCTGGACCAGAAGGTCGTCATCCACAACTACGGGCACGGCGGCGCGGGCATCACGCTATCGTGGGGCACGGCGCAGCTAGCCGTGGCCGAGGCGGCGCAAATCGAATCGCGCCAGGCGGCGGTGATCGGATGCGGCGTCGTGGGACTCTCGACGGCGCGCCTGCTCCAGCAGCGCGGCTATACCGTCACGATCTATACGAAGGCGATGCCCCCGGATACCACCTCCAATGTGGCCGGCGGCCTGTGGAGCCCGGTAACGGTGTACGATCACGAACGCGTCACGCCTGAGTTTCGCCGCCAGTTCGGCGAGGCCGGCCGGTTCGCTTTCCGCCGCTATCAATCCCTGGTGGGCGACGCCTATGGCGTGCGCTGGCTGCCGGTATATTCGCTGTCGCGCGATGTCCCTCACCAGCCGGCGACGCCCGAAACAACCGGTAACGAGATCGAGCCGCTATATCCCGATGCGCGGCCGCTTGCGCCGGCGGAACACTGCTTCGACGTGCCGTACGTCTACCGGCGCTACTCGATGCTGATCGAACCAGCCATCTACCTGAACGCGCTGCTGCGGGATTTCCTGACGGCCAGGGGCGATGTGGTAGTGCGCGAATTTCGCGACGTGCGCGAGTTGGCGCCGCTGCGCGAGCCGTTGATTTTCAACTGCACCGGCCTGGGATCGCGGGAGCTTTTCCATGACGACGAGTTGATCCCCATCCGGGGCCAATTGTCCTTCCTGCTGCCGCAGCCGGAGATCGAATATATGACCGTCGGTCCCGGCGATATCTACATGTTTCCGCGCCGCGACGGAGTGCTGCTGGGCGGCAGCCATGAGCGCGGCGTGTGGGATACGCAGGTCGATCCGGCCACCACGGATCGCATCCTGCGCGACAATGCCGCGCTCTTCAACGCCATGCGAATTCCCGCCGCCGGTAATGGATAATGAGGTCCGATATAGCAGCTAAACGATGGCGGTTCATGGCGCTGGCCCTGGGCCAGGATGCGCTGATCGTATGCGTGGAGACCGACGCCCGCATCAGGGGAACCGGCGAAATGGATTCCAACCCATGGCTGCCAAGGGCGCTATGGAAGGCCCTTCTCGCACACTACGGCGTGCGGTCCGGCGCAGGTGGCGATGGGTGAAGATCCGTTCGAGACCGGGCGGCTCTGGCACAAAATGTACCGCGCCAATATCTACGGCGGCCGGCGCGGAGTGGGTCTGCACGCCATGAGCGGCATCGACATGGCGCTGTAGGATATCAAAGGCAAAGCGCTGGGGGCGGCGGGTCGCGGCGGTATCGCGACCACGGCTTCACCGCCGTGAAATTCGGCTGGGACCCCATGGCTCAACTCCATCCCAATGCGCCGATCTGCGAGTTCGTGGCCGAAGAGGAAACCAACCGCGAATCCGTGACGCGGCAAAAGCTGCGCGCCAAGGACGGATACCTGGAGATTCCGCAGGAACCGGACTTGGGCATAGACGTGGATTGGAACGCCATCGCGCGCCTCCGCGTATAATCACCCTACTATAATCCGCTTATAATCAAAGTCTCATGAAAGCTCGCGTTTATGTCTCGCTGAAGACCACGGTGCTCGATCCGCAAGGCCAGGCCGTCCGCGCCGCGTTGGCGGGTTTGGGGCACACCGCTATCGCCGACGTGCGCCAGGGCAAGTTTTTCGATATCGCCATCGCGGACGGCATTAGCCGGGAGCAGGCGCAGAGGGATGTGGAAACGATCGCGCATGAGGTGCTGGCGAATCCTGTGATTGAAGAGTATCGGGTGGAGATTGTGGGATAATTCGTGGCGCACGCTCTCAAGCGTCCGCGCGTCCCCTACGTTCTTCCTCGCCTTACAGCCCGCCGCCCCCTTCCGCACTTCCGCACCCGAGACCAGCCATCCCCCGCGCTATCGTAGAACCGGAAAGATTTCGTCCGCTTACGAACGAGCGCCCCTGCCCTCGATAGCCAAGTCTTCAACCTCCTGGAAGTGGCGGTCGCGGGTTACAAGGACCATACCGTAACGCTTCGCGGTGGCGGCGATCCGGATGTCGTTCTCCGGAATCGGGCGCCCCTTCTGCCATAGACGTTGCTTGAGACTTCCGTATTCACGAGCAACATCAAGGTCGCACGGGACAATCGAGCTGTCGGCCCACTACGACCGCCGGAGTGAACACCTCGGGTGCGCGGTCCGGATTGGACGGCACCGTGTTGTCTCCCTCCAGCAGCGCGATTACGACGTTGGTGTCGAGCAAAACCCACCGAGGATGAGAACTGTCGTAACGTTGCGCCGCACTCGCCCTTCGGCGCCGAACCCGCCAAGGAAGCCACGAACCGGAGCACCTGCTCCCGCATTTCCGGAGGCAATGCCTCGACCTGCGTCGCGATCTCGTGTCTGACGTCCATCTGCCGAGTTCCCTCTATCCTCATAGGATACACTCCCCTGAGGCGCCCAACACCTCCAGCAAAACGCTCAACCATTGCTCTCAGGTCGACCCAGTGGGGCTGCCAAGCAGGTCCTTAACGCCGACTACGTCCAGGCGGTCTTGATCGGTGCTTCCCAAACGGAGGTGATTGGCGTTTCCCCTGAGGAATCGAATATGGCTGTAGAGGCGGCACCGAATCGGCGAACATTCTCCGAGTGGCGCGTCGATCACCCGGAACCTAGCTCGCCCACCTAGCCGCAAACCGGCCATCCGCGGACGCACGCTCTTGGATAAAATGGTTTGCCTAATCAGAGTGTAAGCGATCATCAGAAATCGTCTTTTTTTGGACTTTTGCCGGAGGCGAGCAACATCATCGCGCCGAAGGCGCAGTCATCCGTCCGATCATCCCGA
>Ga0209333_1001176_pt1 | contig 13150 bp, 7 predicted proteins | sample BlaSpr_A8_OM2_O3_FD_187982 | JGI IMG/M metagenome (GOLD analysis project Ga0209333, IMG submission 187982) | Forest soil microbial communities from Thunder Bay, Ontario, Canada - Black Spruce, Ontario site 2_A8_OM2_O3 (SPAdes) (version 2) | ecosystem: Environmental > Terrestrial > Soil > Boreal... | reverse complement strand
GCGACGACACGACCAAAGCCAGCCCAACGTTCATCGCGCTGACAAGCAACAATCCTGCAAACCAGGGATACGGTTCCTACAACTACTGCGAGGGCCAGTGCTGGTATGACAACTTCGTCAAGACGCCGCCCGGGAATCCGGATTTGGTCTACTTAGGCGGGTCGTATGCGTATGGCGAAACCGGGAACATCTCCAACGGGCGCGCGGTACTGCTTTCCACCGATGCCGGCGTTTCCTTCACGGATATGACGATGGACGCAACCAGCGTGGTACATCCGAACGGAACCCACCCCGATCAACACTTCATTGTGATCAATCCGAACAATCCCTTGCAGTATTGGGAATCGTCGGACGGCGGCATGATGCGTTCCAGCGGAGACCTCACGGATATTTCCTCGAACTGCGCTCCCCGGGGGATAACTGGCGTTGTCCTTGCGCGTTGCCAGCAATTGCTCTCGCTCGTACCGACTAGGCTTACGAGCATCAACAAGGGGTTGACGACGCTGCAGTTTCAGTCCCTGTCGGTAAATCCGTTCAACTCCAATGATGTCCAGGGCGGGACACAGGACAACGGAACCTGGGAAACCACGGCGAATCATTCGCAATGGAACCAGAGTATATTCGGCGATGGCGGACTGAGTGGTTTTGATTTCGTGAATCCACGGTTCCGGATGCACACCTACGCAGGTCCCGAACCTGATGTGAACTTCTCTGGCGGTCTTCTCTCGGACTGGAACTTCATCGGCGACAGTTTCTTCGCCTCCGGTGAGGCGTCGGAATTCTATTTCCCGATCATCATGGATCCTGCGGTGCACCAAACAATGTTCGCCGGCATGGCTCACGTGTTTCGGACCAAAACGCAGGGGGTAGGAAACCGGACTCTCGCCGCATTCCGTGCCAACTGCAACGAATTCACGGGCGTTGATCCTGATGGTACCTGCGGTGATTGGGTGCCGCTCGGCGACCCATCACCAAATGGCCAATTAACTGGTTCAGATTACGGCAAGGACCGGGCCGGTATCGACGTTGCGGCTGTGGCTCGAACTCCGCAGGACACGAAGACCTTGTGGGCAGCGACGGCAGCGGGCCGCGTCTTCATCAGCAAGAACGCTGATGCGGTACCAGAAACCTCCGTCGTGTTCACGCGGCTTGATTCACTGGCACCCAACAGTCCGGGACGGTTTATCAGCGCCATTTATGTTGATCCCAACTATAGCGACCGAGCTTGGATTTCATATAGTGGATTCAGCGCTTCCACACCGGCCACGCCGGGACACGTGTTCGAAGTGACGTACTTTCCGGTGTCGGGCACGGCAACGTGGAAAGACTTGAGCTTCGATCTAGCGGATATTCCGATCACGGGTCTCGTGCGCGACGGAATAACGCAAGACTTTTTCGCGTCCAGCGACTTTGGCGTTTACCGGCTCGTTGAGTGGGAAAGGAGCTGGAAGCTGGCGGCGCCAGGCATGCCAAACATCGAGGTTGCGGGACTCACGCTCGTACAGAACGCGCGCAAACTCTACGCTGCATCGCACGGTCAGGGTGCGTGGTTGCTTATGCTTCCGGCTCAGGGGGACAATAATGGCGGCACAGCGGCCCTCGTCAAACATTAGCGATCAATTGACGATCAAAGGGGAGCCTATCAACGGCTCCCTTCTCTTGACTTCTCGATCATGTGTTTTGGTGTCGATCCGAATGATACCCAGCAAGGGTTTCTTTTTGCGGTTGTGGCGCAAAATTGCCCATTGCTGCTCATTTAAGGTCGACGAGTGTGATCGTAGCGTCAAGAACGCTACTGAGGTGATGGCTTCGCCCTAGGGCGGGGTCGTGCGGGTCGGGAGCCCTTTATGGGGTACCAGGGTCGGCTGCAGCCGGCGCAGTGGAGTCTCCCGGCCGGAACTGAACCGCGATGAAGCGTGCAGGATCACGGCCGACGTTAGTCAGACTCGAGATTTGGTTCGCAGGAATCCAGGCCACGGCGCCGGGAGACTTGCGAATGCGGGTTCCGCCAGCGCCCTTCAGGTCGACATTGGACACTGGAATTACCAGCTCCCGGCCGCGCTTATCCGGCACGGGGTAAGAGTCATCGGCTTGCAGCAGGAAGTCGGCAACGATGGCTCCTTCCAGAAACATCGACGCCGGATAAATGATCGTTCCGCCCTCCGGCGTGGACCAGCCAATGTTAGGGTCCAGAAACTCGACCGTAATGTTGCGGTAATCGTTCTGCCGGTCATTGCGGAAGCCGCCAGCTACCCCCGTCCTTTGTTGTTGCCGTGAAATGCAGACGGAACTCCAGCAGCGGAAACTCGTCTCGCCTTTGTGCACCTGGAAGTGCTGAATCGGGGATCTGCCCTCGTCCCCTATGATGATTTCGCCCTCCTGCAGGGCGATGGTCAGGAAGCTGTGCCGGAAACGCTCCAAGGCGGATTCATCGAGATGCAACGTCAGCGCGAAGACGCGCACCTGTTCATTTTCAAGCAGCATGCGGCAGTGGGGCTCGGCGCTGATGTCCACGGCCTCCTGCGCGAGCACCACCGAACTGCAAAAGATCAATGCAGTCAGGATGCTCCATTTTATGCCTCGATTGTAAGGTAAAGCGCGTCTCGCTTCGGTAAAGATTGGTGTAGACGAGGCGTGGGCCTGGCGCCTTGGGATGTCAGATGTCATAGGGCGGGGCGCGGGAATTTTGAGTGTAAACGCGCTCGGAACCCCCATGTTGAGCTCGAAGCCCACGTCGGAAGAGCTTCGCCAAGAAGCTGAATACTTGCAAGAGATTGCCAACAACTTGAGGAAATACGCCGGCGATCTCGTGAAGAAAGCTACTGACTTGGAGAAGCAAGTCGAACGGATGAATTTCAGAATTTCAAAGCAAGGAAAAAAAGCCGTGACTATTCAACAAGCGCCGCGACCGACCAAACCTGAGTACGCTTGGGGGCAGACGAAGTTCGTATCCACTCTTTACCTTTTGTGGCATGGCAAAAAAGAAAGCTGTTCGACGGGCCAAGCCTTTTGGAACGCGGGTTGAGGATTACCCGGAAAGAACGTCTGGATACGAACGGGAGAGCCTCGCAGCGGAAGCATTGCTTGTTTGGGAAAGACGAAAGAATCTCAAGAAAAAGAGGCGGAAGCTCCGGTAACGGTATGCTGCCACCTTGCGCTTTTCCAGCCCCAAGCACGTTTAGGCGTTTCGGCGCGTTTAGGCCCAAGCACTTGACTGTCGGATATTCCGGGGACTAATAGGCGACACGGTTTCGGCAGAAGGCCATTCCTGCTGGGCCTCCCGAGAACTGAAAGAACCGATTGCCCGTTGGTGCACTCGCCGCAGAGGGGGTGTGTACATCTAACTAGCTGTCGCTCAGAGTCACCGTCGGGATATTGCTAAGCCTGGCCGTTCGCGCGAAAGTCGTTTGCGGTTCTCCGCCCGTACTTGACCGAGACCTCGCTCCCCGCACGCGGTTCGCCTTCGGGCCAGAGCTTTGGGAGCTCCAGCCCTTTTGCGGCATCGTGGTTGTTCCGATGGACGGGTTGGCCCTAACAGCTTTCCCGAACTGGAGGTTGCTGGCGGGTAGGCATCATCATTAATTACTACGGCTGCGTCTCCGTGCCAGTGACGGCCACACTTTCCAACGCGCCGGCCACGCTGAGGTTGTTCGTGGTCAGCTTAACGGCTTCTCTCAAGACCTTCGATGTTGCAGACCCAATAGCGGTCACCGGACTAAAGTCAATGGTGAGCGCGCAGCTGCCGGCGGCTGCTAGCGATGTCTTTGATGTGCACTCAGCCTCCTTACCGGAGGCACCCTTGGGAAAATCCGCCGGATAGGTCAGCGCGGAAAACTGCAGCCCTTTGTTGCCGATGTTCTCGACTTGCACCGTCTTCGGACTGTCCGCGCTCTTCGCTCCCACGTTTGTGGAATCAAATTTCAACGACGGTGCACCCGCTCGATCGACCTTCACCACTTGTTTGTCGAAGCTATTGACGATATAGAGATTGCCCGATCCGTCGACAGCGACGCCGTCCGGAACGTTCAATCCACTGCTCACTGTAGTCTGCACACCAGCCGGGGATATCTCGACGACCGAGTCGGTGCCGGTATCGGTGATATAGATGTTTCCCGCCGCGTCCAAGGCCACGTCCGTGGGACTGATAAGCTTGCCTCCTACCGTGGTCTGTTTGCCTCCCGGCGTTATCTTGAACACTACTGCGTTAAAGGGGTCGGCGACGTACACATTGCCCGCCGAGTCCACGGCCACGCCGTCCGGGGTGTTGAATCCTCCGCCTACTGTGGTCTGTTTGCCCGCCGGCGTGATCTTGAATACCGCAGGGATGAAGGGATCGCTGACGTATACGTTGCTCGATCCATCCACGGCGATGCCGGAAGGATAACTGAATCCGTGTCCCACCATGGTCTGCACACCGCCTGGCGTTACCTTAAACACCGCCGGGAATTGACTATCGGTGATGTACACATTGCCTGCTCCGTCTACAGCCACGCCTTCGGGCACATCAAGCCCGCTGCCCACCGTGGTCTCAGTGCCCGTGGGCGTTACCTTGAACACCTCTTGCAGGGCAATGTCGGTGACAAACACATTGCCCGCTGCATCCACCGCCACACCCTCAGGACTGACGAACTTGCTCCCCAAACTGGTTTGCGAGCCACCCGGCCCAAAGACCAGCCTCGGCCCGGTACCGACGCCAAAAACCGGCACCGTGGCCAGAACTGTACCAGCGTTTTCAAAGCGCGAATAGAACACCACGGCACCCAGGCGCAGGCCCGGAGCCGGAGGCGTGAAGCTGACGTTGACCACGCAGTTCGTGGCCGTGGCGTAAGTCATTGCCGTGCAGGTGCTCTTTGTAGCCTTGGCAAAGTCCCTATCTGCAACGCCGGTGGTCAACACGGCGATGCTGCCCACTTTAGTCCCCGCCGCGATCGTGAAGGGGAGCGAAACCGTTGTGCTGGACGATCCAACTACCTGCGAGCCAATGTTCACGCTAGGCTTGGGCCCAGTGAAGCTCACCTGCGCCCGCGCCGCAATCGGCGACAGCAGGCAGGCCAGGGCTAGACGAAACAGACTACGCTGTAACCGCCCGAACCGCAGCGGACAGAGAGGAGGTGCAAAAGATGGCGTCATCGAAATCTCCAGGGTTCTCGAATTGTGAACAAACGGTTGTGGACATTGGTTGCGGCCAGCAGTTGTATACACTCAACGTCCGGCCGCAACCACTTCGTAAGGGCGCATCATCTCGTTGTCCTCGTGCTCCAGGTTGTGGCAATGCCAGACATAGCGTCCGGCATAACCCTCGAATGGGACAATGATTCGAGTTACCGTCTGCCCATTAACGCGAACCGTGTCCTTCCAGCCCATTTCATTCGCGTCGGGAGGCGTCGCCGCACTTCCATATCGCAGTGTGCCGGTGCTCATGTACTGGAAGGCATCAATTTGGCGACGATCGAGAATTTGAAACCGCACCAAGTGCAGGTGAATCGGGTGCACATCGTCGGTCAGGTTTGCGAGTTCCCAGATCTCCGTGGTGCCCAGCACCGGCTTCTCGGTAATGGGCATATGCCAGCGCGTCTTGTTCAGCAACATCCCGTTGGAAGCGGACATTCCTTTTTTGAGTTCATCCAAGGTGAGAAATCGGGTCTTCACTGCGGTGGACTCCGCGATACGTGGAACGGGACGCAGCGTGCCCGGCAACGCGCTCGTGTCGGAGACTGGCGACGCGCTCACGCGAAACTCCATGAGCGTGAAAGCATCGTCGGAGAACAAAATCCGCCTACCGCGATGCGGAGCGAAGTCGAAGATCAGATCGGCACGCTCGGCTGGTGCCAAGAGCAAGTGTGTTATCGCGACCGGAGCGGGAAGCAATCCCTGGTCGGTGCCGATCTGATGGACTTCGACGTCCGAGGGTACCGACAGACGGTACTTACGCCCGTTCGATGCGTTCAGAACGCGGAATCGATACTTGCGTGGCTCAAGTTCGAGATAAGGAAAAATCTTGCCGTTGACCAATGGCACTTCGCCTAAAACTTCTGGCATCCACGGGCGCGCGGGGTCGGCAGAAACCGGATAGTTCAGCTGACCATCGAGGCCCAGATGGCGATCGAAGAGCACGAGCGGGACTTCGTACTTGCCGTTAGGCAACTGTAACTCCTGCTCCGCCTGGTCCCGAATCACGTGCAGGCCCAGGAGTCCGGCATAGATATTCAGCCGCGTGATGCCCATCGCGTGGTCGTGATACCAGAGCAGCGCCGGCTCCTGCTGGTTGGGATAGTAGTAAGTGCGTGATTGACCGGGCACGTACCAGTCTTCGGGATATCCATCGCTTTCGGGACGTGCCTTTGCACCATGCAGATGCACCACGCCACGCACTTCCGGCGTGCCGCGCTCTGCGCCGTGCAGCGAATAATCAATGGGGAGAAAATGTTTGGGCGGCAGTTCATTTACCCACTCAACAAGCAGCCCATGATCGCTCTGCGTTTCGAACATCACGCCGGGTACCGAACCCCCATAGGACCAAAGGTGGGTCGCGGGAAGATCGCGATGAAGTTTGCTGGCGATGGCGCGCATAGGTACCCGGTAGAACGGCACGCGATCACTTGGCTTACCTGGCACCGCACGATCGCCATGCGGCCGCGCGATCACCGGAAGAGGCAGCGGATCGACGAAGGGAGCCAGGCTGTTTGGGTCGAGGGTGGGAATCGCCGAACTCGCCTGACCCCGCATCGTACGGGCGAAACCCCGCGGCACGATTGCCGCTGCGGCAGCAATCGCGGATTGGCGAATAAATTTGCGGCGACTAGTCAGCTACCAATCTCCACTGCTCGGATAATTCTGTTGGCAAACGACGCGGCCTTCCGAGGACGGCAAATGACCTTTGTTGGTTCGACTGCCCATCCTGGCCGAACACAAAGCTTGCTGTCGACGAGCATTTCTCCGGCTTGAGAACGATTCCGACGAATGATCACAGTCCGTGGGCAAGTATCATTCAGGAAGAGAATCCGGCGCTTGCTGATCAGCGAACGCCGGATCCCTAATTCAGCTCGACCAGAACAAGCGCAAAGGATGTCCGCGAACAGACACGCTTCAGCTCATTCCCGACATGTCTTCACTGAAACAAGTCGCTTAGATCGTTTGTTTTCTCGTCCGCAGCGGCTCCCAGAAGAGGACTTACGCCGAAAATCTCCTCGATAGTTTTCAGGGTGGAGCTATGGTCGTAGTGAATCGAATTGCTGTAAGCCGTCTTGCCTGAACCTTTGGCAAATTGTGAAAGCACAAACATTCCGATCGGACCATCTGAGAACTTGCCGCTGTCTTCGGCCTCATCCCACGTGATAAAGAGAGCGCCACCGTCCTTGTACGCTTGCGATTCGAGAATCATGGGCACATTTTGCGAAAGCCATCTATCCATGCGCAACGTATTATCGGCGGGCTCTCTGGCATCGCAGGGAGAAACACCCTCGTGTCCTTGATGACATAGGTTCGGATTAATCAGGATGTATTGTGTCGTGGTATGGTCGGCCAAATCGGTCGCAAGCTGGTAATAAGGCACCACGTGATCGAGACATTCGGTCGACTGAGGATTCAAGCCGTCGTTGACATCGTTAAAGTACACAGTGGCGAGGTGTTCCACGTCAAGGAAAGTGAAATCAAGCGGGCAGACATCGAATACGGGACTCCCAAAGTCGGGCTCTGCGTAGTTCCTCCAGGAAATTCCCGCATCTTCGAGCAGTTTGGTCAAGTGTTTTTCCGTGAACAGCTGGGGCTGGCCGGGCTGTGTATCAGCTAAGACACCGAAATTCGTTCCGGCTTGCAGCCACAAATAATTAGGTTGGCTTGGATGGTTCCCGGGAGGATTAAAATACTGCTCGGCATGCGCCGATGTTTTCATTAACGTCCCGTTAATGTACGGGGCCAGAGGGTTGTCTTTGAGGTCCGGGTCGCCAAAGGAGGCACCGGCATCATCTCCCGTCCAGTTGTGATTCTCCAGGATGATCACAAAGACGGTTTTCACTTTTTTCACTTGTGACTGCGCAAACACTGCCGTTACGACCAGCAAAGACAGAATAGCCAAGATCCTTCGCATACGTTTCATGAACCCCTCATCGAAGTATGTTTCTACGGAATCGTTGAGTCGGCTGACGATTCCGTTCCTCTTGGATCAGCGCTCAACTCTTGAGAGAATAGCTAACAGTTCTCGACTGGAATGTTATTGGCAGATGAATACTCAATGAATTTACATTTCATGACACGGCCGCATAGCCATACCTTGACGCAACGTTCCCTCAACCAATCATCGTGCCGGGCACACTCCTCCCGTGTCGAACGCGTTCCACGCATGGCCGCAGGTACAAAACCAGTGGTCGTTCTTGCGGGGCGACCAGCGACACAGCGGACATTGAAGGCGGAGACCGGAAAGGGTCGGGCCTCTTCTCTTCGAGTTCGCGACCCAAGACTACGGACGATTTGTCATCCGAGGCTGTACAAATGCTCCGGTCATTAAAGCCCTAAAAACGTAGTGGAATACTGTCTCAGGCAAAATGGGCTAGATTGTTGGTGGTCCGCTGCAACATCCGAGGAGCAGAGGATGAAGATGGATGGTTCCGTTGTCCGGCTTGGTCTTAAGCTCGCCGCCTTCGCTCTGCTGGCCTTCACCATCACCACTCTTGCTGGCGGTATCTGGAGTGTCCTACTCGTCTTCAATCTTCAGAGCAGCCCTGCAGTAGCTTGGTCTATTCCTGTAATGGCTCTTCTGCTGTGGGAAGCATGGAGCTATCTCGGCGGCAAGGGATGGCCGCGCAGCACTTCCGCAGCACGACGTTGCTACCTTCGCGCCAATTGTGTACCCGCATGCACATGTTTCTGGGCATGGGTTGCTGGAGCTGCATCAGTAACTTCCCTGGCCGGATACTGGATCGTGCTTTTCCAACTGGTTAAGATGCGGCCCAACATGCTTGCCGACGTGTCGGCGTATCCCCGTATTACCGTGGCACTGATGATCGTGATGGCCTCTCTGGTTGCTCCTCTCATGGAGGAAGCTGGCTTTCGCGGATATTTTCAGGTCGCTCTCGAACGCGAGTTGCGCGCTCCACTAGCCATCGTCATCTCATCACTTGTGTTTGCTCTTGCCCACGGACCGACACAAGGTTTCCTGTGGCCCAAACTCCTGTTCTATTTTCTCGTTGGTTTAGCATTCGGCGCTACAGCCTACCTCACCAATTCGACCCTGCCAGCCATCCCTGTTCACTTCGCGGGCCTTTTAATCTTCTTCACCCTCATCTGGCCGCACGATGCCGCACGGCCGCTGGTTCTGGAGACTGGGACGAACAACTGGTTTTGGATACATATGGCTCAGGCGATCATATTTGCGGCAATTGCAGTTTGGACCTTCCAACGACTGGCGCGAGTTAAAAGGCAGCGCACGCGCATCAGCCCAGCGAAGGCGACTTTAGACGCGGGCCACTGAGTACAGTGCGATGTCTTGTCCCTTGGCGAAAAATCAATCGATGGGATGAGAAGCTCGATCCCCGATCAGGGATGGCGTTAAGCTACCAGTGATCAACGCACTCAAAGGTGCAATCACAATAGATAAGGAGATCGACCCTTAAAGAAGAATAGCGATTCTCCCCGGAAGAAGGAACAGAGAGCGGAGCAATGAGCCAGCGAAGTCGCGCGGCCCGGTGCAGCGAGAAACGAAGGAGCTGCTGGTGGAGAAACTGAGGGGAAAGCCGGAGCCGAAGGCGACGTCGGCGAAGCTAGGAGAAGCGCGTCAGCGAGCTGAGCCCCAACCTCGACCGTCTGACGGTGCGACCTTTTCTATAATGAGTAGACTCCACGGTGAAGGATATCGAATGCCCTGGTTCAAAGTTGAAGACGACACCCTTTCTGAACAACAGATCAAATCGGCAGCGTTGAGATTGGTCGAAGAAGCGCGCCAGCGTATTGCGCCGCAATTAAATCGTGTCCTGCTGCTGCCGCCCGATCTCACCCGCGCGCACTCGGGCGCCGGCAAGGTCACCGAATGGATCTATCGTCAGATCGTTGCTCTCGAACCAGATGCGCATGTTCGAGTGATTCCGACACTGGGCCAGCATGTGCCACATACCGAGGCGGATAACCAATGGATGTTTGGGTCAATACCGAACGACAGCATTCTGCCGCATGACTGGCGCAACGGCGTTTCCCGCGTGGGAACCATTCCGGCTTCGCTTGTAAGGGAGACAACCGGCGGCGTCGCCGACTGGGAGATCCCGGTCGACCTGAATTCGACGCTGATCGTCGAACCGTGGGATCTGATCGTAAACATCGGCCATGTTGTTCCACACGAGGTGCTGGGCTTTGCCAACCACAACAAGAATTACTTCATCGGGCTGGGCGGAAAAGAGACGATCTGCGCGTCGCATATCGCGGCCGCTGTCTATGGCATTGAAAATAACCTGGGATGTCTAATCACTCCGCTGCGCGCCTGTTACAACATTGCCGAGCGCGAATTGCTGGGCCATCTGCCCGATGTCTACTTTCAGATCGTGATGCAGCGCGATACGGCGAACAATCTCGTTACCAGCGGCATTTATGTGGGCGACGATTTGGAAACATATCTGGAAGCTGCAAGGCGTTCGCGCCAGCGGAACATCACGGCCTTTGAAAAGCCCGTAAAAAAGATCGTCGCCGTGATGCAGGCAGACGAGTTTCGCGCGACCTGGGTTGCGAATAAAGCTGTCTATCGCACGCGCATGGCAATTGCCGATGGCGGTGAGTTACTGATCGTCGCCCCTGGGGTGGAACGATTCGGCGAGCAGCCGGAGGTAGACGCGCTCATTCGTAAATATGGCTACCGAGGCACGGAACGCACGCTTCGCCTCTATAAGACCGAGGCCGATATGCAGGAGATTCCTCATGGAGTTGCGCACCTGATCCACGGCTCGAGCGAGGGACGCTTCACCATTGCCTATGCGCCCGGCCATCTGACGCGCGAGGAGATCGAGTCGGTGGGCTACCGCTACGCTGACCTTGCCGAGGCGCAAAAACGCTATGATCCCGCCGTCATGAAAGAGGGCTGGAATACGATGCCCGATGGAGAAGAGGTCTTCTACGTCAGCACTCCGAGCGCCGGACTCTGGTCCACGAAGGCGAAGTTGAACAGCTCCGGCCGCCGCGACCTGGCGCCTGGTTAATCTTCGTTCCTCATCGCCTAAGCCCGGATTTGCTTTCCCGCTTCGACTGGCATATTTATTACTTCTATGAAATCTTCGGGCAAATCGACGAAAGTTCTGAATCCAGGCCGCCGCGATTTTCTCCAAACAGCCGGTGTTACCGTTACCGCGGGTCTTGCCCACGCCGCGCTGCCGTCGGCCGCGCGCGGCGAGGCCGCGGCTCATCCGCAGTCCGCCTCCGTTCTGCAGGCCATGCAGGAGATGATGCCGACCCGCAACCTGGGCAAGACCGGCTTTCGTGTTGGCATATTCGGCCTCGGCGGGCAGAGCGCGCTCGAAAAGGTCAACAACGAAGCGGTCGCCGTGCCGATCGTGGAGAGGGCTCTCGAACTAGGCGTGAACTACTACGATACCTCGGCCATCTATGGCGGGCCGGAGCGCTGGAGCGAACAGTATCTTGGCAAGGCCCTGAAGGGACATCGCGATCGGGTCTTTATCGCCAGCAAGACGAAGGAGCGCACTCGCGACGCCGCGCTCCGCAATCTAGAGGTATCTCTGAAGCTGTTGAATACCGACCATCTCGACACCTGGCAACTGCATGATGTCGGCATCAGTGAGGATGTGGAAACAATCTTCGGCAAGGGTGGCGCCATCGAAGCATTCACACAGGCGCGTGATCAGAAAATGGTGCGCTTCCTCGGAGTCACAGGGCGTTTCCGGCCCGAGGCGCTGATGGAGTGTATCAGGAGATTTCCCTTCGATACCGTCCTGATGGGCCTGAACGCTGCCGACAAGTATTACTACAGCTTCGAGAAGGACTTGCTCCCGATGGCAGTCGAGAAGCAGATGGGCATCATCGGCATGAAAGTGATGGCCCGCGGACGGATTCTCTCCAGTTGGACGCCTCCGCCGGTCGAAGCGCAGAAAAAGTCATGGGAAGGGACAGGTGCCATCGCGACAAAGCCCGGAACGCTCACCAAAGAGGAAACGACATTCTACACGCTTTCGCTGCCCATTAGCACGGCGATCATCGGCTGTGATTCCATGCAGCAGGTGGAGGAGTGTGTTCAGCTGGCGCGCGCTTTCACTCCGCTGAGCGAAAAGCAGATGGCCGAGCTTGAGGAAAAGACAGAGCCGATTGCAAAGCAGGCTCTTTTCTTCCGCCTGATGAAGCGATGAGAATACTACTGAACTTCGGACAGAATGAATAACTTCGTCCTGGTCACAAGCTCTTTGCAAAATTTCTCAAGTTCTGATAACAGGCCGATGCGCTCCCGCGTCGGCGTTAAGGCCTGGAAGAACTCTGTCACATCCGGCTGCGTCGTCCGCACCTGTCCCTCGCTGAGCGTTTCTCCCTCCAAGCCCAAAATGCGGTACTGGCTCCATTACTCTCCCAAATCCACTCCCACCGTCAGACGGTCGAGATTGGGTCTCAGCTCAGCTCGCTGGCGTGCTTCTCCTAGGTTCGCCGACGTCGCCTTCGGCTTTAGCTTTCCCCTCATTTTCTACACCAGCTCCGCCAGAACTTCCTTCGTTCTCGCTGCACCGGGCCGCGCGACTTCGCTCGCTTCGCTCTCTGTTCCTGCTTCAGGGGAGAATTGCTATTCTTCAAGAGTCGATCTCCTTGATCTATTGTGATTGCACCTTTGAGTGCGTTGATCACCGGTAGCTTAACGCCATCCCTGATCGGGAATCGACCTTCTCATCCCGCCTACGGCAATTTGTCGGACACCTACCACCACGGACTCGTCCCGCCGGCCTTTGCGCGAAGCTTGGCTATGACCAGCATCACCAGAAGCGTACCTGGCACAAGAGCTATGCCCGTCTCGGCAAAGTAAAGCGTTTCCCGCTCCAGCCATACCGTGAGAACAGCGATGACGAGGCCAATCGCGCCGAGGATCTTAAACTTCTCTCTTGCGATTGAATAGACGCTACACGTCACGGCAGGAGTGAACGTAAAGCCACCGACGACGAGCAGCGCCCCAGCCAAATAACGC
>Ga0209333_1001174_pt1 | contig 13182 bp, 11 predicted proteins | sample BlaSpr_A8_OM2_O3_FD_187982 | JGI IMG/M metagenome (GOLD analysis project Ga0209333, IMG submission 187982) | Forest soil microbial communities from Thunder Bay, Ontario, Canada - Black Spruce, Ontario site 2_A8_OM2_O3 (SPAdes) (version 2) | ecosystem: Environmental > Terrestrial > Soil > Boreal... | reverse complement strand
TCACGACTTGGTAAGGTTGATGGTGGATTCTGATATCAAACTGATTGAAGATGAACTGAGTGGCCGTCCGATACTCCAAGACTCGGCCCGTGACTAGGGTTTTTTCCAGGATTCCCCTGAGTGACAACCTCGCAGTAGATTTGCTGTCGTCACTTTTCCGGACGAGGTTTTGTACAGAGCTCTGGCAGCAACTATGAATGCCATGTTTTTCTTCTCTAGCGGTCCTGAATCAGCTGCTGAAGGCATCCTTGGAACTCAGACACCTTCCACGTTTCAGACACGGACTCTTGGCCAATTTGGCCGGCTCGGCATGGTCGACACTGATGCAGTTGGTGTGCGTTCCTCTTTACATTCGATTCTTGGGCATCGAGGCTTTTGGACTAATCGGATTCTACTTGATGTCCCAGGCTGTGCTTCAAGTCTTGGATTTAGGGCTCAGCCCTACGATGAATCGAGAAATGGCTCGCTATTCGGTACAGCCGGAGAAGGCGGACGAGGCCCGCGACCTCGTGCGCACGCTGGAGCTTGGTTACTGGCTCATCGGAATGCTTATCAGCGCTGCACTGGTGGCCGCATCGCCGTGGATCGCCACTCATTGGATCAAGTCTGGTTCCATTCCAGTCAGCAATGTCAGAGAAGCCGTGATGCTGATTGGCGTATTGGCATTATTCCAATGGCCCGTCAGTTTTTATCAAAGTGGGCTGATGGGGCTTGGCCGGCAGGTTCTTTATAATGGCCTCGTCATTTCCTTTTCCACTCTCTCAAATGTCGGAGCTGTGTTGATCTTGTGGCGCGTGTCTCCTACCATTCGGGCTTTTTTCTTGTGGCTTGTCGCAACCAGCGCCGTTAAGACTGTCTTCTTCGTCACTTTTCTCTGGAAAAGTCTCCGGCCAGCTACTCGACCTTCTCGATTCGATTTCGAGAGAGTTCGAAACATCGCGAGGTTCGCCGCCGGAATCAGTGGCATCACTGCATCCGCCTTGGTTCTCACTCAGTCAGACAAGGTGATCCTGAGCAAGGTGTTTAGCCTCAGAGTCTTTGGCTACTACACGATCGCAGGAATGTTCGGGGCCGGCTTGGCCATGATCGCCGCCTCCGTATTTAACGCTATCTACCCACGGCTCTCTGCTCTGGTGGCGCAGGGTGACGAGGACACACTGATACGGCTCTATCATCAAGCGACTCAGTTGATGGCGGTGCTCATTTTGCCTTTGGCAGCCGTGTTGGCGCTTTTTTCGACTGACATTCTGCAGATGTGGACGAGAAACGCCGATGTAGCACGCCATGCCGGGCCTATTGCGACTGTATTGGTGATCGGATCCGCGTTGAACGCCTTGATGAATTTGCCCTACTCCCTGCAACTGGCATACGGATGGACGAGTATCGGCCTGCGCATCGCCATTTTTCTAGCCATCGTTTTTGTCCCCGCGACTTGGTTCATGGCTACCAAGTACGGCGCCGTAGGTGCTGCGTCTGTCTGGGCCGCATTAAACTGTGTCTATGTGCTGATTGGTGTTCCTCTCACCCACCGCCGTTTCTTGCAGGGAGAAGCGCAGCGCTGGCTAGGCGACATTGCGATGCCCCTTGTACCTGTGCTGTTCATAGTCGTTATCGGCAGAGCATTGGTTGCATCTTCGATGTCTCAGCCTGTCGCAATTTCCGCGATATTGCTCCTACTCTTTTGTGCGACAAGTGTGGCTGCGCTAGCGTCGTCCTCGATTAGGCGTTGGTTGGTAACCCAGACATTGAGACCGATGAGGCCGAAAATTTGATGGTAAGACAGCTCAGGCTTTATGCTGAACGGATAGTGGCGCAGTTTCATTAATAGGGGCGATCATGGCTCAACATTTCGAAGCGCGAGGGTGATCGTGACTATGATGCACGAGAAAATCCCACCCGTGATCCGCGAAAAAATCCGTCATGCCGCGTTTGCAATGCTCGACGCTCGTGATGTGCTCATTGGCCGCAAGGGGCCAATGACGCCGCCTCGCCGCCTTATCAACGTGGGCTCCAACTCGCGTTTCCGAAGCGATTTCACCGCCATCGGCGAAATGCTACTGGACTACCTGATCAATGTGGGTGGACTTAAGCCCGAAGATCGAGTGCTCGAAGTCGGTTGCGGTGTAGGGCGCATGCCTATCGCAATGATGCGTTACATGACGACAGGCAGCTACGACGGCTTCGATATTGTCAAAGAGTCGGTTGAGCACTGCGAGCAAGCAATCGCACCGCACAATCCGAACTTCCGATTTAAGCACGCGGACATCTACAACTCGAACTATAACCCTCAGGGCACGATTCGCCCGGCGGACTTTCGCTTTCCCTATTCCGACCGCGCCTTTACCTTCGTGTTTCTGACGTCGGTGTTCACCCACATGCAGCGGCCCGAGCTCGAGCAGTATATGGGCGAGATTCGCCGTGTTCTGGTGCCGGGTGGCTATGTGTTCGCCACATATTTCTTGCTCAATTCCGCTTCTCTTGCCGCTATGGATGCTGGTTCCAGCGATAGAGTCTTTGGCTACGCCAGTGACAAAGGGCGGGTACAAAATAAGCACGATCCAGACGGAGCTAGCGCCTTCGATGAGGCGTACATCACCGAGTTGTACTCTGCGACTGGTATGAGAATCACGCAGCTCAAGCACGGCTCGTGGACCGGCCTGAAGAGCAGCGTTTTGGGATATCAAGACATTATCGTAGCGGTCAAGGCGTGACACGGCCGGTGCGAACCACGAGCCTCCTGGATTGGAAGGGTTATTGCGCGAAGTGAGCCAAGTTAAAACGCTGATTCGAGTTCCTGCTAGGCGAACTTTGAGCACGGGAATGAAACTTGGCCGTGCTTTGCTTGGAACTGTCTTGTCCCCAATCTATTGGTTTCTGGCGCATCGCCACCGAGCACCGGGATTGAAATTTCAAAGAGACTGCGCTCTATTAGCCTTCCGTTTGCTGCTTGGTGGGAAAGCACCACTTTCCTACAGGGAAATCTATCATATTCTCTTCTGGCCGATGGACTCCACCAGGTATTTTGAATTTGCGTTCATGTGGGATGCAGTCTCACGGCTATCATTCTCCCGCTACCTGGATGTTTCATCACCTCGTCTCTTCCCAATTATCCTGACCCTAGAAAGGAAAAACCTTCTTTCTGACCTGATGAATCCGGACCTTGCTGACCTGGCTTCGACCGCCGAGTTGGTTAAGGCGTTACACCTTGAGAGCCACTGTAATCTTCATGGCTGCCTCGTCAGCCGCGCCCCGTTTGATAAAGGTTCTTTTGATTTGGTCACAAGCATCTCGGTCGTGGAGCACATTCCACAAGACACCCAGGCCATTGCCCATATGTGGAAGTTGTTAAAGCCGGGAGGGCGGTTGCTTCTAACATTGCCCTGCGCGGCTCAATCTTCTGAGCAGTATATCGACAGAAACGAGTACGGCCTGCTGGCCGCAGATGACGACGGGTTTTTTTTCTTTCAAAGATTCTATGACGACAAACTACTTGAGGAGCGAATTTTCTCTGTCACCGGGCGTCCACGCCGGAAGATAGTTTATGGTGAGAGATATCCGGGCACTCATCGCAGATGTTTGGAGCGAAAGTGGACCGACCCTCTCTATCCCCGCTGGCGAGAGCCATACATGATGGGCGAGGACTTCTGCTATTTCGATGATCTCCAGGAACTCCCTGGAGAAGGCGTGATCGGCTTGGAGTTCGAAAAGAATGAATAACCTCAAGCTCTCCGTGTGCATAGCGACGTTGAACCGGAGCAGTTTCATCGGTGCGACCCTGGAGAGCATCATTTCCCAAGCGACCGATGAAGTCGAAATTGTAGTGTTGGATGGAGCTTCTACAGACGGCACCCAGCACGTCGTTCGGCGATATCAAGAACGTTTTCCACGGCTGCGTTACTTTTGCCAGAAGGCAAATATGGGAGTGGATCGTGACTTTGCTGCAGCCGTGGCTCTGGCGCAGGGCCAATACTGTTGGCTGTTCAGCGATGACGACGTCCTGATGCCTGGAGCGATTCAGACTGTGCTGGATGCCATCAATGGCGGGTACGCGCTCATCATCGCAAATGCCGAAGTACGAAATGCCGATTTGTCGAAGGTGCTCCAGCCGCAAAGGCTTATCCTGAATGCGAACCGGATTTATGAGCTGGGCGAGAGCGATCGTCTCCTGGCGGATGTCGGAGGTTATTTAAGCTTTATCGGCTGCGTAATTATTAAACGTGAGTTGTGGGATGCGAGAGAGAAAGAGAAATATTTCGGCTCGTTTTTCATCCACGTCGGCGTGATATTCCAGAGCCCGTTGCCAGAACAAGCGCTCGCCATTGCCAAGCCGCTTATCTCCATCCGCTATGGCAACGCCTCATGGCTTGAAAAGTATTTTGAGATTTGGATGTTCAAATGGCCTAGCCTGATCTGGTCCTTCGGGGATTACCCGTACGCCGCGAAGCTCCGTGTGTGCCGCGAAGAGCCGTGGCGCAGTCCCAAGACCCTCTTGCTTCAAAGGGCGAAGGGTTCCTACACGATCAATATGTACCGCAGGTGGCTAGAACCGCGTTTAGAATCTTCCTCGACTCGGGCCGTGAGCAAAGCAATCGCATATTTTCCGGGGCGCATTGCGAACCTTTTGGCGCTCATTTATCTCTTTTTCTTCATCCGTGGCTCTACGCGCCTGCTTGAACTATTAGACCTGACCAATAGCCCCGTCTACGTTGGCAGGTTTCGCAACCGACGTCCCATACTAAACGAACGCCAGCCTAGCCTGCGTGTCTCCCAAGAATTGCGACGCAGCGATCTATAGCTCTCCCGGCTGTTTGCTCATTGTTGTTGAGCAAGCACGACGGTCCATTTACCAACACCATGCCAACCGCCCTGATCACCGGAATAAGCGGCCAAGATGGTTCTTACCTTGCGGAGTTTCTCCTGTCGAAGGGATACCGCGTAGCGGGCACAAGGCCAAATCAATCCTCTGATCAGCTGCGCATTCTCCCAATTCGTGACAAAATCGAAATCGTCGACACGAATCTACTCGGCCAGGAGGTGGTGGAGGATCTCTTGTGCAGGTACAAACCGGACGAGGTATACAATCTGGCAGCACGTGCGTCGAGCCGTGACCTTTGGACGCAGCCTGTTTCGACCGGAGAACTCAATGGCCTAACCGTTGTGCGCATACTCGAAAGTATCTGCAAGGTCGATTCCCGCATCCGCTTTTTCCAAGCGTCCAGTAGCGAGATGTTCGGCAACGCCGCACAAATGCCGCAGGCTGAGACGACGTCTTTCCATCCCCGGAACCCGTACGGAGCGGCAAAGGCCTATGGCCACTGGACAACCGTTCTTTACCGCGAGCAGCAGAAACTTTTTGCCTGTTCTGGAATTCTCTACAATCACGAAAGCCCTCGACGTGGACTTGAATTTGTCACTCGAAAAATCACCCGAGCTGTCGCGATGATCAGCCTTGGCGAGCAAAGGAAGGTTCGATTGGGACGGCTGGACGCGCGGCGTGACTGGGGGTTCGCAGGCGACTACGTCCGAGCGATGTGGCTGATGCTTCAACAATCTCAACCGGATGATTATATTGTCGCTACGGGCGAGACTCACTCGGTGCGCGATTTTTGTGAGGCGGCCTTTGGGTACGCAGGATTGGACTATAGAGAGTTTGTGATTGAGGACCTGGACGACTGCAGGCCGGCGGAAACCGTGCAACTTGTGGGTAACGCTACAAAGGCGCGTCGCGACCTGGGTTGGGGTCCGACGGTCACATTTCACGAGCTGGTGCAAATGATGGTGGACGCTGATCTGAAGTTGATTCGGGAGAAACGTACGCTCGCGGATCGAGCTCATTCCTCCACAAGCGACGTCAGAACCGGCCTGTTGTAAGAAAATCTAACGGAATAAGAGGACGTGCGTGATAACCCGAAATACCTGCCGAGTTTGTGACGGGCGATTTGATCCCGTTCTTTCCCTGGGTGAGCAGTACGTCTCAAACTTTCTTTTGCCTGAGCAACCCGATGGCGTCAAGGCTCCGCTCGAACTGGTACTCTGCAAGCGATGCACTTTGCTGCAGTTGCGTCACACCGTGCCGGGTGATGCGATGTACCAAAACTATTGGTACCGCTCGGGCACCAATCAAACCATGCGAAACGCTCTCGCCGATATCGCCAACACCAGCGAACGATTGATGAATCTTCGCGCAGGAGAGGCCGTACTCGATATTGGCTGCAACGATGGCACTTTGCTCGCCTCGTACGAGACAAAAGGTATCTTCCGAATCGGCTTTGACCCCGCGGCGAACTTGGCCGCTTCTGCCCGAAAGGTAGCAGACCGGGTGGTCAGCGGCTTCTTCGAAGCGGAAGAATTTGACCGAGATCCTGACCTGAATACTTGCCGGCCTAAGATCGTGACTTCCATTGCGATGTTCTACGACCTGGAAGACCCAAACAAGTTTGTTTCGGATATCACGAGCATCATGCACCCGGACGGAGTGTGGGTCGTGCAGATGAGCTACCTGCCGCTCATGCTAAAACAGCACGATTTCGGAAATATTTGCCACGAACATTTGGAATACTACTCCTTGGAATCTCTTGAATACTTGCTGAAACTCCACGACTTTGTAGTTTCCGATGCGCAGCTCAATGACGTCAATGGAGGAAGTATTCGAGTTTTCATCCAGAATCGCGGCCCGGCCCGGACTAGCTTGGGCGACGCCGCGTATCGCAGGCTCGCGGCTGACCGAGTGAGCGCAATGCGCGCCCAGGAAGCCAAAATGGGTTTGGGCGAGCCTCGTACCTATTTGGAGTTTGCCACCTGGGTGGAACGAATCAAAGACGACGTATCTCGATTCATTGGCGAACGGGTACACAGCGGCAAGAAGGTAGCCGTGTACGGCGCATCGACCAAAGGAAATGTGATGCTGCAGTATTTCGGGCTGGACCACGACATGATTACCGCCGCTTCAGAACGCAATCCCGACAAATGGGGAAAGGTGACCGTCGGCACTCGCATTCCGATCGTCTCAGAAGAGGAAGCGCGAACTGCCAAGCCTGACTACTTCCTTGTGTTGCCGTGGCACTTCGTCGAGGAATTCCGCGCTCGCGAGAAGAACTACCTGCTCGGCGGCGGAAGGTTCATCGTCCCTCTTCCACACTTTACTCTAATTTGACGAGACTTCGGCGGGCCACCTACCGAGCAAGAGGACAACGTGCAGAAGGCCAACGCTTTGCAGGTTTTTACGATCGTTGCGCGAAACTACCTGCCGTACGCGCTTGTGTTGGGAGATTCTGTGTTGCAGTATCACCCGGACGCCACCTTTTCAATTTTCTTAATGGACGACCTTGATCACAGCTTGCGATCTTCCATTGAAGCTCGCGGATTTCAGCCCATTTTCCCGGAAGAGATTCCCCTGACTGAGTATCGCAAACTCGCATTTCAGTACAACATTACGGAGGCCAGTACAGGAGTCAAACCTTCAGTCATTCAGATGTTGTTCGACTCCGGCGCGAAAAAGGTGATTTATCTCGACCCGGACATACTTTGCTTCCGGCGTTTCGATGAGGTCTTAGCTGCGTTAGACGGGTGTTGCATCGTGCTGACTCCGCATATCTGCTCCCCCGTGCCCGACGATTATTACCCCGGCGAGAGAGCGCTGCTGAACAGCGGCGCGTTCAACTTGGGATTCATTGCGCTGCGCGCCAGCGAAACCAGTACGCGATTTCTGAGGTGGTGGGCGGAACACTTACGGAGAGAGTGCGTGCAAGAAATTGAAAGCGGCCTATTCGTCGATCAGAAATGGATCGACATGGTTCCCGCCTGTTTTGACCATGTATATATCATGCGGAATTTGGCATACAACATAGCGTACTGGAATTTACATGAACGAGCTCTGGAGGAACGTGAGGGCAAACTTTACGAGGTGCAGTCCGGTGATCGGGTGGCCTTCATTCACTTCAGCGGAATCGTGCTAGACGATTTGAACTCTCTCTGTAAGTATACTGCGCGCAATCCCTTCGGGGACGGATCCTGCAAACAACGGTACACGCTGTCGTCGCGCCCCGACCTTGCCGCTACTTTTATGCGTTACAAGCAGCTTCTGCTTGCGGCGGACTTTGAGAGTTTTTCAAGACTTTCATACGCTTACGCCGCGTACGACGACGGAGAGCCAATTTCAGACTTGGAGCGATCGCTCTACCGTACGTCCGAGTCATGGAGGAGTAAAGAAGTCGACCCATTCAGGACAGGCGGCGGTTCATTTCGTGACGCTTGTCGGCGGGCCGGAGTGCGGACGGGCATGGTCCGGCCTATCAAAAGGCCGCCGGAAGTATCACACGGGAAGAATAGGGGCTACAGGCGTCTCATTGAGTTCTTTCTGCGGTGCTGTTTGTTAGTTTTAGGTCCGCAAAATTACTTGCAATTTGCGAAGTACATGCGGCATCAATTCTTGCCGTCCAACCATGGATTTTTGCTTACGGACGAAAACCAGACTAGCAGCGGGGACTCAGCCGAGCTCGCGAACCTAGCTCCGCGTTACACTCCGGTTCTGCCGAATCCGTCCAAGATTGAAAAAAGCCTGTAGCACGAGGGCCCTTTGAGCGAACACATGCCACTCGATCTGCAAAGATCACAGTTTCCCGGGCGCACCGGGGCTCCGAATCGGCTGAGTTCGATTGGGGCAGTCTTCTTTGCTGTGACCGGCACGCTTATCGCAACAAGTATCGTAAATATTGGCAGTTCGGGCGTTCCAGTCTTTTATCTTGCGTTTCTTATTCCCGTCATTGCTTCGGCTTTCTCGGTGAATTCGGAACGCCCGTATTCGCGGCTTTCCCGTGTATGGGTTCCGGTTGTAGCGGTTGGAATCGCGCTTATCGTAACTACGATGCTGCAACTCGTGACGATCCCCATCAAGGATACCGGAAGCGAAGTGATGCATCTTGTGAGCCGCCTCTGCTTTTTAGTTTACTTTGTGATCGCTCAAACCTGGCTGCGGGACGAAACGCTACAGAAAACCCTGATATGGCTTCGTCGCCTTCTGATCGTAGCTTGCGCGTATGGCGTTTACCAAATAGTCGCAAAGTTCCTTGGCTGGCCGTTATTTCTCGATTGGTTACGGAATAACCGGTCTTTTTATATATACGATTACGATATGGGGGGATGGGTTGGCATCATAAGGGCGACGTCCATATATGCAGAGCCCTCGCAGGCTACGATCCCAATCCTTGTCCTATTCATGCTAAACCTTCGGATAAAGTCCAGTTCCATGTCGACCTTCGCTGGTTGGCTGACTTTGGTGCTCTTCACGCTCGCGACGTTCTCGAGGGGTGTGTGGGCCACGCTGCTTGTGGCGATCGCCGCGTCGCTTCTGTTTCGGTCTGTCAAGCTGTGTGCCCTGGTTGAAACCAAGCGTCTGGCGCTCACCGCTGTCGTCTTGGTCTTGTTGCTCGTCTTGCCTGTTTGGGGATTCATTCGCGCAAACAGTAATGACGGTACCGATGACCTTTCCGCACAGACGCGATCCGGCGGAATCGTATTGGGCGTTCATATGATTCAAGACGCCCCCATCCTCGGGTTTGGCTGGAATTCGTTCGATGACGTGGCTCAACATTATGCTGCTGTCCCGCTCGATGTTGATGCAGATATAGATTTCAGTATTATCCATAATACGGTTATCAGCGATATGCAGCAGGCCGGTTTATCGGGGTTCGTCCTTGCGGCGCTACCGTTTATTGTGCTCATTGGTTGGTCGACAGCGCCGACTTGGATGACGTTCTGCACGCTTGCGTCATTCCTGGTCGCTGCAGAGCTCGGTGATATCGGATACTCATCGCTGACATGGCTCTGGCTCGCAATATTAATCAACATGAAGTCGGCAGCGGCCGGGCCACCGGCTAGCCGGACTGAAGTCGCTTCTGGGAAACACTTTTATAAACCGCATAGGTCTGGGACGCTGCATTCGGCCAGTTGAAATGTGCAGCACGCCGCTTCCCTAGATCGCCGAGATTACGCCGTCTGATATCGTCGATTAAAATGCTTCGCAGCGCGCTAGCAATTTCCTCAATCGACAACGGGTTAACCAGGATCGCAGCTTCTCCAGCTACTTCGGGAAGCGAACTGATGTTACTGGTAATCACGGGCGTACCCGCAGCCATTGCCTCCAGCACCGGCAATCCGAAACCTTCGTAGAGCGAAGGATAGATTAATGCTTCACATGCAACCAAGAGCGCCTTTTTCTCCGATTCGGCGACAAACCCCAAGTGCCGAATTCTGTCCCGGTAGTTGCTAGCTTGTTGTGCGACGAAAATGTCCTGGGAATCCCATCCGAGTTTGCCGGCGAGAACGAGTAGCAAATCCGGATGCTCAATTGCGATTTGGTCGAACGCCCGAATGAGGCGAACAATGTTCTTTCGCGGTTCCAGAGTGCCAACAAACAGTACGAAGGGACGATCGAGCGCGAACTTCCGGAGAACCGATTCTGTTTCTTGGGCGCCAATGTCGAAACCGCGTGGATCCACCCCAAGGGGGATGACGCGGCGAAGATTTCCGGAGCTTGGTAGCAATCGTTCCGCGTCTAGGCGCGTGGCTTCCGATATAAAAATTAAGGCCTCGGCATGCTTCACCGCATGTTTGATGAAGAAAGGCATAATCATTCTTCGGCCGAGAGTATGGAGACTTGGGTATAACAGGAATGTGAGGTCGTGAATCGTAACGACCCGAGGGCACGGCGAATACAGCGGATGCGTATAGTGCAGCGAGTGAACTACGTCGATCTTCTTCCACAACAATAGCATGGGCAGAACGACTTGCTCATAAAGTAAAAGAAGTCCGCGATATCTAAACAGGGTTGTCGGAAGAGGAATTACAAGCGCGTTGCGACACTCGCGGAGAATTTCCCTCATGCGGACTTCGTCTCTTTGCACCAGAACAATCAATTCGTCTTCGCCTGTAAACCGGGGGCCAAGCTCCTTTACAAGATTTTCTGCATAGACACCAACTCCTGTGCGGTCCACGGGAATTTGGGTGAAGTCAATTAGTGTTTTCATCGAATAGTCTAAGTTCGCTCTTCGCGTGGCAGGGAGTTTAGTGCCACGTATGACCCGAAGTTGCAACTGCAAATCACGGACCTCGCCAGCTCCTTTAGAGGAGTTCTCAAAACGAAGCTCACGGGACAAAGGAACGACTGGGACGAATTGGCTGCACTTGATCCCTTGTGGGCCGTTCTCTCTGACGCAGAAATGCGGTTCAACCGCTGGGACCATACTCGGTTCTTCCGAACCGGAGCGCAAGAAATCAGCGCGTTGGTGGCGCATGCAAAGCATCTGGGGTTTCCGGACCAGTGGCATCGCGCGCTCGATTTTGGGTGCGGCGTCGGCAGACTAACTCGAGCTCTTCGCGCCTATTTCCCGGAATGTCATGGCATTGATATTTCATCGAGAATGGTGCAAAGGGCTCGGGAGCTAACCCCAGAATGCGATTTCCACATTAATATGGAGACGAATCTACATCTTTTCGACGATTCATATTTCGACCTCGTATGCAGCGTAATTGTACTGCAACACCAACCCAGTCGCGCCGTCGTCTTAAGCTACGTAAACGAATTCCTGCGCGTTCTGCGTCGCGATGGCCTATTAGTTTTTCAACTACCTTGCTATGTGCCGCTACGAAACCGAATTCAAGTTCGTCGCAGGCTTTACGCGCTGCTGCACAGTCTCGGCTGGAAGTCCCATTTCCTATATCGACGCCTCCATCTCGCACCCATTCGCATGCTATCGATTTCTGAAAACGACATCGTCTCCGTCGTCCAGTCTGCAGGCGGCAAAATTTTAGATGTGCGTCCCGATGATCGAGCCGGACAAACGATTCAGAGCAGAACGTATTATGTGTCGCGGTAAAAGGGCCAGGGCTTAAATGTACGACCTCATAGGATCGATCGTCCTCTACAAGAATTCCCCGAAGCAGATCCTAGAAGCAGTAACGAGCTTCTTGAACACTCAGCTCAATGTCGGGCTGTACTTGATTGACAATTCCCCGGAGCACAGGGTGCTAGAAGGTTGCAAGGATCACCGGGTTACCTACCTATTCAACGGACGGAATGTCGGCTTTGGCGCTGGTCACAATCTTGCGATGAACGTTTCGCGGAATCAGGCCAGGTTTCATGTGGTGCTTAATCCGGACATCTATTTCGAGCCCGGAGTACTCGAGACGTTGTTCAGTTTCGCGTGTTCGAGACCGGACATCGGCCTTTTGATGCCAAAGGTGCTGAATGCGGATGGATCCATTCAGCGGCTTTGCAAGCGGCTCCCCACGCCGTCAGACCTCTTTATTCGGCGTTTTCTGCCGCAGGTATTGAAGACCCTAGCAAAAGAGCGCTTGGAGAGGTATGAGTTTCGTGATCAAGACTTGAATTCCGTGCTGTCTGTCCCAGTGCTGTCGGGCTGCTTCATGATGATCAATGGGGCCGCGCTGCACGAAGTTGGAATGTTCGACGAACGCTACTTCATGTACATGGAAGACGTGGATCTGTGCCGAAGAATCCATCGGCGATTCAAGACGATCTATTTCCCTCAGGTCGTGGTCTATCACCATTACGCGAAAGGTTCCTATCGCAGCGTTCGTCTCATGATGCATCACATCGCATCGGCGTTGCGGTACTTTCACAAATGGGGATGGTTTTTTGACCCGGAGCGGGTTGACATTAACCGGGAATCGCCAGATGACACTTACCTGCGATCGCCTGTTGGGAGCGCCGTCGCTCGGATTATTCGACCGGACTTTATGGATCGCGCCCGCCGTTGACAACAGTTCCGCGCAATTTCTGAGACGCATTTCCCGTCGTAGCAGATAGCGAATCGAAGTCGACAGTATCTTACCAACTTACAAATGCACTCTTCATCAGCTGCCGACAGACACGGGTCGTGCGTCGGTAGCGCGCCGTACCAAACGAATTATCGTTTCTCGCAGTGACACAAAGCAAATGCGGAGGTAACTGTGATTGCGAGCGGCTATCTGCTTTGTTTTTTGATTAGTGTTGCGTTGTCCCTGGTTTTTACTCGTTGGGTGCGCAACTATGCAACCGCACGCGGATGGGTTGCCACGCCCGAACTGGACCGGCACGTTCACACGACGTCGGTGCCGAGGCTCGGAGGCGTCGCGATCTTCGGTACTTTTGCGGTGGTGGCAGGGCTCGGCGCGCTCCTTTCC
>Ga0209333_1001173_pt1 | contig 13187 bp, 8 predicted proteins | sample BlaSpr_A8_OM2_O3_FD_187982 | JGI IMG/M metagenome (GOLD analysis project Ga0209333, IMG submission 187982) | Forest soil microbial communities from Thunder Bay, Ontario, Canada - Black Spruce, Ontario site 2_A8_OM2_O3 (SPAdes) (version 2) | ecosystem: Environmental > Terrestrial > Soil > Boreal... | reverse complement strand
CAGGGCGCTTCGGCAATCCATTCAGCCGACGACCGCTGCGCACCCGAAACCGTCGAACTCTTACGGAAAGCTTTGCCAGTGGTGTCGTCCTTGATCGTGACGGTAAACTCCGTTCCGCTGTAGGTCACCTCCGCCGTCATGTGATCGCCCGGGGTGATGGTCAGGCCGGAGATTTCGAACGACGGATTCGGATAAAATTCATACCAAGCGTAATAGCTCGGGTTCTTCCCGACGCAATCGGAATCGGTGCCGGTCTGCTCCACCGTGGTGGAAGTGTATCCATCGATACCCACCCAGAAGGCCGCGTATTGGTCGCCCGAACTGCAGGTGGCTGGCGGCACAACCCAGGAAGCATAGGCTGCGGTGAAGGAAGTCCCCAGCACGGCGTAACCGCTCCAGTTCGTGCTGGTGCTGGTGCTGTCTCCGTTCTCCACGCGATCCTTGATCGGGTGGTGCTGACGGGGCGTCAGTAGTTCCATGGAAGTCGGCATAACCTGCGCGAATGCAGGCAATATGGCGAAAGCTCCTAAAATTCCAAGTCGTTTTGTAAACATGCGTATCCTTTGGTTAAAGTGAAGGGGTTCCCCCCGGCAATCCCGACCAGTATACACCACCTCCGGGTCGTGGCCACGTCGGATGTGGGTACCAGGGGATCTAGAACTATCGTCACATCCCGACTGACACACATTGATTTTGGAAGGGTTACCGGCGCCGCTCGATTCGGGCCGTGGTTTAATTTAACATTAGCGATCATGCCGGATGATAACCCGCCAGACCCCGTTCAGCCGCGTCCGCCGCTGCGGATGTGCGTGAAGCGTTGGTGGCGCAACGGGACGGATTGGTGTGCGCACCAATGGAACCAGATTCGTCCAGGTCCGGAAACGCGCCGCGGTGCAGTGTGGGGAGCGCTCGCGGCGGCTGCGGCATGCGTGGTCATCGCGGGGCTGTATGCGCGGACCGGATTCGGCTACGTGTTCGACTTTGCGTTGGCCACCGTCTGTGCCGCGCTGCTCATTCCACTTATCGCACTAGCAGTGGCATTGCTGCTGACCATCGCGCGGAGTCTGCCCCGCATGGCGACAGGCATGGTTGTGGGATCGTGCGCCATCATAATGCTGGTCTGGATGCCGCCGCAACTGGGGCTGCCGATGGCGATCGCGATCGGTTTGGCGGAGGGCGTCCTGGGAGCTGCCATCGCCACGTTCGTCGCGGGCCGTTTCGCCGCGGCGGCGCTAAGCAAGAAGATAACCACCGTATCGCTTTGCTTGCTCGCGGTGGCCGCAAATATCGGGTTGGTGTGGCTGTTCGCGCACCAGGGTTCGATGGAGAAAGTGATCTCCTGGAAGCCGCCGGCCGGCTCCATGCCGGCCAGGCTGGATCTGCCGAACCCCGCGAACTACGGGCCTTACCGCGTGAACAAGCTGTTCTACGGCGTGGGAAACGACATCCGGCGGCCGGAATACGGCGCCTCGGTTGGTATTAAGACGCGCACGGTGGACGCGTCGGATTTTTTCAAAGACTTTACCGGCTGGAAGAAATGGGCGCGCCGGAAGTACTGGGGATTCGATGTGGACAAGCTGCCTTTGAATGCGCGCGTGTGGTATCCGCAGGGCGCCGGGCCTTTTCCGCTGGCGCTGATCGTGCATGGCAACCACGATATGGCGGAGTTTTCCGATCCGGGCTACGCGTACCTGGGCGAGTTGCTGGCGAGCCGCGGCTTTATCCTGGCGTCCATCGACGAGAACTTCCTCAACAGCGGCCTTTTTCACGATCCCCCCAAGCAGCAGCAAGTGCGCGGGTGGATGTTGCTGGAGCATCTGAAACTTTGGCGGGAATGGAACCGGGCGGCGGGCAATCCGTTTCGCGGCAAGGTGGATATGGAGCACATCGCGCTGATGGGCCATTCGCGGGGTGGAGAGGCGGCGGCCACGGCGGCGCTGTTCAACCGGCTGCATTATTACCCGGACAACGCAAACGTCCGTTTCGATTATGGCTTCGCGATTCAGGCAGTGGTGGCCATTGCGCCGGCCGAGGGCCAGTACAAGCCCGCCGGACAAAATCGCTGGATTCAGGATGTGAGCTACTTGACCCTGCAGGGCGCCAACGACGCGGATGTTTCGGAATTCATGGGCAGCCTGCAGTGGGAACACGTTCGGTACACCAATCCCGGCCCCTGGTTCAAGGCGGAGATCTATGCATACCGCGCTAATCATGGCCAATTCAATACGGGTTGGGGGCGCACGGATGCGGGCGAGCCGCTGAGCTGGTTCTTGAATCTGACGCCTCTGCTGCCGGGCGAAGAACAGCGGCGCATCTCGAAGACCTATATCGCGGCGTTCTTGGAAGCCACGCTGAAAGGGCGGCGCGAGTATCTGCCGTTGTTCGAGGATTGGCGCGTGGGCCGCGCGTGGCTGCCGGACACCATTTACATCAATCGGTTCCAGGATGCGTCGTATGTGCCGCTGGCTGCCTACCAGGAGGATGCCGATATCACGACGACGACCGCGCCGGGCGGGCGCATCGCGGGCGAGGGGCTGTCCATTTGGCGCGAGGGGCGCATCCCGTGGCGGGGCGGCGACCGCGACTATAATGGCGTGTTTCTGGGATGGAACCGGGCGAAAGGGGCGCCCGCCGCGGACTATACCGTCACGCTTCCCGAAGGCGCGGCGGCCAAGTGGCAGTTGGGCAAGACATCGACCATCGAGTTGTCGCTTGCGGCGCTGGATGAAGACGCGCCGCTGCCAGGCAAGAAGAAAGACCAGAAAGCCAAGAAGCCGGAGTCGAAGAAGGTACGCGAATCGCCGGATTTCACCATCGAGCTGGCGACCAGCGATGGCGCGACGGTCAGCGCAGCGGTGAGCCGCTTCGCGGCGATTCCGCCACCGCTGAAGGAGAAGTTCACCAAGCTCGAAGCGATAGACAATTGGGCGTATGAGAAGGACTGGGAGCCGGTGCTGCAAACCGTCCGTGTGCCGCTGGCGGCGTTTCAGGTCGCGGGCGCCAAACCGTTTGATCCGGCCCGGCTGAGTGTGGTGAGGTTGAAATTCGATCGGACCGCAATGAGCGTAATTTGCATCAGCGGGATAGGTTTTGGACAGGAGAATCGATGAGAACATTCGCGATGGCGCTGATGATGGCGGCGGGCGTGGCGCCCGCCGGGCTGCCCGCCGGGCCGCCCGAGGGCTTCGGGCATTGGACCGGCGGCCAGTTGCAGGATTTCGAGAAGAAGCTGGGGCCAAAGATCAACGCGCAAAAAATAGCTACGCAGTCATTGGCCGCCTACGGCAACCATAGCTTCCTGATGGCGCATCGGGAGGGTAACGGCGAGGCGGAGCTGCACGAAACCCAGAACGACGTGATGGTTGTCGAGAGCGGCGAGGGCACTTTGGTGGTGGGCGGCACGGTGGTGGATCCGCGGACCACTGCGCCGCACGAAATCCGCGGGCCGTCCATCCGTGGCGGCGAAAAGGTGGCGCTGGCCGCCGGAGATGTGGTGCACATTCCGATTAAGGTGCCTCACCAGATGCTGGTTGCGAGCGGCAAGCAAATTACATATTTCGTGGTAAAGATCGACGCACGGTAGATTGGGTAAGAGCATTGGCACGCGGGATTGCCTGCCACTATATCGGCGTAAGGCGCAGGCCCGCCCGGTTCGGTGGCGTCAGTGGGCCGGTGTGTCCGGCTTGCGTGCAGAACGGGCTCACCAGTCGCCTAACGACTCCAAATATGCGGCCGAGCCGTCGCGCAGCCAGCCATCGAGCTGGGCCGGCTCCTTGAGCTGCTGGCCACGGTTGCGGGGCACAGCTACAAACCGGCAATCCAGTTCGGGCAGCGCCGTCATGTCGCCCCACAACTTTTCGAATTGGGCTACCGGGTAGATATCTTCCTGGCCTTTGCCCCACCGTTTCTTCACGTCCTTCAGCGTGATGTAGGCGGGCATGCGGGCGGACATGGCGCGAACCGCGGCGGCCACCTTATCATGATTCGCAAGATCCGCGCGAGTCAGTGAGAAGACCTGCAGCAGGCGATCTATGTCGACCCAGTAAGTCGCTGAATTGTAGTAAGAAAGATGGAATTCGACGCGCTCGTCGGGCAGCGCCAGGCCCTCAACCAGACGCACGCGGCCGTCCACGCGGGCGAGGCCGCCGCCGCGGTCGTCGAGCTGGCGGGCGATCACTTCGGTGGTCAGTGCCGCGCCGGATTCGATGTGCAGTCCGAGTAAGTCGGGGGCGAGATCCGCGCCCAGCGTGTCGATGTTATGCAGCATCAGATAGCGCAGGCGCGGTCGCTCCTCCAGCAAGCGCGCCAGCACGCCGTTGCGGAACAGGTTGGGAAGCTCGTACCAGTGACCGACAGGGTGGAGGCATTGCATAGGCAGGTTGGCGGTGTAATTGGCGGCCTCGCCGGCTTGCTGCGCCCAGGCGATGAGGCTCGCGTGCAGGCTTTCGCGCACCTTCTGTGCTTGGTCGTCGAGTAACTGCTGTGGCATCTCTTCCCAGGCGAAGCGCAGGTCGCGCACCATGGGAACCAGGCGCAGGCCGATGTGGCGTCCTGGCGAAAGCAGCAGCGGTCCGGGATAGATGGGACCGCTCCTTGACGGTCGCGGCTCGGTAACAGTTGCCCAATGGGCTATGGCATCGTGCGTGAGATAGCTGGTGGTGATGACGTGCGGCAGCGGCAGGCCGGCGATGCGGCTGGTGCGGCGGCTTTTCGCCAGGTGCGCTTCGATGAAGTTGCGATGGCGGCCGGCAATCTTCGAGAACGGATGCAGCGCCTTCACCACGCCCGCGCCCTTGGTCCAGCGGCTGCCCGCGCCGCCCGCGAACGTGACCACTGCGGCCATGCCATCGGTCAGCGCCTGCATCCCGGTTTCACGATAGCGCGCGGGCAAGCCGGCGGTGGCGTCCACCAGGGCTTCGGAATCATGATGCGGCGCCACGTCTTCGATCCGGCTGGTGGCGGGCAGCCGGTTCTGCGCCAGCCCGATGCGCCCGCTGCGCAGATCGGCCTGTATCTGTTCATGCTGCACGCGGTCGAAGCCATGACGATCAAGCAACGCTTCGAGGCTCTGGGAGGGATCGCCGCCGTCGTGTGCGGCGCGCGGCAGCATGTGATCGAACAGGTTCTGCACCATTCCGGATAGCTCCGGAGCGGTGCGGCAGGCGGCGGCGAAACGATCCAGCTCGGCGCGGCGGGCGGCCGAAAGTAAGCGCGTCTCGGTGCGCAACAGTGCGGGGACGGCTAGCGTGTAGTAGCCGGGCGGCATCAGGGCGTTCGGTCCGGCCAGGAGATCGGCGTGGGTACCGCGCTCGTTGATGGCAAAATCGTAAACCACGGGATCCATGGCGAAGGGCACGGCGCGCTCCAGGCGGTGCTTGGTTTCGTGCATGATGGCTGCCAGGCGCTCCTCGGCGCGTGGCTTCACGGTGGGGTCGAAGATGAAGCCCATGCCGCCGCCGGACATGCCGCCCAGCATCCAGAAGCCCCAGAAACCCACGCCCATCTCGTCGCGCGCGCGGCGAATCAGCGTCTCGGTGTAGAGGTTGGTAGCCCACGGAATGATCGTTTGAATGGGACCTTCAAAGTTGCGCTGGGTGGCCGCGCCGATGGCCGCCACATCGCCCGCGCGCAGGCGCCCCAGGATTTCGTCGAGCGTGCGAATGGCCTGCTGGCGGCCCTGCCACTCGGCCTCCGAGCGTAGGAGGTACTTCTCGGTGACCATTTCAAGAATAGGCCCGACGTCCTGCGCCATGCCGCCATGCACCAGCACCAGGCTCGCTTGCAGACGGCGGCGCGTCTCGGCGGACACTTCATCCGTGCCAAGAATGCGATGGCGGGGCAGCAGGCAGCCGCGGCTGATACCGAATTCCGAATCGCCCTCCGCAGCCGGGACGCCTTCGATCAACTTGATGGCGGGCCACAAGCCACCGGAATCCTGCCAGCCGCCGCCGGAGCCGCCCAGCCATTCGCCGAGAATTGCGCGCGCGGCCGCCAGGCGGCGGTCGGTTTCGGTCAACTGACCGGTGAGCGCGTGGGCTTGTCCGGTGGCGCGCATGCAGACCGCAATCAACGAGGCCAGCAGGTTGGTCGAGACGGCCAGGCGCGAGCCTTTGGGGATGTCGTTCACGCGGCTGACGATTTCGATCCCGTGGCCGGGGCGCCCCGTGAGGGCCGCCAGCACGTCGGCCAGCGGCTGGCCCGCGCCCTCCATGCCGGGCGGCACAATGCCCGAAGCGATCACCGCGGCTTTCAGCAAACCGAGATAGTCGCGCGCGAAATCGAAGACTTCCGCGAGCGTGGTAATTTCGGCGGAGGCTTGCAGATCGACGCTCGAGAGGCGCAGAATGGGCGCGTCGATGATCCGGAACCAGGCTTCCACGGGCGGCTTGGGGGCGCCGGCGCCGCGCACCGCGAGGTCGATGGAGACGTTCAGCACACGCGCGCCTTCGGGAAAATCCATGCCCAGGAAAAAGATGTCGCTCCAGCCGCTGTGAGTCAGGTCCATGCGGACGGGGGTGGTTTCGCGAAGGATGGGGAAGAGGCCGCCGGACTGGGCAAGAAGCTCGGGGCGGAGCCGCAGCGGATAGTCGGCGGGGTGGCCGGTGCGGAACATCCACTGGTTGCCGCGCACCGTGCGCACGCTACGGCGGACCTGTCCGGCAAGGGTCTGGAAGGCCAGGCCGTGGTAAGCGGCGGCCAGCGCGCTGGAGATGGCGGCGCTGGGGCGGCTTGCGGATTGCGCCGCCAGGAAGATTTCGATAGCTTCTTCAAAACGGCGATGGAGCAGATGTTCATAACCTCGGAACGGAATCAAGCCCTGGGCGCGCATGCCCGGCTTGAATGGCAGGTGGAAGCGATGGATGGCGTAGAGGAAGAAAAGCGCGCGCACGCGTTCGTAGAGATTGCCGCTCGCGCGGCGGAATTGGTCGAGGGCGGCGGCTTCGGCTTGGAGATCCACGAGGCTGGCGGCGCGGCAAAAGGCGTCCAGCGAGCGATTGCGGAGCGCGGGATCGGCCGCAGTGACGATGCCGGTGAGTTGGCTCATGCGGTGGCCAGCAATCCGACTAGTTGGGACAGCACTTCATCGCGATCGCGCCCGCTGAGCGACAAAGCAAGTTGCGCGGTAAGCAGGCCGTAACGCACCCCGATATCGTAGCGGCGGTTCGCGCGCTCGAGCGCGAGGTATTGCTCGCGGCGCGCAAGTTCGGCAAGGGCGGCGGAAAGACTGACGCGCGGCGCGAGGAAATCCATCACGGTGGGCGTCAGGACATGCATGCCGAAAAAGCAAAGATAATGTCCGGCGCGCAGGCCGGGGACCACCAGGCGCTGTTCGGCTTCGGTGGGCGTGGGTTTTTCGATCACGGTGTCGATGCGGTAGAGATCCTGGCTGCCGGCCACGCGCTGTCCGCCGGCCGCGCCATAATGCGGCAGCAGGTTTTCGCGCGTGGACTGCACGGCGGAGACGGCGCAGCCGTGGGCTTCGGCCACCTCCACCAATTGCTGCGCGCAGCCCTTTTCGGTGCGGCTGATATAAAGATGGTCGCCGACCAGGTGCAGAAAGGGGTCCCGGCCGATGAAATCGCGCGCGCACAGAACGGCGTGGCCGTAGCCCAGCGGTTCGGGCTGCGGGACGAAGCGGAGGCGGCCGGCATGATCGCCGGCTACGCGCGCGTAGGAAACTTCGTCGCCGGGCGAGACCACGATGGCGATCTCTTCGATACCGGCGCGCAGGGCTTCATCGACGATGATGCGGAGGACCGGCTTTTCGACGCCGTCGCGGTCGATGAGGGTTTGCAGGGGCAGGCTGCGCTGGGTGGGTCCTGCGGCTGTGATCACCGCTTTACGGATTTTCATGAGTTAGGGGGTTCCTTAGATATTATGCGCCGAAGACCGGGCTATGGTCGGATGGATCGTGTACGTCGACCTCGTTTCGCCCGTGACGATTACGCGATTGGAGGTTGCCGCATACTCCTGCGCGGCTTCGTCTGCTTCGGAGGATTACCCTTCTTCTCCCGACGATCCCTACTGCCCAGCATGGAAAGAAGATAAGCCTGCGCGGTCGCTTCATCGCGGATGATGTTCCATCTCTTGAACGATTCCGTCACGGATTCGATCTGGGTTAGGGCCTCGGTGACTTCCCTGCCCATGTTGTAGTCCGCATCGACTCTTCTTTGTTGGGCCTGAACGAAGGTCGTGGAGACGGTCAGGAGATGTTGGGCCACCGTTCGTTCCGGACTCTCAGGAGGATTACCGCCTAAGTATGCATTCAGTTCGGCGCCCTTCTTTTCGGAGGCAGAGCACATCGGGCCGTGGTCGAACAGGCGCCCGAGCGTCGGCCGAAGTTCCGGACGTGCCCAATTCAACGTCGCTTCTGAAATCAGCAAATGGAAGAGCGCATAGTAGGCGGTCGAAACAGATCTCCGCAGATTAGCTTGGCGACGCGCCTCGGATGGAAGATCGGCGATGTCTTGAGCGAGAGCAAGAAGGTCGTCCGCAAATGCCATCTAGGAGGCCAAGGCATGCTGGTTGATGCTGGCATGCTCCGACTGGCTACGGAAATTGAAGTAGGGCAGAACACCCCATTGCTCCAGCGGTCGAACTTCCTGAACGATGAAAGTCGACACATGATTGGTGACCCTCAAAAGCCGGTCCCGTCGGCTGGCGGCATCGGCGAGAATGACCATGAAGAAAACGGCCGGCTCGCCACGCCAGTCATCTCCCAGAGTGGGTATGACGTCGACAACATCCGGCACAAGCCGCTGGGCCGCCCGTGCTACTGCAGCCTGGAATAGTGGTTGCTGCGCGAAGGCCCTCGGGAGGTACACGAATTCATTATCGCGCGTCTTGACCAGACTAGGGGAAAATAATCGTGCGGGGGCCTGTGTGGATTCGAGGAAATCCAGCACGGCGGGGGTGAGGGCTTTCGATGACAGTGCCGATGCGGTAAAGATCCTGGCTGCCGGCCACGCGCTGTCCGCCGGCCGCGCCATAATGACGCAAATAACCGCGCGTGGCGACAAGCGGACAGTTGATGGGCCAAGTTCACTCTTGCAAGGCTGATGACCAGATACAATCAAGCGCGCGGAACGGTGGCGCAGGCGCACGGGCTTGGCACACCTTAACGCATCGTAGAAAGCCCCCAATTTCACCTTCCGCGAGCTTGCCCTCCTTCACCCTGCGAAAACTCCTCCAGGATCTTGTCTCGGGTACAACCAAGGAATTGGCAACGACCCTCCCCCTTTGGATGCCGCCACCTCAGAAAATATACTTCAACCCCAACTGAACCTGCCGCGGCGGCTTATTCCCATAAGCGTTCTCCGATTGCACCAGCCCGAAATTCGGATCGCCAAATACATGATTCGGGATATCGAAGTTCGGGTGATTGAATAAATTGAAGGCCTCCGCGCGGAGCTGCAAACGATGACTCTCCCTTCGCAGGATAATGTTCTTGTACATCGAGAAATCCACGTTCTCCAGTCCCGGCCCGGTCATGATATTGCGGCCGGCATCGCCAAACTGCCCTGCCGGCGGCTGCACGAAAGCGCAGGCATTGAACCAACTCCCGGGCTGGTCCACCGCGTCGGCCGCCAGCCCGCCCTGCGAGATCGTAGTATGGCAGGCGGGGTTGGGGTTCGCCATTACCGGACCGGCCACGTAAGGGTTGGAGATCACATCCGGCCGGTAGGGATTGCCAAAAGCGGCGACCGCCGACCCGGTTTGCGAAGCGGCCAGGTTCACCGTGAATGGCGACCCAGTCTGCGCCGTCAGGATCCCCGCCGCCTGCCAGTTGCCCAACAGGCCCCTGCGCCATCCCGGCTGCGTGATCCATTTGCGGCCGAACGGCAAATCGTAAACCGAGCTCACCACCAGCCGGTGCTTGACGTTGAAATCGGAAAGTCCGCGGTCGGCCTGCGGATCGTATGAGTTCTGCGGCAGACCCGACCCCACGCTGCCCCCCAACACGGACGAAACGTCGTCAATCGACTTCGAGAACGTATATGCCGCCAGAAAAGTGAGGCCTTCGGCTACGCGCCTCTCGGAGCGGAACTGCATGGAGTTGTACGAACTGGCGGCTGCCGACTCTACGTAAAGAATGGAAGAGAACTGCGGGTATGGCGCCAGGCCGGTGGCCGGATTCACCTGGTTTAGATCGCGCACGTCCGCCAGGTGCGTGCCCTTGGACCCTACGTACGCCAGATCGACCATCCAGTTGGGCTTGATTTCGTATTGCAGGTCTACGTTCCATTGCTGCATGTACGCGTCGCGGAAGTTGCGCGCGATCATGTTCGGCTCCACCACCGCATTGGCCGGCTGGCTGAGAATATTCTGGATGGTATCCGAGCCGCTATTGGCGTAATAGGCGAGATCGTAAAACGGCGGGTTGAAGCGCGGAAACACGTTGATATTGAAAATGCCCACATCGTAGAAGATGCCATAGGCCGAGCGCACCACCCAGCGCTCGGACTTCATAGGCCGCCAGGCAACCCCAATGCGCGGGGCGAAATCGGTACGCGTCGGGTTGTAAGTGGCGCGCGGAACTCCGTCCGTGCCGGCCAGGATGAACTGGCAGTCGGGTACCGGTGTGCAGGTGGCGGAATTCGCGCTCAGATCGGGCACGCTGTAGCGGTTGTGATCTTCCACTCCGGGGCTGTTGTATTCATACCGCATGCCTACGTTCAGCAGCAAGCGCGGCACCACGTGAATATCGTCCTGGATGTAGTAGTTCATGCCCGTGCTGCGTACCGTGTTGAACGTATTGCCCGACACCCCAACCGCATAGTCCGGTATGCCCACCGCCAACTGCGCCAACGCCTCCAGCGGAGTTCCGGCCATCCCGTCCTCCGTGCCGGCCTCGAAGAAGAAATCGCCGCGCGCCACGAAATCGAGATAATTGTCGATCTGGATGTTGCGGATGTCCGCACCGAACTTGAACTGGTTGCGTCCCTTGACCCAGGACAAGTTGTCGGAAACATCGATTGTCGTATCGTGGCGGTCTTGCGGATAGTTGAGCGGCTCGCCGATCCCGTCGAATCCGAGAAGATTGACCTCCGGATATCCCAGATCCACCGGATTCGTCAGAACGTCCGGAAACCCCAATGCGGCGCTCTCATTGTGGCCGTAGCTTTGCTGTAAGGCGCCCGCCTGCATGCGGTTATATCCCAGGCGCAGCTCGTTGATCTCGGCCGAGGTGAACACGTGCGTCCAACTCAGTCCGCCGTTTTGGCCGTCATTGAGCGTGTAGCTGCCGTAACCGGGCAGATTGGTAAACGCATTCACCGGGTCGAACGGATTGAAGCGATCTTCGTCGAAGATCGCCCAGTGCGCCGATAGCGTGTCGTTCGGCCCCGCGTGGTGGTCCACTTTCACCAGACCGAGGTTCTCCGTATTCCGAATCACGGGCGCGGAAACAAATGTGTTTGAATTCGACAGGTCGGACCCCACATTCGCCGCGGGATACAGATTAAGAATGGCCTGGCCCGCCGGGTTCAGCGGAATTCCGACACCGGACAGCAATCCCGTGATCTCCGACAACTGCGCTTGTGACGGCACCGTGGCTTCGCGGGTGGTGGCCTGCCGCAGGCGCAGACTCTCGTACGAAACAAAGAAGAAGGTCTTATCTTTGCGGATGGGGCCGCCGAAGGTGGCTCCGAACTGATTGCGGTCGAGCTCCGGGATGGGGCCGCAGGCGCCCGCTACCGAATCGGGCGTACATGAGGGGAAATCGAAGAAATTCTTAGCGTCCAGGTTCCGGTTGCGCAGGAACTCGAAGAGTCCGCCGTGGAACTGGTTCGAGCCGCTCTTCAGGATTACGTTGATCTGGGCGCCGCCGCTGCGCCCGTATTCCGCCGAATAGTCGCTGGACTGCACCTTGAACTCCTGAATAGCATCGATCGAGGGCAGCGCGACGTATTGGTTAATGTACGGGTCGTTGTTATCGACGCCCTCCAGCAGGAAGTTGTTGGACTGCTCCCGCGCGCCGTTGACGCTCACCGCGCCGCCTTGCGTGGAATTCTGGGATCCCTCGACCGGCAACTGGCTGCCCGGCGCCAGCAAAGAAAACGCCAGGAAATTGCGCTCGTTCAGGGGCAACTCGTGTACCAGGCGGCCGTCGATTACCTGTCCTAGCGTGGACGTGTCGGTCTGGATGATCGGCGGCGTGTCTTTTACCGTAACCTCCTCGGTCCGGCTGCCCACCTGCAAGGTGAAATCGACGCGCGCGGTCTGCTCCACGTCCAAGCCGACATCGGCCAGAACGGCTCTGCGAAAGCCATCCCTTTCTACGGATACACGGTAATGCCCCGGCGGCAGCAAGGCGACCGTGAAATCGCCGTCGTCATTCGTAACCGCTTCGCGGGCGGCGTTGGTCGCCGTGTTGCTCACCGTCACGCGCGCTGTAGGGACGACGCCTCCGCTAGCGTCGGTCACCGTTCCGGTGATGGTGCCCGTGGGATCGCTGGCGACGAGCGGAAAGACGAGCGAAGTCCACAGCAAAGGCAGGCGTAAGAAACATCGTAGGCCCATAATGTTCTTTCCCCGTTGATGCAGTTGCCCAGCATAGCAACATAATTAGACGTGCGCACTACGCATAAGTTTCGGCGCCGAGGCCGTCGTTTGGAGGGCGGGCAATCTTGCCCGCAGCCGCCTTTCAGGCGCCCTCTTGGAATGCGAAGTAACTCATGCGGGATCTCGTTCGGCGCGCTTCACCCTGGGAAGAGCGTTGAGTGAATTCCCCACTCTCTTCCGAACGGTGCGGAGTTCGAAAAGGCTCTGCAGGTTAAGCCAGAATTCCGCACTGGTGCCAGAGAGATGCGCCAAGCGAAACGACGTATCTCCGGTAATGGAGCTCTTTCCATCCAAAATGCCGGTGATGGTTGGTTGGTACGCCGAGTCTACGCGCGCAAACTCCGCGGCGCTCATGCCTCGCTTCTTGAACTCTTCGGCCATGAGCATGAGGTCGGTTCCACTCGACCGGAGGGAGAGCGGCATAAAGAATGAGGAGGCCGCGTAGCGCCGACTTCCTTTCTTTGTTTTTTGGGTTCAAGAGACAATCGTCGTCGTCATCGCCTTTCGTTCCAGATCCGCCAAGATTCAACTGCTGCGCATAAAACCTCGCAATCGCCTCGGCGTGCTCGCCGGCGATGTATCCGTAACCCATGCGCTTGCGCACCACGGCGCCGTTCTTGCCC
>Ga0209333_1001172_pt1 | contig 13197 bp, 8 predicted proteins | sample BlaSpr_A8_OM2_O3_FD_187982 | JGI IMG/M metagenome (GOLD analysis project Ga0209333, IMG submission 187982) | Forest soil microbial communities from Thunder Bay, Ontario, Canada - Black Spruce, Ontario site 2_A8_OM2_O3 (SPAdes) (version 2) | ecosystem: Environmental > Terrestrial > Soil > Boreal... | reverse complement strand
CGGAGGTGAATTTAGCGGCGGCGGAAGACCACGTTTGGTCGGGGATGGCCCCGATGGGTTCGTGCCCGCCCAATCCTGGCTGTAGAACTGCGCCAGGCGTTGGAAGAAGTTACCGGTTAATGCGTGGTCGCTGGGAGCCACGGGACGCTGCCCGTTCGCAGGCTGTGGAGTCTGTTGCTGTGCAGTCGGTTGAGCATCTGCGCCCACTGGGCTCGACGATGGAGTTACTTCCGCACTGCTGTCGAGCGCGGACATTGTCGGGTTCGCTGCACCCTCTGCTTGGTTGACCGATCCAGAAGTGCTGGCGGAATCGCCACTTGTCGTTTGTTCCCCATGCAGCGGCAGCGTTAGCAGAGCCGCAGCCAATACCATGAACGCCACCCGCTTGCCCGCTCCGGGCGCAGGTTTGTGCGTATGTATCCCAGTACCGGTAAGTCTGAACACCCAGGGCGTGAAATCCATGCTCGCGATTGCCGCATCGATTCTTGCCACGCAATCGCTGTCTTCGAGCGTCCCGCCTTCCATGTTTATCCTCCTGATCGAAAGGTTTTTGTCGGCGCGCGAAACAATTCCGTGCTCACTCGCTAGATCTGTCGCCGAACAATCGGCAGACCATTCTTTGACGATTTACGAGTCGCTTCATCTTGAAGCACACCCCAGGGCTCGGCCAGAATTCCATCCTTGATGTGATCGATTTCGGCCGTAATCCAGTTTACACAGGAAGCCCATGCCCCGAGCGCGGACGATCGCGAAATCTCCCTGGGCGACAATCGTTCCGTATTCATATTTCAAGGTCGGCGGGATGCTCTTGATGAGGTTGAAAAGGCCCTCCCGGCCCGGCGCGATATGCGCGCTGTGTTGAATATATTTGGGAGACCAAAACTTCTCGGCCGCTGCCTAGTTGTGCTTATTGAACAGCGTGTCGAACGCTTCGGGGACAGGTTCTTTGTTTTTCCATTCTATCGCCTGCTTCATTTTTGTTCTCCCGCTGCCTCTACAACGGCTGTGCCCAGGCGTTTCCTGTAGATTCTCGGCCGCCATGGATTCGGCCGGAAACAAAGACATGGGCCGCAGTCGTGAAAGTTCTCCACCAGGGGCGAGGAGGGTAGTGCCACCACTCACCCCATTGGCGATCAATGCGAGTGCATTTGATTTGCCAACCACACGTTGTTTCGTGCTCCCCGCAAGCGCCTGTATTGACGCGATAAGTTGCGACCTGCCTAAGAAAATGCGGGGTTCGTGCAGTGTCGGTGTCGGGTGTCGTGTCGGGACATCGACCATGTGTCGGAATTCCTACGGGTCGCGTAGTCCGAACGGGTGTCTCTGCTTTGTTGTTGTTGAAAGATTAGGGGTTCGATCCATCGCTCTTGGCCAGTGATGGTGTACCTGCCCGACCGTCGACGTTGTAAGCTGTGACCCGGGCTTCCGAATTTCTGAGCATTCGGCATCTCCGATGCGGAAGCGGCACCTGATCGATAGCCCTCGCCTAATGCTGCCAGCCTCCGCCGAGCGCCTTATAAAGTTGCACAAGACTCTGGTATTCGTCGCCGCGTGCTTGGGCAAGTGTCAGTTCGGCGGTAAAGAGCGAGCGCTGCCCGTCCAACACTTCGAGGTAAGTCGTGGTGCCTCCCTTGTAACGTAGGTTGGACAGACGGACCGACTCCTGCAAGTCCGCAACGGAATCCTCCTGACGAAGACGCACTTGATGAAACTTCTGATAGCCGATCAGGGCATCGGACGCATCTCCGAAGGCGCCCTGGATCGCCTGGCGATACGCGATCAGAGCCTGTTGGTGCTGCGACTCCGCCAATCGCAGATTTCCGCGAAGGGCACCTCCCGTGAAAATCGGCTGGTTCACCTGGGCGCCGTAAGACCAGATCCCGAGCTGCGAGCTCATCAGACTTGAGAAGGCGCTGCTTCGTCCGAATGCACCTCCGCCGGAACCGGTCAGCGAGACTTGTGGGAAGAACTGGGCCTTGGCCACTCCGATTTCGGCGTTCGCGGCGACCAGGTTTTGCTCGGCCTCGCGAATATCGGGCCGCCGCTCCATGAGCGTCGAAGGCAGACCGGGTGGCACTTCGGGAGGAAGTGTTTGTTCCACCAACGGGCGTCCGCGCGGCACATCCTGCGGGTAGTTTCCCAGCAGAATGCTGATCGCATTTTCCTCCTGCGCTATCTGCCTCTCCAGGTCAGGGATCTGGGCATTTGCAGTGTCGAGGACCTGCTGAGCCTGAAGCACATCGAGCTTTGTGGCTACGCCGTGGTCGACGCGGAGCTTGGTGAGTTTGACGGAATCCTGCTGTGTCTTCACCGTGTCGTGCGTGATTTGGAGTTGAAGGTCAAGTTGCAGGAGCGTGAAGTAGTCGCTCGCCACGTCACTCACGAGTGTCAGCAACACTGTTTGCCTCGCGTCCTCGGTAGCCAGGAGTTGAGCGCGTGCCGCTTCGGTCGCGCGACGCAGGCGGCCGAAGAAATCCAACTGGAACGCTGCGTCGGCCGTAAGGGTCAGAAAGTTGTAGTTGGTCTGGAAAGTATTTTCTTTTCCACCGCTGAAATTCCCGTTGCCTTGCACCTGAGGAAACAGGCTCGATCGGGTGACCGCCAGTTGCGCGCGGGCGGCATTGATGCGCTCGGTCGCGAGCTGCAGATCGTAGTTTTGTTTGATCGCCGCGCGAATGAGTTCTTGCAACTTCGGGTCGTCGAAGACCTGCCACCAGGGGAGATCTGCGTAGGAGGCCGCCTGAGCCTGGGCCTGGGGATTGTCCGCAAGATCGCGATATGCAGTTGGAGTCTGGATCGCGGGTCGATGGTACTTAGGACCGACCATGCAACCGGCAAGCAGACCGGAGACCAACATCGCAATCAGCAAATCTGCGAGTTTCATGATGAGCAACTCCGCTTGTGTCTCTTCCCCCTCGTCGCGGTATCCTCCATCTCAGTCCCCCGGTACCGCCTCAGGAGTGCCCGGCAGCGCCCCGGAAGCAGGTTCTTTGCCAGCGCCGGACCATTTTTCTACCAGATAAAAAACTCCGGGGACGAAGAAGATGCCGAGCGCGCTGGCGGCTATCATCCCGCCGATCACCGTGGTTCCCATGATCTGGCGTGCCACCGAGCCAGCGCCGGTTGCGGTCCACAGCGGTACGCACCCGAGAATGAACGCGAAGGATGTCATCAGGATCGGCCTCAGCCTAAGTTTGGCACCTTCGAGCGCGGCGTCCGCGAGGGGTTTTCCATTCTCGTACTGATCCTTGGCGAACTCCACGATTAGAATCGCGTTCTTCGCCGCCAATCCGATCAGCATGATCAGCCCGATTTGCGAATAGATGTCGCTTTCGATCTGAACCAGGTAAAGAGGCAGGAAAGCGCTAAGAATTACTCGACGAAGCCACAGAACGAAAAAGGCTCCAAAGATCGCGACCGGCGTGCTAAGCAGTACGCTGAACGGCAGTGACCAGCTTTCGTAAAGCGCGGCAAGAATCAAAAAGACAAACAACAGCGACAGCCCGAAGACCACCGCGGGCGGAACACCTTCCCGGGCTTTCTGTTCTTGAAACGATATACCGGAGTAGTCGAAGCCCATCTCTCGCGGCATCGTTTGTTTAAAGACGGCCTCGAGCGCTGCGGTAGCCTGATCCGCGCTGTACCCCGGCGCGGCGCCGCCATTGATTTGCGCAGAACGGTACTCGTTGAAGCGTAGAGTAAATTCAGGCCCGAGGCGAGGTTTAACGCTGGTAAGCGTGGAAAGTGGGACGTTCTCTCCCTTGTTGTTGCGGACATAGAATTGGCCGACGTTTTCCGCCTTGGCTCGGTCTCCACCCTCTGCTTCGATATATACCTGCCACTGGCGGCCGAAGCGATTGAAGTAATTGATGAAATAACCGCCCATGAAAGCCTGGATCGTGCGGTAGACATCGTTCAGGTTCACCCCTTGTTTCAGCACCTTGTCGCGATCTACATCGACGAATTCCTGCGGGACGCTGGACAAGAAAGTGGTGCTGAGGCTGGCAATCTCCGGCCGCTTTCGCGCGGCTTCAAGAAAAACACCCAAGTTCTTGGCAAGGAACTGAATGTCGCCGCCCGAACGGTCTTCGAGCATGAACGTGAACCCGCCCGAAGTGCCAACGCCCGGTATGGCGGGCGGCGAAAAACCAAAGACCACGGCAGCCGGCAACTTGCTAAACTCCTGGTTCAAATGCGCCTTGAGCGTTTGAAATTGCTGGTCTCTGGTCTTGCGCTCGTCCCAGGGCTTGAAGGTCACAAAATACGTTGCGTTGTAACTGGTGCGAACATAACTGAGCAAACTGAAACCAACGAAGGCGGTTGAGTATTGGACGCCTGGCGTATTCATCAGGATTTTTTCGACCTCAGCCGAAACGGCGGTCGTCCGTTCCAACGAAGCCCCGTTGGGCAGTTGCACATTGACGTAGGCGTACCCTTGATCTTCGTCCGGAAGAAAACTCGAGGGCACCCGATTGGCGAAGAATCCTGCCGCAACCCCAAAAACCACCAGCAGGACGACGACGACCGCGGTTTTTCGAAGCAGCACACCGCTCCAGCGGACGTACCCATCGTTAGCCCGCTCGAAAACCCGGTTGAACCAGTCGAAGAATCTTCTCAATAGCCCTCTGCTCGGTTCCTTCGGCCGAAGCAGCAACGCAGCCAGCGCTGGGCTGAGCGTAAGAGCATTGAACGCGGAGAGCAGGACGGAGATGGCAATGGTGACGGCAAACTGCTGATAGAGTCTGCCGGTGATTCCGGGAATGAAAGCCGTGGGCACGAATACGGCGGAGAGAACCAGCGCGATTCCTACGACCGGGCCGGAGAGTTCCTCCATCGCTTTCAACGCCGCGTTTTTCGGCGTCATGCCCTCCTCGATGTGTCGCTCCACGCCTTCGACCACCACAATAGCGTCGTCGACCACGAGACCGATGGCCAGGACCAGGCCAAACAGCGAAAGCGTGTTGATAGAAAAACCGAACAGCGGAAAAAGTATAAATGTTCCTATAAGCGACACTGGAACAGCCAGGAGCGGAATCAACGTGGCGCGCCAGCCCTGAAGGAAAAGATAGACGACGAGAATTACCAGGACCAAAGCGATCACAAGCGTTACCACAATTTCCTTGATGCCTTGCGTGACCGCACGCGTCGTATCCAGTGCGACGACGAAATCCAAGTCCTCCGGGAAGCGCTGCTTCATCTGCGTCATGAGCTTTTGGACGCCGCCGGCGGCTTCGACGGCGTTTGATCCCGGCAGCTGGTAGCAGGCAATGACGGCGCTCGGCCTCCCATTAAAACGGCCGGCGACGCTATAGTCCTGGGAACCGAGCTCGATGCGAGCCACATCGCGGACTCGGACAATTCCGCCGTCAGGAGTCTCGCGAACCACGATGTTGCCGAATTCTTCCGGCGAGATAAGGCGGCCCTGGGCGAGAACTGTGTAGGTAAATTCCTGGCCTTTGGGTGCAGGTTCCCCTCCCGCCTTTCCTGCCGGGTTCACGGTATTTTGTGCCTGAATGGCGCTGACGATTTCCGGAACGGTGATCCCGAGTTTTGCCAACGTGTCGGGTTTTACCCAAAGCCGCATCGCGTATTGGCCGGAGCCGAATACCTGAACCTGGCCGATGCCCGGCGAACGACCGAGAGGGTCGGCCAGATTGATGTAGGCGTAGTTCGCCAGAAAGCCAGCATCATAGGTTGCGTGCGGTGAGTAGACGGCAACCAGCAGGAGTGGAGCAGTAACTGACTTGCGAACCGTGATTCCGTAGTTAGTAACGTCCGGCGGAAGCTGAGATGCGGCCTGTGTTTCACGGCTCTGTGCGAGAATGAAATCGGTGTTGGGATCGGTTTTTATGTCGAAGTCCACAATCAAGGTGCTCGTCGAATTGGCCGCGGCATTCAGCGAATACATGTAGTTCATGTTGTCCACGCCAGTCATCTGCTGCTCGATGGGAGTGGCAACCGCTTGCTCCAGGGTCTGAGAGTCGGCGCCGACGTAAGTGGAGAGCACTTGAATCTCCGGCGGAGCGATGGTGGGGAATTGTGCGACCGGCAAAGTCAGCATGGTCAGGGTGCCGACCAGCACCATGATGATGGCGATAACGATGGCGACAATGGGGCGATTGATGAAGAACTTGGACATCGACTCAGTCTCCCTTCGCCGCGGCAAACGGCTTGGGATTCACGCGCCCCCCCGGACGCACCTTTTGCACCCCTTCGGCGACGACTCTTTCTCCCGCATTCAGCCCTTGTGCGATCACCCACTCGTTGCCCGCAGGGTCGCCCACCGCGACCGTTCGAATGCTCACCTTGTTGTCACCATCTACGACGGCAACCTGGTATCCGCCTTGAAGCTCCGACACCGCGCGCTGAGGCACCAGCAGTGCGTCATGTTGCAACCGGATGACGGCGCGCACTTTGGCGTAGCCTCCAGGCCGCAGAACGTTTCCCGGATTCGGGAACAGCCCCGCGATTCGAATCGCGCCCGTGCTCTCGTTGACCTGCCGGTCCGCAAAGTAGAAGGTGCCCTCGTGCGCATAGGTCGAACCATCGGCCAGAATGAGCTGCAGTCGCAGATTCTTGTCGGCCTCCTCGCGGCTGGCTTCCGTCGGAAAGCGTTTCCTCCATTCCAGATACTGAGGCTCGCTGACGGTGAAGTAAACTTTGACGGGGTCCAGTGTGGAAACGGAGGTGACCGCTCCGCTACTGGGGCTGACCAGCGCGCCTACCTGAAGCTGCGCTTGTCCCGCGATGCCGTCGATGGGTGCAATGAGCCGGGTAAACTCAAGATTAATTCTTGCGGTTTCAACCGCAGCCTCTGAAGTTTTGATTTGTGCCTTAGCCGTTTCCACATTGGCGATGGCCGCCAGGTTATTCTGGACAGAGTTGTCGAGATCTTGCTGGCTGGCGGCCTGCTCTTTTGCGAGTGGGGTATAGCGCTTCACATCGAGATCGGTCCGCCCTTGCACCGCCTCGTAATTGGCGAGCGTGGCTTTGGCTTGTGCTAGTTGACCTTCGGCTTGATCGAGCGCTGCCTGAAATGGCCGGGGATCGATCTGGAAGAGAAGCTGACCCTGTTTGACAAACGCGCCCTCGTGATAGCCTTGCGTTTGCAAATATCCAGTAACCTGCGCCCTGACGTCGGCGTTGACCAGACCATCGAGCGTACCGATCCATTCAGCAAAAATCGGAACATCCTTTTGCTCTACCTGTACGACCTCAACGTCGGGCGGAGCGCCCGCCTGCGCTCCGGATACATGCTTCGGGTAAAACGCTCCGACGAGCAAGCCGATGACGAGCAAGCAAGACGCTGCGACGATCCAGAGTTTGTATTTCAAGAACGTGTTCATCCTCTTCCCCCGCCGCATGTTCCGGCTTGTCGCTCAATGTCTATCGGGTCCGTCATCATTCGCTTACGACCCTTTTGACTCGCCATCTTTCGACTCTCGATGGACCTCCCGCGACGAAACCGTGTGCGCGACCGTCAGGATCATAATCCCGTTCCTGGATTCCGTCGAGGGCAGCCACATTTTTCGCAAACCATTCCTGCTCGCCTGCCGGACGGGGAAGGACGGGGAAGGATGAGGCCATACTCTATTTCGACGTTGGGATCGAGTTTGGTCACGGCACGAACTCTATCTCTGGACACGACATTTTTAACGTGAACATTCTTAATGTGAACTTGACAAGGGAATCACAAGAGGTCTAAGAAAGAAAAGACGCGACTCTTTGACGTGATTTAAGAGGTTCCTCGATGCAGACGTCCCGCAGAAACTTCTTCAAGGTCGCGGCGCTCGGCGGAGTTGCCGCCACCGTCTTCGGATTCGACCTCAAGCCCGCTTACGCCCAGCTAAAAGAGTTAAAGATCGCACGCGCGGCGGAAACGCGCTCAACCTGTCCTTATTGTGCGGTGGGTTGCGGCGTCCTGATTTATACGATCGGCGACCAGGCGAAAAACGTCACGCCACAGGTGATCCACGTGGAAGGCGATCCCGATCATCCCACCAACCGCGGGACGCTGTGCCCCAAGGGCTCTTCTCTCGAGCAGGATATGCTGAACCCGCGGCGGCTCACCAAGCCGCAAGTCCGGCGACCTGGCGCGACGGAGTGGCAGGATATTTCCTGGGACACCGCTCTGGATGAGATTGCGCAATGGACCAAGAAAACCCGCGACAGTTCTTTTGTTGAAAAAGATGTCAATGGCCGCACCGTGAATCGCTGCGAAGGCATCTCGTTTATTGGCGGCTGCACGGATACAAATGAGTTCAATTTTCTGGTCGTCAAGGCCATGAGGGGGCTGGGCTTGGTTTATTTAGAAAACCAAGCCCGGGTTTGACACGGCCCCACGGTCTCAAGTTTGGGACCAACATTTGGACGCGGAGCCATGACGAATGGCTGGATCGACATCAAGAACGCCGACATGATGTTGATCATGGGCGGAAATCCGGCTGAAAACCATCCTTGTGGCTTCAAGTGGGCGATGGAAGCCAAGCGCAACCGCAACGCCAAGCTCATCTCGGTTGATCCGCGATTCACTCGCACCTCCGCCACCGCCGACTTGTTCGTGCAAATTCGCGCCGGAAGCGACATTGCATTCCTCGGCGGGCTGATCCGCTATGCCATCGAGAACAACCGGATCGCCAAGGAATATCTCGTCAATTACACCAATGCCGCTTTCATCGTGAAGGAAGGGTTCAAACTTCCCGAGGATGGCTTGTACTCGGGATTCAATGCGGCGTCGAGCGGCTACGACAAATCCACCTGGAATTATGAAGAAGGGGGAGACTTCAGCGGCAAGACAGACAGTGCAAGTTCCGCGCACGCAGGTCCGGCGCCCGGATCAACCGAAGCCCCGCCACCGCTGTTGCCACCGAACGTCGCCTACGACCTGACGCTACAGCATCCGCGTTGTGTTTTCCAGTTGATGAAGCAACAGTATTCGCGTTATACGCCAGAAACCGTCGAGCGGATCACGGGTATCCCCAAAGACCAGTATCTGAAAGCCGTGGACATGTTTACGTCCATCCGCAAAGACGGCGACATGAAGAAAGTCGCGACAATTATTTATGCCGTGGGGTGGACGCAGCATACGTTCGGAAGTCAGATCATCCGTACCGCCGCTATGATTCAGCTTCTGCTCGGCAATGTCGGCAGAGCGGGTGGCGGCGTGAATGCGCTCCGTGGCCATTCAAATATCCAGGGCGCAACCGATATGGCGGGGCTCTATGACTCGCTTCCCGGATACCTGAAAGGTCCGGTTCCCGACGATAAAGATTTGGCTACCTACCTGAAGCGCACCACGCCGACTTCGTCGAAACCGACTCCGTGGGATTCGATGAACTACTACGCCAACACGCCCAAGTTCATGGTGTCCTTGCTTAAGGCGATGTACGGCGATGCGGCCACGAAAGAAAACGGATTTGCCTTCGATTACTTCCCCAAACCGGGTCAGGATTGCTCATGGACTCACATTTGGGACGACATGTACAACGAGAAGATCAAGGGCATGCTGGCCTTCGGAATGAACGGAGTCATGATTGGCCCCGATACGAACAAGAACATCAATGCGCTGAAAAAGGCCGACTGGCTCGTCGTGGGCGAAATTTATGAGGACGAGACCAGCGAGTTCTGGCGCGCACCGGGAATCACGACAGAAGAACAGAAGCAGATCAATACCACCGTTTACCGTTTGCCGTGCGCGGGCTTCGCTGAAAAAGACGGCAGCATGACAAATTCCGCGCGGTGGGTCACTTGGAAATACGCCGCCGTTCCGCCTCCGGGACAGGCGCGACTGGACCAGGACATCATCGCGCAGATTTTCTTGAGGGTTCGGGATCTCTACCAGAAAGAAGGTGGAAAATTCCCCGATCCGATTTTGAATCTGAATTGGGCTTATGCCGATGCGGCCCACCCCCCGCTTGCTCAAGTGGCTATGGAGTTGAACGGTAGGGCTCTGGCCGACCTGAAAGACGAAGCCACGGGTCAGGTAATAAAAGCGGGACAGCAGTTGCCGGGATTTGCCTGGTTGAAGGACGATGGCACCACGATGTGCGGCAACTGGATTTATTCCGGCATGTGGACCGAAGCGGGATCGCAGATCCAGCGGCGAGGCACAGAGGATCCTTCCGGTCTGGGAGTTTTTCCCAATTACTCATGGTCGTGGCCAGCGAATCGCCGTGTGCTCTACAATCGCGCCTCTTGCAACCCGGAAGGGAAGCCCTGGGATCCGGATCGCAAGCAGATCTGGTGGAACGAAGCGGCGGGAAAATGGGTTGGTAATGATGTACCGGACTTCAAACCCGATTCCCACCCGAAAGATCACATGGGTCCGTTCATCATGAATCCGGAAGGCATCGGGCGATTGTTCGCTCCGATTGGCGTGCTCGCGGACGGACCATTCCCCGAACACTATGAGCCGATCGAAAGCCCTATCAAGAACCCGCTACACCCCGATCAGTCGAATAATCCGCTGGTCAAGAAATTCAAGACGCCGTTCGACAAGTTCGGATCGCCGGAGGAGTACAGCATCGTCTGCACCACCTACCGGCTGACCGAGCAATATCACTACTGGACCAAGAACAATCCGATGAACGTGCAGTTGATTCCGGAACCGTTCGTGGAGATTCCGGTGGAGTTGGCGGACGAAAAAGGAATTCGTGGAACGGACAAGATCAAGGTTATCAGCGCGCGTGGAACGTACATCGCGAAAGCTTTCGTCACTCGCCGGCTGAAGCCGATGATGATCGACGGTAAGAAAGTTTATCAAATTGGACTGCCGATCCACCAAGGCTTCCGTGGTATTCGTGAAGACGAAGGAAAAGATGCGCGGACGCCGGCGAATTTACTGACACCCGCGGTGACCGATCCGAACGCCCACACACCTGAATCGAAGGGCTTCCTAGTGAAAGTCGAGAAGGCGTAGGGAACGACATAGGAAACAACCATGAGCCAGGCCGCAACAGAAATAGTCAGGATTTCAGGCCACGCCGGGGCCGTCCCGGGCGCTGGGTTGAACCGGGAATTCTCGGTTTGCAAGCTGGTGGACACGACCACGTGCATCGGCTGCAAAGCGTGCGAAGTGGCTTGCCTCGAATGGAATGGTTACACCTTCACAGAAACCACCTTTGATAACACCTACCAGACGATGCCGGAGACGGCATGGAATTACTGGAATCTGATCAAGTTCAACGAACATGAGCGCGCCGACGGCACCATGATGCTGCTGATGCGCAAAGACCAGTGCATGCATTGCGCGGATCCGGGCTGCCTTGCGGCCTGTCCCGCTGACGGCGCCATCGTCCAGTATGCCAATGGCATCGTCGATTTCCAGGAGGCGAGTTGCATCGGTTGCGGATATTGCATGACGGGCTGCCCCTTCAACATTCCAAAATTCAATCCGCCCTCGCGAAAAGTCTTCAAGTGCACTTTATGCAACGACCGAGTGTCAGTAGGGCTCGAACCGGCTTGCATCAAGGCGTGCCCTACGGGCTGCCTGCATTTTGGGACGAAGTCAGAAATGAAAGAATTGGCCGAAACGCGCGCGACACAACTTCGCGAAGTTTCCGGATTTGCGGACGCCGGAGTTTACGATCCGGCGGGAGTGGGCGGAACGCACGTGATCTACGTGCTGCACGATGCTAAGAATCCGGAGTTGTACGGCGGGTTGCCGAGGGATCCGCACATCCCCTGGTCGGTGCAGCTGTGGAAAGGCCCGCTCAAATGGCTGGGCAATGTTGCGATATTCGGCGGCATTGTTGGCATGGCGTTACATTACATGCGCTTTGGGCCTAAGAAAGAAGAGCCAATTCCGCCGGGTGAAGTAACAGATACGGATAAGGAAAGGCGCGTATGACGGCCGATGCGGTTTCGCGCTTAAGCGTCGGCCACCAAGATCAGGAGAAGATCGTTCGCTACACGTTTGGCGAACGCGTGAATCACTGGATCGGCGCTCTCTCCTACACCTATCTATTGGTGACTGGTTTGGCATTCTGGTCACCGTATCTGTACTGGCTGGCCGCGGTTGTCGGAGGCGGGCCTACTGCGAGATTCTGGCATCCGTGGTTTGGGCTGATTTTTACGGTGTCACTCTTTTGGACGTTTAAGGAGTGGCACCGCGATATGCAAATTGACGATGCCGATCGCGCCTGGGCGAAAGCGATCCCGGACTACATTAAGAACGAAGACGACAAATTGCCTAACGTCGGGCGGTTCAATTACGGACAAAAGCTTTTCTTCTGGGGAATTTTCTACGGCGTGATCCTATTGCTGCTCTCGGGCGCGGTCTTGTGGTACACGGAGACTCTGCCGTGGAGCCTCCGCTTTGTGCGTTACGCCGCAATTCTGGTTCACGCGAGCGTCGCACTGATCACAATTGGATTGTTCCTGATTCATGTTTACATGAGCGCGATTCTGGAAGAGGGAAGCTTTGGGTCGATGATTCACGGTTACGTTACGCGTGCATGGGCGTGGACCTTTCATCGCACGTGGTACTACGAAGTGACTGGCAAGTCCCGAACCCAACGATGATTGATGCGAAGTGGGATCGCCGCATCCGTCGCGCCAACGAACTAATTTCTTCTTACCCATTTGCGGCCGAAGGACTTCGCTTCTACGTGCGCATCGCGACATTTCAGAAGAGCTTGTACGGTGAACTCCACAAGGCTCTGGCGGGTTCGCCTAAGACTTCCTCCGACCGCCCGCTGCGGGACGAACTGGATCTCTTCCTGCTGCTGCCTCGCTTTTCCGGATTCCTATCGACAGCCCAGCAGATCGCCCCGGCGCCGCTGGCGCAGGCCGCGGCCAATTTGGCGCAGAAGGGACCGCCGGGATGGCAGCACGCGATCGAAGAATTTTGGCACGGCCACGCTGATTTGGCCGCGGGCCTGGGTGACGCGGAACAGGTCGAGGATGACGATTCACACCATGCGATTTCCCAGGACTGCTCGCTGGCGTGGATTTTTCTTCAACCGTACGCCGAATATCTTGCCGAGCACCGCGAAATTGCGATTGTGGATGGAACTCCATCGACCTGCCCACTTTGCGGTGGCACACCCATCGTGGGGGTGTTGCGCAGCGAAGGTGACGGTGCCAAGAAGTCGTTGATTTGCATGCTCTGTGCGCATGAATGGGCTTTTCGAAGAATCTATTGTCCGGCTTGCGGAGAAGACAGGGAGCCGCAGATGGGATACTATTCGGCGCCGG
>Ga0209333_1001168_pt1 | contig 13213 bp, 8 predicted proteins | sample BlaSpr_A8_OM2_O3_FD_187982 | JGI IMG/M metagenome (GOLD analysis project Ga0209333, IMG submission 187982) | Forest soil microbial communities from Thunder Bay, Ontario, Canada - Black Spruce, Ontario site 2_A8_OM2_O3 (SPAdes) (version 2) | ecosystem: Environmental > Terrestrial > Soil > Boreal... | reverse complement strand
GGCTTTGCAGCAACCGGAACAAGCTCAGGCGGCGTTAGCATGACCTCCAACGGCTCTACCGCAGCGCCATCAATACCCGGCATAGGCGTACCTGCAAGCACGATCATGCTCTTTGCTCCCTCGACGGTGCAAACCCCGTACGCCATCGCTCTAACCCCTACAACTGCCGCCTTGAGCCCGCCCAGCTCAGGCTTCTGGTACAGCACTCTTGGAACCGCGGCGACATTCTGTGCCACCACGCTCAGCGGGCAAGCGGTCAGCGGCTTTGTTGGTACCTGCGCGACGGGTGCGAACGGCGTGACCACCGCCGGATCAGGTTATTTTGTGCCTCCGCCATGCTACTTCTCAGGCGGCAGTCCGGCCCCGAGCACCCCGGCGACGTGTTATTTCATCCTCGGTACAGGCGCTTCGGCCGGTACAATCTCGCAGGTGTACATCTCAAGCGGGGGAGCCGGCTACACGGGAACAGCACCTTCTGTCGCTGCTGTTCCCACTCTCGACCTGAGCTATTTGCCCCCATCGAACACAACCACTCTTATTACCAACGCTGGCGTTATTAATACCTATTATTCCATCCAAACATCGTATGGAACGCTGACCAGCGGACACCTCGCCAGCTTCGACTCCACCTACGACGTTGTCGACTCCGGCGTCCCAATAGGTGGCAGCGCGACACCCACGGCCGCCAACTATCTCCGCGGAAACGGCACGTATTTTACTTCGTCCGCTATTCAAGCTGGCGATGTTCCATTGACGGGGCTGGCGACGCAGGCGGCCAACACAGTAGTGGGCAATGGGACGGCAAGCTCCGCATCTCCCACGGCATTAGCAATGCCGAGCTGTTCCGCAGCCGCCGACGCCTTGATCTGGACAACCTCGACGGGGTTTGGGTGTAACGCTGCGGTAAATGCCTCGACGTTAGGCGGAGCGACGTTTGCTTCGCCGGGAGCGATCGGCGGTACCACTCCCGCGGCCGGAAGTTTTACTGGCTTGACTGTGACCGCTGGGGGCACGACAACCTACGACGGAAGCTCTAGCGGATCGGAAACAGTTGGGTGTACGAACTCGACCTGCACTGGTATTAGTATTACCGGCATCCTGACCACTGGAACCGTCACCAGTTCCGGGCATATCAATCAGTCCGCCACTGGGAAATATGCAGGCAGTTGAGCCATGTCCTCAGGTCCGACTTGCACGTTTTCGATCAGTAATTCGTTCTCCAGCACGCCCTTGACGTTTGTTTCGTATGATGGTGCGGACACACTTCCAAGCACAGCGAACCCGGCTAAATGCAGCATTTCGGGAACTACCGTAACCATCACAGCTTATAACAGCAATTCTCTGACTTGGGATTGTTTATTGATCGGCAACCCGAACTAAGCCTCCCATAACGAGTCCGGGAACAGACGGGACATTTCCGATTTTACCGCTACGCGGCGAAGACTAAGCTGTCTTGCTTAGAATCTGGCAAGGGCTTCTTCGGCCGTCCGGCGATCATTTCAGCCGTCCCGTCCGGGACGGGGTTCTCATTGTGGCGTGCTGCCGGGCGTTGAAACGCTGGGCTGTTTTCGGGCGTCCTGCGGGGGCACGGCGGCCCCTTCGAGTCTCCAGTCTCAATCCAGCTACGACACAGGTTCCTCCGGGACTCGGTTCCTGTTTTTGGGGCTTACCCCGGACTTACGTCCGGGGCTATCGTATGCCGCCCCTCCGGGGCTGGAGTCTCGCGGCGGTCGCGCAGACAAAAAGAAACCCTCCCGCTGGGAACGGGAGGGTGGCAATCGACAAGGATCGCGGCTAGGCGCGGACGACATTGCCCGCCTGAAAGCCCTTGGGGCCTTTCAGCAGATCGAACTCCACGGTCTCACCCTCGTTGAGCGAGCGGTAGCCGTTCTCCTGGATGGCGGAGAAATGAACGAAAACATCTTCCCCCGTGGAGCGCTGGATAAATCCATATCCCTTCGCCCCGTTGAACCACTTTACAGTTCCCTTCTCTCTCACGGAAAAACTCCTTTCGACTGATCGCGAAGAATAGGTTCCCCGGAGTTCCCGTATCGTAGTCCCGGCGAACCGGGACACCCCCTCAAGAAAACCGGTGGAACTCGGTTGCGTCTCGCCGTGTCGAAGAAATTGCCCCAAAGCGAAAGACTCCTCGGTTCGGCACCGCATAGAGAAAATGCGGCGCGAACTTGCGGAGCCCTGGACCCTCGACGCTGATTTCTACGGCCCTACTCAAGACGTCAACCTGCCTTACGAACTCATCACCCGACATGCATCGAGGAATGAGCACCCGATAATAAGGAGTATTAAATCGATTCGCAAGAAAAATTAGTAGGACCGTCCAACATAACCCTGAGTCACGTTCGCGATCCTTTCACGGGGTATAAGAAACGACCGGTCCAAAGGCCCTGGACATTGGTTTTTCGACCCGGCCAAGCCCAGCCAGCAAGGCCTTTGATAGGATTAGGCAAACGACCGTGCCCGATCCAACTACAGTTACGGCTCCGCTCCTGCCGGAGACCGCGTCGAACCGCCCGCAAAGGCCGCGGGGTGGGCGCTCCCAGGGGATGGTCGTCTCCACCGTGAGATACCTTCTGCGGACCGACGTGCATACTTTTGCTTTCTCCGTTGCCGCGAACTCGATCCTCTCGTTCTTTCCCTTCGTAGTGCTGCTGATGACGCTGATCCGGCGCGTCTTTCATTCACGCGTGATGTACGACGTGGTGGTGGAGTTGCTGCGCGACAATCTTCCCGCCGGCCAGGAGTTCGTCATTCGCAACTTGAATGCGATGGTGACCACGCGGCACAGCGTGCAAGCGGTCTCCCTGGCCATCCTGCTGGTGACTTCTTCCGGGATATTTATGCCGCTGGAGGTCGCGCTCAATCGTATCTGGCGATTCCCGAACAACCGCTCGTACTTTGGCAACCAGTTGATCTCATTGGGACTGGCCTTCGGTTGCGGCGTGCTGGCTCTGCTGTCGATCGCCCTAACTGCGGGCAATGTGTCGCTGATGGGATTCCTGCTGCGTGGCCATGGCACCGGATTCATTCGCCTGGTGGGATTTTTAGTGATGAAGGTCTCCGCCATCGCGGCCAGTATAGCCATCTTCTTCCTGATTTATTGGCTGCTGCCCAACGGCAAGGTTCCGGCTCGCGCGGTGATGCCTACGGCCATCATCATGGGATTACTTTCCGAAGCTCTGAAGTATGGATATATTCTGGCGTTGCCCTGGCTGAATTTCGCCGAGGTGTACGGCCCCTTCGCGCTCTCGGTGAGCCTGATGTTCTGGGCATTTCTGACGGGGTTGCTGCTGCTGGCCGGGGCCAATCTCAGCGCCGAAGAACATCAACGGCACGCGCTCTAGGTTGGACTTGAAAGAAGATCGGCAGTTTGAGGAATTGAGTGATCCGGTTGCAACGGTTCAGGCCGGAGCGCTCCTATTTCTCCACGGGAATACTGCAGGATCATGTCCAGCAGGATTCCGATCGGGCTTTCGTTCCCGGGCCAAATCCCTAGCGGACTGGCCGTCCTCGGCACAAACCACCTCATAGCCAGCTTTGATTAGCACGCGCTCATTTTCGTGCAAGATGGTTTTGCTGTCATCGGCTAAGAGAATCTTCACGTTGGGCACGTCCTACATTGCCCGTCGGCAGTTTTAGGCCAACGGTTTAGCCGCGGCGGAGCCGCGCGGGGCGGCGCAGTGAACCCCCAGCGCGATCCCTCTTGCTTATGTTGCGCGTTTCCCAGGTCGTGCCGCTACTCCCGAAGATAGAGAAATCCACAGGCCCTGCGTGACATCCGTCACTGCATCCACCCCGGCGGCCCATTAGGATGGGCTCGGTTTCCAGAATCCTCCGAGCAGACATTCGATAACAGGTGGTCGTTATGACCGGCAGTTGCTGGCGTCTGCTCGCCGCATTCTTGTTGAGCTTTGCAACGCCCAGTCTCCTGCGCGGGCAGGATGCGGTCGTGGATCATCCGCTGGCCGTTGCGCCCGTGCTAGGCCCGAACTTGGCGCCCTTGCGCTACTCCACACCCATTGCACCAGTCTCGATTCCGCCTCCCAGCATGCCTCCGCGTCATCCGGTTGCTCCCGGCACCACCGTTCCACCGGGACTCGTCTTCCAACATCTGGTTCGCGGCGCGGGAATCATTTTCTCCGGCCAGGTCACCTCCATAGGACATGTCGCCCCGTCCTCCGGGCAGCCTGCCTCAACTACCGTCACCTTCCAGGTTGAAAACGCTCTGCGAGGCGTTGCTGTAGGTGAAGAACTGACGATCCACGAGTGGGCCGGTCTTCGGAGCAGCGGTGAGCGCTACTACGCTGGTGAACGCGTGCTTCTGTTTCTGTATTCCCCGAGCCGGCTAGGCCTCACCAGCCCGGTGGCTGGGGCGATGGGCCGCTTCGCCGTGGATTCCCAGGGCAGGATCGTGATGAGCGCGCAGCACATTATCGCCTTTGGGGCGGATCCGATCCTCGGCGGTAAAACGATTGTCTCTTACGCCAATTTCGCAGACGCCGTCCGCCGTGCGGGCGGGGAGGAATGAGCCAGAAGTGACCAGACAGAAAAACGCGGCGGTGCGATCGTTCTTGTTCCGGCTGGCTGCAGCCCTGGCGATCGTTCTTTTCTTCCGCCTGCTCGCCCGCGCCGGCGGCCCCGAATATGTGGCGGGCTCCAGCTTCTTCAACTCCACGACCATGGGTCAACCGCTGACCTGGTCCTCAGGACAAGTGAACTACTACACAGATCAGGGCGACCTCAGCCCCATCCTGCCTAACGCGGCCGCGAATTCTTTTGTGGCTGGAGCCTTTAGCCAATGGACTGCCGTTTCCACGGCCGCTCTCACGGCAAATGCTGCCGGCCAGCTTGCCGAAGATGTTAATGGCAGCAACATCGAGGTCAACTCGAATGGAATCGTCACCGCCCCCGCCGATATCACTCCCTCCGCTACGCAAACCCCGGTCGGAATCGTCTACGACTACGACGGCACGGTAACTGACGCTTTGCTGGGGTCTGGCGCCGGCGACACCTCGCAGTGCTTCTGGAACGCGGTCTATGGGGGCGTGGATAACTTCGGTACGGGAGCGAACTTCCTGCACGCGTTGGTGGTCATCAACGGCCAGTGCGCGTTGCAGTCGTCGCAACTAACAGACCTGGAATACCGGCTCGTTCGAGTGCTGGGCAACGTACTCGGCCTGGGTTGGTCGCAGCTGAATCTGAACGTGATCACTGGCAACCCTCCCCCCAGCCCCGCGGACTTTGCCGGCTTTCCCGTCATGCACTACATGGACCCGGTTACGTGCGTGCCGATCACTATCTGCTATGCGAACCCCTACCAACTCGCGCCCGATGATGTAGCCGCGCTTTCGCGGTTGTATCCCGTCGGCACGTCCGGCAACTCCGCTTCCACGGCCCGCATTTATGGCTCGGTTTACTTTGTGGATCACACGGGAGGCGAAGCCCAGCCGATGCAGGGCGTGAACGTGGTTGCGAATTGGATTGATCCTTCCACCAATCAGCCGTCGACTGAGTACTCGGCCTCCTCGGTTTCCGGTTTTCTCTTCACAGGCAATGCGGGCAATCCCATCACGGGTTTAACCGATCCGCTGGGCAATGCCTATAGCGAGTTCGGATCAACCGATGCAACGGTGGAAGGATTTTTCGATCTTGGTGAACTGCCGATCCCGAACGGCGCAAGTACGGCGCAATATCAGCTTTCGATCGAAGCTGTCGATCCGGTGTGGTCGGCCGGCGTGTACCCTTACGACGGCTCCCAGGTGGCACCTTCCGGAACGTTTCCGCCCATCGTGGTCACCGTGAGCGCAGGCGGAGAGTTTGAGCAGGACGTGCCCATGGCCGGAAGCGCCCAGCCCGTCCCGCAGTGGGCGGCGACCGAGACGTGGAGCGCTCCCGCTACTGTTCTCTCCCCGGGCGATTGGGTGGATTCGTTGAGCGGCTACGGAGACGTGGGATATTTTCTGATCACGGCACAAGCTAACCGCACCTTGTCGGTGGCCGTCACCGCGTTGGATGAAACCGGCGCACCGAGTGAGTCTAAAGCCGAGCCGGTGGTCGGGATTTGGACTCTGGGCGATCCTCAGGGAACTGCTCCTCCGGCGCTTACACCGGCGCCCTTCAATTCGGCAACCTTCGCGATGAGCCGTCTCGATGCCCAAATCCTGAGTTCGAACAGCTTTATCATCGGCATCGCTGATCTGCGCGGCGACGGCCGGCCCGATTATCAGTACCACGCCCACGTGCTTTACGGAGATTCGGTAAACCCGGCTCGTGTCCCGATTACCGGCGGCGCGATTACTCTGCAAGGCACTGGCTTTGCGCCTGGGTTAAGCATCACTGTGGGCAACACAGGTGCGCCCCTCCTGGCCACCAACGCCAGCCAGATGCTGGTGACCGCTCCTGCTGAGAGTGACGGGCTGCAGACCGTCACGATTACGGACCCGGTGAGCGGCGCATTTTCCATCATGACCAATGCGCTCACCTTCGGGGCAGCTGCCACCGACGAGATACTTCTGTTGCAGGGAGCAAATCCGCCTACGCCGGTTGGAACGCAGGCTACTAATCCCGTGAGCGTGCGGGTGGTTGAGTCCGATGGCGTCACCGCTGTAGCCGGCGCAACTGTAGGATGGGCGACGACGAACGGCGCCACGCTCTCAGCCTGCGCTGGAGCTACCAGTTGCTCGGTAGCCAGCGATGAAAGCGGAATGGCTTCTACGTGGGTTACGCCCGGAGCCACAGGGGTCGCCACTATTACGGCGACGCTCGCACCCGGCGTCTATAGCCCGGAGCAGTCGGTTACGGGCACGCTATCGGCGACGTCTTCTTCCATGGACATCGGAGTAACCACGCCCTATCTATGGGTTGCCCAGGGAGCCACCGTGAGCGTGCCAATCACCGCGCGGGTGCTCAGCAGCGGCGTGCCGCAGAATGGGTCCACGGTGAACTTCACCGTTACACAGGGCTCCGGTTCGCTCAGTGCGGCAAGCGCGGCGACGAATAGCGCGGGCTACGCCTCGGTCACGCTCACGTTGACGAACTTCACGGCCAACGTGCAACTCTCCGCTTGCGTCGCGCCCGGAAACAGTCCTTGCCAAACCGTCTACGGGAACGCGGTAGCTGCAGCGCTGCTGAACTTGCAGGCCGTGTCTGGCGCGGGCCAGGTCGTAACGGGGACGGCGTTTCAGCCTTTGATGGTGCGCGTGACTGACTCGTCCACACCGCCGAATCCGATTCTGGGAGCGAGCGTGCTGTTTCAATCTACCGTGCTGCGCCCGGCAGGGAACAACCCAATCCTGACGCCGGACGACCCCACGGCCACACAAACGGCGATGCCCGTCATTCTGAGTGCGAGCCAGAGCAGCGTGCAGAGCAATGCCAACGGATTGGCCAGCTTCGTTCCGTCGGTGGGATCTTTCACCGGTATGCTGGAGATTCAAATCCAAGTTTCGGCCGGAACCTCGGCCACGCTGCAGGATGTGATGGAAAGCTTTCCCGCCAGCAGCGCCGGGAGCGCTTCCCCTATGGGCAGCCCGTCGCACGGGAGTATTCCTGCACCAAGAGAACCACTGCGGCAATTACGAGCGGACGATTTCTAAGATGATCTCTAGGATGTGGTTCGGGGAGGGATGATGCTGCGTTCTCCAGCAAGTTTCGCGAGCGAAGGCGTCCGCCCGGCACAAGCCTGCCGAGCTGCGCTCGGCGGACAGCCGAGGGCGACTGTCCCCACATGAGTTTTATCGAAAGCCAGAGGCCTGATTCACTTCTTCGTCCACTGATCGACCCAGTCGTTCACGGTTTTGTACCAGAGCTGCGAATTCTGCGGCTTGAGCACCCAGTGGCCTTCGTCGGGGAAATACAGCATCTTCGAGGGCACGCCTTCCATCTGCAGCGTGGTGAAAAGCTGCAAGCCTTCGCTTACGTCGAGCCGGTAGTCTCGCTGGCCGTGGATGACCAGCGTCGGCGTCTTAAAATTCTTCGCATACTGGTGCGGCGACCACTTTTCATACATCGCTCGATTGTCGTAGGGAGTGCCTTTGAACTCCCAGTCGTTGAACCAGAGTTCTTCGGTGGTACCCCAGGCGGATTCGGCGTTGAACATGCCGTCGTGCGACACGATGCACTTGAAGCGGTCGGTGTGGCCGAGGATCCAGTTGGCCATGTATCCGCCGTAGCTGGCGCCCAGCGCGCATTCGCGGTCTTTATCGACGAACGGGTAAGTGTTCTCCGCGTAGTCAAGGCCCTTCATCAGATCTTCAAACGGAGCGCCGCCCCAGTCGCCGTTTATGGCGTCGATAAACTTCTGCCCGTAGCCGGTCGAGCCGTGGAAGTTGATCATGATGACCACGTATCCATTGGCGGCAAAGAGTTCAGGATTCCAGCGGTAGCTCCAGTCGTCTCCCCAGGCGCCCTGCGGCCCGCCGTGAATGAGGAACTTCACGGGATACTTCTCGCTGGCATCGAAGTTCGGCGGCTTGATTAGAAAACCTTGCACTCTGTCGTTGTTCGCGCCTTTGAATAGGAAGAAGTTGAGCCCGGACATTTGAATGTGCGACAGAACTTCGTCATTCAAGTGCGTGAGCTGCAGTGCTACGGGAGGCCATTTTTCCTCCGCTATGACGCGTGTGTAGATTTCTGTCGGAGCATAGGCCGACATACGAGTGAAAACAACCCGTTTGCCGTCAGGCGTGACCGCAAGATCGTCATCGTAGCCTCCATGGCCAGGAGGTATGGGATAAAGATCGCCCCTTGCTGCCGTGATGGTTCCGCCAATTGCAGCGGGGAGGCCCAGTTCATGTGGACCGCTTGCAAGTGGTGGTAAGGCCGCAATGTTCGCGAAGTTAATCTCAGGCACCTCCGCATCTACTTGCCAGATGGAGGCCTTTCCGCTTTCCTCCGCCACAAAAAGGACAGATCGAGAATTTGGGGTCCAAGTGAATGTCCCTGCCCACGGATCCCCAGTCAGCGCGAACGATCCGGGCGATCTCGGTCCGAGCGCCTCCGTCAGATTCTTCTTCTCTCCCGTCTTGCGGTCATACAGCATCAGCCGGAAGCGGTCGCTCTCGTAGCCCGGACGCTGCTGGGCGCGGTAGGCGATGTAGCGGCCATCGGGGGAATAGAGCGGCGTCGAGTCGCTGGCGGGATTGTCGGCGGTGATGTTCTTGGTCTTTGCTAAAACCTGAGCGGGCGAGTCGCCCGCTCCCACACCGACTGGGACGATCCAGAGATCGTTGTTGGTAGAAGCGGCAGGATTCTTGTCGTGATTCGAGGCGTAGCAAATCTCCTGCCCATCGGGCGAGAAAGCATAGTCGTCCTGGCCTCCGAGTGAGAAGACGGGGGAGTCGTAGTCGCCGGGAGTCAGGTCGCGGGGAATCGCCGTGCCAAAATCCTTCGCATTTGCGGGAATCTCGGTTGCGGCGTCGGTCGCAAAAATATGTGTCCGCCTGCCTGCCTTGTAGGAGTTCCAGTGTCGATACAGCAATCGGTCGAAGATCAGGGCTTTAACCTTTGACGCCTCCGCTTCGGAGACCTTTTTTGCGTTGCAGAGTGCTTCAGCGCCATCACACTCTGGGTAAACATCGGAGGTGAACAAAATGGTCTTCCCATCAGGCGACCAGAGTTCGCCACCGGCCTCAGTAGCAATTGCGGTCAAACGATAAACGCCAGTGACTGTACCGCTCGCGCTGTCGAAGCGCGCGGTCCAGACTTGCGATCCTTGCTCCTTCGTCGAGATAAACGCAAACCGCTTTCCATCCGGCGCCCAGCGCGGGCGATCGGCATCCCGATCGGCGATGATCTCGCGCTCTTTCTCGTTCGACCCGCCTCCGGCCGTGGGCACGATCCAGATGTGCGGCGTCTTGGTGTTGGCTTCGAGGCTCACATCGACCACGCTGAAGAGCACCCACTTGCCGTCGGGCGAAACCTCCGGCTCGCCGACGCGCTTGAGCTTCATCATGTCTTCGAAGGTGAAGGGATGCTTGGCCTGAGCGAAGGCGGGAAAAGTGAAAGCGATAAGAGCAAGAAAAGCGAGAAAGAAACGGCGCATGACGGACTCTCCTCGGCAAACGGATGAGTGTAGCAGGAGAAAGCTCCCAGCTTCTAGCTCCTGGCGGCTCACTGATGGCCCGTTCGCGACTTCGCCGGCCAGTTCGTCACGAGTTTACCCAGGCGATCTAAAGCTCGCGGAAACTCGGGTCCGGTGGCGGCAAAGCCAAGTCGAAAATGGGACGGAGAATCGAAACAATCGCCTGGAGCGAGCAGAATTCCCTGTTCGGCGGCAGCCTGGCAGAAAGGCCGGGCGTTCTCTCCGCTGACCAGCCAGGGAAACGCCGCCATTCCTCCTTGCGGGCGAATCCACCCGAGCGTTTCGCGATGCCCAGCCATGAAGCGATCCAGGTGTTCCAGGTTCAAGGTTGCGGTTTCCTGCGTCTTCCCGAGAATCACATCGCGTTTGCGCATCGCGATTTCGGCAAGCATCTCGCCCGCCGAATTGTTCGAGATCGAAAAATATGTGCGGGCATTCCAGTAGCGCTCCCGGCGTTTTCGGTCATGATCGATTATCCATCCCGTACGAATGCCGGGCAGAGAGAATGCTTTCGAGAAATCGTGGATCACAGTCGCTTGCGGCAGTCGCGATGCCGATTTGGTCTCTCGTCCGTGGTAAATCGGGTGATACACCTCGTCGCTCACAAGTTGGATTCCACGCGCCGAGGTGAACTCGTGCAACCTGTCCATCTCCGCATCGCTCATGGTCGCGCCTGTCGGGTGATGCGGGCTGTTCACCATGATCAGGTTCGTCCCTGCATCCGCGAGCTTGATGATCTCTGCAACGTCGATGCTGAAGTTGTTTTCCTTGCGTATCCCATAAAAGCGGGTTTCAATGCCGAGCGACTCAGGCAGCGCAGAAAAGGGCGCATATCCGGGCCGAGGCAAGATCACGTTGGCTCCAGCCTCAGCCGCCAGCCACATCAGGACGACCAGAGCCTCCGAAGCGCCGGTCACGACCTGCACGCACTCCGCACTCACATGGTGCATTTCCGCGATCGCTGCACGCAGCCCGTCGGCCCCCGCTGGACGGCCATAGACCAACTCATGATTGAGGAACCGCTGCCGCTCTTCCTCGCCCGCGAGGTTTAACACGGCATTTACGGTCCACCTCGGCCCCTCGCTCGACGCCAGGTTGAATTCAATATCATGCTCGTAGTCGTCCAGCCATATATCCAGCAAGAAAGGCTTCAATTGCATGCCGCACCTCGAACCATCAGATTCAATATTGCGAATCTCTTAATGATGAGCTGCTTATTGCAGAAAAATTGGTGGTGACAACAACACTATCGTCTCTGGTCAGAAGATTGACTCGGAGGAACGACTGTAGACAATCGTAGCACTCAGGATCACAATCCTAAGGAAGACGATAAAGCACACGAGGTCCCGGCAACCCCTTCACCGATACGGCATCCAAATAAGTGGCAGAACTGCAGCGCCCTGCCCCCGGCCTCGCTGAGCGGAGAGGGGTCGGGGGAGGGCCGCCGCGGTCTCTTCCAAGCACGGTGTGTCCTGCCGACCGTCGCAAGCGACGCCCCTAGCGACAATTCGGTAAACTAGAAGCATGAAACTGGTTCCCCGCAGCGCTCTTACTACTGTCGCTCTTTGCCTTCTGGCGGGCGCGCTGGCCGCCGTGCCGGCCACGGCGCAAGAAGGCCCGCTCGATAACGCGCTGCCGACAGGCACCAAGCCTGAGGAAATCATCCCGCGCTTTGCCGGACGGGAAAAGTTGTTCAAGGAAGCGCGCGAGCAATACACCTACCGGCAGGACATCAAGGTGCAAACCCGCGACGGCGACACCGTCACCGGCGAGTACCACGAAGTCTTCGACGTGCTCTACGACGACAAGGGGCACCGCATCGAGAACGTCGTGTTCGCTCCGCAATCCACGCTGGAGCAGGGAGGACTCGGGCTCGACGAGGGCGACGTCCAGGATTTCCGTAATCGCCTGCCCTTCGTGCTCACCACCGAAGAAGTTCCGGAATACAACATCCTCTACGTTGGGCAGCAGCAGGAAGACACCTTGCACTGTTACGTTTTCGACATTGCTCCGAAACAGATCGTGGGCAAGAAGCGATACTTCCAGGGACGGGTATGGGTGGACGACCAGGATTTTCAGATCGTAAAGACTTACGGCAAGGCGGTCCCGGAGATTCGGGATACGAAGAAGAAGGGCAAGGAAGAGCACCTCTACCCGAAGTTCACCACCTGGCGGGAGCAGATCGATGGCAAGTACTGGTTCCCCACCTACACCCGCGCCGACGATACGCTGACCTTCAATACCGGAGACGTTCACATCCGCGAGATCGTGAAGTATGAAGACTACAAGCGGTTTGGATCGAATGTGAGGATTCTGTATCAGGGCAAGGAGATTCCGAAGGGGGATCAGAAGGATCAGAAATCGCCGCCGGATCAGACTCCAGCGCCGGATCAGCAGAAGCCGGATGCGGCGCCGAATGCGCAGCCGCCGCAGAAGTAGCAGGAACCACGTTTCAAGGTTTCAGAGTTTCAAGGTTTCAAACCCTGCTGACCGCGACCCTTGCGCAGGGACTCGATGAGACGATTTAGAAGACCTAGGACTTGGTAGATTTCACCATCCAGGATCTCGTGCTGATCCGGCTTGATGTAGGTCAGGTCTAGCCCGATGGCCAATTGCGTGTCGAGTTCCAGCAGCGAACCGCGCGCTTGCCCAAGAAAGGGTAGGAATTCGCCGACAGTTAGTCTTCCTTGACCCTCAGCAATATTGGATGCAACAGAAACGGCGGCTCGTCTGATCTGAGACGTAAGGCCGTAAGTTTCGGCTTTCGGAAACTGCTCTGTGGCTCGGTAAATCTGGACGGCAAGCGCCTTTGCTTTTTGCCAGACTAGCAGTTCGCGATACGAACGCGCCACGCTCTTCTCCTGAAATTTCTAACTCTCAGAGCTTCGGTCCAGGTTGGCGGTGCCGTGGCCGGGGCACATGTCCTTGAAACCTTGAAACTCTGGAACATTGAAACTTTAATAAAATAAATACTTCCGCCACTTATCGTCCGACCGGCCCATGAGACGCATGATGTGGCGGCTGGTGTGGAGGTTGAAGGCGCGGGGCTCGCGCATCAGTTTCATGCCGGCTTCGAGGGGAAACTGGTTGCCCTTGCGGCGGTTGCAGGTGTGG
>Ga0209333_1001166_pt1 | contig 13236 bp, 10 predicted proteins | sample BlaSpr_A8_OM2_O3_FD_187982 | JGI IMG/M metagenome (GOLD analysis project Ga0209333, IMG submission 187982) | Forest soil microbial communities from Thunder Bay, Ontario, Canada - Black Spruce, Ontario site 2_A8_OM2_O3 (SPAdes) (version 2) | ecosystem: Environmental > Terrestrial > Soil > Boreal... | reverse complement strand
GCGACGACGACGCAATCGCGCGCCTCTTGAAGATTCGTGGAGTGGGACGCTGGACGGCGGAATACGCGATGCTGCGCAGCTTCGGGCGCATCAACATTTTCCCGGGCGACGACGTCGGCGGCCGCAACAAGTTGTTCGAGTGGGTCGGCGCGAGCGGCGCGCCCACTTACGAAGGCGTGGCGGCGATGCTCAAGCGGTGGCATCCGTATGGCGGACTCATCTATCTTCATTTGATTGTGAATGCAGTCGCCGACGCCGGCTATCTTGCGGCTGGAAACTGAGGGGAGGTTTTGCGGGTGCTAGCGTACGTTCTGATTGCGATTGGCAGCGCGCTTGGCGGGATGGGACGGTATTTTGTTTCGGGCTTCGTGACCGGCCACACCGGCGCTACTTTTCCCTACGGCACCATGGTCGTGAATATTTCGGGATGCCTGGTGATCGGGTTTTTCGCGACGCTGACGGGTCCCGACGGACGTTATCTGGTGGGCACGCCGGCGCGCCAGTTCGTGATGATCGGAATCTGCGGCGGCTACACGACGTTCTCGAGTTTCTCGCTCGAGACGCTTTACCTGATGCAGGCGGGCGAGTGGATGCCGGCCGTGCTGAACGCCGCTGGTTCGGTTATCCTGTGCATCCTGTCAGTATCGATTGGGTACGTCGCCGCGGCGGCGCTCAACCGGGGAGTGTAGCAATGCGAATCCCACGCGAAGCGGTGTTGTTGAGAATTTATATCGGCGAGAGCGAGCGCTCGGATCATCATCCGCTGTACGAGGCGATCGTGTTGAAGGCGCGCGAGCTTCAACTCGGCGGCGCGACGGTGCTGCGCGGCCCGATGGGCTTCGGCCAGTCGAGCCATCTGCATTCGGCAAAGATTCTGCGGCTATCGGAAGACCTGCCGATGGTCATCGAAATAGTCGACAGCCAGGCGAAGATCGACGCGTTCCTCCCGGTACTCGACCAGATGATGGGCTCGGGACTGATCACGGTCGAGAAGGTGCAGGTACTACAATACGGCGACGGGAAAACCAAAACTTGAGCCAGGAGCATCGACGTGGAAAAAAAATATCTCAATCCGGATACGCTGATGACGCCGCGCGGCTTTACCCAGGTCGTGACGATTGCGGCGCCGGCCAAGCTGGTATTCATTTCGGGCCAGGTCGCGGTTGACAAGGAAGGCAAGCTGGTCGGGCCGGGCGACCTGAAAGCGCAGATTCGCCAGGCGGCGAGCAATCTGAAAGCGGCGCTGACGGCCGCAGGAGCCACGCCAGCCGACATCGTAAAGACCAACACTTACATCGTGAACTACAAGCAGTCTGACTATTCCGCGATGCGCGAGGCGCGCGCCGAGTTGTTCCCGGAAGGCGAGCCGCCGGCCTCGACGATGGTGGGGGTGACGTCGCTGGCAGTGGACGGGCTGATGGTCGAGATGGAAGCGATCGCGGCGGTGAAGTAAGCGAGTGGGAGCGCCGCACAGCTTTGAACCGCCTGCCGCATAGTCCTTGGGACTGGATTTCACCCCGGGCTGTCTTCAAGTTATAATTTCTTACAATTTGATTCGTTCGCGCGGTCATAGTAGACAGTAGTGCTCGTCGGCGAGGTTGCCGGCGGCGGCCAGCCGGACTTGCGGGGACCGGCTATCCGCAAACGATGGAGGAAAATACAATGGAAACCGAAGCGCAACCAATCGCTGCAGCTCGCCGAGGGACGGCCACGATGACCAGTATCGAGGAACAATATCGCGGAGCGACTGAAAACTCCGCGCAACACGCCAAGCTCGCCGAGCGCGTGATGCCCGGCGGCGACACGCGCACGACCACTAACTACAGGCCCTACCCGCTCACCCTCGAGCGCGGCGAGGGTCCTTTCCTCTGGGACGTTGACGGCAACCGGTACATCGACCTGCTCGGAAACTACACCAGCCTGGTGCATGGCAATGCTTATCCGCCGATCGTGGCGGCGGCGACCAAGGCGGTGAAGGACGGCAGCTCGTGGCCGGCGCGATCGGAGGCGCAGACCGAGCTGGCGACGCTCTTGTGCGAACGCGTCGAGTCGGTCGAGCGCGTGCGATTTTGCAATTCAGGGAGCGAGGCCGGGATGCTCGCGGCGAACGTCGCGCGGCGCCTGACCGGGCGCAAACTGATCCTGATGGCGCGCTACGGCTACCATGGATCGTACGACGATTTGGAAGTCGGGCTGGCCGGCCAGGACGGCGAGCGCACGATGCTCGCGGATTTCGGCGAGGCGACGGCGTTCGAGGCGTTGCTGTCGGAGCGCGGCGCGGAAATCGCGGCGGTGTTCCTGGAGCCGGTGCTCGGATCGGCGGGCGTCGTGGAACCGCCGGCGGGATTTCTCGAGCGGGTGGCGGAAGCGACACGTCGCGCGGGCGCAATGTTCGTGATCGACGAGGTGATCACGTTGCGGTTGGCCGAAGGCGGCGCGCAGCAGATTTTCGAGGTCAAGCCGGATCTCACGATGTTCGGAAAGATTATCGGCGGCGGATTCCCGGTCGGCGCGATCGGCGGCAACGAAGACGTAATGTCGGCATTCGATCCGCGCAATCGCGGATCGATTTTTCATTCGGGCACGTTCAACGGCAACCCGGTAACCTGCGCGGCCGGAGCCGTGTCGATACGCGAGCTGACGCAGGCTCGAATCGACAAGATGGCGAGGCAGGGCGAGCGGCTGGCGGCGGAGCTGGCACGCGCGGCGCGCCAGGTGGATCTGCCGTTTTCCGTGCGGCAATGCGGATCGCTGCTGAACGTATTTTTTCTCAAGGATCCGCCGCCCCCGACGATCGCCCGCGAGGACGCGCGTGCAATCAGCAACTTCCATCTGGCGGCCATGAATCAAGGTCTGTTTCTGGCGCCGCGCGGGATGATCGCGCTCTCGACCGTGATCACCGACGAAGTGCTGAGCGAGATTTGCGAGCGCGCCGCGAAGGCGATGGCTGACGTCGCGCAGGCGGGCGAGTAACGCAACGAAGCACATAGCATCTCTTGAGTGATCGAGACCCGCGTCATCATACGACGCGGGTTTCTTTTTGTCTCTTCCATCTTTATCCGCGACTCACAATTGAAATCACGCGCGTCACACGAAATTGATCGCGCCGAAAAGACTCGTTCATCGCGCCGTCAAAATCCGCGGCTAAGGTTGCGCATCTCGCGGATCAATTTCGTCCGCGTGCAACACACATTTCAGGGAGGAACAGGGGAATGCGAAAGAAAACTGCGCGGTCGCTCGCGCTCGCCCTCGCGGGGCTGCTGATTCAACAAGGATCGGTCTCTGCGTTCGGTCCGACGCCGCCGGGGTCATCCACCGCGACGCCGATCAAGCATCTGGTCGTCATTTTTCCGGAAAACATCTCGTTCGATCACTACTTCGCGACTTATCCGGTTGCTGCCAACCTGGCGGACGAGCCGCCTTTCTATGCGCAGCCGGGCACGCCGACCGTCAATGGACTAAGTGGCGCGCTGCTGACGAACAACCCGAACTTCCTGAACTCCGCGAACGGCTCCGGCGCGATCAATCCGTTTCGCCTCGATCGCAGCCAGGCCGCGACCGCGGACCAGGACCACAGCTACAAGCCCGAGCAGGAAGCGTTCGACAACGGCCTGATGGACTTGTTCCCACTTTCGGTTGGAGTAGCGGGTACGCCGCCGTTTCCGCCGCCGTCGGGGGTCACCACCCAGGGCCTCACGGAGGGCTACTACGACGGCAACACTGTTACCGCGCTGTGGAATTACGCGCAGCGCTTCGCGATGAGTGATAACTCCTACGACACCGTGTTCGGACCGTCGACGCCAGGCGCGCTCAGCCTCGTTGCGGGTCAGACCAACGGCGCCGTGCCAATGACGGGCAGCAACGTCAGCAGCGTGACGGTCACCAACACCGACAGCTCACTTACGCTGGTCGGCGACGCCGATCCGACGGGCGACGTCTGCTCGACGTCGAGCCACCAGGTCTCGATGACGGGACCGAACATCGGAGAAGTGCTGACAGCCGCGAACATCACGTGGGGATGGTTCCACGGCGGATTCAATCTGTCTCTGGCCAATCCCAATGGAACCACCGGCTGCGGCCGCACCACCACTTCGGCGGTGACGGGCGTAACGGAAAACGATTACATCCAGCACCATGAGCCGTTCCAGTTCTACGCGAGCACGCAGAACCTGACTCATGCGCGTCCCACTTCGATCGCGAATATCGGAAAGACCGACGCGGCGAACCATCAGTACGACAGCGACGACTTCTTTGCCGCGCTCAAGGCGAACAACCTGCCATCGGTCAGCTTCATCAAGCCGCCCGGTTTCGAAGAGGGTCATGCGGGATATTCCGATCCGCTCGACGAGCAGACCTTTATCGTGACAGTGCTCAATGCGATCCAGCAGTCGCCCCAGTGGAACTCCACCGCGGTAGTGATCGCGTGGGACGATTCGGACGGCTGGTACGATCACCAGATGTCGCCGATCCTCAACCAGTCGGCGAGCAGCTTTGACGCGTTGACCGGCACAGGTATGTGCGGCACCGGTGAGGCCTCGCTGCCGGGCGTCAATCCGACCACGCTCCCGCATGCGCAAGGCCGCTGTGGTTTCGGGCCGCGCCTGCCGTTCCTGGTGATCTCGCCGTACTCGCGCCCCAACTTCGTCGATCACACGCTGACCAACCAGTCGTCCGTCATTCGATTCGTCGAGGACAACTGGCTTGGCGGGACGCGGCTCGGTGGCGGATCCTTCGACGCCATCTCCAACTCGATCACCTCGATGATGGACTTCGATCACGGGCCGCAGAACTTCCCACTGATTCTGTCGCCGTCGACCGGCGAGCCGGAGTTCTCTTTCCCTTTCTAACACTGGATTGACTGCGACATTCGCGGTACGTCAACGGGCATGCGCTCCTCACGGGGCGCATGCCCGTCACATTGCGAATGACAGGAATGAGGTAGCCTTGCCGATCACACGACGGGAGTTTTTGAAAAATAGCGGGCTGCTGGGAGTTGCGCTGACGGCGTCGATGCGCGCGTTCATACGGCCGGCGCCGAAATTCCGCCCCACGTTAAATACCGACGGGCTCGCGCGGTTCGTCGATCCTCTGCCGTTTACCGCGATCGCTCGCGCCGATGCGCGCCGCAAAGCCCCGTCCGGCGCCGAGGTTCCGTTCTACCGAATCGAGATGCGCGCGTGCGAGGCCCGGTTGCATCGCGATCTCAAACCGACCCGGATGTGGGGCTACGGCTCAAGCTTCCCCGGCCCGACCTTCGAGACCAGGAGTGGCGAAGGACTGATGGTCGAGTGGGTCAACGCTCTGCCGGATAAGCACGTCTTTCCGATCGATCACAAGCTTCACGGGGCGGAGGCTATCCTGCCCGAGGTGCGTTCGGTGGTTCATGTTCATGGCGCGAAGGCCCCGCCAGCCAGCGACGGCTATCCCGAGAATTGGTATCCGCCCGGCAAATCCGCCGTCGCCTGGTATCCGAACCAGCAGGACGCCGCGATGCTCTGGTATCACGATCACGCGATGGGGATTAACCGGCTGAACATCTACGCCGGGCTGGCTGGACTGTTCATCGTGCGCGACGACGCGGAGGCCGCGCTGAATCTGCCGTCGGGAAAGTTCGAAATCCCGCTGGTTTTGTGCGACCGCCTGCTCGATCGCGAGCATCAGCTCTACTACCCGGACTCGGGAATCCCCGGCGCTCCATGGATTCCCGAGGTCTACGGCAACGCCATCCTCGCCAACGGCAAGCTTTTCCCCTACCTCGACGTCGAGCCGCGAAAGTATCGCATCCGCGTGCTCAACGCGGCGAACTCGCGATTCTTTTCGTTGTCGCTGGCGAACGGCGGGTCGTTCCATCAGATAGGAACCGACCTGGGATTGCTGCCTGCGCCGGTCGAGCTGAAAAGCCTGCTGCTGTATCCCGCCGAGCGCGCGGATCTGATTTTCGATTTCAGCGGCCACGCCGGCGAGCGAATCGTGCTGAAGCATCAAGCGTTGGAGGTGATGCAATTCCGGGTCGCACACGATCCGGCGAAGGAGGCCGGCGTGATGCCGGCGAAGCTGCGGCCGGTGCCAAAGCTGGCAGAGTCGGCCGCCGTCGCGACGCGGATGCTCACGCTGATTGAGTACGACGACTACGTCGGCAATTCGATGGTGATGCTGCTGAACGGATCGCATTGGCGCGATCCGATTACCGAGCAGCCGTTACTCAACTCGGTGGAAATCTGGAACCTCATCAATCTTACCGAGGACGCTCATCCTATCCATCTGCACCTGGTTCGCTTTCAGATTCTCGACCGCCGGCCATTCGACGTGTTCGCCTATCAACAGACTCGAACGCTTCACTTTCTCGCACCCGCCACGCCGCCCGATCCGAACGAAGCGGGCTGGAAGGACACCGTCCGCGCCGATCCTGGAGTGGTCACGCGAATCATCGCACGGTTCGAGGGCTTCCCGGGCCGCTACGTCTGGCATTGCCACCTGCTCGAGCACGAGGACAACGAGATGATGCGCCCGTACGAAGTGATCACGTCGGTGTCGCAGCGGGTCGCAGCCGTCGCGCCGGCGCAAGTTCCGTTTTGCATCGGCGGAAGCATTGCCCGCCGCTGATAAGCCGTGCCTAGGCTCCCCATGAAACGGCGGGTGCCGAGCAAGGTAACTTAGATTTAACTGTTCATTGACGCGACAGAGGCGGTCCGACGCCGGGCGGCAGTTCAAACTGCGCGTGCTGGCACCCATGCGTAATAGTTGGTCCAGCCTAAGGACAGTTATATGCAGTCACCAACCATCGGAAAGCGTATGAAACGTTTCTACGCGGCGTCCTACGCGGCGTCCTACGCGCCCATTTTAGCTGGCATGCTGATAGCCATGAGCGCGGCCAGCGGATGGGCTCAGGTCGTGGCGGTCCCGCCCTACTCGGTCACGACTTTTGCGAACGCACCATCAGGATTGAGCGCGCCTGATTCGATAACCTTCAGCTCGACTAACGTATTTGTCGGATACGGTAATGGAGGTGCGCCGGACGGATCCGACGGAGCCATGAGTAATGTTATCGAGTACGACTTCAAAGGGAACCTGATCCAGAATTTCAAGAATATCGTCGGGCACAATGACGGACTCCGCTACAATCCGCTGACCAAAGACCTATGGGTCCTTCAGAACGAGGATGGGAACGCCAACCTGGTGATAATCGACTTGAAGTCCGGCAAGCAAACGATTTACCAGCTTGGAACGGGGCCGCACGGCGGTGGTTACGACGATATCGACTTCATTAACAAGGACGTCTACATCAGCGCGTCCTCGCCTACGATCAACCCTAACACTGCGCCGGCGATCGTGTCGTTCAGTCTGAAGGATAAGAAACCAGTCTTGACCGGCATCCTGAATGCCAATGCCACGGTTACTAACGTGACTACCGGCATGCCGGATATGCTCAATCTTCAGGATCCTGACTCGATGATCGTGGATCCGCTCGGCGAACTGGTTTTGGATTCGCAAGGTGATGGCGAAGTGATGATCGTGCAGTATCCTGGGCTTAAGTGTCAGAACACATTCCTCGTTCCGATGACGTCGGAAGCGGGTGGATCTACGATCGGGAACACGCAGCTCGATGACACGGTATTCACCACGCACAGCGCGGGTGTACTGCTGGTCGCGGACAAGGGGTTGAATGCGATTTATGCGATCACTGCGCCCTACTTTGCCGCGAGCGCCTATTCGGCCGTGAGTGTTTTCGAGACGCCGACTGCGGCCAATCCGATCGAATCGTTCGTTGCACAGACTAATTTGACTACCGGGTTCGTTACGCCGATTGTCAACGGCATGTCGGATCCGGGCGGAATGGCTTTCATTCCTTCGGGAGTGGATTTGGAGAAATTTGTCGAAGCGTCGGTCAAAATTCCCGAAGCATGTCCCTAAGACTAAGCGCTAACTTCATTGCTTGACCGTCCCGCGCGCGGAGCCTGCCGTCAGCTACAGCGTCCTTACCTACAGATCTGTTCGAGGCAGTCGGTTCGGCCACGTTGACAGCACTGCGTCAAACGTAGGAAACGTGGCTCCAAGTGGCCCGTCAACAAAACGAGAAACCTCAAAAGCCGGCTACTAGTTCCCGGTTCCTCGCGCCATTCCTATGGTTCGAATGGGCCTGCGCCTGGATTGCATACGGCCTGGATAACCTGGCGATGTTCCGAGTTTTGGAGTTCGCAGGGAAAGCCATAGTCGTGGTTGGGGTAGTCATCTGGATTTGCACCGCTTCGCGTCGCGAACAGGCAACAGTATGGGTTGCGTGGTCGGCGGTGAATTCCAAAGGGGGCGGCCGCCGAGACGCGCTCGAATACCTCTACAACAACAAAGTGGATCTGCTCGGCCTTTCTGGGGAAGGTGGTTTTTTCAAAGACATAGATCTGCATGGGGCTGACCTTCAGTCGGCAAGCTTGGGTAGCTCCAATCTGGAAGGGGCAAATCTGGAGAATGCAAATTTGCAATGGGCACACCTGGACGGCGCTGATCTGGCAGGCGCGAACCTGAAAGGATCGAACCTCAGCGGTGCGCGGCTGAATAGCGCGGATCTCAGCGGCGCCGGGCTGAACGGCGCGAACCTCTACCGCGCGTTCCTGAACCGAACCGTGCTTCTCGGCGCGAAACTAAACAAAACCAATTTGGGCGGTGCGCAGCTCAACGGCGCGAATCTGCAGCGCGCGGACCTGGATGGCGGGCAATTGAACGGCGCGAACCTTTACCGCGCGGACCTGACCAGCGCGAACCTCAGCAATGCGAATCTGATCGGCACAAACCTGAGCAACGCGAACCTTAGTTACGCGGACCTGCATAACGCGAACCTGACCGGCACGAACCTGATCGGCGCCGATCTGAGTGGGGTTACCGATCTAATTCAAGCGCAGGTCGATTCATCTCGCGGAAACCAGTACACGCGGCTTCCGCCCGGAATCGCGATGCCCAAGGCGTGGCCGCTCCACTAGTCGGCAAAACGTCGACGTTACACTCCATGCACGCGATAGTTCGCGACTCGCAACACTCAGTGCAGATGCGCGCTTGAGTTACTTTGCTTTCAGGATTCGCACCGCGTAGCTACACGCATTTGCGCGCCCTTCGCTCACTCTGTGGCATTGCATGCCGGTCACATTTTATGACCGAGAATTTTAATTCGGCTTAACTGCGTGGTCATCGGTGCAAACGATCGCGTCGGCTAAATCCTCCGAATCGTTCACATCCAAACCTTGCGGAGGAATCCCACACATGGAGAAGAGAAGACCAACCAACAGAAGATGGCTCGTGAGCGTACTGGGGGGTGCGTGCCTGATGGCGACTGCGTCGGGCTCTGCCGTACTCGCCGATCCCCACGGCCCCGGTGGAGGCCCTCCGGGCTACCAAAACCAGATCAGGCACGTGTTGCTGATCAGCATCGACGGCATGCACGCGCTCGATTACCTGAACTGCTCAGCCAACGGCACTTGTCCGAATCTCGCGGCGCTTGGAAACAAAGGCGTCAACTACCTGAATACTTCGACCTCCAAGCCGTCGGATTCATTTCCCGGACTGATGGCGCTGATGACAGGCGGATCGCCGCGCACGATGGGGGTCAACTACGACGTGGCTTACGACCGCGCGCTGAATCCGCCGATGGACACGACCAACAATGGGTTGTTAGGCAGTGGCCCTTGCACGCCTGGAACCCCATCCGGAACCAGCACCGAATTCGACGAAGGCATCAATATCAATGAAGGCGTGGGCACCGGCGCGAACAATCAAATGTTTCTCAATGGCGGCGCGCCGAGCGGCGATGGCGGGATCAACTCGATCGATTCGACCCGCCTGGAACGCGACGGGAGCTGTAATCCGGTCTATCCGTGGAACTTCGTCCGCGTCAATACGATTTTCGGAGTTATCCACGACGCGGGAGGTTACACGGCGTGGTCTGACAAGCATCCGTCGTACTCCGCAGTAGGCGGCCCCAGCGGTACCGCTTCCGACACCAACGTCAACGATTACTACTCACCGGAAATCAACTCCAATTCGGCGAACTATCTGAACCCCGTGACTGGTGCATATCCGGCGCTGATCCCTGCCGGATGCAACCCGTTGCCGGACCAATTCGCGGTCGCTGCTGACGACGACTACACGGGGAGCTTCCTGAACATCCAGTGCTATGACGGCCTCAAGGTCAACGCCATCATCAACGAGATCGACGGCAAGAACCACGATGGCACCAACAGAGCCCAGGTGCCGAACATCTTCGGCATGAACTTCCAGGCGGTGAGTATCGGCCAGAAGTTGATCTATCAGCACAATGGTGGGACGCCACCTGACTCGCCGACTTACAGCGCCAAGGGCGGTTACCTTGATTCGATTGGCACGCCCACTCCGTCGCTGCTCCAGGAGATCGAGTTTGTCGATCGTTCGATCGGCGCGATGGTCAGCGCGCTCGAGTCGCAACATCTGCTCAATTCGACGCTCATTATCGTTACCGCCAAGCACGGACAATCACCGGTCGATTCCAGCCGCTATATCCCGGACGGATCGGACGATCCAGCAACTCTGTTGGCCTCGTGCATCCCCGATTCCGAGCTGAACCAGATCGGACCGACAGAAGATGACGTTGCGCTGCTCTGGCTGAAGAGTTCGTGCGACGTTGCCACCGAAGTCGGCGCGCTCGAGACGATGTCCCCGGCGCTACCGTTGTCCAGTAACATCGCGGGCATCGGCCAGATCTTCTCCGGTCCCTCGATCGGCTTGTACTACAATGCCGGAGATTCGCGCGCGCCGGATATCCTGATCACGCCCAATATCGGCGTGACCTATTCGAACAGCAAGAAGAAGCTCGCGGAGCACGGGGGCTTCGCGCACGACGACGTCAACGTGATGATGCTCGTCTCGAATCCGTCGTTCTCCGCCAAGACCGTCACCAGTCCGGTCGAGACTGCCCAAGTAGCTCCCACGATCCTGGAGGCGCTGGGACTCGACCCGTTCAGTCTGCAGGCGGTTCAGATGGAGGATACACAGCCGCTGCCCGGGGTGCGATTTAATAGTTTCTAGAATGCTTCAGCAGGACAGCTCCGAACCGTTCCCCCGAGTTCGGAGCCGGCTGAAAAAGGGCGGGCGCGGGCAGATCCTCTCCGCGCCCGCTCTTTTTGATGAGGCACGCTTGGTCAATAAATTGCTCGCGGCCGATCAGCGAGATCACATTCCCGCAACATAACGATGATACGTCCGTAAGCGGTCCAGCTTATAAGTGCCGTTTCACAAAGCCTGAAAGAATGTGAAGGGAGAACGCCGTGGCAGCGACTATCGAACGCGCAATTCCTGCTAGTGGTGCGGTCAGCGACAAACTCGCGAGAAAGACGGGCGCCGGCCCGATTATCATCTTCGGATTGATTCTCGCTGCCGGCCTGTTCTACGTCGCCACCCACCTGATTTCCGACCTTAGTGTAGAGCACGCTACGAGTATCCGCCCGTATCTCATGCTGGCCGGCGCGCTGCTGATTGCGCTCGGCTTCGAGTTCGTCAACGGCTTCCACGACACCGCCAACGCCGTCGCGACCGTGATTTATACGCATTCGTTGGAGCCTCACATCGCGGTTGCGTGGTCGGGATTGTGTAACTTCGCGGGCGTGCTGATCTCCTCGGGCGCGGTAGCCTTCGGCATTTTGTCGTTGCTGCCAGTCGAGCTGATCCTACAGGTCGGTAGCTCAGGCGGCTTCGCGATGGTGTTCGCGCTGCTGGTCGCCGCCATGATTTGGAATCTCGGAACCTGGTACCTGGGCCTTCCCGCATCGAGTTCTCATACGCTCATAGGATCGATCATAGGTGTCGGTATCGCCAACCAGTTGATGGCGGTGAAGACGGGCACCAGTGGCGTGGATTGGGGGCAGGCCGCCAACATCGGTAAGTCGCTGCTGGTTTCGCCGCTAGTGGGATTCGCGGTGGCGGCCGGCCTGCTACTGCTGTTCAAGGCGTTCATCACCGACAAGCGCCTGTACGAGGCTCCCGAAGGAACCGAGCCGCCTCCGTTCTGGATTCGTAGCCTGCTGATTTTGACTTGCACTGCGGTCAGCTTCGCGCATGGATCGAACGACGGTCAGAAGGGCATGGGTCTTATCATGCTGATTCTGATAGGTCTGGTTCCCACCGCCTATGCACTCAATCGCGCGGTGCCCGCGAGTGCGACCGCGGATTTCGTCGCGGTGTCGGAGCAGACTGTCTCAGTTCTAGACCAGCATGCTTCAAAGAGCGCGGTGGTCCCTGGCGATCCTCGCGACGTGGTGCAGGAATACGTCCGGTCGAAGAATTTCACTCCAGACACGATGCTGGCGCTGCGCCAAATCGTGAATGACACCGCTAACGAACTGAGAATCTACAAAGAGATGGCGAAGGTGCCGCCGCAGTACGCGCGCAACTTCCGCAATGACATGTATCTTACCAGCGAAGCATTCCGGCTGATGAAGAAGCAGAATATCTCGGCCTTCAACGCCGCGGATTGGACGGTGCTCGATAACTACAAGAAGCACATCGACCTGGCGACCAAGTTTATTCCCGGATGGGTAAAGGTCGCGGTCGCGATGGCGCTAGGTCTCGGTACGATGGTGGGCTGGAAGCGTATCGTCGTCACGGTCGGCGAAAAAATCGGAAAGGATCATCTGACCTACGGACAAGGAGCCGCAGCCGAGATTACCGCGGCTGCTACTATCGCCGCTGCCGATTGGTATGGGCTGCCGGTGAGTACGACCCACGTGCTGTCGTCGGGCATCGCGGGCACCATGATGGCCAACAAGTCGGGCTTGCAACTCGAGACGGTGCGCAATATCGCGATGGCGTGGGTTCTGACGCTGCCCGCTTCGATCATGCTGGCAGCGTTCCTGTTCTGGCTGTTCCGCCACGCGTTCTAGGCCAATTAGTCATAACTGTTGGGAGATGAAATGGCTTTCCCCTTTAAAAAAATTCTCGCTCCAGTGGACTTCGATCCGAGCTCGCTGAAAGCCCTCGAGCTCGCGGCGAAAATTGTCAAAGACAACGACGGCACCGTCTCCATTCTGCATATCGTCCCGGTGGAAATGGACGTGACCGGGATGCCGCAGTACGTGGATCTTATCAAGCGCCAGGAGAATCTCGATCGCGAGAAGCTCACCGCCATTGCGAAGCAAAGTCTGGCGGAAGTGAAATGGGAGATTCTCGACCAGATGGGCGACCCCGCCGACGTTATCGTCGAGGTCGCGGCGAAGCTGCCCG
>Ga0209333_1001165_pt1 | contig 13241 bp, 11 predicted proteins | sample BlaSpr_A8_OM2_O3_FD_187982 | JGI IMG/M metagenome (GOLD analysis project Ga0209333, IMG submission 187982) | Forest soil microbial communities from Thunder Bay, Ontario, Canada - Black Spruce, Ontario site 2_A8_OM2_O3 (SPAdes) (version 2) | ecosystem: Environmental > Terrestrial > Soil > Boreal... | reverse complement strand
CGCGGATTATATGCACGCGTTTGTGGCATAGGCGCCTAGCGCAGCGCGTTCTGGATCACTAGGTCAAGTCCAACCATCGCTAGGGCAGAAGCTGGAATCACCAGGAGTGCCGTCTTCAAGCGCCGGGGGTCTCCACCGGCAATCATCCCAATGATGCGTGAACTAACCGCAAGCCCCGTCCATCCGCAGGTAATCACAAAGCCGATGGCGGTTCCAGTCATCCGCGGAAAAGCGTCGCCTACGATCGCGAGCGTAGTGGGATAAACCGGGGCCATGGAAAGGCCAGCAAGAAAAACTAATACCCACGCCGCCGCGGGTCGGATCGTCCGCAACATAAAAAAAGTCGTAACCGCCATCGCGACTGACCCCACCAAGGTGACCGTGACGGCAGGCACGCGAATGAGAACGGGCAGAATTCCTCCGCGGCCGATCAACATGCCGAGCGCAAAACCCAACGAGAGAATGTTAAGTGCGCGAGATTCAGGAATGCCCTGTGCGATGAGGTGGCGCGGCAGCCAGTTCCATATCCCGACCTCGCAGGTGATGTAAAGAAAAGCAAAAAGTCCGAGCAGAAATAGCAGGGGGCGTCCGAGCACCGGAGCGGCATCTGTGAGCACGAAGCGCCCGGAACCTGTCGGTCCGGGCATCTTGGTAAGGCCCTCGATCACGAGCGTGACGACCGTGAGCGATGCGATGGTGTAGCAGAGGCGGACCGAGTTCCGTCCAAAAAGATTCGCGGCGATGAACGGGGTAGCCAGCGCGCCCAGTCCAAAGAAGAGGTTGGCCAGGTTCAGCGCAGTGGCGCGATGGGCCTGACCCACATCGCTGGCCAGAGCATTCGCCGCGGTCACCATGATGCCGCTTCCCACACCCAGAACGAAAAGCAGAAACACGATGCTGCGAAAACTTCCCGCCCTCGGAAGAGCAAAGAGCGCAAGGCCGATGAAAGCGAGGCCGAGGACAATGCCGATCTTTTTGCCTTCATTATCGAGCAGCGGCCCGGTGGCGAGCGATGCCAGGATGAGCCCCAGCGCCTGCGCAAATGCGATCGTGCCATTCTCGCTGGGCGTCAGCTGAAAGCGTTCAGAAAGTTCGGGAAGGATGGTGCCCAACATCGCGGCAATCATCCCGTAGAGAAAGATGGCAATTATCGCGGCAAGAATTAACACGCGTTCCTTTCAATGACCGGTTTCAGATGTCAGAGCCGGGTTCGCGCACATCGACCCAGCTTCGCGTCCGGTTGCTTTCGAGCACAGCCTTGAGGATGGTCAATTGCCGCAGGCCATCGATGAACTGGGGATATTCGGGCGCTTCTCCGGGTGCGCCGACCGAGGCGTAAAAACGCCGGAAGACCTGCTTAAAGGTGTCGTCGTAACCTTCGCTGTGTCCACCCGGAAGATCGGCGTAGCTGCGCGCCTTGGTTTTGAGCAACGACGGATCTTTCACCAAGATCTGATTGCCGGTGTCGCGATGGCCGACCCAGAGTTCGTCGGGACGCTCCTGGTTCCACGCAACCGACGATTGTGAACCGCAGATTTCAATGCCGAGCCGGTTCTTGCGTCCGGCGGAGACCTGGCTGGCACAGGCGCTGCCCCGGGTGCGTTCGCCCATGCGGAAAATCACGGCGCCAAAATCTTCTGTATCCACGGCGGTCTCTGCATAGTCCTCCGCGCCCAGCAGCTTATTTGAAAAAGTTTCAACCGAATGTTTCGGCTTCTTTCGCATGTCATGAAAGGTTTGAAGATCGGCGCAAAGAGACGTCACACGCATGCCGGTAAGATGCTCAGCCATATCAAACCAATGCGAACCGATATCTGCCATGCAGCGCGAAGGGCCGCCGGATTCGGCGTCGAGACGCCAGTTCCAGTCCGTGTCATACAGCAGCCAATCCTGGAAGTACGTGCCTTGCAGCGCTAGAATTGCCCCCAGGTCTCCAGCTTCGCGCATACTCCGCATATGCTGCACCATTGGGTAATAACGCAAATTGTGGCAGACGCAGTTCCGCACTCCCTGGCGCTTAGCAATCGCGACGAGTTCTTCACCTTCCGCGACGCTCGTGGCCAGTGGCTTTTCGCTAAGCACATGCTTCCCTGCCAGGAGCGCTTCTTTGGCCATGGGAAAATGTTGCGTGTTCGGCGTACAAATGTGGACCGCATCGATTTCCGGATCTCGCAATAGGTCTCGATAGTCGGTGGCGATTTTGGGGATAGAAAAGCCGGACCCCAGGCGTCGGGCCGCATCCGCGTTTCTGCCCGCGATAGCAACCACCTCCACGAATCCCAACCTTCGCAGCGCTTCCAGGTGTACGCGGCCCATGAAGCCTGTCCCGATGATGGCGGTTCTGATCGCTTTCATTGGTTCAGACCCACCAGGCCGCAGTCGGCTGTTCGCGGATCACAATGCTGTTGAGAAAATTGGCAGCCTTGGTCAAACCTTCCTCAGGCGAAAGCAAGCTATCCTCGTGCTCAATCGAAAGCACATTATCGTAACCAAACATTCGCAGAGTGGAAATAAATTCGCTCCACCACTCGCTGCCGTGACCGTAGCCGCAGGTGCGGAAGATCCAGCTGCGTTTGCTCTCCTCGGTATACAGCTTGGTATCCAGCACGCCGGTGAGCGGCAGATTGCTGGTATAAATCTGTGTGTCCTTGGCATGGACGTGGAAGATCGCGTCCTTGAGTACGCGCACGGCGGCGACGGGATCGATGCTCTGCCAGAAAAGATGACTCGGATCGAAGTTGCAGCCCACACTGGGACCGGCAATCGACCGCAGTTTGAGCATCGTCTCCGGGCTATAAACTACAAAACCCGGATGCATTTCGATAGCGACCTTCACGCCGTGCTCGGCGGCGAACTTTGCGTGCTCGATCCAATAGGGTGCCACTACTTCGTTCCATTGCCATTCGAGCACCTTCAAATATTCGGGAGGCCAGGGACACGTCACCCAATTGGGCGCCGTGGCATGAGGCGAGTCGCCGGGACATCCCGAGAAGTCGACGACAAGCGGGATGCAGAGCTTTTCCGCCAGCAAAATGGTTTTGCGGCTCACCTCACGGTCGCGTTGCGCGCGTGCGTGGTCGGGATGCAGGGCATTGCCATGAGAACTCAAGGCGCTTATGGCGGCGCCGTGATCTTTCAAAACCTTCTCAAACTCGGCGAGGGCGGACGCATCTTCAAGCATCGAGAGCTTGCAGTGCGCATCGCCAGGATAGTTGCCCGTGCCGAGTTCGACGGTATCAATCCGGAGCGCCTTAAGTTTCTCGAGTACGGCCGTCAGTGAAAGCTGCGACAGCAAAGGCGTAAAAACTCCAACGCGCATAAAGATTTCCATCTCCCGTTTCATTCTTTCAAGATCGAATTACAGCGCAAAATTGCCATAGAAATGGCGGCATTTTTATTTCCGCCTCCACGCTGCCCCACGAAAAGGTAGGGCGGTCGAGGACAATTGTCAATCAAGCGGCACCCGGGCGGTTGGCCCGAAAGACTGGGCGATTTTGTCGAAACGCAAAAACCTGATCCTTGTAATCGAAATTTTGCATTTCCTATCTCGGCGGTAACGTTGACGGGGGCGTCCGCTTCAGGCTACTATTTCCGTAGCATGTCGGGTTTTAGCAATCTTCGCCAAGGGTGTATGTGCGGTTGTTGTTGTCGCGCATTCGTGTGCTCTGGCGAGGGTAAATTGCTGACCTAAGACTTTCATAGTATCGGCACTTATATAACCCACCGCCAGAGCGCATCTGGCGGTGGGTTTTTCTTTTTGGCGGGCAATGATGAGCAACGCAGTGACGGAAACCAAAGCACAGAAGTCCGAGCGGCTGAAGCGTGCCCTGAATCCGTGGGACGGCCTCGAAGAGATTCGCCGCTTCGCGCGCGAAGGTTTCGACTCCATTCCCCCGGAATGGATCGGAACCTACTTCCGTTGGTGGGGAGTTTACACCCAAGGTGATGGCGCCGGCGTGGTTGGCGGTCAGGACGGTCAGGGACGCGCGTTGCCATTCTTCATGCTGCGAATTCGAATCCCCAACGGTCTTCTGCGCTCCGACCAACTGCGGACCATCGCCGATCTCGCGCGCCGCTATGCCAGAGGTACGGCCGACTTAACGGTGCGACAAAATATTCAGCTGCACTGGATCGCGATCGAAGCCCTCCCCGAAGTACTGGAACAATTGTGGCGCGCCGGTCTGAACACGACTGGCGCCTGCGGAGACGTTACCCGCAACATCACCGGTTGCCCGGTCGCCGGTGTGGACGCGGACGAAATCTGCGACGCTTCATCGCTCGCGCTCGAAGCCGATCGCATGCTGGCGGGCAACGCCGAGTTCTACAACCTCCCTCGTAAGTTCAAGATTTCGATCAGCGGATGCCGCGTTTGGTGCTCGTACCCGGAAATCAACGATATCGGCCTTACCGCAGTGCAACGAATCATTGGCAGAAAATCTGAGATTGGTTTTGCATTGCGCGTGGGCGGTGGACTTTCCACCGAACCGTATCTCGGATCTCCTTTGAATGCCTTCGTGCGATGGAATCAAGTTCTTCCGGTGATCAAGGGAGTTGCCGAGTTGTTCCGCGACTCCGATCAACTGCGTGAACATCGCGAGCGTGCGCGGCTTAAATTTCTCTTCCTGCGCCATGGCTGGACGGCAAATGACTTCCAGAAAAAGCTCGAGCGCTGCATCGGATTTCAACTCGATCCCGCCGAACCTGAGCCCGCGCCTTCAGACGTTTACCGCGATCACGTCGGCATCCACCCACAGAAACAGCGCGGCTATTGCTATGTAGGCTCCGCCGTTCTTCGCGGCAGAATTACCCCCGACCAAATGGATGGCGCCTCCAATCTTGCCGATCGATTCGCGAACGGCCAACTGCGCACCACCAACATGCAGAATCTGCTGATCGTCAATGTTCCAAATTTACAGTCCGACGAACTAGCCAAGGAACTCGGCGAAATCAGTCTGCCGGTAAGTGGCTCGCCGTTCTTCCGCGGAGCTATCGCCTGCAGCGGTAGTGAGTTCTGCAAACTCGCCATAACCGAGACGAAAGCCTTCTCGCGCTGGCTGGTGGAGGAATTGGAAGAGCGCCTGCCCGGCTTTGATCAGCACTTGAAGCTGCACATCACCGGTTGCCCCAACAGCTGCGGGCAACACTGGATCGCCGACATCGGGATCGAAGGCAAGAAGTTAAAGGTCAACGGAAACCTGGTGGACGCCTACTACTTTTGCCTGGGTGGCGCCGTCGGCCTCCATCAGGCCATTGCCCGGCCGGTCGGATATCGCTGCCTCGCGACTGAAGTTCCAGAAGCGATCGAGCGGATTTTGCGACGGTATCTCGCCGATGGCGACGCTGGCGAAAATCTCCGCCAGTTTTTTTCCCGGCATACCGATTCAGAATTGCGCGATTACCTGGCGGGAAAATCGATCGATGCGGTCGCACGCGACGTGCCCGAAGGGCGTGTGCCCAGTAGCGTGGAAGGCTGATGCAACCATGAGCGATTTGTTTCCCATGTTCTTGAAACTCAAAGGCAGGCGTTGCCTCGTTGTCGGTGCCGGCAAAGTTGGCGAACCTAAGATCACCAGCTTGATCGACACGGGCGCACGCATCCACGTAGTTGCTTTGGAAGCAGCCGGCGCGGTGCATGAATACGCGAAAACAGGCGCAATCAGCCTGGACCTTCGCGTTTTCACTCCGAGTGATCTTGCTGGAGTGTTTCTGGCGGTCGTCGCTACTGCATCGCTTGCCCTTAATGAGTCCATTTATCGAGAAGCTCAGCAGCGCGGAGTTCTGTGCAACGTAGTGGATGTTCCGGAACTTTGCGACTTCTTCTATCCCGCCGTGGTGCGTCGCGGCGATCTTCAAATTGCAGTCTCAACGAGCGGAAACAGCCCGTCTCTGGCTCAGAAGATTCGCCAACAGCTGGAGCGGCAGTTTGGTCCCGGATACGCGCACTGGGTCGCAGAACTGGGAGCGACGCGGAAGCTTGTGCTGGCCAGCGATCTCGATCCACAACGAAAACGTGAACTCTTGCAGTCGCTGGCCAGCCGCGAGGCTTTCGAAGCCGCGGTGGAGGAAGAGTCCGCAGAGAGATTTGCGGAGGAAGCTGCTGAAGCCGCGAAGGCCGACAGGAGAGTAACTGCATGAACGGCAAAGTGTACCTGGTGGGTGCAGGTCCGGGCGATCCCGAGTTGCTCACGGTGAAGGCGTTGCGGTTATTGCGCGCCGCCGATGCGGTTCTTCACGATGACCTCGTACCACCCGAAATATTGAAGTTGATTCCGCGTACCGCTCGGGTCCAGAACGTCGGCAAGCGGTGCGGGGCCAAAACCATGCGGCAGGAAGAGATTAATTTTCTCCTGGTAACGCTGGCAGCTTCGGGAAAGCGGGTGGTGCGCCTGAAGAACGGCGATCCCCTGATCTTTGGCCGTGCCGGCGAAGAACTCGAAGCCCTGCGGCGATCCAACATCGAATACGAGATTGTTCCTGGCGTCACCTCAGCTCTGGGGGCCGCAGCCGCTGCCGGGATTCCTCTCACTCATCGGCAAACATCTTCCACGCTCGTGCTGATGGCCGGTCATCGCGCTTCTGACAATGCCGATGCCGAATGGAAGAGCATCGCCACTACCGCGTCAACGCTCGTGATCTACATGCCCGGACACGATTACTCCGGGATTGCCAGCAGGCTCATGCGGTGCGGATTTTCGCAAGAAGTTCCTTGCGCGATCATTTCCCGAGCATCCACTGCTCAGCAGCGCGTACACCGAACTACAATCGCGGATCTGCATCGAGCTCCGCAGCTCGCGGCTCCCACCTTGCTGGTGGTTGGGAAGGTCGTGAGATTCGGTGATCGCTCCGCCGATGAACCAGAAGCTAACTTCCTTGCGATGGAAAACGCTCTCGATTCCGTGCTTGGACAAAACCTGCTCACCCCTGAAAGTTCGAATCAAGAGGAACCGTTGCCATGAAAGAAAAAATTGTACAGGTGCAGGCTGCTGCCGAGTCGTGGAGTCCCGAACGCGTTCTCCGCTGGGCCTTCGACACGTTTGGCGATGCCGTCGCGATCTCTTCCGCCTTTGGTGCGGAGGGCATGGTCCTGATCGATATCGCTTCACGCACGCACCAGAATTTTCGCCTCTTCACTCTGGATACCGAATTTCTGTTTCCCGAGACGTACAATCTCATGGACGAAGTAGAGCAAAAATACGGCGTCACAATTGAAAAGGTCTATCCACTCCTTTCGCCACTGGAGCAGGAACGGGTTCACGGTCCTTCACTCTGGCAACGGAGTCCTGATCAATGCTGCAACCTGAGGAAGGTTGAGCCTCTGCAGCGCAAGCTGGGCGAATTGTCAGCGTGGATTACCAGCATCCGCCGCGATCAGACCGCCGCCCGGGCCAGCGCGGGCAAGATTGAATGGGATGAAAAATTTGGACTGGCGAAAATCAATCCCATCGCCGATTGGAGTTCTGCTCAGGTTTGGCAATATATCCGCGCGCATGACACGCCATATAACGCGCTGCATGATCGCAGCTATCCCAGCATCGGCTGCACCCACTGCACGCGAGCCGTGCGTCCCGGAGAAGACGGAAGAGCAGGCCGATGGTCCGGATCTTCTAAAACAGAGTGCGGCCTCCACGTGATCGAGCCAGTGACCACTCCGCCGGAGGCTGGCGCATGAAAGCCGTTGGCCTCACCTAGATCTCTAACGGCGCGCCGCATCTCGCGTTTTCAGTAACTTAGGCACGCTTGGAATTGGAGAAAACAGGTGCTAGGGTTCATATTGTCTAGTACTACGATGTACTTACATGTATATTGAAGGAGGAAGAAAGCATCTTCCCGTAAGATCGAAGACGGGCGCCGTGGTCGAAACGAGCAGGGGAAAAGAAGTGGCCGAGCGTGGTTTCAATGTTGTGATCATCGGCGGCGGGTTCAGCGGAACCATGCTGGCGGTCCAATTGATGCGCCGAAATTCCTCGCTTGCCATCGCCGTGGTTGACAAAGCGAGCCGTCCGGGCCGGGGTATCGCCTACGGGACGGAACACCTGTCCCACCTGCTGAACGTGCCCGCCGGACAAATGACCGCACTACCGGAGGAGCCGGACCACTTTGTAAGGTGGGCGCAAGCAAACTACGCCTCCTCCACCCAATCCGGAAGCTTTCTTCCTCGCCTTGTTTACGGCCGCTACATCGAGTCCTTATTCGATGAGACAATTTCCCAGAGAACTGCGGAGAAGCTTAAGTGCATTAAAGACGAGGCGATCAGCATCGGTCGAAATGGTAGTCGGTTCGCCGTGCAGTTAGAGCAGGGAGAAAAACTCCTGGCCGAGGTCGTTATTCTCGCGACCGGCAACCTTCCTCCTTCTAACCCGAGAATTCCAGGAGTTCCTGTCACTGGTCAGCGAACCTTGCCTTCGGCGTGGTCGCGAGATGTGCTAGACGGCATACCGCAAACTGGAAGCGTCCTCCTGATTGGTTCCGGCCTAACCGCAGTGGATGTGGCCGTCGCGCTCGATGCGAAAGGATACCGGGGAAACATTCACGTGGTATCCCGTCATGGCCTGATGCCTCAGTGTCATAAAAGAACGGAAGCATGGAGGCAGTTCTGGCACGACGGCTCGCCGCGAACCATTCGGGGGCTTTTTCGGCTGATTCGCGATGAAGTGGAAGCCGCGTCCGCGGTGGGAGTTGACTGGCGGGCAATTATCGATACGCTGCGCCCCGTAACGCAAGAGATTTGGAAGTCGCTGTCGCACACGGAAAAGACTCGCTTCTTGCGTCACGTGCGGGCGTATTGGGATATCCACCGGCATCGCGTGGCGCCCGAAATCGACGATACGCTCAACCGTCTAAAGGCGGAGGGACGGCTGCACATCTATGCAGGGCGAATCAAGAAGGACGCGGAACAACTGAAATCCGTCGGAGTGACCTTGCGGCTTCGGGGAGGCGCGCGGGAGAAACAATTGTCCGTCGATCGCGTAATCAACTGCACCGGTTCGGAAACCGATTGCCGGCGGGTCGATGACAAGCTGCTGAGGTCACTATTTATTGAAGGACTGGCTCGGCCAGACGAACTGTTTCTTGGCCTAAATGTGAATGAGGGAGGTTTTGTTCTCGATTTCCATGGAGTCCCCTCCCGGTCGCTTTGCGCCATCGGTCCACCGACAAAGGGTGGATTGTGGGAGGCCGTGGCAGTTCCGGAACTTAGGCAACAAGCTTCGGAGTTGGCGGAACGGCTGGTGCGAAGGTTCTCGGGGCAGACGAACGCTCCTACTGACAGAGTAGTCGCACGTGTCTGAAATTCGTATGGAGGTGCTGATTGAGCAATCAAACATTCAAACTGTCACTGGACGAATGGGCGGTGGGATGCGCACTTCTGCTTGCGGTGCTGGTTCGTTTCAACCTTGTTCCAAAGATTCTTTGGTAGTTCGATTTCACGCGACTAGAAGAACCGTATGAGTACTGCAATGGTTATCGAGCAGCCGACATCAGCCCGCTTCTCATCGAGTCTCTTGAGATTTTTCCCGGGTGTAATGCTGCTGGCTGTAATCGGATATGCCGGAAAGTTCATTGAACAATCGGTTTCTCGCTACGGCAAGAGCCATCACCTCAGCCTTCCGAACATCGAGTACGTGCTGTGGGCGATTCTGATCGGTCTTGCGATCTCCAATACAATTCGCATTCCCGAGATATTCAAGGCTGGCATCGACACCTATGAATTCTGGTTGAAAGTCGGGATCGTTTTGTTGGGTGCGCGCTTTCTTCTCGGCGATGTCATTAAATTGGGCGGTCTGAGTCTGGGATTGGTGCTGATCGAACTGCTGGTTGCGATTGCCTTGATGACTGCCTTGGGACGATTATTCAATCTCAGTCCAAAGCTCATTACACTGCTGGCTGTGGGCTCATCGATCTGCGGCGTCTCCGCCATCATCGCGACCAAAGGAGCGATTGATGCCGACGATGAAGATTCATCGCTGGCGATTGCCGCCATTCTTGCGCTTGGCGCGATCGCCCTCTTCACCTTTCCTTTCATCGGGCACCTGCTTGGCATGAGGAACCATGCCTATGGGCTGTGGAGTGGATTGGCGGTGGACAACACGGCGGAAGCCGTGGCTGCGGGAGCGCTTTATTCCGATGCCGCCGGCAAGATCGCGGTTTTAGCCAAGACAGCTAGAAACGCGATGATCGGCTTTGTCGTGCTAGGGTACGCAGTCTATTGGGCGAGCAAGGGACAGGCTCAAACTGTCCAAAATAAGGCCTTGTTCCTTTGGCAGAAGTTTCCAAAGTTCGTTCTTGGATTCCTCCTGATATCGATTTTGGCCACGGCCGGGGTGTTCCACAAGGAACAAATCGGCAGCCTGGGGAACCTATCTCGCTGGGCATTCTTGCTCACGTTTGCGGGCGTTGGGCTGCGGACCAATCTGCGCGAAATGCGGAAACAGGGATTGCGTCCCTTCATCGTGGGAGCCGTTGGGGAAATCGTAATCGCAGCGCTGACTCTCGGAATGGTGCTGGGCGCCGACAGAATTTTTCACTTCGCGTGAGAGCTTAGCTTCTTCGGAGCATCACGATCCCTCATCCATTCATTTCTCCAAATTTCCTAACCGAAGGTGAAGGCAAAGGCCTGAACGCCTGGGTCAAGGAATTCGATCTCAAATGTCCGGTCTTCTACATCGCCCTTTTGCCGGATGAGCTGGTAGAGACGGTGCTCTCGAACTTCGCCGGTGCCGTCGGGGGCGGTATCCGCTCCATGATCGTCGCCGGGCGCGGTGCCGTCCAACTTCACTTGGAAGCGAATTGGCTTGGAACTCTTGGAGGGGCCCAATACCACGTGCAGATCGCGGGCGTGAAAGCGGAAGAAAATCTTTCCGCCGGCAGACTGGAGCACCGCGCTTTCAGCACCCACGTTCCATGATCCGCTCAATCCCCATTGATTCAAAGAAGGTCTTGCGGGCGGGCTGTAGGTCTTTCGCGAATCCTTAGCCAACGGCTCAGGTGATGCGAAATGCTCGCCACGATGGTAGCCGATGTAGGTTTCAGGAGAACGCACATTCCCCTGGCTCGGCGCTGCCTCCACTCCGCTGGCAGATACGTCGACCGTGCTTCCGCTCAGGCCGGTGGCTCCATTTTCCTTCAGGAGTTCCTGGATGACTCGCTCCGACTCAGCGTACTCGCCTTCGCCGAAGTGGTGATATCGAATCCGGCCCTTGCCGTCGATGAAGTAGTGAGCCGGCCAATACTCATTGTGGAAGGCCTGCCAAATTTTGTACTCGCTGTCGATGGCCACCGGATAGGTGACCTTCAAGTCGCGGACTGCCTTTTCCACGTTGGCGCGTTCCTTCTCGAAGGCGAACTCCGGTGTGTGGACGCCGATCACAACGAGGCCGGAATCTTTGTATTTATCTGCCCAGGCTTCGATGTACGGCAACGCGCGAAGACAGTTGATGCAGGAGTAAGTCCAGAAGTCGACGACTACAACTTTGCCGCGCAGAGACTCGCGGGTCAACGGTTTGGAATTCAGCCACTGAACTCCTCCGGGGATGGTGGGCATGGGGCCTTCGTCCTGAAGCGCAGGAGCGTCCGATTCAGCCGGCGCGGCTGCCATCACGGGATGGGCCGAGCCGAAAGCCCCGATCAGATGTTCTTCGGCCTTGCTGGTGTTTACGAATGAGAATTTCGTAAGCAGGTTCGTGTCCCATCCCAGCGCGAGGGCGACCACTCCCATGATTACTGCGACGCCGAGGCCGCGGCGAATCCAGACCTCAAATGACAGAGATTGCTTCATCGCTACAAAAGCCTTGTTTCCTGCGAAAAGGGCAATGCCAAGAGACGTGGCCGCTCCCAATGCAAACGAAAGCAACAAGAAGGAAGTGCGAGCGCCGGGTCCCTGAATCGCGGCACTCGTCAAAATCAAACCGAGAATCGGTCCCGCGCACGGAGTCCAAAGCAAGCCGGTGGAGATCCCCAACAAGAACGATTTTCCGACTCCAGTGGAACTCGCCGGTCCGCTTTGCAGTCCTGAACCAACGCGGACCAGAGGACGAGTCAACAATTCTGCCAAAGATGGAAATAGCAGCGTGAGACCCAGGATCAGAAACACAACCATGGCGACGTAGCGTCCGCCCTGGTTGAGTCGGACGATCCAATGACCGCCGAATGCAGCCGCGATCGCAACCACGGAAAAGGTCAGCACCATGCCGCCAAGCAAGGGCAGGCTGGAGCGGCGAAACGGCTGATCCGCGCGAGCAAACACAAAAGGCAGCACCGGCAGAATGCACGGGCTCAGTATTGTCAGCACACCGCCAATGAAGGCCAATAGGTAGATAAGAATGATGCCCTCCCTCATGTCCGACTTCACGGGGCCTGCAATAACCAACATCAGTGTAATAGAGTCGCGTGCTGCCCAAAAGTTACGGAAAAATGAGCGCTGAGGAGTCTGCCTGCTGCCACAACGCCAGAGTCCAGTTGGATTGCACGGGTTCCTCTAGATGCTGTAATCTTTTTTTGGCATGGAGCAATTGGAAGACGTCCGAATAACCGCATTGTTAGATGCGCAGAGTAAGGCCCAACGATTGTTTGCGGAGGTCGAAAAGCAGGATCTCATTCGGCCTGGAAGATCCGAAACCGAGATCAACGAAAGCATCTATGCGCTCGCCCAGAGCATGTATGGGATTACCCGCTACTGGCACAAGCGCATCGTGCGCGCCGGCCGAAATACCCTGCAGCCTTACGATGAGAACCCCCCCGACCTGAAAGTGTCCGAAGACGATGTTATATTCCTCGACCTGGGGCCCGTGTTCGAAGATTGGGAAGCCGACTTCGGCCGCACCTACGTGACTGGCTCGGACCCGTTGAAACTCAAGCTCTGCCGGGATATCGAAGAAGCCTTCGCCAGCGGCAAGAAATATTTTTGGGAGCATCAAGATATCACCGGGGCAGAGCTGTATCGATATGCTCAGGTGCTGGCCGAACAAGCCGGCTGGGAATACGGCGGCCCCATCGCGGGACACCTGATCGGCCAATTTCCTCACGAAAAAATCGCCGGCGACAAAATCATGCTGTACGTCCACCCGAATAATCACCGGCGAATGCGGGAACCCGATGCCACGGGGCGCGACCGCCACTGGATTTTTGAGATCCATTTTGTCGATCGCTCCCGGCAGTTCGGCGGCTTCTATGAGGAACTGCTGACCATCGGCTGATCGTCGTCTTTCTTCTGTTAACCAGATCTATGGACCAGAATCTGCCAGAAG
>Ga0209333_1001164_pt1 | contig 13251 bp, 18 predicted proteins | sample BlaSpr_A8_OM2_O3_FD_187982 | JGI IMG/M metagenome (GOLD analysis project Ga0209333, IMG submission 187982) | Forest soil microbial communities from Thunder Bay, Ontario, Canada - Black Spruce, Ontario site 2_A8_OM2_O3 (SPAdes) (version 2) | ecosystem: Environmental > Terrestrial > Soil > Boreal... | reverse complement strand
AGGCTACAGAACCGCACGGTATCGCTCCGAGTTGAACTGCCCCAGATCGCCGGGTCTGCGCCATTCGCGCCGAGGCAAACGATGCCTGGCACGGCACTAGCTTGTCGCCGGTGCTGGCCGTTCGTCGTCAGGGAGTGACGTCTGGGGTGACGTAGGTGCCCTTGCCGCTGATGACCTTGACCAGGCCACGTTCTCGGAGTTCGCGGATGGCACGGCGGATGGTCATGCGCGCGGCGCCATATTCAGTGGCGAGGTCGGCCTCTCCGGGTAGCCGCTGGCCGGGGACTAGCTCACCGCGCTCGATCTGGGCGGCGATGTCGTCGGCGATCAGCATGTAGACCAGGTGCGGGCCGTGCGGGTCAAACCGTGGGCCGCCGGGCCGTTCTGTCATGGTGATCACGCTAGGGACCGCCTGACGTGCACAAACATATGGCTAACCCTACATCGTTGTGTAGCACGCTATAGACAGCTATATATTGGAGCCTCTGACCGTGAGCCCGGTCAGCAGCTGCCAGCCGGGCCGGACCGCAACCCGATGGAGACCCCGATCATGGCTGATCCATCCGTCCAGCCGGCACCGCCCGAGCACCGCCAGTTATTACGGCAAGCCCTGGCTGGCGCGGTCTACTACCGCGACCCGCCCCTCCAGTGCGCCGCGTGCGAGACCGCCGGCGATCTGTGCACGGCGTGTGCGGACGGACTGGCGCTCGCCCGCTCCTACCTGGCCCTGAGCCGCCAGCTTGGCCTTGCCGATCCGCGATGACCGGTCCCGAGAGCATCATGGGTGCCCGGACCGTCTGGTGCGCGTTCTGCTGGGCCGACCCCGGCGCGTCATGCACCGCGCTCGACGGTCAGCATTTCGCCCGCTACCTGCGGGCTACCGCCGGCAGGTGATCAGCAGGGACACCATGATCGCCGCCTGCCTCGCCGTGCCCCAGATCAGCTACGGCCAGGTTGTTCCTGACACGGCCGTGCCAGACAGCACCGGCCCAGCCCCGGCCGGGCGACAGGACGAGCCCGCCCTGAAACACCGGACAAGCTGACCTGCGCACAGCGACCGGCCGCGTACCAGCGTCCGTGGCTCCCAGGCCGGGCTAGCTGCGGAGGCCAGCTGGGGTTTCGGTCCGTTTCTCGCGGCTGTTCCTCGGTGACTGTGCACCTGCCTGTGCTGTCGTGTGCCGCGCGGAGCGTGGCAGATGGAGGCCCAGGCCGACGATACGGGTTTCGGGTTTGACTCTGATTTTGACTTTAGGTTTTGCCCTGCTGGCCTGACCGGACGCGCGGGTTGGCATGGCAAACCTGGAAATCTAGCACCAAATTACCTATTGCAAACGTTTGTGAATCTTCTACGATGAGCGCATGGCCGGTCCCAGGCGCCGTCTGGGCGATGGTCTCTTCGGACGGCGCGGCGAGTTGCGAGTTCTGCCGCCATCGGGCTTCCCGCGGTTATCGCTAACTGCCCGGGCTGAGCGGTGCGTGCCGGTTGCCGCGCCTGGCTCCTTCCCTGACGCTGCCCGTCCGCAACGCACCGGCCGAAGGCGATCCCGGTGCTCCCGCAGATGCGGTCGGCGCAGCGCAGCGCGATCGCGCACACCAGGCATTCCAGCAGCGCCCTACCCGGCGCACCGCGGCCCGGCCGCCGGGCCAGCGAGGAGGAGATTCACATGACCACACAGGACAACAGAGCCGTCTCCGCGATCCCCGTGGAAAGCGAGCCCGAGGCCGTCGCGGCCGCGTGGGCCGGCGGTCCCGGCCACGCGTTCCCCGCGACCGCGACGGGAGTCCCGCTGTCCGCCTTTGCGTTCGCGTTCGCCGTCGGCGTCTTAGGGCTGGTCGACACCGGGATCCTGCCCGGCGCCGCGAGCGACATGTTCATCGCGGTGGCCCTCGGCATCGGCGCTGGCGGGCTCCTCGTCGGCGGGCTGTGGGAGTTCCGCCGCGGCGAACTGTTCGGCGGCACCTTCGGCGTCGCGTACTCCGGGTTCCTGCTGTCCACCGGCCTGATCCTGAAGTTCTTCGCCGGGCCGATCATCACCGCGGCCGGAGCCGTCGGGTTCGACCACACCTTCGCCGCGTGGCTGATCATGTGGGCGATCTTCACGGTGATCCTGGCGATCGGGGCACGGCACATCAATATCGCCGCGTTCGCGCCGTTCGCACTGGCCGCCGTGGTCCTGGTGCTGGAGGCGATCGCGCTGCTCGGCGGCACCGCCGGCTGGGCCACCGGCCTCGGCAAGGCCGGCGGCTGGGTGGCGCTCGCCGACAGCTTCGCAGCCGGGTACCTCGCCACCGCCATCCTGCTGAACTCCACCATCGGCAAGGACCTGCTGCCGTTGTGGCCGCCGCGCGAGTCGGCCGCATGACCTGACCGCCCCGACGTCGGCTCGCCGCAGCGGCGACGGCTATCCCTACCGCATGGGTGGTACTGCCGCTGGGGAGGTGGGCATGATCGTCGCACTGTTCGTTTTCGCCGCAATCGCGTTGTGCGTACTGCTCATCCTGGTCGCGCTCGTGAGCGTGGCCAGCAGGCGCGAGGACCGCGCATGGACGCTGACCGAGCCCGCGTCGGGGGCGGCCCGGTCTGTCGCGCGCCGCCTTCTCGGCCTGCACTCGCGCAACGCTGAGTGGCTGCAGCGGGCCGGCCGCAAGGACCAGCGCCGCGTGGTCAGGCAGCCGGCGATCCCGTGGGAGATACCCGACGACTAGCTCTCCCGCCACCGGATGGCGCTGCGCCGCCCCGGCGACACGTACCCGTTGTCAACGAACCAGCGGGCCGACTCCGCGATGGCCTCGCGGGCAGGCCGCGAGGTGTAGCCGATCTCGGTGCGCGCCCGGGCATCACTGAAGATCATTCTCGTGGTCGACATGCGTGCCGCCTCGAGCGGCACGTGCGGCTCGCGCCGCAGCAGCTTGCCCTCGATCAGATTCGAGGCGACGCCGGCGGAGACCACCACCCCGCGGGGGACCTCGAGCCGCGGCATCGGCAGGCCGGTGCAGTCGGCCAGGGTCTGCAGCAGGTCCCGCATCGACAGGTTCTCGCCGCCCAGGATGTAGCTGCGGCCGCTGCGCCCCTGCTCCAGCGCGGCCAGGTGACCGTTCGCCAGATCATCCACGTGCGACACGTTCAGGGCGGTATCTACAAATCCCGGCATCCGGCCATTGAGGAAGTCGAGCACGACCTTCCCGGTCGGTGTCGGGGCGACGTCACGGGGCCCCAACGGGAACGTGGGCAGAGCCAGGCAGACATCCAGACCCTGTGCGGCGGCCCTGAGCACCTCGTGCTCGGCGATGAACTTGGACCTCTTGTAGTGGCCGAACAGATGCGCGACGTCCGCGTAGCAGGTCTCGTCGGCGGGCCGGCCGCGCCTGGTCCCGTCCAGCCCGATCACGCCGACGGTGGAGGTGTACACGAGCCGTTCGCAGCCCGCGGCAGCCGCCGCGCCGAGGACGTTGAGCGTGCCGCCGACGTTGACGTCGTAGATGACCTGCGGGTCCTTCGCCCAGAAGCGGTAGATCGCGGCCAGGTGGAACACGAAACGGGCGCCCGCGCAGACGGCTCGGACGGCGCTCTCGTCCCGGACGTCGGCCATCACCCGCTTGGCCTCGGTGCCATCCAGGTTGCGGTCGTCGACGCCAGGCGCGACCAGGGCGACCACTTCCGCTCCGCGCGCCTGCACGGCGCGGATGACCGCGGAGCCGATGAAGCCCGTGGCCCCGGTGACGACCACCCGGTCCCCGGGCTCGATGCGCAGGGCATGCGCCATCTCGTCACCACCTGCCGCGTAGCCGGTCTGGGAATCCCCGCATGATATTCGGGTGCCCGAAGGTGCGTACGTTGCGCCCGCAAACGCGTGGTGATCCGGTGGTCAGTTACGAGTGGGGGAACCGGTGCGTGGTGGCGCCGAACGGATCGCCCTTGGCGTGGGCGAACACCTTGGCGGGCGTGACCGAGAAGACCATCGCCTCGCCCCTGCCGTCTGTGTCGCGGAAGCAGCCGCCGCGAGCGGTGAACTGCCACCGCCCGTCCCACTTGGTGGTGAACGCCGCGGCGATACGGCCGAGCACAGCGTCATCCGTCACCTGCACCGCGTCGCCCTCCACCACGACGTCCAGGCCGCCGTCCCACCGGTTGCAGCCGGTGGTGAGCACCACGTGCGGGTTGGCGCGCAGGTTCGCGAACTTCTGCTCCCCGGCACCGGTGGAAAACCAGATGGCTCCCTCCGCCCAGGCGGCGACGACGGGGGTGACGTGCGGCCGGCCGTCGGCGCGCACGGTCGAGACCCAGAACAGCTCGGCCTCCTCCAGCGCTCTGCGGGTCTCCTCCCACCCGGTGGCGGTCGCGGCCGGATCGCTGTATTGCTCGTCGAACGTGGTGACTGGGTTAGACATCGGCGTCTCTCTCGTCATGGGGGGCGGCGTCTTGCTTGATTGCGGTGGATCTCAGCCAGGCCTTCCCGGATAGGACTGGCCAGCGACGCAGAAATCATCGCCCCGGCGCCCGCGGTGCGATCACGCGTCCTTCTGCCTCGGGTCGTCAAGGTATACCGGGGCGCGGTGGTCCTTGCGCGCCTTGATCATTTCCTCGAAGTTGCCGGTCAGGTTCCGGACGTACAGCTGGGCCACGCCCTCGTGCCGCATGTGCGCTTCCAGGCTGCCGGCGTCCAGGCCCGACCACAGCAGCCGCTTGGCCAGCTCCACGCCCACCCGGCTCCAGCCGGTGATCCGCGCCGCGATGTCATAGCAGGCGCCGAGCAGCTCGTCGCCGGCGGTGACCTGTGAGACCAGCCCGATACGGGCGGCCTCGGCCGCGTCCACGTCCCGGCCGGTGAGCATGATCTCGAAGGCGCGGGAGGTGCCGATCGCGCGGGGCAGCAGGTAGCTGAGGCCGAGTTCGGCGGAGGACAGCCCGTTGTTGATGCCTGCGGCGCGGAAGTAGGCGCCGTCGGCGGCGATCCGGATGTCGAAGGCGAGCGAGAGGCACAGGCCGCCGCCGATCGCGGGGCCGTTGATCGCCCCGATCACGGGCTGGTGCATCTTGCGGAGCGTGAGGATGACGTCGTCGAGCAGTTCCATGGCCCGGAGGGAGATGCCGGGGAGGGTCAGTCCGTCGATATCCGGAATGCGGCCGGACTCGACGAGATCCGCCCCGGAGCAGAAGCCGGCCCCGGCGCCGGTGACCACGACCACACGGGTGTCGTTGTCGCGGCTGATCTCCTCCAGCGCCTGCCGGAACGGGATCATCACGTCGAACGACATCGCGTTCATCCGCTCCGGGCGGTTCAGCGTGACCAGCGTGACATGTGGCCTGGGCTTGGCCACGAGAAGGAACGGCATAGCAGGCGACGGTAGAACGCGTTCTAGTAACGCGTCAACGGCCCGGTCGCTCCGGTCGACCCGGCCAGGCCCGGCTGGCTGGAATACTGTCCGGTCATGGCCACATCGGATGCCAAATCAGACCTTCGTGACTACCTGCAGGGCGGCCGTGAGGCCATGCTGTGGAAGCTGGATGGGCTGTCGGAGTACGACGCCCGCCGGCCGCTGACCCCGACCGGCACGAACCTGCTCGGGCTGGTCAAGCACCTGGCCGTCTGGGAATTCCGGTACTTCGGCGACGTCTTCGGGCGGCCGGCGGCCGAGGTGCCGCCGTGGCCCGATGAGAGCGGCATGTGGGCGGCCGCCGACGAGTCACGTGAGTACATCACCGGCTGGTACCGCCGGGCCTGGGCACACGCCGACGCGACCATCGACGCGCTGAGCATGGATGCCGTCGGCCACGTGCCGTGGTGGGGCAATGCCGAGGTGACGCTGCACCACATCATGGTGCACGTGGTCGTGGACACGCAGCGGCATGCCGGGCACGCCGACATCGTGCGGGAGCTCATCGACGGGACAGCCGGGCTGCTTCCCGGCGCCGGCAATATGCCCGAACGCGACGAGGCCGGGTGGGCCGAGCGGCGCGGCCAGGTGGAGCAGGCGGCCAGGGCAGCGGAAAGATGAGGCTTGCCGCGCCGGCGGCGCGAGGCTGAACGCCCGGGTGGAGGTCCCCTGTCCCGCCCTCGCCGCTGCGAATCTGCGCGTGGTGGTGTGCTGTGTGCCGTGCCGTGTCACCTGTGCAGCGTGCTGGGCTGCACTGTGCGTTGGGGAATCGAACCCCGGGCGCTGCCCGCCGCGCTGCCAAGGAGGGCCGATAACCCGCGGCCCCGCGGGTTTGCGCACGCCTTCGCGGCGACTACCTGCTCCACCGGTTGCTCGCGTCAGTCCAGTAGGTCAACCTCCCAGTTGGAGCGCTGAATGCGGATGTCCAGCTCGCGCAGTTCGCGGGCGATCTCGTCGGCCTGAGCTCGCAGCTGCGCGACCGGCAGCGCAGCAAGCATTTTCAGTTCCGACCGAAGCTGACGGCCGATCCCGCCCTGGCTGCGCCCGGCGGCCGCATCCGCCGCGGCCGTTACCACAGCATGCCGCAGCCGCAGCACATCCCGGCGCGCCAGAGCGTCGGTGATCGTCTCCGCGGCAGCGATCTGTGCAGCGGCGTTCGTGCGGTTGACCCGCCGGATCAAGCCCTCCAGGTCATCCAGGGCCACGCCAGCCTCGGCCAGCAGCGCGGCAGCGTCTTCCGGCGGCTCCTCGCCTTCCTGATACCGCGCGCTGGCCACGATCCTCGCCCGCAGCTGCTCTACCCGCCGCGCGGCGTCGGCCCGCAACGCCAGCCCTTCCGCGAGCTTCATCCTCTGCTCACCTCTCTGTGCCGAACCCAGGCAATTATGGTCATATGCTGCGGCGCTGGCACACCGATTTATGAGGCCGGCATCCGGCCAGCGCTCCATCCGGGCAGGTTCGCGGATGGGGGCCGACAGGGGATTATGGGACCGTGCCAACGGCGGGGATGTGGTCCTGCCCGCACTGCGGGAGGCGCTAGGAAATGCGTTGTTGGCGGGCAGTGGCATCGTTACGGTAATCGCGGTGATCAGCTACCAGTGGCGCGGCTCGGTGCACAATCCCGAGCTGAACGCTTTGCACGCGGACGGCTTTGGCCATCGGCTCCTCGATGACGACTGGGAGGCACAGATCGCCGGGCACAGTCTCGGCTGGGTCTGCGCCCGCGACGACGGCAAGCTGGTGGGCTTCGTCAACGTCGCGTGGGATGGCGGCGTGCACGCGTTCATCCTCGACACCCTGGTCGCGACGGCGGCCCGGCGGCATGGGATCGGCACCCGGATGGTGACGATCGCTGCGGAGCAGGCTCGCGCCGCCCGGTGCGAGTGGCTGCACGTCGACTTCGAGGAGCACCTGCGCTCGTTCTACGCCGGCAGCTGCGGCTTCCGCCCTACCGAGGCCGGGCTGATCGCTCTGCAGCCCCCTGAGCTCGGCCATTGACGATCGTGTGTCATCCTGCACCCGCTGATGTCCGACGATGGGAGCACACATGGATCTGGGCCTGAACGGCAAGCGCGCGGTGATCACGGGAGGAAGCCGGGGCATCGGGTTCGCGATCGCCGACGCGCTGGCCGCCGAGGGCGTGGCGGTCGGGCTCGTCGCCCGCAGCGCCGACGGCCTGGCTGCCGCGGCCGAGCGCCTGGACGGCCGGGGCGTGCCCGTCGCCACGGTGGCGGCCGACGTCATGGACCCATCCGCGCTGCAGCAGGCGGTCGACGAGATCGCGGCCGCGTTCGGTGGTCTTGACCTCCTGGTGGCCAACGCGGGCGGCACGGTCGGGGGCGGCAACATCACCAACTCCGGCCCCGGCGAGTTTGCCGGCACGCTCGCCTTCAACGCGGGCCACGCGGCCGAGCTGATCCGGGCCGGCCTGCCGCACCTGCGCACGGCCGGCGGCGGCTCCGCCGTGATCATCTCGTCGGTCACCGGGATGCGCCCGGCGCCGCGCACCGCCTACGCCGCCGCCAAGGCCGCGGAGATCCACCTAGCGGCGGCCGCCGCACAGGAACTGGGGTCCGAAAACATCCGCGTCAACGCGGTCAGCCCGGGCTCGATCCTGTTCCCCGGCGGTGGCTGGGACACCTTCTCCAGAGAGAACCCCGAGGCCTTCGCCGCGTTCGAGACCGCCGAGTTCCCGTTCGGCCGGCTCGGCCGCCTGGATGAAGTCGCCGATGTGGTCACGTTCGTGCTGTCCCCGCGCGCGTCCTGGATCACCGGGGCGAACATCGCGGTCGACGGCGGCCAGATCTATCCCAGCGCCCGCCGGTTCGCCTAGAAAGGAGAATGTCGTGCCCGAGGTGGCGGATCTCGCGGAACTTGACACCCTTGAGCGGCTCGCGACCGGGTTCAGCTTCACCGAGGGACCGATCTGGCATCCAGAGCAGTATCTGCTGTTCAGCGACATGCCACAGGACCTCAGGCGGCGGTGGGACCCGGACCAAGGCATCACGGTCGCCATGAGTCCCGCAAACAAGTGCAACGGGATGACGCTGACGCGCGGGCTGTCCCTGCTGGTGTGCGAGCACTCGACGAGCAGCGTCGTGGTCGAGCATCCGTCCGGAAGGCGCGAGGTGCTCGCCAGCCATTGGGGCGACCGGGAGCTCAACGCCCCCAACGACATCGTCACCGGGCGCGACGACTCGATCTACTTCTCAGACCCCGTCTACGGGCGGATGCCTGTGGACGGCATCGAGCGCGACCAGGACCTCGATTTCCAGGGCCTGTACCGGATCTTGCCGTCCGGTGAGCTGCAGCTGCTCGTGGACGACTTCCAGCCGAACGGGCTGTGCTTCTCGCCCGGCTACGACAGGCTCTACGTCAACGACACTCCGCGCTGTCATATACGGGTTTTCGGCGTGGCCGAGAACGGCTCGCTCCGGGGCGGCGAGGTGTTCCACGAGAACATCGGCACCGGCGTCGTCGGCCCGACCGGCGAGCCGGAGGGTGGCGTCCCCGACGGGATGAAATGCGACGAGCTCGGCAACGTGTATTGCACCGGCCCGGACGGGATCTGGGTCATCGAGCCGGGTGGCTCCTGCCTCGGCGTCATCCCGGTACCCGAGATCGTCGCGAACCTGAACTGGGGGGACTCGGACTGGAAGACGCTTTACGTTGCCGCGACGACCTCGATATACCGGATCCGGATGCGGGTTGCCGGGCACCCGGAGCCGTACATGCAGGCCGGCTGATCCCGCAGCCCTGGCCCGGGTGAGTTCGTTCACGAACGTGTAGCACGCCGGACACGGCTGCCACACATGCGTGCTGAATCCTGGTGGGCGGCTCGACCGCAGCAAGAGCCGGGAGGGAGCAATCCGTTGATCAAGGTAGCCAAGCCGACGAGCAGCGGCACCGTTCGGGTGACGTTCGTGCTGCCGGCCGGGGAGCCCGCTGGGGCAGTGTCCGTCGTCGGCGATTTCAACGACTGGGATCCGTACGCCCATCCGTTGCGAAAGCGCGCCAACGGGGTCCGCAGTGCCGTGGTCATCCTGCCCGCGGGCGCCACGCTCCGCTTCCGCTATCTTGCCCAGGGCGGCGTCTGGTTTGACGACGACACGGCCGAGCGGCGGGACGGTCAGGGCGCGACGATCTCGATCCCGGGCTGAGGGATCCTCGGGCCGCCTGCGATCGGGGCATGATCCGGCGGCCCGGCGTGCTGTCCGGGAAGCACCTGACTCGTGAGAGGTTGACTCCATATTAGCTATATGGCTAAATAGCTAATATGGAGGCAGACGACGGGTCCGTGTTTCGCGCGCTCGCCGATCCGACCCGGCGGCAGATCCTGCAGGATCTTCGCGGCGGAGAACTATCCGCCGGGGACATCGCCTCGCGGTTCCCGATCAAGGGTCCTTCGGTATCCCGTCACCTGTCGATCCTCAAGGGCGCCGGCCTGATCAGCGAACGCCGGGAGGCCAACCGGATCCTGTACTCCGTGGCCAGCGACCGGCTCGCGGCCTGTGTGGGCGGGTTTCTCTCGGCGGTCTGCCCCGAGCAGGTCGTGCTGCGCCGCCGCCGGGAGAAGCGGCCTGCGGGGGATGCGCCGTGAAGGGACCCGCGATCCGGGCCGTCATGGAGCGGCGGCTGCTGGTCAACTACCGGGTGGACCCCGATCTGCTGGCTTCGCTCCTGCCCGCCCCGTTCCGGCCTGCCCTGGTCAGCGGCTATGGGATCGCCGGCATCTGTTTGATCCGGCTAAGCCGGGTCCGCCCGGCTGGCGTTCCCGCCAAACTCGGGCTGACGTCGGAGAATGCCGCACACCGCGTCGCGGTGTGCTGGGATGACTCGGCCGGGCCGGTCAGCGGCGTGTACGTCCCCCGCCGGGACACCTCCTCCGGGCTTTCCGCGCTGGCCGGCGGCAGGCTGTTTCCTGGCTGGCAGCATCCGGCCATCTTCCGGGTTACCGAACGTGACGCCAGCATCCGGGTCGAGGTAACCAGCCGGGATGGCGCAGTGCGGATCGTGGCAGCGGGCCATGCCGCGAGCGACCTGCCGCCTGGTTCCGTCTTCGCCGACGTCGGCTCGGCGTCCAGGTTCTTCGAGTGCGCTCCGTTGGGGTACGCGGCCACTCCCACCCAGGGTCTGTTTGACGGCATCAAACTGGAGACCGAAGGGTGGCAGCTGTCCCCGCTGCGCCTGGACGAGGTCCACTCGAGTTTCTTTGACGATCCCGGCAGGTTCCCAGCGGGCGCGGCCGTGCCGGACAGCGCGTTCCTGATGGGCGGGCTGGCAACGACCTGGCATCCCCAGCCACCGCTGCGCGTCACGGCTCAGGGACTTAAGCCATGAGCCTCGTGTTCCGGTTCGCCCACTCAGCCGACGTTCCCGCGATCGTCGATCTCGTTGAGTCCGCGTACCGCGGGGAGTCCAGCCGCGAGGGCTGGACCACCGAGGCGGACCTGCTCGACGGCCAGCGCACGGACACCGAAGCGATATCCGCGGTGGTCGCCGGGCCGGGCAGCGTCATGCTGCTGGCCGAGGCCGGCGGCAGGCTGGTGGGCTGCTGCCAGCTTCAGCAGCGCCGCCCCCCACCCAACTCGCAGACCCGCTCCACTTCGCCCTTCACTGCCGGGGCGTACTTCGGCATGTTCGCGGTCCGGCCCGGCAGCCAGGGCCAGGGCTGGGGCGGGCAGATCCTGGCCGAGGCCGAGCGGCTGGCTCGTGCGGAATGGAGCGCGAGCACCATGGTGATGAGCGTTCTGGCCCAGCGGCCGGATCTGGTCGCCTGGTATGAGCGCCGTGGCTACCGCCGTACTGGGGAGACGACGCCGTTTCCGTACGGCAACGAGCGGTTCGGCGTGCCGAAGCGGCCGGATCTGAGCTTCGCCATACTGGCGAAGCCCCTGGCCGGGGGGCAGGTCTAGCTCGACTCCCGGGAACGGGGCACGACCAGCCCGGATTCGTAGGCGGTCACGACCGCCTGCGTCCGGTCGCGCAGGCCCAGCTTGCCGAGTACCCGGCTGACGTGTGTCTTGATGGTCTCCTCGGTGACCACGAGCCGGGCCGCTATCTCGGGGTTGGACAGGCCCTCGGCGATCAGCCGGAGCACCTCGGTCTCGCGCGGAGTGAGCTCGCGCAGCGCGGCCATGGCCGTGGGCGGCGTGGCCTGCCGGGGCCGGATCCGGGAGAACTCGCTGATCAGTCTTCGGGTGACGGCCGGGGCGAGCAGCGCTTCGCCGGCCGCGATCACGCGCACGGCATCGAACAGCCGCTCCGCGGTGACGTCCTTGAGCAGGAATCCGCTGGCACCGGCGCACAGCGCGTCGTAGACGTAGTCATCCAGGTCGAACGTGGTGAGGATGAGGATGCGCGGACCGCCCTCCTCGCCCGGCTCGGCCAGCTGCCTGGTGGCCTCGATGCCGTCGGTGCCCGGCATCCGCACGTCCATCAGCACGACGTCCGGCCGCAGCTCGCGGCAGATCCGGACCGCCTCGCCGCCGTCGACCGCGGTGCCGACGACCTCGAAGTCCGGCTGGGTGTCCAGCAGCGTCGCGAACCCGGTGCGCACCACCTGATGGTCGTCGGCCACGACGATCCTGATGAGCTCGGATGGCGCGGTCATGCCGCCGCGTCCGCCTTGGCGGGCAGCCTGGCCTCGACCAGGAAACCGCCGCCGGGGGCCGCGGCGGTGCGCAGCTCGCCGCCGACGGCGGTGGCCCGCTCGCGCATGCCGAGCAGACCGTGGCCGTGCTCCGCCCCTGGCGTGCCCGGCCCGGGCGCCGGGCCCGGCATGCCCGGCCCGGGTCCGTTGTCCCTGATCCGCAGCCTGAGCTCGTTGCCGGCATAGTGCAGTTCGACGTCGACGGCCGCGCCCGGCGCGTGCCGCCTGGCGTTGGTGAGCGCCTCCTGGATGATGCGGTAGGCGGCCAGCTCCACGCCGGGATCCAGCGTGGTCAGGGCACCCCGGACGATGAGCCTGGCGCCGGTCCCCGCGGCCTCCCTGGCCTCGTCCAGCAGCTCGTTGAGCTGCTGGAGGCCCGGCTGGGGCTTGCGTTCGGCCGCCATGGTCTCGGTGTCCTCGCGCAGCACCCCGAGCAGCCGCCGCATCTCGGTCAGCGCCGCGCGGGCGGTGTCGCCGATCGCGGACAGCCGCTGCGCGCCGGCCGTCGGCATGCCCGGTGTGGCCAGCCGGGCCGTCTCGGCCTGCACGGCGATCATCGAGATGTGGTGCGCCACCACGTCGTGCAGCTCGCGCGAGATCCGCGCGCGCTCCCCGCGCGCGGTGTGCTCGAGCAGCGTGCCCGCGATCTCCTGCTGGGTGGCGCTGTGCTGCACGGCCTCGGTACGCGAACGCCGGGCGGCGCCGGCCCACGCGGCCGCCGGGCCGAGTGAGGCGGCCAGAATCGCCAGGACCCGCAGCTCGACACCGCTGAACAGGGTGTGCGTGGGCGTGGGGTTGACGGCGAGCGACAGCGCCGCCACCAGGAACGGAAAGACCAGGGCCGCGGGCAGGACCCGTGCGCCGCTGTGGCCCAGCCGGTATAGCGCGACCAGCAAAGCGATCAGGCCCGCCACGGTCAGTACCCGGAACCCGAGGAGCGACAGCAGGGTCGCCGCTGCGATCGTCACGGCCGCCGCCGCCGGATGCGTCCACAGCACTCCCAGCGGCAGCGTGGTGAGCAGGGTGACCAGCGCCAGGATCAGCAGCAGGAAGGCTCGCGAGGGGGTTGCCGGCACCGACCTGGCCGTGGCGCTGCTCAGCGCGCCGACGACGGCGAATCCGGCCAGAGCGGCGCTGGCCAGGAAGGGCTGGTACCGGGCCATGGCGATCTGTCGCCGCTCGCCTGCCCGCCGCCCATGCCCGTCACTCACCAGGTTCACCCT
>Ga0209333_1001160_pt1 | contig 13262 bp, 9 predicted proteins | sample BlaSpr_A8_OM2_O3_FD_187982 | JGI IMG/M metagenome (GOLD analysis project Ga0209333, IMG submission 187982) | Forest soil microbial communities from Thunder Bay, Ontario, Canada - Black Spruce, Ontario site 2_A8_OM2_O3 (SPAdes) (version 2) | ecosystem: Environmental > Terrestrial > Soil > Boreal... | reverse complement strand
CACTCACCAAGACGGTATTTGCATATACGGTGATGCAACTGGTGGATCAGGGCAAGCTCAACCTCGATACACCCATCAAGGACGATCTCGACAAGCCGCTGCCGGCCTATGGCCCCGATCCGGTCTTCCCGGACAAGTACGGGCCATATAAGGATCTAGCGGACGATTCGCGCTGGGAAAAGATCACGCCGCGTATGTGCTTGATGCATTCCACCGGCTTCAGCAACTTCTGGTTCATCGAACCCGACCAGAAGCTGCACATCCATTTCGAACCTGGCACGCGCTTCAGCTATTCGGGCGAGGGTCTCATCCTGCTGCAATTCGTCATCGAACACGGCCGCAAGGCGCAGGGGTTGGGGCTCGATGTCGGCGATCTGACCAAGGCCGATTTCGACCGGCTGGGGATGACCCGCACAAGCCTGGTATGGCATAACGGTCCGGATACCAATGTTGCCGATGGCTGGAACGATCAAGGCCAGCCGCAGCCGCATGATCAGCGTAGCAAGGTGCGGGTGGCGGGATCGATGAATACCACGATTTCCGACCTGTCGAAGTTTGCCGCCGCGCTGGTCCGCGGCGATGGCCTGAGTGCGGCCTCGCGCGCGGAGATGACGAAACCGCGACTGCATATTGCCACTGCCCACCTGTTTCCCCTTTTTCTCCCGGACTTGCCGCTCAGTGAGCAGCGCAAGGACTTGTACTCGGGCTTGGGCGTCACCATCTTCGACGGCCCACAGGGCCACGGTTTCTATAAAGGCGGCCACGACGGCCCGACCGCCAACACCATGGTCTGCATCGAGGCCAGTCAACGTTGCGTCGTGATCCTGTCGAACGACGTTCGCTCCGAGGCTGGCTTCGCAGATCTGGTCAGGTTCATCCTCGGCGATACCGGCGTGCCTTATGACTGGGAATATGGCGACCACGCTGGAAAGTCGTGAGTTTCTTGCGCGTTGCCTTCCTGTGCAACCGTCTGGCGTCTTGGCGCGGTATGCGATGCCCCCAAAACGCGCTTCGCCGAGCGTGCCTGATCGCCGTGGCGGCCGGCATCGCTGCCTCCGCGCCGGTGTACGCGCAGGAATCACCCGCGTGGCCCGACACTTACGTGGCGAGGTTGCAGGCGCTCGCGCTCGTTGAAACGCTCAATGCAGAGGTGCTTGCGAGCCGCAGTGCGACGGTGACGCTGGAGGGCTGGTGCCGCGGCCATCAGCTTGCGAAGGATCCGACAATTGTCGCGGAGCTTGTGAGAGGCGTCGTAAAGGTCCCCACGGCGGAACAGATACAGCGCCTTCAAGTGACTTCGGAATCTGAAGTGAAATATCGCAGGGTCCTGCTTCGCTGCGGTAACCGGGTTCTCTCCGAAGCCGACAACTGGTATGTGCCGGACCGCTTGACACCCGGCATGAATCGACTGCTTGATACTACCAGTACGCCGTTCGGTAAGGTCGTGCAGCCATTGGAACCGTATCGGCAAACATTCGCGGTCAGACTCCTCTGGTCGCCGCTTCCGGACGGATGGGAACGTGGTCCCATCGCGGCGGCCACCGGGCCCGCCGGCGTTCTCGCTATTCCCGATGCGCTGTTCGAGCACCGGGCAGTTCTGTACACTCGTGCGCATAAACCGTTCTCGGAGGTGGACGAGGTATACCAGCGGCAACTCCTGGCATTTCCCGCGCCCCGCCAACCTTGATTTAACCTTGACCTAACCTGGCCCTAACCTACGGCCAGCACCGCCCCGCTTGGCCGCTGCCGCCGGGAATGACGATCTTCACGACTCCTCCATTACCGTGCGCATCAGATCCACCAGCATGCGGTGCGCGGGCCGCATTAGCGGGAACGCCGCCAGTTTGACGAGCCGCTCCACAATCGCCGCGCTCTTCCCTATCAAGGTGCGCGTGCGTGCCTGTGCCGGCGACCGGTCGTAGATCCAAAAGAGGATCAGCCCCATCTGATACATCCACATGATCCGAGGCAGGTACGGTTCCAGATCGCGCGCCACACGGATGCCGCTCGCATCCAGCGCGCGGGCAAACCATGCCACGTCCCGGTCTCGGATCTCGCGCGTGCGGGCGCTGAACGGCGAGAGCGGGTGCTCCGGATCCGCGTGCGCCGCCAGCGCGCCCAGCAGGCGACGGTTCGGCTCGAAGTATTTGAGCTTCACCTCCAGCAGCGCACCCAGCCGCTCTTTCAGATGCTTCGCGCCCGCCAGCGCCTGCTCGATCAGCGGCTCCAGCTCCTGCTGGGACTGATCGTAGAAAGCTAGCACGATGGCGTCCTTCGAGTCGAAGTAGTAATACGCCGCCCCGGTGGCCACGCCCGCCTCCGCGGCGATCTCGCGCATGGTGGTCTCCTCAAATCCCTGCCGCCGGAACAGTTCCATTGCGCCGTCCAGTATGCGCGCCCGCGTCTCCGCGCTCTTGGCGGGCATTAGTCGAGCACCTTGCCCAGTGGCGCGCTCTCCGGACTCCAACCGGCTGGCGCCTGGCCGGCGCGCGCGCGCGCTGAACTCTCCCTTATGCCGTTGCGCAACCGGCGGAAGGCGAATAGTACGACGAAATAAGTGATGCCCAGCAGCATCAGATCTCCGCCAACCTTGTCCTTAAGCTTTTCTATCGCGGCGAGTTCGTTCTCCGGGTTGGGATATGTGCTCATGGTCCAGGTTACATAACCCACGTTGATCAAGTAGAAACCGAACAACAGCAGGCGGTTCACCGAGCCGGCCAGTTCCGCGTTGCCTTGGAAAGCGTCCATCAGAAACACCCGCCCGTTGCGCCGCAGCGTGCGCCCCACCCAGACCGTCAGGGCCAGACCGATCGCCAGATAGGCGGCATACGAAATCGCGATATGCATCTCCATCCTCTCTTTCTGAACGCGTTCAGTTTGAACGTGTTCAATTCCAGATTACGGCTAGGCCGGGCGTTTTGTCAAGCAAAATATGAACGTGTTCAATTTCGGTGCCGACAGGCTGCCCGGCTGTCGTTTTGTTACTATAAAACCATGCAATTTCCCCGCCTTTTCCTCGTGCGTCAGCATTTTCCCGACCGCCGTATTCCCGATGTTGCCGCCGGCGTCCAGCGCCAGCTCCACGATTCCGGATTCGCCGCGCGCCTGAAACCCGGATCGCGAGTGGCCATCGGCGTAGGCAGCCGCGGCATTGCCAATATCGCCACCATCACCCGCGCCGCGGCGCAATTCTGGAAATCGGAGGGCATGCAGCCCTTCGTCTTCCCGGCCATGGGCAGCCACGGCGCCGCCACCGCCGAAGGCCAAGCCGACGTGCTCGCACATTACGGCATCATTGAGGAGACCATCGGCTGTCCGGTGCGCAGCTCGCTCGAAGTCGTGGCGCTGGGCAAAACGCCGCAAGGCATCCAGACCTACATGGACCGCAACGCCTACGAAAGCGACGGCGTAATGTTGGCCGGCCGCGTGAAGTGGCACACCGATTTCATGGGCAAGATTGAGAGCGGCCTCTTCAAGATGATCGCTATAGGGCTGGGCAAGTTTGCCGGCGCCCAGCACTACCACACGTATGCCTACAAGCTGGGTCTGGAAAACACCATTCGCGCCATCGGCCGAAAGGTGCTGGAATCCGGCAAGATTCTTGGCGGCCTAGCCATTCTGGAAGACGCCAACCACAATACGGCCAAACTGGAAGCAGTGCCGGTGGAGGGCATGGAGCGGCGCGAAGAGGAATTGCTGGCGCTCGCCAAATCCTGGATGGGCCGCATCCCCATGGATCTCGATATCCTGATTCTCGATGAAATCGGCAAGAACGTGAGCGGCGCCGGCATGGACAGCAAGGTCGTAAACCGCAGCGTGCTGGGCGACTACAATCCCTGGCCCGATACGCCGCGCATCGAGCGCATTTTCGTGCGCGACCTCAGCGATCTTACTTATAACAACGCGGTCGGCATCGGCATGGCCGACGTGGTTACCGACCGGCTGGTCAATCGCATCGACTGGGTGCCCACGCGCGTCAATTCCCTGACCGCTTCCACGCCCTCGGCGATTCGGACGCCAATCCATTACCCCACCGACCGCGAGTGCCTGGAAGCCATCGCGCCCACGGTCGGCAAGTTCGATGTGCGCGAAGTGACGATCGGATGGATCCGCAACACGCTGGAGCTTTCGCAGCTTGCCATGAGCGAAAACCTGCGCCCATGGATTGAACGCAACCCGATGCTCGAAATCGTTTCCGACGCGCGTGAAATCGAATTCGATTCCGCCGGCAACCTGGTTGCGCTCGCGGCGCACGCGCCCACGCATGCCGCGGCCCCACTGGTGGGGACGCCTGCTTTGCAAGGTTGAAAATACACGCCAGCCTGTATATCGTTTCCTGCGTTTCCGCCGTATCGTTGAATCAGTGGGATGCCTGGAAGCCGCTGGACTAAGCCGCAGATAGAATCGCTCGTCGATCAGATCGTGCACCTGGGCAAGCCGCTCCCGGAGATCGGCGTCCCCGGCAAGACGCGCGCGGCCATCAACAACCAGCGCAAGAGACTACAGCTTGCCGGCGTTCTGAACGGCTCTTTCGCGGGCCGTGAAGTGAAACCCTGGACCTTTCCCGAGCTCAAGAAACTGACCACCTTTACGCACGATTACGGCTTCAGCGCATCGTTCATTGCGCAGATGGGCCTGCTGCCCGGACGCACCAAGGATTCCATCAGCAAGATGATGGGGCGGCACGGACTGGGCGACCCAACGATTAAGGAGCGCGCACGACAGGCCTGCCGGTTCGACCCTGGGCGGCGCGAAGATTTCCAGCGTTTCCTGCTCGGCGAAGGCCGCCTGCTCCCCAGCATCGCGGTCGCGCGGCAGTGGGGCATTGCGCAGAAGACTGTCACCGCTTACCGGCGCAGGCTCGGAATCCAACTCTCGTGGATGGAAGCGCGGTCCTCCGACGAGTTCCTGCGCCAGCAGCACAAGCGCGCCGCGGCCTTCGTCGCGTACACCCGCGAACGTTGGAAACAATGGCGCGAGCGCAAGAAGCTGCACTGGGAAAAACTAAGGCAACAACTGGCCCAACGCCCCGATTGCCCGCCGGAGCGCGTCTGCCACTCGTGCGATGGGCAATGGTTCGCCACGCGCGAGTTCTTTCACGTGCGCAGGCGCAGCACCCCCGCGGGCATGAAGATCAGCTATTGCCGCACCTGCCGCCTGTGCCGCGCGGAGCGGCGGCGCAAACCGGCGCCCCCGGCCGCACCCTGCGGCCCGGCCCGCTTGGCCAGCGCCGCCTGCGGCGATTAGCGGCCTTATTAACCGCAGATTGTGCGGCGAATACTTGCGCTCTGCGGCGAATAGCTGCTATAATCGACGCATAGGTTGCGGAGAATGTATATCCACCGGCTGCCGGACTGGCCTCGCTTCGAATGGAATCCGGAGCGCCTCGCCCAACCGCTCGCCGATATCCGCCATCGGCAGGGCCGCCTGACCGGCCACATGGAAGCGCTGGGCTTCAACCTGCGCCAAGAGGCCGTTCTGAGCACCCTCACCGAGGACGTGCTCAAGAGCTCCGAAATCGAGGGTGAAAGGCTGGACGCGGCGCAAGTGCGCTCCTCCATCGCCCGCCGCCTGGGCGTCGACATTGGGGCGCTCAAACCCGCGGACCGGACCGTCGAGGGCGTCGTCGAAATGATGCTCGACGCCACGCGCCACTATGATCGGCCGCTCACGGCCGAAAGACTGTTTGGCTGGCATGCATCCCTGTTTCCCACGGGGCGCAGCGGCATGCTCGAGATCCGGGCCGGCGCCTGGCGCAACGACCGCACCGGTCCGATGCAGGTCGTGTCCGGTCCGATCGGCAGGGAGCACGTACATTTCAAAGCGCCTCCGGCCGGCCGCCTTCACCAGGAAATGCGAAAGTTCCTGGACTGGTTCAACAAACCTGCCGCTATGGACCCGGTCTTGAAGGCCGCCCAAGCGCACCTCTGGTTCGTGACCATCCATCCTTTCGACGACGGCAACGGCCGTCTGGCGCGGGCCGTCGCCGATATGTCTTTGGATCGCTCCGAAGATAGTCCGCAGCGGTTCTACAGCATGTCGGCCCAAATCCGGCTGGAACGCGCGGCCTATTACGACGTCCTGGAGCGGACCCAGAAGGGCACCCTGGACATCACCCCTTGGATGGACTGGTTTCTCGGCTGTCTGGGGCGCGCCATCGACGGCGCACAGACGATGCTCGCCGCGGTTCTCGCGAAAGCCCGTTACTGGGAAGCGATTGCCGGCGTAGCCATCAACGAGCGCCAGCGCCGGGTCCTCAACCGCCTGCTGGATGGCTTCGAGGGTAAGCTCACCACATCGAAATATGCGAAGCTTGCCAGGTGTTCCCAGGATACGGCCCTGCGCGACATCCTGGCGCTGGTGGAACACGGCGCACTGGTCCGCGGTGCGGAAGGCGGGCGGAGCACCAGCTATGCACTGGCGGCTATCCCAGAATCCCCAGCCGTTTTCCCACGCGCGCAAACGCCGCCAGCGCCCGGTCCAGCTCGCCGCGGGTATGCGTCGCGGTCACGATAGTCCGCACCCGTGCCCTGCCTTCCGGCACGGTCGGAAACCCGATGCCGGTCGCCAGCACGCCTTCCTCGAACAGCGCCGCCGATAGCGCATGCGCCGTGCGCGCCTCCCCCACGATCACCGGGGTAATGGGCGTTTCGCTCACTCCCGTGTTGAACCCGGCCGTGCGCAGCCCCTGCTTGAAATATCTCGTATTATCCCACAGGGCCTGGATGCGTTCCGGCTCTGCTTCCAGTACATCGAACGCAGCCATGCAGGAAGCTGCCACCGCTGGCGGATGCGAAGTCGAAAACAGGAACGGCCGCGCCCGATGGTACAAGAATTCGATCAACGCCCGGCTGCCGCACACATACCCGCCCAGCACTCCGATCGCCTTTGAAAGCGTGCCCACCTGGATATGCACGCGCCCGTGCAATCCAAAATGATCGATCGTGCCGCGCCCGTTGCGCCCCAGGACTCCGGACGAGTGCGCATCGTCCACCATCATGATGGCTCCGTGCTTCTCGGCCGCCTCCACCAAGCCGGGCAGCGGACCGATATCGCCATCCATCGAAAACACGCCATCCGTGATCAGCAGCTTGCGCCCCGGCTGTCCGTCGAGCGCCGCAAGTTTTTGATCGGCCGCGGCTGCGTCCTTATGTGGGAAGACGTGTATCTTGGCTCGCGAGAGGCGGCAGCCGTCGATGATGCTGGCATGGTTCAACTCGTCGGAAACGATGTGGTCTTCGGGAGTCAGCACCGCCGCCACCGTGCCCGCATTGGCCGCGAATCCGGATTGAAACACGACGCAGGCTTCCACGTTCTTGAAGCGCGCAATGCGCTCCTCAAGCTGCATGTGCAGCGACATGGTTCCGGAAATCGTGCGCACCGCACCCGACCCGACGCCATATCGCCTGGTAGCTTCCAGCGCCGCCTCGCGCAGCTTGGGATGGGTGGTCAACCCCAGATAGTTGTTGGACGCGAGGTTGATCACGACCTTGCCGTCGAAGCGCGATTCGGCGGCGCTCTCCGACTCCAGGATGCGCAGCCGCTGATACGTACCGGCACGCTTCCAGGCTTCCAACTGCTCTCCCAGGTAAGCTAGAGGATCTGGCATATCCCCCAGTCTAAACCACGAGGCCTAGTTGTGTTGCGCCGGCGGAGTTTTACGGGCGACCGATGCGCTCTTTACCATGTGGGCTTTCGCCCTTGATTCGGAGACGGAACGATCCGCGGATTTTTCACCGCGTTCGCGCGCCTCCTCGATGCGGGCCTGCCGGTCGGCAGCCGCCTGTTTGGCTTTCTCGAAGCGGATGGCCTCGGCCACGCCAGTGGCGTCCGGGTCCTTCTGCAGTGCGGTTAGGGATGACAGCCCCGTCATAGCGCCTGCCAATCCGAGAATCAACGCGAATCTGCTGGGTTTAGACATGAGTCTTCCTCCTTGGCGACAATGTCAAGAGCACCTTTTTGGCCAATCCCCAAGCTGATTGAAAGCAAAGCGCGAGCGCAGCGCGCTAACCTATGCTACGCAAATTATGCATAGCGGTTTCTGCCTAATCTTGCGGCGCGTCCCAACGACAAATCGGACGAATGACCAACCGTTGCGCAGAGCATCCAGGCTGGTTCCGTAGGCAGCACAATTGCCTTGCCGGGCGACCTCTATGGTGAGCTTTGCCCCTTCGGATTGATTCAGGACGCCGCTGACGTTTCTTGCGAATCGCGCGATCTCGCAAATGGCTGGGGAAACCGCTTCGATCCGGAAAAGCTGTGATTTCAGCCATCGCAGTAGTAGACTTTCGTGCCCGCCTCTTGAACCAGCTTACCCTGGGAACAGATGGTCAGCCGGTCTTGCTCGCCGCCGCATTCATGATGCCGGTATGCCGTGCAGGCGCATGATCTTGGGGCGGGAGTGCTATCGCAAAGTGGCAGACGACGGGAAAATCGCGCGGCCGAGCACCTCCCCTGCCTTGGTTACGCTGATCGCGCCATGAGCCGCGATTGCTCGACGGCCGGGACAGAGGCCTTGATGCGGCGCAAGGCCTCCCGGTCGAGAACCCTTTCCCAGCACGCCGGGCATTGGTGAAATTCGAGATCGGGTATCGTGTAGGTCTTTCCTTGGATTTCGCCGGTCCAATTCCGGCGGACCTTCTTAATCTCATCGCTTCCGCAAGTCGGACAAAATGTGATGTCTAGCATATATCGTTGGACGCGACGCCCAGGGGCGCCGCTACGTTCAAAATTAGTGGGGAGGGCGGGTCTGGAGACCCGCCGCAGGCGTGGACGCCCGCCCCACCGTTACTCCGCCAGCGAGTCGTCGCCGGAGTTTTCGGTCAATCCGCCCGCGTACTGAATGCGGGCCTCTTCGTCGTAACCGGGAATGGATTCGAGCGACGGCTCCACCACCGGCTCCTCGACCACGTCTTCGCCGGCGATCTTCACCCGCCGGTAGTATTCCATGCCCGTTCCAGCCGGCACCAGACGGCCCATGATCACGTTCTCCTTCAGGCCGCGCAGATAGTCCACCTTGCCGTTGATGGCGGCTTCGGTAAGCACGCGGGTGGTTTCCTGGAAGGATGCCGCCGAGATGAACGAATCCGTGGAAAGCGACGCCTTGGTAATGCCCAGCAGTACCGCCCGGCCCTTCGCCGGACGCCCACCGGACTCTACCGTAAGCTGGTTGATCGCACGGAAGCGGAACTTATCCACCACTTCTTCCGGCAGAAACTCCGTGTCGCCGATATCTTCGACCTTCACCCAGCGCATCATCTGGCGGACCACAACCTCCAGGTGCTTGTCGTTGATATTGACACCCTGCAACCGGTAGACTTCCTGGATCTCGTTCACCAGGTACTTCTGCAGTTCCTTCTCGCCGAGAACATCCAGAATGTCATGCGGGTTGCGGGGGCCGTCCATGAGGGGATCGCCGGCTTTCACCTTCTCGCCCTCCTGCACGTTGATGTGGACACCGCGCGGCAGCGAGTATTCACGCTGTTCGCCGCCATCGCCGACCACGTAGATCTTGCGCTGTCCCTTGCTCACCTCGCCGTACTTCACCGCGCCGTTGATTTCGGCCATGATGGCCGTCTCGCGCGGCTTGCGGGCTTCGAACAATTCCACCACGCGCGGCAGACCGCCGGTGATGTCCTTGGTCTTGGTGGTTTCGCGCGGGATCTTGGCCAAAACGTCGCCCGCGTGGACTTCTTCGCTGTCACGCACCATCAAGTGCGCGTGGGTCGGCATCAGGTACTTCTTGGCTTCCGATTTGCTGCCGAGCGCGGTGTCGGGCCGCACGACGATCATGGGCTGGCGCTTCTCGTCGGGCGAATCGACCACCACAAGCTGGGACATGCCGGTGACTTCATCCAACTGCTCCTGCATGGTAACGCTTTCCACCAAGTCTTTGAAGTGCACGCTGCCGGTGACTTCGGTCAGGATGGAGAAAGTATAGGGGTCCCACTCGAGCAGGATCTGGTTGGCCTTGACCGGACCGCCGTCTTCCACCAGAATCTTGGCGCCGTATACCATCTGATAGCGCTCTTTCTCGCGGCCTTTGTCGTCAACCACCGCCATAATGCCGTTGCGGTTCATGGCGATCAGGTCGCCCCCCTTGCTGCGCACGGATTGCACGCCGATGTAGCGGGCAAAGCCGTCCGACTTTGAATCCTGCGTGGATTGCTCCGAAATTCGCGAAGCCGTTCCGCCGATGTGGAACGTACGCATGGTGAGCTGCGTGCCAGGCTCGCCGATGGACTGGGCGGCGATCACACCCACCGCTTCACCACGCTCGACCAACCGGCCGGAAGCCAGGTTGCGGCCGTAGCACATCACGCAGACGCCGCGTTTCGATTCGCATGTGAGCACCGAGCGGATCTTGACGCGCTCGATGCCGGCAGCCTGAATGGCGGCGGCCAGGTCTTCGGTGATCTCCTGATTCACGGCCACGATCACGTTGCCTTCGTAGTCCTTCTGATCTTCGAGCGCCACACGGCCCACGATGCGGTCGCGCAACGGCTCGATGATTTCTCCGGATTCGATGATCGGCTCCACGTAGATGCCTTCGGTGGTGCCGCAATCGGTTTCGGCGATGATCACGTCCTGGGAAACGTCCACCAGGCGGCGGGTCAGGTAGCCGGAATCGGCCGTCTTCAGCGCAGTATCGGCCAATCCCTTGCGCGCGCCGTGCGTGGAGATGAAGTACTGCAGCACGTTGAGGCCTTCGCGGAAGTTGGCGGTGATGGGGGTTTCGATGATCTCGCCGGAGGGCTTGGCCATCAGGCCGCGCATGCCGGAAAGCTGGCGGATCTGCTGTTTGGAACCGCGCGCGCCGGAATCGGCCATGATGTAAATGGGATTGAGGTAGCGGCCGGTGCGGTCGTCCTCTTCCATGGCCTGGAACATTTCGTCCGAAACTTTCTCGGTGACCTTCGACCAGATTTCGATGATCTTGTTGTAGCGCTCGCCGTGAGTGATTGCGCCGTCCTGATACTGATTCTCGACGGCCACCACTTCCTTTTCAGCCTCGCGTACCAAGCCGGCTTTTTCGGAAGGCACGACCATGTCGTCGATACCGATGGAGATACCCGCGCGGGTAGCATAGAGGAAGCCCAGAGACTTGACCTGATCGAGCATCTGGACCGTGACCACCAGCCCGAACTTCAGGTAGCAATACTGCACAAGCTGGGCTAGGCCTTTCTTCTTCAGCAGGCCGTTGATGAAAGGCATGTCCGCTGGCAGTTGATCGTTCAGGATCACGCGGCCGACGGTGGTTTCCATGTACTGCTTGACGAACTCGATCGGCTCGGTATGCAGCATGTTCTGGTTGTCGAAAGCATGCACCAGATCGATGACTTTGCCGGTGTAGCGCAGCTTGATGGGGGTGAGCGTTTCCACCTCGCCCATTTCGAGCGCGATCAGCACGTCTTCGACGGAGGCGAAGGTGCGCCCCTCGCCCTTGGTGCCGGGGCGCGCCTTGGTCAGGTAGTAGCAGCCCAGCACCATATCCTGCGTAGGCACCGCGATGGGGCCGCCATGCGCCGGCGAAAGGATATTATTCGAAGACAGCATCAGCGTGGAAGCTTCAATCTGGGCTTCCGGAGACAGCGGGATGTGTACCGCCATCTGGTCGCCGTCGAAATCCGCGTTGAAGGCCGTGCAGACCAGCGGGTGGATCTTGATGGCCTTGCCTTCCACCAGCACCGGCTCGAAGGCCTGGATACCGAGGCGGTGCAGCGTGGGAGCGCGGTTCAGCAGAATGGGGTGATCCTTGATGACTTCTTCGAGGATGTCCCAAACCACCGGGTCCTGCTGCTCGACAAGCTCTTTAGCTTGCTTGATGGTGGTGCAATGGCCGCGCTGTTCCAGGCGGTGATAGATGAAGGGCTTGAACAACTCCAGCGCCATTTTCTTGGGCAGACCGCACTGGTTTAGCTTCAACTCGGGGCCCACTACGATGACGGAGCGGCCGGAATAATCGACGCGCTTGCCCAGCAGGTTCTGGCGGAAACGGCCCTGCTTGCCTTTCAGCGTATCGGAGAGCGACTTGAGCGGGCGGTTGTTGGCGCCGCGCAGCACACGGCCGCGGCGGCCGTTATCGAACAGCGCGTCCACGGCTTCCTGCAGCATGCGCTTTTCGTTGCGGACGATGACGTCGGGCGCGTGCAGCTCGATCAGTTTCTTGAGGCGGTTGTTGCGGTTGATCACGCGGCGGTACAAATCGTTGAGATCGGAGGTGGCGAAGCGGCCGCCATCGAGCGGCACCAGCGGACGCAACTCCGGCGGGATGACCGGAATCACGTCTAGAATCATCCACTCGGGCTTGTTGCCGGACTTGCGGAAAGATTCCACCACGCGCAGGCGCTTAGCGAACTTCAGCTTCTTCTGCTGGGAGGTTTCCGTCTTCATCTTCGCGCGAATGTCTTCGCTGAGGAATTCGACGTCCACCTTCTTGAGCAGCTCTTTGATGCCTTCCGCGCCCATCATGGCGACGAACTTGCCGGGGAACTCCTGGTCGAGCTGGCGTTTGCGCTCGTCGGTGATCACCTCGCCACGGCTCAATTCGGGCACTTCCCCCGCATCCACCACCACGAAAGCTTCGAAATACAGCACCCGCTCCAACTCGCGCAGGGTGATGTCCAGCAGGTGTCCGATGCGGCTCGGCAGACCTTTGAAGAACCAGACATGCGAGCAGGGGCTGGCCAGCTCGATGTGGCCCAGGCGCTCGCGGCGCACGCGCGCCAGCGTAACTTCCACGCCGCACTTGTCGCAGATGACGCCGCGATGCTTCATGCGTTTGTACTTGCCGCACAAGCATTCCCAATCCTGGGTAGGCCCGAAGATACGGGCGCAGAACAGACCGTCGCGCTCCGGCTTAAAGGTCCGATAGTTGATGGTCTCCGGCTTGGTAACTTCCCCGTGGGACCAGCTCCGGATCTTTTCGGGAGATGCCAGACTGATCCTGATGGAATCGAAATCGGCGATCAAATTTGCGCGATCGTACGGTGATGATCTCAAGATGCCTCCAAAGAAGGAGTCAGGAGTCAGAAGTCAGAAGACAGAATGCTCGTCGCCCGACTGTAACCCTCGCTCCGGAACCAACCACACACCCAGATTTTGGGAGCCAGGAATTCTGTCTCCTGACTCCTGAATTCCGCTAATCCGCTGCGGGCGCCATATCCAACACCTCGTGCGGCGCCTTCTTCATCAACTCCACGTCCAGGCACAACGACTGCAACTCGCGGATGAGCACGTTGAACGACTCCGGCACACCCGGT
>Ga0209333_1001159_pt1 | contig 13301 bp, 11 predicted proteins | sample BlaSpr_A8_OM2_O3_FD_187982 | JGI IMG/M metagenome (GOLD analysis project Ga0209333, IMG submission 187982) | Forest soil microbial communities from Thunder Bay, Ontario, Canada - Black Spruce, Ontario site 2_A8_OM2_O3 (SPAdes) (version 2) | ecosystem: Environmental > Terrestrial > Soil > Boreal... | reverse complement strand
CTGCGACGTGATGATGCCCGAACTGGATGGTTTCGGGCTATTGCGGGAATTACGCACGCACGCCGCCACCCAAACCCTTCCCTTCAATTAGGAGGACAGATCAGCATTCGCTCGGACGGTTCTGGCACGACCGTGTCAATTACCCTGCCAGCTTCGGCGCTTCCCAAGCCCAACGTTCGGCAGCGAACCTTAGATGATCCGGCGGTACGGGGGGCAGCAAGCCGCCCGATGGCAAGCGCTTACTTGGAGAAATGATAATCCGAGTATCCGGGAGCCGGATTTCTCGTCCCGGCGCATTTTCTTGAAAGTGGCCTCGCCAGTGGGTGGCGCATCCAGGAACAATCCATATCGTTCTTCAATTTGCGGGCGAATCTGGATTTCGAACGTCTCTCGCGCCTCCTGTTGACTTACGCTTCGCGCTTTGCCTGCCAGGCCGCCCCTGTCAGCTGGCCTTGCGCTGTTGGCGCGGCGCGCCGGCCGCCGCGATCTTCGCGGGCTTGGAGGATGGCCGCGTGGCTAGGCTCTTTTTTAATGCCTGCATCATGTCAATAACGGGTGCCTTGCCGGCTGCAGGAGCCACCGCTACCGTCTTGCCCTTGAGCTTGGCTTCGATCAACTGGCTGAGGCGTTCCTGGAATTCATCCTTGTAGGCTTCAGGCTTAAAGGGAGCCGACAGATTCTCGACCAATTGGTCGGCGAGTTTTACTTCGTCAGGCTTCAGTTTGATGTCGTATTTTTTGCCGTAACCTTCCACCGCGGCAATCTCATTTTGGTAATACATGGTGTGGAGCGTGAGGCCATTGTTCCGGGCGCGAATGAAGATCGTATACTCGCGCTGATGCATGCTGACTTTTGCGACGCCCATCTTTTTAGTGTCTTGCAGAGCCTTCAGCAGCAGCAGGTACGGCTTTTCGGCGTGCGCGTCGGGCAGCGCCACAAACGAGGAATCGAAATAGATGGGATCCACGTCTTTCTGTTCCAGAAACGTGATGATCTCCATCGTCTTTCCGGAAGGTGGCGTGATTTTCTTGATCTCCTCGCCGTCCACCAGAACGTACTGGCCCGTCTCATATTCGTATCCCTTGATGACTTCTGATCGATCCACCATGCGTTCGCACGTCGGGCAATATAGAGGCTGCTTCAATCGCGTGTTGCACTCGTTGTGTATCTGGTGCAGGTAGGTGCGCTTGGACCTTGCCGCCACGTAGAGCCGAATGGGAATGGTTACCAGGCCAAATGAGATCATACCTTTCCATACGGAAGCAGCCATCGGTGTTCTCCTTCCTTTTGAGAATAGCGGGATGCAAGAGGCAGACAATCGGTGAAACACCCTAAAAGGGCCGGGTGAAATCCGGCCTGCGCTCCAGCTAGATTATAGACAGCGCAAGACTTCGGGCGCTAAACGGCTTTCTGCCGCGAGCATGGCTGGAACGGTCGCCCTCGCCGCAAATTCTTACCCTATAATTCTCCGGAATATGCGAGCGCTCAGCGACTACCAGAAGAAACGAGACTTCCGTTCGACGAAAGAGCCGAAAGGCAGCCTGGATGGAGTCGAGAAGGGTCCGATCTTTGTTGTCCAGCGACATGCGGCGCGCCGGCTGCACTTTGACTTCCGGCTGCAGGTCGGCGGAACACTCGCATCCTGGGCCGTGCCCAAAGGCCCGCCCGAACAGATCGGAGAAAAACGTCTGGCGATTCACGTGGAGGATCATCCGATCGAATACGCGAAGTTCCAGGGCGACATCCCCGCCGGAAATTACGGAGCGGGACATGTGGATCGATGGGACGAAGGAACATTTCAGGTCGAGGGCCCACTTTCTGCCGCAGAACAAATCGAAAAAGGCGAGATCAAATTCCGGCTGATGGGCAAGCGCCTCAACGGAGTGTTTGTGCTAGTGAAGATGCAGCGATCTTCCCGCGACAACGAGTGGCTGTTCATTCGCAGAAGTGGCTCGAGAAGCGCGGCGGAGCCAGAACCACGGACTCGCGGCCGGAAAGCAGCGACAAACGGCGCCTCTAGCTTGGCTTTAGACCCTAAGAACCTGGACGGCGCAAAAAGGAGTGACATGCCGGCCCATATCTCGGTCGGGCTGGCGCAGCTTTCGGACAAAGTGTTTGCAAGTCCGGACTGGCTATTTGAAATCAAATGGGACGGTGAACGTGCGCTCGCCTTCATCCAGGATGGAGAAGTCGAGTTCCGCTCTCGTTCCGGCAGAAACATTACGCCGGAGTATCCAGAGCTGACATCGGTGGTGAAGCAACTAAACGCTCGCAAAGCAATTGTGGATGGGGAAATCGTGGCGCTCGACAGCGAAGGGCGATCGGACTTCACGAAAATACAGCCGCGATTTGGAGTCTCGCATCCGCCGGCATCGTTGCAGCAGAAAAATCCTGTCACTTATTACATTTTCGATTTGTTGTACTGTGACGGGTTTGATCTGCGCAATTCCCCGCTGGAAAAACGCAAAGAGCTGTTGCAGAAGCTGCTGCGCCCTTCCGACAAGATTCGCTATTCCGATCACGTAGTCGAGAAGGGGATTGAGTTATTCCAGATCGCAAAAGAGCGACGGCTGGAAGGCATCATCGCGAAACGGCGCGATAGCCCGTATACGGGCAAGCGAACCGCTTCGTGGCTGAAATTCAAGATCGTACACGATCTGGATGTGGTGATTGGCGGCTGGACCGAGCCGCGAAAAAGCCGCGACTATTTCGGCGCGCTCTTAATGGGCGCGTACTTCGGAAAGGCGCTGAAATATATCGGCAGCGTGGGCACCGGTTTCGATCGGGCGATGCTGGAACGCACCCGCAAGGCTCTCGACAAGCTCGCCGTCGCCGAATCGCCCTTCGACACGACTCCGCGGCTGCGCGAGATAGCGCATTGGATAAAACCGGAGCTAGTGGCGAGGGTGAAGTACGGGCAATGGACGAAAGACAAGAAATTGCGGCAACCCGTGTTCTTGGGGTTTCAAGAAGACCGCAGCGCGAGCGACTGCCGAGTGGAAGCGGAAGCTCCACAGGTTAAGAACCGGCCCGTCAAGCCCGCCAAACCCGCAAACGTCGAACAGCCGCGCGTCAGCAAAGTCCAGCCGGTTTCCGAGCGGCCGACCACCGTGAAGCAATTGCAGCAGGAGCTTGCCGACGGAAGCGGGGAAACGCTCAACCTGGAACTGGAGGGCAAGAAGCTTTCGCTGACGCACCTCAACAAGATCTACTTCCAGCGGCCAAATCTGCGCAAGCGTGATGTATTGCTGTACTACCTCCGTATCGCGCCGAATATCCTGCCGTTCCTGAAAGACCGCCCCATGGTCCTGAAGCGTTATCCCAATGGAATTGAGGAAGAGTTCTTCTTCCAAAAGGAAGCACCCAAGACTCGTCCGGACTGGGTCCAGACAATCGATGTCTTCTCGAAAGAACGAGGGGCCCGGATCCCCTATGTGCTCGCAAACGACCTCGCGACTCTTCTCTATCTCACCAATCTCGGGTGCATTGACCACAATCCCTGGTCAAGCCGCTTCGACGATGAGGAACATCCGGACTATCTATTTTTTGATCTCGACCCGACGGACGGCGCATCCTTCGCCGACGTCTTGCGGGCTGCCAGAGCCATCCGAGGCCAGCTCCAAGCGCTTCAGATCCATTCCTTCTTGAAAACCTCAGGCGCCTCCGGTTTCCACCTCTATGTTCCGATCGAACGAAAATATACATATGAAGAAGTCAGGCTCTTTGCGGGCGGCATCGGTCAAAGAGTGCAAGCCGAGTTACCTGAAATCATTACGTTCGAGCGCACGGTGAGCAAGCGCCGCAAAGGAACAGTGCTAGTTGACGCCGTCCAGAATGCCAAGGGCAAGCCACTTGCTGCGCCCTATTCTCTTCGGCCTTTCGCCGGCGCGCCCGTTTCCGCTCCCGTAACCGCGGCTGAAATCAAACGAAAGCTCCAGCCTGAAGAGCTGAACATCAGCACAATCTTTAAAAGATTAAGCAGACAGGGCGATCTGTGGAAGGAATTTTGGGCTTCGGAGCAAACGCTGGAACGGGCTGTCGAGCAAGCGACCTAAAAGCGCTTTTCGTGTTCAAGCTACAGCGTTCACCCGATTGTACGCGATGCGGGAAATCGCAATTATCCGAGCGCAGCGACCGACGCTCGCGTGGCTTCGGTGACCGCGAAGAATGCGCTGATGGCTAAAACAGCAAACAGGCAGCAGGAAAGCCCGACCGCCCCACGTACCGGAGGCGCGATACCCTTGCGTCCGTTCGGGAAACACACGGACGTGCGCATTTCCATCCTCGGCATGGGCGGACACCACCTGGGCGACGCGAAAGACGAACCAACCGCTGTGGCATTGGTGCGCGAAGCCGTCGACGGCGGAATCACGTTTTTCGACAATTGCTGGGAGTATCACCGCGGAAAAAGCGAAGTCCTACTGGGCAAGGGACTCAAAGGCCACCGCGCGAGCGTTTTTCTCATGACCAAAGTGTGCACGCACGGCCGGGACGGCTCGCTCGCGATGCAGATGCTCGAAGAGTCGCTGAATCGCTTGCAGACCGATCACCTGGACCTTTGGCAGGCGCACGGTGTCGGGTTCGAAAATGATCCCGGGCTTTTCATGCGTCCCGGCGGCGCAGCAGAAGCAATGCTCAAAGCGAAAGAACAAGGCAAGGTGCGTTTCCTTGGCTTTACCGGCCACAAGGATCCCGCGATCCACCTGAGCATGTTGAATACAGATTTTCCGTTTGATGCCGTGCAAATGCCGCTGAACGCATTTGACGCCACATTTCATAGTTTTCAGACGCAGGTGTTACCGGAGCTGAATCGCCGCGGCATCGCGGCGCTGGGCATGAAGCCGATGAGCGGGCACGGCGAACCCATCCAGAACGGCGCGGTAACGGCGGAAGAAGCGCTCCGCTATGCCATGAGCTTGCCGGTGGCCACGACCATTACAGGCATGGAGAAACCCGATATCTTGCGACAGAATCTGCGCATCGCGCAGAATTTTCAAGCCATGGTCGCAAGTGAGATGCGCGCCTTGGAAGATCGTGTGAAGGATGTCGCTGCGGACGGGCATTTCGAACTCTACAAGGTCTCGCTCAAATTTGACAATCCCGAAGCGCGCATGGCGCACGGATTCCCGCTCGATATGGAATCGGAAGAAGTGCAGGAAATGGTTGCGGCGGTGCAGAATACCGGTCATCCCTATCCAGAAATTCCGAAGTAGCAAATGGGAAATGATTCTTTTGCGGCTTCCATGCCCAGCGGCGCGAACGACAAATTCACACGGCGTGAGTTTGTTCGCGGCGCCGCAGCGTTCACCGCTTCCGCAATCGCGGGCGGAGATGCCATAGTGGCCGCAAAGAAAAATGCTACTGCGCAAGTGGTCACGCCATCTTCGGACCCGCAAGTCCCGAAACGGCTGCTCGGTAAGACCGGCGCAGAAGTCTCTGCGCTCGGCGTGGGCGGCTACCACTTGGGCTCGACCAAGGACCAGCAGGAAGCCAACCAGTTGGTGGCAAAGGCGCTCGATGCGGGGATCACTTTTTTTGACAACGCGTGGGATTATCATCAGGGTCTGAGCGAAGAGCGATTGGGGACGGCTCTGCAGGGCAAGCGCGACCAAGCTTTTGTAATGACCAAGGTGTGCACGCACGGCCGCGGAAAAGATGTCGCGATGCAAATGCTGGAACAATCGTTACGGCGACTGCAGACCGACCACTTAGACTTGTGGCAGATCCACGAAGTGATTTATTACAACGATCCGGATCTTATTTTCCGGCCCGGCGGCGCCGCTGAGGCGTTGCTCGAAGCGAAAAAGCAAGGGAAGGTGCGCTTCATCGGATTCACCGGACACAAAGACCCTGCGATCCATCTGCGAATGCTCGCGCACGATTTTCCTTTTGACACGGTACAGATGCCGCTCAATGCTTTTGACGCGACCTTCCGCAGTTTTGAAACACAAGTGGTGCCAGAAGCAAACAAACGTGGCATCGCGGTATTAGGCATGAAGAGCCTGGGCGGTTCCGGTGAAATGGTGAGGCACGGCGCTATTACTGCGCAGGAAGGTCTGCAGTACGCGATGAGTTTGCCCGTTGCCACAACCATCAGTGGAATGGATTCGATCGGAGTGCTGGAGCAGAACCTGGAAGTCGCGCGAGGATTTCAACCCATGTCCGCGGCCGATATGCAGGCACTGCGCGATCGGGTGCGAATTTACGCGGCCGATGGCCGGTACGAATTGTTCAAAACCTCAAAAAAGTATGACGGCGACGTAGGCCGCGAGCAGCATCATTACCCCACGCCGCAGAAGCTTCCAGCATAGTCCCATCGCACCGGTAGCCCGAGATCACAACCCGCAGCGCCGGACCAGGCAATACGAGTATAATCCTGCAGGCTTACCCACATCGCTGTATGGCGCGCGCTCGGCAGAAGCTGTCTTATTGCATGGTAAAGTTTCGTCAAGTTCAACACAAATCGAATTGCTGCGAAAGGACACTCTAAATGCTCTTACTCATCATCATTTTGGTTTTGCTGTTTGGCGGTGGCGGCGGCTATTACGGGTACTCGCGCTGGGGCGCGGGCGGCGGGCTCGGAATCCTCGGGACGGTACTCCTAATCGTGCTCGTGCTCTACCTGCTCGGCATGCTGCGCTGACCCTGCGAAATCTCTGAGCTAGGAAGCACCCTAAGCCGCTCGCCGGAACCGCGCCGATCCGCGTGTGCCCGACGCGGGCTCCGGATCACCGGCCACACACCAAGAGCCAGGGGAAGCAGAAATGGATATATGCGAAGCAACGAAGAGTTACGAGTCCTGGCTGCGCCGCTGTACCGAGGTCGTCGAGTCGGAGTTGACCTGGAAGCACGCGCAAATGCGCAGCGACGTGTTCCTGTTTTTCCGAGGGACCTACTACCGCTGGACGCAGCTCTGGCCTGAAGTTTGCAAAGACCTGCGCAATGCTCCCCGAGTCCTCGGCGTGGGTGATCTCCACGTCGGAAGTTACGGCACATGGCGAGACAGCGAAGGGCGACTGTGCTGGGGCGTCGACGATTTCGATGATTCGTATCCCTTGCCATTTACCAACGATTTAGTGCGGCTCGCGACCAGCGTCAAGCTGCTGACAGATTCAAGCGATCTCAGCATTAAATACCGACAGGGCTGCGCAGCGATTCTGCAAGGGTATGAGGAAGCACTCCGAGATGGCGGCTGTCCCTTCGTTCTCGCCGAGCATGAAGTGGGTTTGGAGCGGCTGGGCATTGAAGCCATTGAGCCTCCGCCAGGCTTTTGGGAGAAACTGCTACGGGAGCCCGTTGTGAATGCGCGCAAGGTCCCGCCGGACGCCCGCAGGGCTGTCGAAAAAACGCTTCCTGCCAGAGTGGCGTACAAAGTTGTGCGTCGTAAAGCAGGGATGGGAAGTCTGGGGCAGCGCCGCTTCGTCGCGATCCTCATGCATGAAGGCGGATATATCGGGCGGGAAGCGAAAGCCACGGTGCCTTCGGCGTCGCTGTGGAAAGAAGGAAAGCTAGGACGCCGAGAACGCTACTACGACAAAGCGATCGCATCGGCAGTAAGGTCGCACGATCCTTATCAACAGGTAATTGGAGATTGGCTGATTCGGCGGCTTTCGCCCGATTCGAATCCGATCGAAATTGATGACCTGCCAAAGAAACGCGACGAACATAAACTCCTTCACGCGATGGGCAAGGAGGTTGGTAACGTACACTTAGGCGCGCGAAAGCAGCGCAAAAGAATTTTGCGGGATCTGGGCCGCAGACCAGACAATTGGCTCCGCCGGGCCGGGAAGCAAATGGCGCGGATCTTTGAAAAAGAATGGAAGCACTATAAAAAAGCGGGATAGCGCAGATTCGATCGTGGTTAACGGATCCTAATTGACTCATTCGATTGGCACCGTGCTGGATGGACGGGATATTTTCCCTTCGTAAGCTTCTTCGATACTCACATTATTATCTTTTAGCGTCAGGCCCACGGCTCGCTCGAGCGCGGACTTGGATTTGGCGTACACGCCGAGCGCGCTCACTTCCGCCGATTCCGCCTGTGCCAGATTGCGCTCGAACTGGATCAGATCGTAGGCCGTATCAACGCCTTCGTCGTAGCGAGCCTGTTCCACGTCCCGTGCCTGTTGCTGCAGCTTGCGAGCTTCCACCGCAGGTTCGTAAGCGTTTCGCGCTTGTTGCAAGGCAATTTGCGCGTTGCCCACTTGCATGCGCACTTGGCTATCCAATTGGCTGATGTGCACCTGCGTCTGCCGCTTTTGCAATTCGTCGCGGGTCAGATCCGAGCGCGCCACACGGTTTCGCAGCGGAAGATTTAGCTGCAGGCCTACGGAATAGCTGGGGTAATCGCGGTTGAAGATCTGCTGCTCCACCGTGCCGTAGCCGCCCGTCAAGCTGGAGCTTGCCGGCATGGTTTGCGCCGACGCGCTAGCGTTTGCTGATCCAGCCAGGCCGTTGTTCTGCATGGTAGCCACCAGGTTCAGTTCGGGCAGAACTTCGTTGCGAGATCCCTCCAGGCTGATGTTCGTGTTCTCGAGCTGCACTTGAGCCAGGCGCAAATCCGGTCGATTTTCGATGGCCTGCTGAAGCAAGGTGCCGAGCGGCTCGATCGTGTCGTTGTCGGGCGACTGTATGGCAGTGAGCGCTTCGATTTTCGCGTTGGCGATCCTGGGATCGGAAATGCCGCGACGCGTGAGCAACCTTTCAGCAACAACTCCTGTTGTAACACCAAGCCCTCGGAGTTGATGTAATCCTGGCGGCTGGTTGCGAGTTGCGCTTGTGCGGAAGTCAATTGCAGCGGCGCCTGCGTGCCTTGTTCCACGCGATTGCGCGTGTCGTCGTAAAGGCGTCGCGCTGCGGCCAGCGACTCGCGCTTCACTTTTAAATCGGCGCTGAGGCTCACGAAGTCCCAGTACAGGCGTGTGATGTCTGAAACCGTGCTGATCAATTGCTGGCGGAAAACGTAGTCGGCAATCTTGTCCTCGTTTTTTGCGATGCGAATGAATCTTCGGTTCATACGAATTCCAAATCCCTGCAACAGCGGTTGCACCAGTGAAACATTTAAATAGCCGCTCTTTGAGGGATTCAGATTGTTACTCATCGAATTGGAGTTTGTCGCATCCGTATTTGCTGTCACCGTGAGCTGCGTTCCCGGGGAAAAACCCTGCTGATAACCCAGATTAAGCAGCAAGCCGTGACTTTCCTGGACGTTGGCTCCGCTGCCAAACGAGCTAGCCTGCGGCATGATCTGTTGGGATATGGCAACCTGCCCGATGATCGAAGGATCGAATACTGGCAGCGCCGGCCCGTTGGACAAACCTAGCGCACTTACAATCGGTCCATTGGTGGAGGATGCGGGTGCGCTCGATCCGGTAACGGACAAGTCTGAAGCGGTACCCGTAATGGTGGCAAGATTGGCCGCGCTGCTGGGGAGCTGAATCACCGGGGAATAGCCGCCCACGGTCGTCAGCAGCGGTTCGCCCGCGCCGCCTTCGCCGGAGGGCAATTCGGCAATCGTAGTGGAGACGCCGCGCAATAGGCCGCCACCCTGGCTACGCATTATGTCGGTGAGCGCAAACTCATGATCGAAGCGCTGAATTTCCATATCAAAATTGTTCTCGATAGCCAGATCAATGGCGTCCTGGAGCGTGAGAAATAGAGTGTTTCCGGTGATCAGTTGCGAAAGACGATCGGAATCGGCGGTTCGGCCCGGTTTTACCGCGGGCGTGTGGTAGGGAATCAGGAACCATGGCCCCGGAGTTCGGAAGTCCGTGTGAATCGTGGTAGTTTCTGCGACTCGTTTAGACGCATCATCCATTCTGCTGCTTTGGCTCGGCTCCGGCCGGACGCCGGCCCGCGCTCTTAAAGATCAAAGCTCCCGCCGCATCCATCGCCAGTTCGTCCGCGTGCAGGAAGACCGATTCGCCGGGAACGTTCGGCTCTTTTCCGTTCAGAATCACGCACCAGTAATAGCTTCCGTACTCGATTGCAGCCATTCCGCCCGTCCTTTTAACTTGCTAAAGCATCGGCGTATCTTGCGACTGAGGTGGCTGGACTGTAATGCAGCTCTTACTTTATTTTTGGCCGAATTAACCTTTACTAAGCAATTTCTGCAAAGCGCCCGGTCAGGCGCGTCCTTTCCCAGGCCCTGCAAAGGGACTGCGCGGCGTACAATGAGGGGTAGGAGGGGGACATGTTGAAGACCGGACCCGCGAAGAAAGTGACCGTCTATGTGGGGCAAGACCAGCAATACCACGGCGAATCCGTTTACGCGGCGATTTTGGATTTCCTCTTCTATCGCAAAGTTGCCGGAGCCACGGTCACCCGCGGCATCGCCGGTTTCGGCGCTGATCACCGAATGCAGACCGATCGCATCCTGGCGCTCACAGAAAATCTCCCGATGAAAGTGGAATTCGTTGAGACGCCAAAGAAAGTCGAAGAGCTTCTTCCCAAGCTGCAGGAGATGGTGGGAGCGGGCCTGATCGAAATTCAAGACACCACGATTGTGAAAGCGGAAAGTTCTGGGCAAACGGCGCGCCTAGTCAGCCCGACGTCACTCAAGCAGGCCGGAACAGCCAAACTAATGCGCATCTTCGTAGGCGAAAATGATAAATGGAACGGCAAGCCGCTGCACCAAGCCTTGATGGAAAGCATGCGCGCCAACGACATTGCCGGCGTCACGGTCTATCAGGGCATCCTGGGCTACGGCGCCAATCGCAGAATTCACCAGGACTCTGCCCTGCATCTCTCGCACGACCGCCCCATGATGCTGTCCGTGGTGGATACCGAGGAAAGGCTGCGCGCATTTCTCCCGCTGCTGGATGACATGGTGCTGCAGGGCCTGGTAGTTTTCTCGGACGTGGACGTTATCAAATACACGCACAACTATCGGGACGGGGAACGCAGGAAGGCGGTGCGCCCGTGAAACTGGAAGGCAAGGCCAAAATGTTGCGCGTTTATTTCGGTGAAGATGATAAGTGGAAAGATAAACCGCTGTACCGCACGATTGTCGAAAAGTGCCGCGAGCTGGATCTCGCCGGCGCGACTGTTTTTCGCGGCATCGAAGGGTATGGCGCCAGCACGCTGATTCATCGCTCGCATCTTCTATCTTTTTCCCCGGACGCTCCCATCATGGTTAGCGTCATCGATTCCGACGAAAATATCCAAAAGCTGCTGCCGTTTCTGGACGAGATGGTAAGCGAAGGTCTGATCGCCATGTCCGAAGTCGAAGTGATCAAATACACCCACCAGGACGGACTTCGCTCCCCGTAAGCCACCAAAAAAAAGGAGCCGCCACCCTAAGGCAGCGGCTCGGTGCAGGAGTGGGGGCCCCCGCGGCTGTAAATCCTTGGCTCTAAATCAGAAGCGATATTTCAATGCAAACTGAATATTGCGCGCTCCCTGTGAGGTAAAGATTTCCCCATAGTTCGACGCGCCCGCGGTGTGCTGGCCACTGAACTCTTGCCCGAAGTTGAAGATTGGCGTGTTCGTAAAATTCGTCATGTCAACCCGGAACTCCAGCGATTGCCTTTCGGTAAACGCGAAATTCTTGGCCAAGCTGAGGTTGCCGGTCTTAAGTCCGGGGCCATCGAAAGCACCCACGCCGCAATTGCCATAGGTTCCCGCCGCGGGGGTGGTGACCGCGGCCGGATTCAGAAAGCTCACGCCTTGGTTGGCCGGATTGAACACCATCGGCACACGCGCAGGCACTCCCGGGACGCAGTCCGCCCGAGTGGAAAATCCGCCCGTGCCCGACGTGTCGCTGCTGGCAAAAATGGTTTGAGCAAATCCGCTGTGGAAGATGAAGCTGGAACTGATGCGCCATCCTCCGGCGATCGCGTTTACCACGCCATTCACGTCATTGCCAAACCGCCGCCCGTGTCCGTAAGGAAGTTCGTAAACCACATAGCCGTTGAACAGGGAGGCGATGTTCTGCGGGCAGCGCCCGTAGTCGCCCATCTGATCGTAGGGATTCTGCGGGAAGGCCCACCCTGAAATCGTTTGCGCTTCCGTCGCAACGTTGTCGCCGAACTGACCGAAGAATCCGGGTGTGTCACTCAAGCACTTCGACCACGTGTAGTTTAACTGTGCTTGCAAGCCGTTCGTAAAGCGCTCTTGCAGGACCATCTCGAGCGCATTGTAATTGCCGACCCCATTCGAGAGCGAATAGCGCCGTTGGCCGGGTTCGCTGAGCAGCAGCGGATTCAGGAACGGACTGGGAGTGATCGTGCCATTGGCGTTCAATTCGTTCTGCTGCAGCATAATAATGTTACTCAGGTGCTGATCGTCCTCGCCGACGTAGCCGACTTGCACCGTTGTAGCCTTGCCGAACTGCCTCTGGATGTTCAAGTTCCATTCTTCTTGGACTTCGGGCCGAATGTTCACGTCAAAAGCGTGCGTGGTCACACCGGAGAAACAGACCGGACTGAACACCTGCGCCAGAGCAAGCGTACATCCCGTGGGGAAGCCCGTAAACCCGTCGTCCAGTGTGCTGGCCGGCAATGGTGTGGTGGGGGCGAAGGTGACGTTGTTGGCCTGCTGGAACGGCGGGTTTGCCGTGAGTAAGTTGTTCACACCGTTACTCTCATTGAAACTCGATACAGAGTAAGCTGCGCGCAGCACCGTGTTTTTCAGAAATCCTGGTTGCCAGGCAATTCCGATGCGTGGTTGGAAATTCGTGATGCCGTTGTACTGCTTGTACAGAGCGGGTCCCAAGCCCTGATTGTTGATCGCGGACGTGATGATCTCTCCGCCGAACAAGTTGTAGTTCACGGCGTTTCCATCCGGTGTGGTGCGGGGCGTATTGAGCTCCCAACGCAGCCCGATATTTAAAGTGAGATTGGGCCTGATCCTCCAGTTGTCCTGTCCATATACGGCCCAAAGATTGTTTCGAATGTGCCGGTTGCCGGTACCTGAACCGATGCCCAAGTTGTTCGGGTCGCCCAGCATAAAATCGGCTAGGCCGGAACCGAGCGAAAGCGGAGGGGAGGTGGGATCGGCCGGATTGCTCAGAGTGGGGTTCGCTGTGTATTGTCCGTTGAAGTTGAATAGCCCGGCCAGTCCCTCAATTCCAGGAAACAGGAAATTGTCGCGGAAGTTGTTAAACTGGATGCCGGCGTGAAATTCGTGATTGCCGTGCGTCTTGACGATCGAATCGCCAATCTGAAAGACGGTGTCCGAGAAGGTGTTAAATTGCCCCAGATTGTTGGCAATGGTTCCGACTCCGCCAAAGAGCCCACCGATGGCCGGAAGGAACGTGCTCGGCGAACCTGGAATGTCAAATTGCTGTGGCAGATTTTGTC
>Ga0209333_1001157_pt1 | contig 13311 bp, 3 predicted proteins | sample BlaSpr_A8_OM2_O3_FD_187982 | JGI IMG/M metagenome (GOLD analysis project Ga0209333, IMG submission 187982) | Forest soil microbial communities from Thunder Bay, Ontario, Canada - Black Spruce, Ontario site 2_A8_OM2_O3 (SPAdes) (version 2) | ecosystem: Environmental > Terrestrial > Soil > Boreal... | reverse complement strand
CCCGCCCCGCCGTTGACCGCGAAGATCGTACTGGGCGCCACACTGAACCCGGGCCTGCACTCAGTCGTACTATCGAAAGTTTCGCACGATGGCAGCGTACCCGCGGATTCATGAATCAGGCCAAGGCCGGCGACAAGATACGGAACCACCCGCGATTCCGGCCTCAGCAACCGGATGTGCAGTCCCCCATGGAAATCGGTCATGTTGAACTTCCCCGCCTCCTCTGAGGAGATCGCGCCGGAGGACGCGGTGGACTCGCGCAACACTCCCGGCAGATAGCTGGTTTCCACGAATGCAAACAACTTAGGCGACAGGCCGTATGCAAAGTTGCCGCCGCCCATGGGCCGCCACCGGTCCAAGCCGTAGCTTTCCCCTGCGAATAACCCGACCTCCATGTTGCCTTTACCCACGTTGGGAACACTTTGCCCCATCGCAGGTCCCGGCAGGGTCAGGAACCCCGCAACCACTATCGACGCGACTAAACCGTCGCAACCACGACGTTCAATCCTTCTGCAACCGTTATTCACCGGCACTTCTCCTTTTGGCACTCGTCTAGTCAACTAATACTTGCAGCTATGGAATCGGTAACACCGCTTTGCTAGTTCGCGGCTTGCACGGCCATGGTCACCCCGGCTTGGCTTTGCAGGTTCCCGACCGTGACCACCACCGGCACTATATCGCCCGTCGGAGCATTCGGCGGAACCGTTACATTCAGTTGGTACACACCTATGTCCCCGGGGGATAAGCCGGCATATTCGATCACCGTGACCGGAACACTCCCGATCGTTATCGACAACCCTGCTTGTGAGATCTTAGGAAGCGGACTTGAGGGCGCCGGATACCCCGCTTCCAGTGGCGGGCCCGTCTGCACCTGGCCCAACCCGGAGCAATATAGTACCACAATCTGGCCCTGAGTCGCCGGATGATTTGAGTCTGCTAATGTCGTGTTATCCGACAAGAAAATGGCGCCCTGGCCGGAGCCCGTCGCAGACACGGTGAAGATGGCCGGCTGTACCTCCGCCAAAGTAATCGACTGCGGCAGAGACCACACACCGTCCCGAAGCACCGCGACCCGGTGCGGTGAGTCAGTCGCTAAGGTAAACGGGATTTGCGCGTTGATCTGGCCGTCCGCGGCGTAGTTCAGCGGTACCAGCGTATTGTCCACATAAACGGTGGCCCCATTGAGCGGCGCCGAAAGCGGCACTTGGGTCGCACTCGCGTTAGTGTTCCCATCCGCCAGATTGACTCCGAAAATGGAAGCCCAGGCGCCCGGCGCAATTTGGTTCGTGAAGCTAGCCGCATTCACTACCCCTCCGGAACCGATGCGCGTCGGGTTCGGTCCCAGGGAAACCGTGCCCGAGAGCGCGCTGTTTATGGGCGTAATGTCAGATGCACTCGCCTGATACGAGGCGGTCAGCGTCACCGCCGACTGGCTGATGTTTTGCGGCACGCTGGTGGGCGTCCATTCAAATCTATAGATGCCGTGACTGGTTTCAGTCGGGCCAACGAAAGCCGAGGCGGGATCTCCGTTGCCACCGTTGTAGGAGGAGAACAAGAACACGTTCGGCGTGTCTATCGGATTTCCACAACTGTCTTGGATCTGAAAATCCACCTCCACCGGCGGCTGAAAGGCCAGGGTATTGAAACCGGCGGCAGGATTCAGAAAGACCGGAAGCTGCGGGGTACAACCCTGCGCCTCGGGCCGCTCCGTGCCGGCCTGGCGGCGCGTAACGCCCCTGCGCGCCGAAGTGCCGGCCGCCGCGGAAGATGTGCCTGCATTCGTGACGAACGCCACCAAGTTGACCGTCTGCAAACTGCCATCGGAAAACGCAAGCTGTCCTGTACAAGAATAAGGACTCCCGCCGACAGTCAGCTTTGTGTAATCGGCTGCCAAGCTTACCTGTACACCATCGGTCACGGGTCCCTGATCGGGCGATACGGTACACCAAGTGCCGCCATCGCCGGTCACCGTAGCCGAACTGTAGGATACCGGCTGATTGGATGGGTTCAAAATCGCAATCTGTACGGGCGGCACCACACTTCCCGGCGCCCCGTTCAATACGTAACCGCCAGTCTGCACGATGGGACTGACATAAGACCGCGATTCCAGCAGATTCAGCGTCACGATGAAGGGTTGGGGAGAATTCGACACCGTCTGCGGGTTGGTGGAATCCTGCGCGGACACCAGCACCTCGCAATAATAGGTTCCGGCTGTTTGGGGCTGCACGGCTGTGGCATCCACGCCAACTTGTAAGGCCGCCACGCCTGCGGCTACGGTCCCACTCGCGCCTTCAGGGAAGGTCAGCCAGTTTCCGCAGCCCGCCTGCGGCTGAGCCGACCAAGCCAGCGTATCCGATCCTGAATTCAAAACGTACACGGTTTGCGTCGTCGTCGCCGCGCCCCCGCTAATCGCCGTAAAATTCAAACCCGTGCGGGAGAGACCGATGACGGGTAAGGGGGTCACCGTAATGGTAACCGGGACTGTCAGAGTCGGCGAACCATTCGAGGTCAGCATTACCGTACCGGTGTAGGTCCCCTTTGTTAGCCCCGCCGCCGCTGGATTGGCGGACACCGTGAACACAGCCGGCGAAGCGCCAGTGACGGCAAGGGGCGCGTTAGGCTGTACGGACAGCCAGGAGCCGCCCGAATTGGTGCTGGATGAAGCCGTTACGGTCGGCCCGCCGCCGCCCTGATTCGCGGCGTTCAAAGGTTGGGAGGCGCCATTACCATTGGCGTTACCACTGAAAGAGAACGTCAAATTGGCCGGCGCCACCGTCAGAATCGGCGCCTCCGGAGGCGGCGGGCTTACTCGAACACTCACCGGAACGTTCTCTGTGCCGGGGTTGGTCTGCGGGCAACTTACTGTGAATGCCCCCGAATAGAATCCTGCCGTCAGGGAGTCGTCGACCAGAACGGCCACATTTCCATTGACCAGCGAGGCGTGCAACCAGGGCTGTGTTGTGTCGGACACAGTGCATTTCACCGTCGCGTTACCGCTGGCCAGAACCGAAACCACCTGCTGGGAAACCGGCGTTGCGCCCTGCAGGAACTGGAATGCCAACGAAGCCGGCGCCACGATCAGCGTAGGCAGCGGACTGACGTTCAGGGACACGTTAATGGTCTGCGGTCCCTGTGACGAGTTCACGGTAATCGAGCACGGCGCGGGAGAGGCTTTCAGGCCGGTAGGATTCGCCTGCAAACTGAGGTTGGCCGGCGTCGTACCAGGCGTTGGAAGGATCGTAAGCCAACTCGCCGACTGGCAGTTGCCTGCCAGCGTAAACGCGGTGGCCGGCGTCTGCGAGTTGATCGCTACGGCGCCGATCAACGGAGTAGTGCTACCCTGGTTCGCGTTGAAAGTCACCGTGGATGGCGAGACTGTCAGGCCGGATGGGCTCACAGTCAGCGTGAGCGTCACATATAGCGGGCTGTTGGAAGCCTGTGGCGAAGTAATGGTCAGAGTGCAAGGGTAGGTTCCAGGCGGATAGCCGCCTTGCGTCAGTACACCGCCGTTCACCGAAATCTGGATGGGCGACCCTGTCTGGATACTGGACGAAGGCAGGGCATTCAGCCAGGGGCACGCCGAAGTAGCCGTGAAGGAAAGCGGCTGCGAATTGGAGCTATCAACGGTAAGTGCTTTGGCCTGCGGAGGGGTCCCTCCCGTAACGTAGGGGAATGATAGGCCACTCGCCGCCAGCGTGGGGCCGCTCACGTTCAGCGTCACCGGCACCTTCTGGGTCGCGCCGCCCGAACTGATCGTGATGGCGCCGTTGTACGAACCAACCGGCAGGTTCGCGGGATTGGCGGATACACTGACGGTGGCATTGGCCGTCGGATTCACGGATAGCCATTGGCCGGCGGGCGACGGCGTGGCCGTGAAGCTCTGGGAACTCGTTACCGAGATGCCCTGCGCAGCCAGGCTCGTCGCTCCGCCAGCCTGATAGCTGAATGTCAGCGACGATGGGCTAACCGAGAATACCGGTGCGGCCACCGTCAGGGTGGCAGAAACCGGCAGAGCAGGACCGCTCCCCCCGGCGATGGCGACGCTGCACGAGTAGCTATTTGAGGTCAGCCCCCCTGTGTTCAAGCTGGCGCTTACAGTGGCCGGCGTGGTGCCGGCCGTCGGACTGAGCGCCAACCAACTGCAGCCACTCCCTTCGGTTACGGTGAAAGCGAGCGCGCTGCCGGAGTTGCTGCTGGTGACCGAAATCGGTATCGCGCCGGGTACCGTGCCTCCGATTTGATACGTTCCGAAGGGCAGGGCCGCTCTGCTAACTTGCAGCGTACCCGCAGGCTGAGTGACAGTCAGGCTGGCGACGACCGTTTGCGGGCTGTTCGAAACGCCCACCGCCGCGATTGAGATCGAGCAGACGTAATTCTGCGCAACGAGCCCTGCCGTATTGATCGAGATGCCGAGGCTGGCGGGAAGAGTCCCGCTAGCAGGATTCACCGAGAGCCAGCCGCAGCCGGCACCGGTAGTGACGGTAAAGGAAATCGGTGTGGCCGGCGCCGTCGACGTCGAAATCGCAAGTGTTCCGGTCGGCGCAGAGGCCGCGGCGCCGATTTGGTAGGACCCCAAGCTTAGCGACGCGGGGGAAATCGACAGCGACGGTTGTTGGTTCACATTAAGGGTGGCTACCACCACGGCGGGATTCGAGACGCTCGGATTGTTGATGTTGATCGTACACGGATACGTAGCTACAGCCTGAGGCAGGCCGGCCGTATTCACAGATATCGTGATTGTGTCCGGAATCGGTCCTTTGGCCGGTACTGTGAGCCAAGTGCAACTCCCTTTCGTAGACGTCGTAAATGATGTTACGCCCGTCGCGCTGATGGAGAAGCTCTGCGGGGCGGGCGGGGCGCTTCCTGGTTGGTAGCTGAACGTTAACGAGGACGTGCTTGTCGTAATCGAGCTCGCGGGGTTCACGATTAGCGTGACCGTCACGTTTTGCTGGGTGGCGTTCGTCGCATTGACCGCGATTGTGCATGTATATGTCGCGGGCGTCAGATTCCCTGGATTGGCGGATACCTGCAAGCTGTTATCGGGTGTAACGCCGCTGGCGGGGACCGAAAGCCAACTGCAATTCGAGGTGGAGAGGGTAAAATTAAGGCCGGACGTCGGGTTGTTACTGGTCACGCTAATCGCCTGCGCGCCGGGTTGGGACCCTCCCACCTGGTAGTTGAACGTCAACGCGGCGGGGGTCACGGTAAGGGAAGGCGGTGTGGGTGGTGTGAAGTCGACCTCGAAACTTGTTGTTATGGACGGACTACCGGTAAGGGAGACGTTGACCTTACAGGTGCTTTGGTTCTGGGTGTTCACCGAGACACTCAGCGTCCCCGACGCCGTCCCCGTCGTCCCGCTCATCGGGCTGATCGTTAGCCAGGAACAGCCGGTCGGTGAAACCGTAAAGGGTTGGTTCGAGGGAACACTCGATATGATCACGCTCTGTGGCGCAGTGCTGCCGCTAAACTGCAGTTCGTTCGGGCTGGCCGAAATGGAAGTCGTACCGACGGTCAGTGTGACGCCGATGGCAACCTGTCCACTGGTAGAGTTCGGCGCAGTGATGTTAATCTTGCCTGGATAGGGTGACCCGGCCGAGGTCAAACCGGAACAGTTAACGGTCGCGTTCAAGACCGTACCTCCGTTTTGTTCCGTTTGGATCGTGCCACTGGTTGGCTGAACCGTCAGCCAACCGGCAGTCGGTTGCGCAGTAAACGATAACGCGATGCCATCGCTCTGCAAGGTGAGCGACTGCGGCTGCGGATTCGACCCTCCTTGCTGGCAACTGAAGGAAAGGGACGTTGGCGACACTAGGACGTTGGATGGTTTCACGGTCAGCGTTACCGTAATATCTGACGGAGGAGACTGACTCCCGGCTTGCCCAGTGACCTTGAGGGGGCATGTATAGACTCCAGGCGGTTGCGACGACGAGACCGACACGTTGAAGCTGCTGGGCGTGGGGCCGGTCGGCGTTGTCGTGCTCAGCCAGGGGCAGCTCGCGTTATCGGGCGCAACGGTGTACGACGCGCTGCCGCCTGTACTGGTCACCGATACCATCTGTGATGCGGCACTGGCGCCTTCGTAGTACTGAAAGCTCAAAGACGTGGGTGACGCGGTAAGCACCGGCGGCGACGCGGGCTGCAGGACCGTAAACGCGACGGCAACGTTGTAATTGGTTGACCCCGTTACCGAAATTGTTCCCGTATAGGTGTTCGGAGACAAACCGCATGAATTGGCTGAAATCGTGAGAGAGGTTGAGGATCCCGCCCCCACCTGCCCCGCAGGCGGGCTGGCCGTTAGCCAGGATTGGTTACTCGATGCGTTGAAGTTCTCGCCGGCGCTACTGTAAACGGTCGTAGAGGTCTGAACCGGCGAAGAAGGGCAGCCCTGCCCCGTGAGGGATACGCTCTGGGGCCACACCCAGAGTGTATTGCTGACCTGCAATGTGACTCCCACCGTATCTGCGGCTGGAAAGGTGCCCGGAGGATCGAGGAGATCCACGGCATCCTGGTAAATTCCCGGGCCCAGTGAACAACCGGCATGGGCGTCGACGGTGAGTGTCGCCGGTGTGTTGAAGGAGGGGGGCGACACGGCGATGCCGGGGATTCCTGTGCCTTCGGCTTGCGCACCGACAAGCTGGCCTGACGGATCGCTCGTGACTTGCATCGTGCCCGAATAACCGCTTGGACACGACAGGCTCAACGGCGCAGCGGTGACAGTCTGGGCGCTATCCACGTTGCAGAAGCCAACGCCGACTATGATCGCTAGCAACGCCGGATTGGAAGGCGGGCGGAACAGACGCATGAAGGCACCTCGCTCCGAGAATAGTACCCTGGGGGGGTTTTGAAGTCAACGAAAAAGTGCAAGGGCGTCCTCGTCATCAGGGCTAGACTCGCTGGAGGTCAAGCCTGCGGCGCGAGTCGCGATTGCTGGAATTCGCCCCTTGATGGCGGCGAGCCCCAGTTTGAGCGGCGCTCCGATATCTCCAGTACTAACAGTACTTCACATGTGGAAGACATCTGACCTCAAAATGACGCGAATTGAGGTCATTCTTGCAAGGAATTACATAAGAAAATCCTTGACAAGAGAATGCCGTGGTCTCATAATAAGGCTTTTACGTTGCGGTTCGGAGGTTTGAGCGATGGTGTCGGCGAAGGTTATTTTGTTGGGCAGTGTGGTTTTTTCAGCGAGTGCGCTGGCGGGTACGCTCCCATCATGCCAGACACCCGCGCAGACGTCCATTCTCAACAACGCGAGTTTTACCTATACATGCGGTGGGAATGAAATATTCAGTGATTTCGTCTCGACCAGCCCCAATGCCCCAATCCTCATGATTGCTTCTGCGACCGATCAGATCCAGCAGATCGGCGGTGGTCAGGAGTCGATCAGCGTGACCCTTAATTTCGCCGTTGGACAGTTCTCAGGCGGGACTTTTGCGTTCACTTATTCTGTGGCTCCGCCGACTCCGCCTGACGTTTTAGTGGAGGAGAAGGACCAGATCAGTTTAGTGTCCACCCTGCCCGTGTATAACAAAGGTTCGCTTCTGTCGATCATGGAAGCTGCGTGCCCACAGTCGATCCCCCTCGACACCTGCAACAGCTTAAGCCCCGATTCGGGATATGCCGTTATTCCTTCTCAAGGCGGATCCGGAGGAACCTCGGCTCTCTTTAAGACCGATAACTCCCTGGAATTCGTTACAACCGTGCAGACCGGCGGCAGCACCGGTCTGAGTATGTTCTCGGAAACCCTGGATTTCGTCGCTACCACAAATTCCCCTGAGCCCTCGTCCATCCTCCTGATGGCGTCCGGATTGGCTGGATGCCTGCTAACCTGCTGGAAACGCAGAAAAAAAGCTAACCGTTAACACTTGCGGTTAGGGGCTGGTTGTTGTTTTGAACTGCTTTCGGATCTCCGGCGTATCGGGTAATAAACAGCGGAACCCGATGTGGTTAGCGCTCTTTTCGAACGGCTTTCTATAGGAAATCCTCAGTTGTTTCGTGGCGTCGCTGGCATACGATCCCCCGCGAGCTACATGGCCTTCGCCGGTGGCTGGACCCTGGGGATCCACGTTAGGCGAAGCAGCATAGTAGTGCGGGTCGTAGAAGTCGGAAACCCACTCCCAAACATTTCCCGCCATGTCGTAGAGGCCGTAGTTGTTTGAGTCGAACTGCTTCACGGGCGCCGCGTCGGCATAAGTGTCGTTGCCGGCCGTGCCCTGGAAGTTGGCTTTTTCCCGGCTTAGCTTCATGTCCGGAAAGGGGAATACTTGATTGTCGCGGCCGCCCCGGGCAGCATATTCCCATTCCGCCTCCGTCGGCAGACGGCCGCCCGCCCAGCCGCAATAGGCTTGGGCGTCTTCCCAACTGACGTAGACGATCGGATAGTTGGAAAACTTCCACCCTTTGTCCCACATGGGAGTGCCTGGCATCTTCCGGCGCGCTCCTGGTTGACTGACGAAGCGCCTGTAGGCCCCAACTTCCACCTCGTTTTCACCCAGCCAGAACGGCTTGCTGATCTCTATCGCATGTTGAGGTTTTTCGTTCGGCTCGCAATCGGCTCTCGCCGCGGGCACGCATCCCATGAGGAAATGGCCTTTGGGAATGTACACGTAGAACTCGCGATCCTTGTTCTCTTCTCGCGAACCCTGTCTGGGCCAAGTTGGTTTTTCCACGATGATTTTAGTCGTCGAGGTAGGAGAGCTAGGGAGCGGCGGTCTGAAGTAGAATTGCGCAATCCCAACCAACAAGGGCACCTGGCGTCCGTTTGTTTCTTTTTCGACTTCCTTTTGCACCTGGATAACGAGGTCTGGGAGGTTCAAGCCGGTCTGGGACAATGCGTGCAACAGGGCTTCCGTGAAAAGTCCCATGCCTCCCGATGTTTGGGGAATGGAGTGGTTCTCCTTTGTGTCGAAGATCAGCATGGTGTCGTGCGACGGGCTGATCTGAGGAAAAGCAAGGCCGCCCGCATCGGCCCACGCAGCGAGTGGTTCGCTCTGCCAACTCGCTTCCAACATAAAAATCTTCACACCCAATTGTTTGCGGTCCAGCAGTTGTTGAAGGCGGGCGACGTCGTACGCCACCGCGTCGGCGTCTCTCTTCAATTTCGGATCGAAATCCGTTGGCACTAGATAGTTTTCGCCTCCGTTTTGCAGACCATATCCTGAATAGTAGACGAGGCAAGTCTCCCCCGGCTGAAGACTCGCCAGCCATTCCATCTCGATCGCCGTCGGAAGCGAATCTCGGGTCAGGTCATTCTTCTCCGTCACCTCGAATTGAAGATCGCGCAACTCGGCTGCGATGGCATCGGCCCCGGGCTGGGCTGCGGGAACTGGCGGGAGGAACCGGTAGTGCGCGTTGCCGATCACCAAAGCCTTCCGCTTGGGTTCGGACGCAGACTGGGCGTGGCCTGCCGCAGAGGCAAAGGCCAATAAGAGCAATAGGACGCCGGTGCTCCGGCATGGAAAATCGGGGAACATACTGTCGAGTCACCAGTTTAGCGCGACAGTAAGGCCGATGGGAAGACTCTGCTACGGGACCCTCCAGTGGAACCTGAATCCCGACAGTGGCTGTCCGCTAAGATTCCGCACTCTCCATTGGTTCGTATTCTGAAGCTGTACCACGTCCACCTGGGGAGTAATCACGTCGATCTTTACGCACACTGAAGGAAAGGAGCCGCCTGCCGTGATGCGACCCGACGGGCTCCCATCGCGCTCCAGAGTTATTTCGGCGCCCTCCGCCAAGGCGCCGGACCACGTCACTTCGCCTTCGAGGCGTCCCATATAATTTTTCGAGATGCACGGTTCGTGCGGAGTGTTGTTCGTGTTTTGAACCGTTGACGACGTGGATTGGCGTTGCTGCGGGGCAGCCTTGACAGAGAGAGTGACCGGCACCCGCAACGATTGCCCATTCGACGCCTGCAGCGTCAACGTGGCGGAATATTTGTTTTCCGGCAGTCCCTGCGGCTGCGCCGAAGCGATGAGTCCGTTCTTGATCCACTCGATCTTGAGCCAGCGTAACGCTTCGACCGGTTCAATATCATAGTTCTCGATCCGGCCTTGCAGCGAAATCCGTATCGGGCCGGGAGACGATACGCCAGCCTGGTAGGGAGTGAAATCCAGCCTTCCAGGTATGATTTTGAGCGGCTGGTCCGATTGTTGACTTTGGGAAGGCGGCGTGCCACCTTCGGCTGGCGGGATCGCCGTTTGGACAGCTTTTGCCGGAGGTTGGGCCGTCGCCACTACGGGCGGCCGCGACGGCGGATGGCTCGGATGGAATGCCACAACAACAGCCGCAATCGCGATCGCCGCACCGGCTGGAACGAGGACAACCGGCCGCCGATACCAAACCCGCCGCAGCCGCGCGTTTAGCGCGTCGCGCACCTGCACCAGCCTGGGCTCCGCCGGGTACGTCGAAAGGGAGCTCTCGATCTCACCAAGCGCGCTCTTCAGGTCGCCCTTGGCCTCCAACTGGCGGGCTCGCATCAGGCATTGCATCACCAGATCGTCCAGCTTGCGGCGGTACTCCTCATACGCCTTCACCAGAACCGCCTGCAGTTCCAGCAGTCTTGGCTCGCTGGGGTAGAAGGAGAGGGCCTGATCGATCTGGCCCAGAGCGCTCTTCAGATCGCCCGTAGATTGCAAATGCCCGATTTCGCGAATACAACGCGCCACGAATTCTTCCCGCCTGTGGATCGACTCTTCGAGAGCCGCTTGCAGTGCATCGCGCGATTGCTGCAGCCGGTGGTCGCCCGGGTAGGCGGCGAGTCCCTGCTGGACGTGGTCGATGCCACCCTGAAGGTCGCCGGCGGCCTGCCGTTTCCGGACTTCGGCAAGACATGCGGCAATCGCCGCCTCGCGCTTGCGCAGTTCGTCTCCGCAAACCCTCTGTAGCCTGGCATTGGCTTCCACGAGTCTGGGCTCGTCTGGGCAGGCCGCCAATCCCTCCCGTACCCGCGCCAGGGCCTTTTCCGGATGGCCGGCGGCCTCGAACTCCCGCGCCTGAGCCAGGCAGCTAGCGACGATCTCGTTCCGCTTACCTCGAAACTCCTCCACCGCTTCATGTAAAGCCAGTTCCATCTCGCGGAGCCTTGCATCGTCGGCATGCGATGACAGCCCCTGCTCGATCTGCGCCAATGCCCCGTTTAAATTCCCGGCACGTTGCAGATCCTGCGCTTGCCTCAGGTACCGCGCGATGGATTCCTCTTTGCGGCGTAAAGATTCGTCAAGCGCCTTTTTGAGAATGCTCCGTAATTGGACCAGCCGGCCCTCATCCGGATAAGCCGCGAGTCCCCGTTCCACTTCGGCGATCGCCGCTTGCAGGTTTCCCGCCTCCTGCAGTTCGCGCGCCCGCGCGATGAACAGGTTGATGGACTCATCCCGCTTGCGCTGTATCTCCTGGATGGTTTTCCGCAAGCTGGTAGCAATGGGCAGCAGGCGTTGCTCGCCCGGATAAACCGCGAGGCATTCCTCGATTTTGGCCAACGCCGCCCGGATGTCGCCCGCCTCGTGGTGTTTTCGGGCTTCCGCCGTACACAACGAAACCATTTCGTCCTTCTTGCGGCGCGATTCTTCAATCTCTTTGATTAGCAGCAGCTCGAGTTCTTTAAGCCGGGCCTCTTGCGGATAGGAAGCGAGTCCCTGTTCGATCTGCGTCAGGGCGCCCTGCGGATCTCCGGCATCGCGCAGTTTTCGAGCCTGGTTTAGGAACCAGTTTACGGATTCTTCCTGGGCGCGCGCGCGTTCCTGAATCTCGCTCTCGATGGTCTTGGCAAGCTGCAGCAGCCTGGGCTCGTGCGGGTAGCTTGCCAAAGCCTGCTGCGCGCACTTCAAGGCGCCCTCCAAGTCGCCTGCCGCCCGAAACTCTCGCGCTTGGGACACCAATTCGTCCGTCTTGCGCCGGACTTCCTGCGCGGTCCGTTGCAACCTGCTTTGCAATTGCTTAAGATCCCGTTCGGCGGGATACAGCGCGAGCGCTTGTTCCACCCGGCTGAGAGCGTCTTCCGGATGCCCACTGGCCTCCAAGTCGCGTGCCTGGGCCAGACAGAGATGCACGTCCGCGGTGCGCTTTCGAAGGGCAACGTCCAGAGCTTCCCGCAGGCGCGCTGCCACCTCGCGCAGGGCGGTGTCCTGCGGATAAGAGGATAGCCCCTGCTCGACTTGCGCCATCGCGGATTCCAGGTTTCCGGCGTCTTGCAGCTTGCGGGCCTCGACCAGGCACCAAGCCACAAACTCATCGCGCCGGTGTTGCGAATCCTCAAGCGCCTTCTTGAGTGTGGCTGAGAACTGCAGAAGTCTGGGATCGTCCGGGTGCGCGGCGAGGCCCTGCTCGATGTGTGCCAGGGCAGCCTGGAGGTTGCCGGCTTGCTGCTGCTCGCGGGCTAAGGCCAAGTGCAGCGCCACGGACTGGTCCCGTTTGCGCTGTACCTCCTGGAGTGCGGCCTGCAAGGTGGCAGCCAGACCCTGCAGCTCAACTTCGGTCGGGTATACCGCGAGGGCCTGCTCGACTCTTCTGGCGGCCCCAGGCAAATCGCCTGCCTCTTCCAGTTTCCGGGTCTCGGCCACGCAAGCCTTGATGAACTCTTCACGCGACTTCTCGCGCGCCTCCTTAAGAGCGGCTTGTGGCTCTCGTAGCCGTGCATCCTGAGGGTAAGATGCCAACCCTCCCTCAATTTCCGCCAGGGCGCCAGCCAGATCCCCGGCATCTCTCAATTTGTCGGCTCGGGCTACGCATGCATCCACCCTCTCACGCTGCTGGCGTTGGGCTTTTTCGACAGCCGCTTGCAAGCCCGCCAGAGCCTGCGTCAGCCTGGTCTCATCGGGATAGGTGGCCAGGGCTTGCCGCAGGAGAGCCAACGCACTCTCCGAATCCTTGGCTCCCTGAAACTCCTGTACCCGGGACAAGCATCGATTTACAAATTCCTCGCGCTTGCGGCGGGATTCCTGGAGGGCCTTCTTAAGGCTTGCGGAGAGCTGCACTAGCCTGCGCTCGTCCGGGTACGCTACCAGTCCTTGTTCGGCTTGGGCCATGGCCCCTTCCAAATCGCCGCTGGTTTGCAGGTTCCGGATCCGCTCGACGCATCCGTTGACAAAATCGTCGCGCTTCTTGTCCAGCGCGAGCACCTTCAGGCTATTGGCCAGCGCATTGCCCGGGTCGAGAGCCAATACCTCTTGGAGGATGAGTTCCGCGGAACTCCAATCCGATTCAAGAGCCGCCTTGGCGGAGTCCAGGAGCATATCCAACAGCGTTGCCTGGATCTGGGAATTGCGAATGTCCAATTGACGCAGTCTGCGCACCATGGCCAGACCGTCCGGATAG
>Ga0209333_1001156_pt1 | contig 13316 bp, 14 predicted proteins | sample BlaSpr_A8_OM2_O3_FD_187982 | JGI IMG/M metagenome (GOLD analysis project Ga0209333, IMG submission 187982) | Forest soil microbial communities from Thunder Bay, Ontario, Canada - Black Spruce, Ontario site 2_A8_OM2_O3 (SPAdes) (version 2) | ecosystem: Environmental > Terrestrial > Soil > Boreal... | reverse complement strand
CGCGTCGTTGAGCACCGCGCCCTCCGGCACCTGGGCCATCCGCAGGCCGGCCTCGAGCGATCGCTCGCGGAAATGTTCGCGGACCAGAGCCTCGAGCACCGGATTCATCACGAGCCGCCGCTTGAACGCGCGCGCGACGCCCTCCATCGTGAGATCGTCATGAGTCGGGCCGACGCCGCCCGAAGTGATCACGAAATCGAAGTTGCGCGAGCAGTACGCGACTTCGCCCGCGATCAGATCGAGTTCATCGGGGATAGTTGCGATACGCGCGAGCGCGACGCCGAGCTTGCGCAGCTCGCGCGCCGCGAAGTACGCGTTCGAATCCTGGACTTTGCCGGAAAGAATTTCGTTACCCACCACCACCAGCGCGCAACTGCGTTCTCGCATCGACGTGCAGCTCCTTGCGCGATCCGCCTCGACCGCATTATCGCAAGCGGCACCTATCAGCGGCAATGGGGTAGATAAAGAATGCTTACGACGGCCCGGAGCCCTCGACGTCGGGCGCCGACGCCTCGATAAACTCTTTCAGCCGCCGCTTGAGCCGAGTTTCTATCTGCCGCACCCGCTCGCGGCTGATTCCGAAGCGCGCGCCGATTTCCTGCAACGTCTCGGGATCCTCCGCCAGCAAGCGCGCATCGAATATCTCCCGCTCCTTGCCTGTGAGCGTGTCGGCGAACTGCTTGACCTTGTCGCGCGCAAAGTCGCGCCATTCGCGATCCGCCGTCTCGGTCTCGGGATTGTGCCCGGCGTCGGGGATCACGTCGAGCAGCCGCGTATCGTTGTCCTCGCCGCCGCCGGTCGGCTGATCGAGCGAGACCTCGCTCTGCCCCATCCGCTCCTGCATCTCGCGCACGTCGCTCTCGCGCACGCCCATCCGATGCGCCAACAGCAGCGGCTGCGGCTTGAAGCCTTCGCGCTCGAGCCGTTCAGTCTCCTTGCGCAGATTGAAGAAGAGCTTGCGCTGCGCCTGGGTAGTGCCGATTTTCACCAGCCGCCAGTTGTTGATCAGGTAGCGGTAGATGTAGGCGCGCACCCACCACACGGCGTACGACGGAAAGCGGATTCCATGTTCGGGGTCGAAATTCTTGACCGCTTCCATCAGGCCGACGTTGCCCTCCTGGATAAGGTCGAGCACGTTCCTGGTCGCGCGCGCGAACTCGTACGCGAGCTTCACCACCAGCCGCAGATTGGCCGTGACCAGCCGGTAAGCGTCCGCGGGATCCTTGTCCTTCACATAGCGCCGCGCTATCACCGCCTCCTCCTCGCGCGAGAGCAGCGGGAAGCGGCGAATCTCAGTCAGGTAGCGGCCGAGCGGATCGGTGGCGACCAGCGCGCCGCCTTTTTTCTCGGCGTCCGCGTCGTCAACGTCCGGATCGGCGGATTCGGCCGCCGCATCTTCGCCGGTGCTTTCTACCGGACGAAACTCGGAGACTTCGATTGGCGTATCGTGATCTTTGTCGTCGACAGGCTCGGCGTCGTGCTCCAGCTCGGATTCTTCCGACGCGACCGGCTCAGCCACGACGCGTCCGCGACGAACCTTGGCCTCGCGCTTCGGTGTCGTCGTGCGCTTGCGACCTGTCGGTTTGCCGGGTTTGCGCGCCACGGTATGGCTCTGCTCGAGCCGTCAGAGGCCTCGAGCCGTGTCGGTTTGATGTCGGATCGATCGCGCTCGGTCAGGCGTCGGGTTCTTCGATCGTGACCTTGCCGGCCGCGATTTCGCGCAACGCCGTGACTACTTCTTTGTTGTCCGATTCCACCAGTGGCCGCGCGCCCTTGAGCAGTTGTTTGGCGCGGCGCGCCGCACCGAGCACCAGCTCGAAGCGGTTGGGGATATTCTCCAGGCAATCTTCAACGGTAATTCGTGCCATTTGGTGATGATTGTCCGGCGCGCGGAGGTTCTTGTCAACGCGGTCAAGGGGAAGGGAGATCACTTCACCTAATGTGAAACCCGCGGTGGGTTTCACGCTTCCTTCGGCATGGCTGAGCCCTGCACCCAGTATTCAGAAAAAGAAGATGCGGGGCTCCGCCCCTGTTAGAAGGGTTTTGAGAACGCGCCCGCCTCCAAAATCCGGTTCCCCTTCCCCCGAGGGAAGGGGTTAGAGCTTAGGTTGTGAGGATCTACCTCTATGCTCGCCGCATGCTAGTCGGCCGCCTTCGCAGCCCACGGTCCAACGCCAGTGAAACGTTCCGGCGCGATTCGGGTGACGAAGCCCGGAATACTGCGCATCGATGCGGGCGGGAAGTCCGCCTTCGGCCCGAGGTAAATTTTCGCGAGGCGCTGCAAAAGGGGCACTGCGCTGCCCTCGGTCACCCGCGCGTTGCCATATGCCACCACGTATTCCCGCATCCCCTGCGCGTTGGTCTTATCGCTGAGCAGAGACAACGCGACTCGCGGATCGCGCCGGATGTTCTTGACCTTCTGATGCACCGCCATGTGGCCGATCACGAACTCCTCGCCTTCAATTCCGACCCACACCACGGTGACCTGCGGACTGCCGTCCCGATTGAGCGTGGTCAAATGAGCGTACGGTCCTTTTTCGATCACTTCGCGTAACGATTGTGGAATCTTCATGACATGTCTCCGTGGATTCAAAGATTGCTGACCAGTTTATCGTAATCGACGTACGAGCCAATCCAAAAAAACATTTCACGTCATGAAGCTATATCTGTAGAAACTTCCTCAGACTTCACACTCTGATTCCCACTCCTGACGCCAAATTCTCTCGGAATTCCTTACGTACCCGAAGAAGGTCTCGAATTTGCTTGTTACCCGACCCCGCACTCGGGTACCGCGGGGGCACCGGGAGGAACCACATGATGACTGTCAGTCATTTTTGCCGTGTTGGCCAGCACCGCAGGCGAGTGCTTGCCGGTCCACTTTTCGCTGCCTTTGCGCTCGCGATACTAGTCGGATCGCCGGGTTCCGCACCCGCGGCAACCGGATGTAGTCCGTTCGGAAATCCTCCGCAGACCTTAATCATGAATGAGGTGCCGACGTGTGCAGGGGGGACGCTGCTGGGGCCTTGGAATGATTCCGACGGCACTGCCCGTTATGCGTGCCTGTACCAACCGGCGTCCGCCTCAGCGTCGAACAAGTTGCCGCTACTTGTATGGTTGCATCCTTCGCTGGTGACGGCAGACTCAATCATCTCGACCAACATCCTGTCGTTCCAGAACAGCTTCAGCCTCGCCGCCGGCACCACGGGCTTCGTGGTTCTCGCTCCCGAGGGCCGCGATACGACGCATTTCTATCCCGCCCCGGACAATGAAGGCCCCGGATGGGACAACTGGTACCGGCAGTTTTCTCCGGGAACCGTAAAAGTCGGCGGCGTGAGTTATCCCGAAAATGTCGACGTTGCGACTATCGATCATTTCATCGGCGTGGTGCAGGCGGCGGGCGCCGTGCTCAACGACCGGACCTTCGTCTCGGGATGGTCAAACGGCTCGGCGATGTCGTATATCTACGCGCTCAACCGGCCCAACGTGAAGGCGATCGCAGTGTATTCGGCACCCGACCCGTTCCAGGCCTTCAACGATCCATGCCCGCAAACGCCAGTAGAGGATCATCCCACGACCGTCGCGGAGATTCGCGTGTCGAATCCGAAAATCCAGGCCTACCAGGTGCACAACTCTTGTGACATCGCCGGCCTATGCCCCAACAGCGAGATGATCATCAGCCAGGTCGCTAACCTTGGCGGCAACCCGGACGACGACGTGATAATCAACGACCTCAAGCAGGAGGTCGGCTCCTGCGATCCTACCTGCGGCACCGACCCCGACGGCAGCAGCTCCAATATCCCCGGCACCACGGTCGGATCGCTGAATCACATCGAATGGCCGCTCACTTGGACCGAACCAATGCTCGACTTCCTGGCGACGCATCCGTAGCAAAAAAGAAGGAGCGGGGATTCTTCCCCTTCGGCTACGCTCAGTGCTTCGGCTACTGGAATCGGAGCAATTCAGACGCGCTCTGAATGACACCAAGATACTGGGTGCCAGGGCTCAGCCCTGCCGAAGGAAGCGTGAAACCCACCGCGGGTTTCACATTCAAATAAAGAAAAGCGGCTCCCCGCGAGGGGAGCCGCTTTATCATTCCTATTCGCGCCCGCCGCTGTTACTTGCTCGGATCGGGCGTGATGCGCAGGTACGGCTTCACTGCCTTGTAGCCCTTGGGGAACTTCTGCTTGATAACTTCAGGATCCTGCAACGCCGGTACGATGATAACGTCCTCGCCCTTCTTCCAGTCGGCCGGCGTCGCCACCTGGTACTTGTCGGTCAGTTGCAGCGAGTCGATCGCGCGCAGGATTTCCTGGAAATTGCGCCCGGTGCTGGCGGGGTAGGTGAGCGTCAGACGGATCTTCTTGTTGTGATCGATCACGAAGACCGAGCGCACCGTCAGCGTGTCGTTCCACTCCGGATGAATCATGTCGTAGAGCTTGGCGACCTTCTTGTCGCCGTCGCCGAGGATCGGGAAGTTCAGCTTGGTGTTCTGCGTCTCTTCGATATCGCCGACCCACTTTTTGTGCGACGGCACGTCGTCGACGCTCACTCCAATCGCCTTGATATTGCGCTTGTCGAACTCACCCTTGAGCTTGGCGACGGTGCCGAGCTCAGTGGTGCAGACGGGCGTGAAGTCCTTGGGATGCGAAAACAGAATCGCCCACTTGTCGCCAATCCATTCGTGAAAATGAATCGGTCCCTCGGTCGATTCCTGGGTAAAATCCGGTGCCACGCTTCCGATATGAAGTGCCATATTCGTTACCTGCCTCTCGAGGGTTTTTAATGGTTCGCCGCCGCTAAACTCAACGGCAGAGCCCTTTTTCGATTAATATGATAAAAAAGACTAACTAAGTTATCTACCGCAAAACTTAGCCTCAAAGCGCCGCGTCGGTCAAGACAGAACCTAACCTTTCGCCTTCTTGAAATTCGGTTTGCGCTTTTCCAGGAACGCCGCGACGTATTCCTTGTGCTCGGGGCTCACGTAGCACTTCTCGAGCGCGAAGCTCTCGAAGGCCATTGCGGTTTCGAGCGTGCCGTCGAGTCCCTGGTACAGCGCCTTGCGCGTGAAGGCTAGCGACGTCGGCGAGCATTGCAGCATGTCGCCTGCCAGCTCGTGAGCAGTCGCCATGAGATTCGCCAGCGGCACGACGCGGCTCACCAGGCCCATCGCAAGGCATTCGGCGGCGGCGTATTGGCGGCCGGTCAGCATCATCTCGGCGGTGCGCGAGAGGCCGATAAGCCGCGGCATCAGGTAACTCGATCCCAGCTCGCTCATCAGGCCGACGCGCGGAAAGATGACGCCCATCTTCGCGTTGTCCGACGCGATTCGCAGGTCGAACAGCAGCGGTATCGTGCATCCCACGCCGAGCGCGTAGCCGTTGATCGCGGCAATCGTTGGCTTGGACAGATTGCGCATCACCTGCGGCAGCGAGACCACGGCGCGTGCGCGACGCTCGGTCACGGCCGGCTTTTCTTCGCGCGTCTTGATATCCGACGCGAACATCGACATGTCGGCGCCCGCGCAGAACGCGCGATCGCCAGCGCCGGTCATGATGACAACACGGACGCTGTCGTCGGCGTCGGCGCGCAGCATCGCGTCGGTGATCTCCGCGCCCATCTTGGTGGTGTACGCGTTCATCTTGGCGGGACGATTAAGGGTAACCGTCGCGACTTCGTCCGCCACGTCATAAAGGAGCGTCTCGTATTCCATCGCCAACTCCAATTCTGTCCCCTCTCCCTGTTAGGGAGAGGATCAAGGTGAGGGTCCAAATACAGCGCCCTGCGCGACTCAAGATTCCGTCTCCTCTCCTAATCCTATTCCCCTCTCCTGAAGGGAGAGGGGCTAGGGGAGAGGTTCCGCGCGCGACTCCCTTCCGCATCCGGTTCCACTTCCCGCGCGGGTAGGGATTAGGTTCCTATCTCTTCTTCCGCGCCTTCTTCCTCGACTCCCTGGTCTTCGCCTGCAGTCTGGATTTTTTCCGTTTGCGCCGCCGCTTGATTTCTTTTTGTCGTTCGCTTGCCATCTAACCTCTCTTGATCTCCTTCTTAGTCCAGCGGGACCGTCCGTTCCACCTTTGCGCCGGATTCGAGATGGATTCCAGCGGAGGTCGCGTACGGCTTGCCCTTGCCCGACCGATTTTCCACGAAAACGTCGTAGTCGCCCGGGTCGAGTTGGAAGCGATGCTCGCTGCCGGGGTCGCTCTCCGCCACTTTGGTCTGCGTGCCCGCGTGCAGCACGACCACGCGGGTCGTGTTGTCGATCACGATCTTCGACATCACGGGCTGCACCAGCAAGTCGGCCTTCACCACTTCGCCCAGCGTCAGCACCGCGTGACGGCCCGGCGTGAGCGTCAGTGCGTGCCAGTCATAGCCCTGCGGCGGCGCATCGACGTGCACGTCCACCTGGGTCGGCGCGAACAGGTACTTGTCGCCGGAAATAAAGCTCGCGACCTTGGCATGCGGCAAGTCGGTCGTGGTTACCGTCACGCCGAAGCCGGGATCCTTTCCGCTCTTGTCCTTCACGCTGACCTGCATCACCGCGACATTGGTGATGAGCACGGTATGGGTGCGTCCGGCCTCGACTTGTATGCCGTCCTTGACGATCTGCCCGCCAATGATCGGCAGCACCAGTTTGTATTCGCCGGGCGGCAGCGCGACCGACGAGCCTGCGACGACCTGTCCGGCCTCCTTGCCGTTCGGCGCGATCACATGCGCCGGATTCTTCGCCCCGGCCCCCTCGTCACCCAGCACATCGAGCTTAAGATTCCCGGTCTGCGCCGCGCGCGCAATCGGAACGACGGCGAGCAAAGCAGCAACGACAAGTAATCGAGTCAGTCTCCTTTTCTGACCCCCTCTCCAGAAGGGAGAGGGGTTAGGGGAGAGGTAGTGGAGAGGTCTCGTCATCGGCGAATTGGTATCTTACTGGGCGTCGCGCATCGCGCGCTAGGCTTTTCGTCAGGATGACAGAGCTTGCGCTCGCGTCGCTCCCGCAAAGACTCCGCTCGCGCTGCTCGCTACGTCAGACTGACGAAATACCGCCGGAAGTGCCCTCATCCGCACCATTTCCACTTATCCGCGCGCCGCGTTAGGTTGTCTCTATGCCCACCTCGAGCGCTCGCGTTGAAGCATGGAAAGCCGCCTGGGAAAGCCGTGATCCGGCGCGCGTCGTCGCGCTCTACACTCGCGATGCGACTCATCAGAGCGCGCTCATCGCGAAGATTTATCCGGAGCTGCGCAGGCTGTCGCTGCAAGGCCATCATGAAATCGGCGTGTACGCGCGCCGCGGGCTCGAGCGCTACACCGAGCTGCGCTTCGAAATCCTCACCGTCACCGAATCCGGCGATCGCGCCGCCGTCGAATACCGGCGCCATTCGAATCTCGACGCCGCAAATCCGCCACACGTGCTCGAGCTGATCGAATGGCGCGACGCGCTCATCAGCAGCGTTCGCGTTTTTCATTTCGCCGCATGACGGTTCAGCACCACCTGGGATGAAACTCTCGACCCGACTGCTCGGCAAGTCCTACCGCTTCCGCTCGGTCAAGGAATTGCTCGCACGCGCCAACGAAGCGCGCTCCGGCGACGAGCTCGCGGGCATCGCGGCGCGCTCCGAGCAGGAACGAATCGCCGCCAAGACCGTGCTCGCCGATCTCACGCTGAACGATCTGCGCGAGAACCCGGTGATTGCGTACGATCGCGACGAAGTGACGCGCGTGATCGACGACGCGCTCGACCTCGCCGCATTCGCCGCCGTCCGCAACCAGACCGTCGGCGAGTTCCGCGAATGGCTGCTCGACGACGCGACCTCCGGCGACGCGCTCCTCGCGGCCGGCCGCGGAATCACCGCGGAGATTGCCGCTGCGGTCGCCAAGCTATGCACCAACCTCGATCTGATCACCATCGCGTCGAAAATTCGCGTCGTCACGCACGCCCGCACTACGCTTGGCCTAGCGGGCCGGCTCTCGACGCGGCTGCAGCCTAACCATCCGCGCGACGATCTCACCGGAATCGCAGCTGCCACGTACGAAGGCCTCGCCTACGCAACCGGCGACGCTCTCATCGGAATCAACCCGTGCGTCGACGATGCCGACACCATTCGCCGGCTGCTCGAACTCACCGCCGACATCATCGATCGCACCGGCGCGCCGACGCAGAACTGCGTGCTCGGCCATATCACGACGCAGATGCGCGCGCTCGAAGCCGGCGCGCCGATGGACATCATGTTTCAAAGCCTCGCGGGCAGCGAGAGGGGCAACGCCGGTTTCGGGATTACGGTCGCGATGCTCGACGACGGCTACGCGATGATTCGCGAGACGGGCCGCCTGCGCTCGCCGAACCTGATGTACTTCGAGACCGGGCAGGGCTCCGAGTTGTCGGCCGGCGCGCACGAAGGTGCGGACCAGGTCACGCTCGAGGCGCGATGCTACGGCCTCGCGCGACGCTACTCGCCGCTGCTGGTCAACACCGTGGTCGGATTCATCGGCCCCGAATATCTCTACGACGCGAAACAGATCACGCGCGCCGGCCTCGAAGATCACCTGATGGGCAAGCTGCTCGGCGTCCCGCACGGCGCCGACGCCTGCTACACCAATCACGCCCGCGCCGATCAGAACGATTGCGAGAATCTCGCGGTGCTGCTTGCGGCCGCGGGATGCAACTACTTCATGGCAGTGCCGATGGGCGACGACGTGATGCTCTCGTATCAATCGACCAGCTACCACGACGCGGCGGCGTTGCGCGCGGTGCTCAGTCTGCGGCCCGCGCCCGAGTTCGAAGATTGGTGCGAGCGCACTGGAATTCTGCGCGACGGCCGTCTCACCGCGCGCGCCGGCGACGCTCGAATCGTGATGGGCCAGCGTTGAAGAAAATCGAACCCGGCGCGAACAGCGATTTCGACGCGATGCGCAAATCGACACCCGCCCGCCTCGGCCTCGGACGCGCGGGTCTGCGCTACACGACCGCCGCGATGCTCTCTCTGCGCGCCGATCATGCGCGCGCGGTGGACAGTGTGATGACCGAAGTCGCGCCCGATTGGCCGCGGCGCAACGGCCTGCTCGAGCTTCACTCGCAGGCCGCCACACGCGAGGACTACCTGCGCAATCCGGAGCGCGGCCGGCGTCTCACCGACGCCGACGCGCGTCGTGCGTCGCGGCTGAAGCCGCGCGTCGGCGCAGGACAGTCGGCGAAGCCGACTGTCCTGCTATGCGTCGGCGACGGACTCTCGTCCGCCGCCGTCGAGAAAAACGCCGCGCCGCTCCAGCGCGCGCTCACGCGCGCGCTCGCGGCGCGGCACCGCCTCCTGAAACCGATCTTCATTCGCAACGCACGCGTCAGAATCGAGGACCATCTCGGCGAGATACTGCGTCCCGACGTAGTCTGCTTGATCGTCGGCGAGCGCCCCGGCCTCGTCACAGCCGAGAGCCTGAGCGCCTACGTCATTTATCGGCCCACGCTCAAGTCGATCGAGCCCGACCGCACCGTTATCTCGAACATCCACCGCGGTGGAATTCCAATAGCCGCCGCCGCCCGCAAAATCGCAACCCTGATCGACGACGCAATCCGATTCCATGCCTCCGGCGCCGCGCTCGCGCAGAAAACCTCGCCCGCGATGACTCCGGAGTCGCTGGCGCTTGATCATCGGAAAAACTACGCTGGAAAGCGTAATGTCAGATCGTGAATCAGTGCTCGCCGCCAACCGCGCCTTTTACGACGCCTTCGAAAGTCTCGACGCGGAAAAAATGGAAGCGGTCTGGCTGAAAGACCCGCGCATCATCTGCATCCATCCCGGATGGCGCAAACTTTCCGGATGGGGCCCGATCATGTCGAGCTGGGAGCGGATTCTCGACAATGTGTTCGAGATGAAGTTCGAGCTCGGCGAAATCGAGGTGATGATCAGCGGCGACCTCGCGATCGTCGTGGTCGAGGAAAACCTGACCCAGCGCGGCTACGAAGGCACGCAGCGTTCGAACGTGCTCGCCACCAATGTCTTCGAGCGTGTCGGCAACGCGTGGTTCATGGTGATGCATCATGGGTCGCCGGTGATGGCGCCGTCCGACGACGAGCCGCCGCTCCAGTAGCGCGGGGAGGAAACTTCGACGATGCTCAAACGCGTTGACAGAATCCAAATTGCGGTCGCAAACTGTACTGCGGCCGAGACGGTCGTCGCGGACGTTTTCGGCGGTGAGCTGGTGCGTCGCGATAAATCCGCGCCACTATGCGCCAGCCGATCCACGATGCAAGCGGGATCGAGTCTCCTAGAACTTCTCGAACCCGACGGCGCCGGAGCAGTCCAGGATTTCGTTTCCAAATGGGGCAGTGGACTTTTCGGCGCAGGATTTTCCGTGGACGACCCCGACGCCGTCGCGCATCATCTGACCAAGAGCGGCGTCAACTTCGAGCAATCCGCGGGACAGCTGTATCTCGACACCGGCGCGACATTCGGGATGCGCGCCGTTATCTCGCAGCATCAGGAACACGCGCCCGTCGGCGCGATCAAGTGGGCCTACGAAGTCACCAACGTGGTTGCCGATTGGAAGACGGCGTCCGACCGCTACGCGCTCATCTTCGGCCTCGACCCGGCCAGGTTCAGCCCAATCGAGAGCAAGCAGTTCGGCTACATCGGCACGCTCACGCTGTTCGATCCGCCCGCGCGGCTCGACCGAATCGAGATCGCGCAAATCACCGACGCGAACCTGGCGATGGGCCGCTTCCATCAACGCCGCGGCGACTCGCTCTACATGTTTTTCGTCGAGACCGACGACGTCGGCGCACTCGAGAATCGCCTGCAAGCGCGCGGCTCGCGTTTCGCGGCGCATCACAGAGACGAAGCCGGCCTCGCGGAACTGTTTATCCATCCATCCGCATTTCTGGGCGTGCTGGTCGGAGTAAGCCGCACCGAGCACGCCTGGACCTGGTCCGGCGACCCCGAGCGAGCCAAGCGCGCCGCCCAAGCAAGGGCAGCACAGATCTGAAAGACTGGTATCCTTAGTATCTTGTCTGATATCCTTACCTGAGGTAAGGAATCTATTCAGGGGTAAGGAATCATGGCGACGTCAACGCTAACAAGAAAGGGCCAGACCACGATCCCGGCAAAGGTCCGAAACCATCTCAAGCTTCGGCCCGGCGACAAAATTGAGTTCGTTATTGAGCGTGACGGAAGGGTCGTGCTTACCCCGAAAAATATAGATGTGCGTGAACTGAGGGGAATGCTCGGTCCGGCCACGCGTCATCTGACCATTGAGCAGATGGACGAAGCGATCAGAAGCAGATTCGGGCGGCGATTCGGACGGCGGTGAAGGGGATCGATACAAACATATTGGTCCGCTTTCTTATCCGCGATGATCTAAAGCAGCTTCGTGCGGCGTCTCGGTTCATCGAAGATGATTGTTCAGAGCAAGAGCCGGGATTTGTTAATCAGATTGTGCTGGCGGAATTGGTTTGGGTGCTCGAGCGCGGATACAAGCTCGAACGTTCAAAAGTGGTCGCAGCGCTCGACGCGCTACTGCTCGCGAGGCAGCTATCGATCGAGCATCCGGAGGACGTACGGGCAGCAATCCGAGACTATATGAACGGCGAAGATTTCGCTGACGGCCTTATCGTGGCATGGAATACCCGACTCGGCTGCGAATACACCGCGACTTTTGATCGCCGCGCCGCGGGGCGTAGCGGATTTCGTCTCATCAAATGAAAAAGCCGGCGATCAGAAGACCGCCGGCTTGCATTGTCAAATCACTGGGCGCGATTTACTTGGCGTCGCGCATTGCTTGCACCAGGATTGTCGCCAGCTCCGGGCGCGTGAATTCCGGCGGCGGCGCTTCGCCTGCACGCAGCAGCTCACGGACTTTCGTGCCTGACAGGATCACGCGGTCCGCGTCCGAGTGCGGGCAGGTTTTGTACGACGCCATCGAGTTGCAGCGCTTGCAGTAAAAGGTGTTCTCGAACATCAGCGGCGTGATTCCCAGCTCGGCCGGCGCGAAGCGCTCGAAGATTTTCTGCGCGTCGTAGCTGCCGTAGTAATTGCCGACGCCGGCGTGATCGCGCCCCACGATAAAATGCGTGCATCCGTAGTTGCGCCGCGCGATCGCGTGGAGGATCGCCTCGCGCGGGCCCCCGTAGCGCATATGCGCCGGGAACACGCCGATCATCGCGCGGTCCTTGGGGTAGTACGCGTCGAGCAGCACCTTGTAGGTTTCCATCCTGACCGCGGCGGGCACGTCGTCGCCCTTGGTCTCGCCGACCAGCGGATGAATCATCAGGCCGTCACAGATTTCGAGCGCCGCCTTCTGGATATATTCGTGCGCGCGATGAGTGGGGTTGCGAGTCTGGAAGGCGACGATTTTTTTCCATCCACGCTCGCGAAACGCCGCGCGCGTCTGCCGCGGCTCGCGCGGAAATTCCAGGAACGTGCGCCCCGGTATCTCCTCGATCAGCGTGACCTCGCCCGCAAGACAGTACGCTGGCATCGAGGTGACGTTCTTCGCTCCCGGATGCGCGTCCTCCGAGGTGCCGAACACGTTCTGCGCTTCGAGTTTGCGATCGACTTTGTAAATTTCCGCCAGCTTGAGAATCGCCAGCCGTTTGCCATCATCAGTCGCCAGTGCGACCTCAGTCCCGGTCTTGAGCGATTTTGCGATTGCCTCATCGACACCGAGCGTGATCGGAATCGACCACGGCACGCCCGACGCAAGCCGCATTTCGTCGCGCGCGCGAGTGTAATCCGCCTCACCCATGAAGCCGGTCAGTGGCGAGAACGCGCCGGTAGCGAGCATCTCGAGATCGGCGAGGTCACGTGCGTTGAGCGTGACGCTCGCGAGTTTCGCGGCATGCGCCGCCAGTGCAGCGCGCTCGGAGGCCGGGGCCTTCAGATCGACGAGCTCGCCGCCGCCGTGCGCCGAGATTGCGTCGTCGCGAACGCTCATCGACGTGCTCCCTTGTTGATGTAGTTCAGCTCTTCGAGGCGGCCGAGCAATTTGCCGAGACTCTGCTCGACGGTCTCGGTGCTGCTATCGACGACGAGCTCGGGCTTCAGCGGCTCCTCGTACGGGTCCGACACGCCCGTAAAGGATTTGATCTCGCCGGCCAGCGCCTTTTTGTAGAGTCCCTTGACGTCGCGCTCGACGAGCTTGTCGATGGTGCAACGAACGTACACCTCGAAGAAGCGGTCGTGATTGCGCCGCACCTCGTCGCGCACCTCGCGGTAGGGCGATATCGCCGCGGAAATCGCGATTACGCCGTTGCGTGCCAGCAGATGGCAGACGTAGCCGATGCGGCGGATGTTGATGTCGCGATCCTCCTTGGAAAACCCGAGGCCCTTGGAGAG
>Ga0209333_1001153_pt1 | contig 13321 bp, 11 predicted proteins | sample BlaSpr_A8_OM2_O3_FD_187982 | JGI IMG/M metagenome (GOLD analysis project Ga0209333, IMG submission 187982) | Forest soil microbial communities from Thunder Bay, Ontario, Canada - Black Spruce, Ontario site 2_A8_OM2_O3 (SPAdes) (version 2) | ecosystem: Environmental > Terrestrial > Soil > Boreal... | reverse complement strand
GCGTGCGAAGCCTGCATCATCTGCTCGATCTGCGACTCGGGTACGCTCAATGAAACCTTCGTGATCGGTCCGTCGGCCGTCACGTTCACGCTCTGCAACAGTGCGGCGGCCTGCACGTAGTTGTCCTTCGGGATAAACAGGTCGGCCGCGCTGGCAAAAGAGCGGAGCGTATTCGCCAGCGTCGCGGCGTCTTCGTTGGTCGAGGAAACCGCCTGCAGACTCACTACAACATTGGCTCCGTACTTAACGCCGCCACTGGCCCGTTGCACTTTGCCGAATATCGCCAATGGAGCAGGCCCGGCTCCCGACGCCCCCGCCGGCTGCGGGAGCAACTGCGAAAGCAGCGCTATCGAAACGAACCACGCGTCCTCGGTAGCGCTCAACTGATTCACCTGCGCCGCCAGGGCGGAGTTGATGGCCATGGGAGCCGCCATGCGGTCGATGGCGGCGCGCAAACCGGCAATATCACCCTCAATCGCCAAAGTGGAATCCGGAAGCGCAATGGCATCACCCTTTGATTTTTGTGCGATAGAAACACCTTTGTACGTTTCGATGGAGGACCCGGCGGCAAGGGCGGCTTCCAGGATCTTGGGAATATCAAACGTGCCACGCACGAGGAAAATGGCTGAGCTGCCTTCCGTAAATCCGTTCGCGGACACCAGTATCTCCCGCAGATCCCGGCCCGGATCGAAGCCCGCGCTTTCCAGTAGCTTTTGCAGGTTTTGATCGGGCATCCAAAAGGTTTGCGCCAGATGCTGGCCTAGCGGCGAGATCATTACCTGAGCGACGTTAACTCCGGCCATAAACTGGCTATCCGGCATGGCCAAGCTGACGAGGCTGGAATCGGCGGCGAACAATGAACAGGTCAAAAGGGTTGGGGCGGCCAAAAGATGTAAACGCATGGGGCCTCCTTGATTACCACTTATCTTAACGCAAGTCATTGGTCCCGCAGACAGACAGCGGGATCGATGCGGCGAATGGCAAGATACGGACCCAGACAGCTTCCCAATGCGACCAGCAAGAAAACCAAGGGAGTCAGGGCGAACGTCGATAAATCGCGCGGATCTACGTTGTGCAAGAATGCGATCAACACATGCGAAGTCAGATACACTCCGGCGATACCGGCCACCATGCCGCATAGCGCCGCGCCCAGTCCAAAATTTAGAATCAGCCGCGCGATATGAATCGGCGAGGCGCCCAACGCTATCCGGACGCCGAGTTCATGTGCCCGTGTAGCGAAGGCATAACGCAGCAATCCATAAAGCCCCACGGCGGCCACGACGGTCGCCACGATCGAGAAATTGAGAAAAAGCAACGCATAGAATCGCTGCGGCAGGATGGAGTCCGAAATCGCATCCTTCATGGTCATAACGCTTTCCACAGGTTGATTCGGATCGACGCTATAAATCGCGCCCCGGATGGACTTGGCGAACGGCAGCGCCTTCCCGGTGGTGCGAATTAGGAACTGTGCATCGGATGAGCGCGGAAGGGCTGTATATGGCAAGTATAACTGCATCGTTGCGGGATATAACGCTCCCTCCAAATGAGTCGCGCCCGCGACCCCCACCACGCGGCATACCTCGTCCTGGCCGGAGATCGGGATTGCAAGTTCGCGGCCGATCGCCGCCTCGCCCGGCCACAGACGGCGGGCCGTAGCTTCGTTGACGATCACGGAGGCCATGGATGGCTTAAGATCTTGTTCGGCGAATGCGCGGCCCTCAAGGATTGGAATGCGCAGGACGCGGAAGAATTCCGGAGATATCGCCGTAACACTGGCCATATCGCCGCGAGACTTCGAAATTTTGACACCCGGTTTATGCGGATAGACTTGGATCCCGCCGGTCATCACCGAAGGCTGCACTACGGACACCTCCGTGACGCCAGGTATCGTCCGCAGGTGCGCGAGAATCTCGCCTATTGCGTAACTGCCGCCGGCCTGCTCCGGAAACTCGATCTGCGTCAGTAGAACGTTCTGGGGGTCGAATCCCATGGGAGTTAACGCAAGGCGAATGAAGCTGTTTAGAATAAGACCCGACACGGTGAGCAGGACAAGCGTGAGGGCGAACTGGACCGCCAGAAACACCGCGCTGAACCTATGGACACTGCGTGAAGACGCACCGCGGCGGACTGCTTGCATGTCGTACGCAACAGAACGCTGGAGCGCTAAGCTCCCGGGCACTATACTGCTGCATAAAGCCGTCAGGGACGCAATCGCCATGGCGAATATCAACGTCCGCGAGTCCATGCGGGCCCGTTCGATACCGGGCAGTATCGATGCGCCAAGCAAGACAAAGGTCCGCAATGCAACCGAGGCCAAGCCAACCCCCAGAACGCATGCCGCCAACGCCAGGACGAATGCTTCCAGAAAGACATTTCGGAACAGCCAGAAGGAGCCGGCGCCGAGCGCCCGGCACAGCGCCAACTCTCCCTTTCGGGCGGTGGCTCGCGTCAGCAGTAGCCCGGAAACATTCAAGCAGGCGGTAAGCAGCAGAAGCAGCGCAGCCAACGTGACGATACGCAGTTTTTGCGGGGCGTCTTTGAGCCGCTCACCGACTATTGAGACGGCGCTGAAAAACCAACCCTCGCGGTCGGGCAACTCGGCGGCATGCCGTAAACTGAGGCCCTGCAACTCCGCGGCGGCAATATCCATGCGTACTCCCGCGGCAAGCCGGCCTATCAGAACGACACCCACAGTGTCTTCCGCCCTCTGCTGTGGAGTGAGCGCCAGAGGAACCCAGAAACCGGCATTCGACAATGACGAGAATTGAGAGCCGGCCACCCCAACGATTGTATGTATACGGCCGTCGAGCGCAATCTTTCTGCCGAGTACCCGCCGGTCGGCGCCGAAGTGGCTGCGCCAAATGCGATCGCCGATGACGACGGCTTCATCGCCTCCGGCAGCGTCGTCCGCGACCGACAGAAAGCGGCCGGCCTGCGGCGGCGCGCCCAACACGCTGAAATAGTTGCCGGACACCTTGACGCCGTCCGTGCCGAATGGTTCGCCAGCCCCTGTAACGATGGCGTGGCTGGCGGTCATCAGTGCAACACGGGAAAGAGATTTCACGTGCCTTTGCAGAAACTCAGCGTCTCGAGGATACAGCCCGGTCTCGAGAATGTGTGGCGGGCTGGCGAAGTAGATGTGGACAAGTTCGCCGGGCCTCGAAAACTCCACGGGCCTCACCAAAACGGCCTGGACCACCGAAAATATCGTAGCCGCCGCGGCGATGCCGGATGCCAACGTCACAACCACCGTCAGGGCAAATGTTCGATTGCTCGAAAGGCCGCGCAAAGTCTTGCGAAGATCGCTTAGAATACTTGTCATCGTTTGTTCTGCATCCCGGACCTTGAGCTACCCGACAACCATAGTAGCCTTCACCCTATGCCAGGGTCGTTAGCTTGTCCATGTCAAGTATCACTATCCATCCTTTATTGCGCCTGATTACCGAATCCGCCTCCAGCTTTCCCAGCATACGGCTCAGATACCACGGTGTTACAGCTAACATCTGGGCAATTTCCCACGACCGTAGCGGAAACTGAACCCGATGGGGTTTTGTCTGCGCAACATCCGACACTGGAATGCAGTCGATCAGGGCCGCTGCCAAACGCGATTCCGCGGAATCTCCGCCAAGCCGTCCGCACTGCTCCAATGAATCAATATACAATTTGCTGACCGCGACATACCGAAGAGCGCAAAGATCCCGGTCGTCCCGGATGGCCTCTCTATAATGACAAACCGCGATGGCGCGTACGGTGCACTCCGTGATGGCGGTAGCGCTAGCTACATGGCGTGTTCCGGCGACCGCCTGCTCGGCGCCTAAGAGCGATCCGGAACCATGAACACCAAGAATTGTTTCCCTTCCGCCTAATCCAACGCGTGTCAACTTCATGGTCCCATTGGTTACGTAGAACACTTCGCTGGGGAGAGAATCTTGGACAATAGGACACGCGCCGGGTTGCAGTTTCACAACCCTAGCTCTCTGAAACATGCACAGAAGAGGGTCGATTGGCGCTGGTTCGGTTGGCAGTGTGTGCCACGGTGGCCGAAAGCTAGCGGCTCGACGATCATCGCAGTCGATCATGGCTAATGATAGTTCACGAATTAACAGATGTCAACTTGTTTAATAACAACAGCCGACCGATTCTTAAGTGGCTGGCCAATGTAAGAAAGCAATGGGGTTAGGAGCCGCAGACGAAAGACCATAACGATAACTACGTCTCGGAACGGCCGTGGTTTCGGTGATTGACCGCAACGATTGGCCCTTAAGTCTGCGGAATTTGCCGTTAAGTTGACAAAGTCACCTTCGATACCGGCGAAAGCCGCTTGACCTTACAATGTGAAGCGCTCTCGACTCCGCGCCGAGACAGAGCCCCGTGCGGAGAGAGGTGGCACTTGTGCAAGAACCACCTCTGGCCGAAGCCGTTCGCCATGCCGGATACTTCCGTCAGGCTATGGAACTCCGCACACTCCCTTCATGTTGCCGCCGCCGCCCGACTTCGTGCAATCCGTCGCGCATATTGCCCCGGCGCTGCACTCGCTGCTCGCCGAGCACATACAGACGGGCACGAGCGCCTTCACCGGCAAGACCGCTAGCGAGCTCACCGAATAGACGAGACCCGCGAACGCAAGAGAATAGACAACTGTTGTTAATCGTTTCGACATTGGTAATCCTTTCTCACATTTGATTTAGAGTACTGTTGCGCAATATCCCTTCCCGCTGCCGTTTTCGCAGAGAACGCATATAGTCGCTCCGGATCCGTGGCAGTCTACACTACCCGAACAATCGCAAACAGGCTGAATAGCCTTGGCCGGAGCGCCGGTCACCAGCGAATGCGCGGAGTAAACAAGGCCCGCGATCGCAAACACGCACAAACTTCGACGTAGCCGCTTTATCATGTTTCAGTATCTCCTTTATAGTGCTGCATGCCGGGATTAACGCTAGCTTACCGGTAATATCGTACTCAAGACCGGGCTACCGCACCCGGCCGTATGGCGCTCGATAATCCGCCAGACATCGCATCAGGACCCGGTCCGCACCGATCCTGGAAGCCGAACGTTAAAGTATTTCTCAAGGTCCGTCAGGGTTGCACCCGAATAGGCGCCTTCCCAATTCTTGACGACCTTTCCGTCAACACCCACGACCATCGTTTGGGGGGTGCCGTGAAGCTTTAAGATGCGTCGAATATCCGTCGCATCGTCGGTGATCACAGGGACGGATAAATTCGTTTGTGTGCGGTATTCATTTAGGTTAAGAATCACAGCCGTGTAGGCGAGCACACTGTATTTCGAGTGCACCGCACTCGCCAGTGCGTTGAAGTTCGCCGCATTCCGCTTGCACCACGGGCAATGGGGATCGAAATAATAAACTATGGTCGGTTTGGCGGCATTTGCAAACCGGACGTCGACCAGTGCTCCGGCGGCGCTTCTGCCGCGAATATCGGGCACGCTATCGCCGGCCACCAGGCTCTTCGAGTTCAGCGCGTCGGTTCTCGCCGTGTTAAGCCTGTGGGCGAGTGCGACGTTTATTAAAAGCGAGCATGCCAATAGCCAGGGCAGCGGTCCGCCTATTTTGTGAAAGCCGTTTAGGATTGTGCGCATCGTTGTTCTCCGTAAATCTCATCTGGTTGTTGTTTCACTGCCAAGCATCGCGTAAACGCGCAGGACCGGGCTTGGCGAGGTCGATAGGGCGTAACGAACGGTCTCTCGGGCTTCGGGATCTCCACCCGCATCGAGAACGAAAAGTATGTGTTGCAGCCAGTCTCCGGGGGCTTCGCCCAAGCCCGGCGCACTGGCCAGGTCCTCCGTGAGTTGCTTGACAAGTTCCGACTGGAGCTGTCCCTTGGGCGTCAATGCCGCCAGTTCCGTTAGAAGATCAAGCCTGCAATGGAAGTAGGTTGCTTCGTCCCGCCAGTCATCGGGGCTCCAGAGACGAATTGTTTCGAATAGGGCTTGGGCGCCGGCCTGCCACTCGACGGATCTGCGCTCGAACGGGGTGTATCGAATCGGTCCTACCCGAAATATCAGTTGCCTCAGACGATCGAGCGCGGACTTGACGGGTTCGGCAAGAAATTCAGAACTGGCGGCGCGCCTGGGCACCAAAATCGTGTGGCTCGGGACTGGAACACTCGCAGGGAGTAGGACGCCGGGCCGGGCGGCCAGCGTCCTAATAAGGTCGGCATCCGCCTCCTGGTGGACTCTGCTGGATAGGTCGTCCGAGCAGCGCGTTTCCGCTAAATGGTTGCGAACGAATGCAACTAACGCCTGCTCAAATTCGGCGTCCGAAAGCTTGCAGCGCCGGCAGAAGGCTGTTACGTCGTTGAGCGCGTCGCCGAGAGCATGGTAACGACTGGCCGCGGAGAATTCGCGGTCGCCGTCGTCGACGGCGGCGAGCTGCTGCGTGAGCGCGGCGAGGCTGCGCCGAAGATAGTCGCAACTGACGGCTGCCTGAGACAAGAAGTACGTCGTTGGCCTGATCTGCATACTGGACGTCACGTGTGCGGTGAGATCGAGATATGATCGATGGCCGGCAGGTCCGCTACGGGTAAGTAGCGCCGCCGTGTCGAAGTACGCTCCAGGATCGTCAACCCCGTCGGCCCCGCAGGCCGCGTGCCGAATCTCGGGAACACGGATCGTGCCGAACAGACGGCGGGCCAACTGCGGGTCTATTTTCGTTAGCCGGGACAGGGCACGGCACTGGAGTGAAAGTCGGTCTACGCCAAGCCCGTCCGCCGCTTGGTGAGAGAAGCCTTGCGTGTCGTCCACCAGACCACCGGTGTTTTCGCTGCGCAACCGAACCAGCCATGTCGCGTGCGCGGCATCCTGAAATGCGGACTCAAGCAAAGCTCTTTCAGCGTCAACATTACCGACTCGGCCTGAATCGACCATTCGAATATAGGCATCTGCCCGGAGCTCCGGCGGGGCCGGCGACGCAAGCGTACGCAATCGCGCTATGTCTGCGGGACTCCAACACCCCGTGAAAGAGAAGGCCGTGGACAGTGGGACTGCGCACCATGGCCGGCTCCGATGGGACCTTTGAAGCACAGCGCCACCGAGGACGGCCGACGCGCAGAGCGCACAAGTCACCCACCAATTTGTGAAAGCGCGCCGGCGCGCGAGGAATCCTTTCAATGTCATTTGCAATACCCAAATCAATCCGTATTGAGGCCCCCGATCCCAATTGTGCGCGGACGGCGGCTATGGAATCGCGCAAATGCCGGAATACTGGCCCCAGCCCTTGCAGTCCACCGCGCAACCGGCGCCCGGTCCGCACTCGCCGCTCTTGGTGCAATCGCAATATGGTTCTATGGCTTTGGCGGGCGTTGGGTTGACCATCATGAAAGTGGAATAGGCAAAGGATGCGAATGCGAGTAAATACAGCGCTCGTGTTAGGAAAAGCTTCGTCATAGTGATATTTCTCCTCGTCGTAAAGTTCGTCCTGCCCTGCAGGCTACGGACAACGATACTGCACCAATGCAACGGCTGTCGTTGCCCTATGTCAACGTGGGAAGCCGAAGAAGTTGCGGGGATTGTTATAGGGCAACGATTGATACCGGGGTTCCCTGCTAGTATCGACTCACTTCGCCGCGTGGCGAGGTAATTTAAGAACAAAAGGACGACTTCAATATGGTTCTCAAACTGAAGCGGTGCCTCTACGGCGCTGCGCTGCTGGCAATCGGATACGGAGGTTACGCTGCGATTGGCCCGTCAAACGCCCAGGCGATAAGAGTGGTGTGCAATTGCAAGACTGTGGGAGATTGTTCTCAACCGGGCGCTTCCTGCGACATGAACTGCGTGGGAACTGGCGGAAAGAACGGAGTGTGCTCAGGCTGAATCGGTTTGGCGCTGCGCTGACGGACCGATGCGGGGCCGTTGCCGTGGCCGTCATTGTTCGGCAGCGGTAAAGCGGCTCGTATCCGCGACGACGCCGAAGTCAGTCGGCCAGCGCCAAGGTTGCAGCAAAGCGAGGGCGTGGCACGCATGCGGGCGTGCCGCTACTCGCTATAACTCACTTCCAGCTTACGGGTCTTGACGGCGGCGTATGCCAACACCAGGGCCGACACTATCAGCAGGCCGGGGATAGCCAACCAGGCTGGCGTCGGCTCAGTCATAGTCGCGAGAAAGGCCAATGGTCCGTCGGTGGGGATCTCGCCCACAGGGCACAGGGACTTAAGATAAAAGATCACGCTGAACTTTTTCAGCAGCGAAGGCAGAAAGGGATTGAGATTCTCCCAGATAAACACCACGGCGGCGGGGATCATCGGGTTGCGAAACATTACGCCCGTGAGCAGGAACACCGAGCCATAGCCCACGCACGCCAGCGCGGCAGTCAGGGCGTACCAGCCTAACTGAGCCAGGCCGGGCCCGTGAAACAAGTATTGCTGGAAGACCGGACCCCAGTGCGCGGACATGAACAGGAAACTCAACACTACGCTGCCCACGAAATAGACAACGGCGGCAATTAGTCCGGCTAAGTACTTACTTACGGCCAGCACTTCGCGGCGCACAGGCGACATGAAGTAATAGTGCAGCGTGCGCTCCAGCACCTCGGCGCGGAACAGATTCGAGAAGATGCCGAGGCAGCCGAAGAAAATCCCCAGCCGCAGGAAGTAGATCTGGAAAGTTCCGGCGAAGATCATGTTGTCCTCGCCCATGGTGTGGCCGCTGTTGCCGCCGCTGAACAACGAATGCAGGCCGGTGATCAGCACCGGGCCCAGCGTGAGGATATAGATCCACCAGGCGCGCTTCGAAAACAGGCTCTTCTTCAATTCCAGGCGCAGGATGGCGGCCACCTGGCGGCGCCAGAGCATCCAGGGCTGAGTGGCGATCTGGTTCCAGGTCATGTGGTGCCTCCCTCGGCGCCGATCAGATACTGGTAGACGGAATTCACGTCGTCGTCGGCGGGCGCGACAGCTTCCACTTCCAGGCCATTGTCGAGCACGATGCGGTTTAGCAGCAGATATAGGTTGTCGGCATCCCGCGTGCGCACCAGCAGGCCTCTGCCATCGTCGTTAACCTTGGCTTCCACGACATTGTCCCGCTCGAAGAGGCGCGAAGCCAGCAGGCCGGGCTTGTCGCAGCGGACCAGGATCTGCATGGGCTGGTCCTTCACCTCGCTGCGCACTCCCTGGATCTGGCCTTCGGCGACTACATAGCCGTGGCTGAGCAGGATCACCTGGTCGGAGATGCGATCCACTTCGTGCAGGATGTGACTGGAGACGATGACGTGGCGGCCCTCATCGCCGAATTGTTTGAAGAGCGCGATGGTTTCGTTGCGGGCCATGGGATCGAGCCCGTTTAGAGGTTCATCGAGCACCAGCACGGTGGGGCGGTGCGCGATGGCTTGTGCAAGTTTGATGCGCTGCCGCATACCTTTGCTATAGGCGGCGACGGGACGGTCCGCGGCTTCCGTCATGGAGACGCGTTGGAGCGCTTCGTCGGTCAGCTTAGCGGCTTCGGATTCGATCATGCCGTGCACCAGCAGGAACGAATAGATGAATTGGTAGCCGGTCAGGCCCCGGGGAAAGGCATCGAATTGCGTGCAATATCCCATTTTGCGGAACAGTTCTTCGGGGCGCGTGGGTGGGATGCCGAGGACGTTGATTGTGCCGCGGGAGGGCCGGATGAGACCGGTCATCAGATTCATCAGCGTGGTTTTGCCGGAGCCGTTGGGGCCCACCAGGCTGGTGATGCCGGGCTGGATGGCGAGGTTCACGCGATTGACACCCAGGACTTCGCCGTAAAAGCGCGAGACGTTGTCGAAAACGATGCGAGGCTCGCTCATCGCACCACCTCCGCGCCGCGAATCTTGCGCGACAGGAGATATAAGCAGAAGCCGCAAATGGCCAGCAGCGCCAGCCAGCAGCACCAGATAGGCGTTTCCTCGCCATGCACGCGGAAGAAGACCGCGCCCGTGCCGCGATGCATGGGCTGCTCAAACATAGACGCCCAGACTGCGCCGATCAGATGGCTGAGATTCAACAGGTTGCCCCATTGCGTGCGCAGGATGGCGTTGATGGCGCCGGAGAATCCGGCGGCTACGAAGAAGACGCCGAAGAGCAGGCCGCCGGCCATGGGCTTCCACTTCACCCAAGCCGACAGCGCCAGCGCCAGCAGCGAGAGCAGCAATATCCAGATCCACGCGCCGAAGAAGATCGCGCCGGCGATGCGCAGGTTTTGGGTGAGCCAGCCGTTGCCTTCGAGAGACGCTTGCAGGATGAAGAGCAGCAGGCCGGGGATCCAAGTCATGATGGACATCAGAATCAGCAGCACGGAGAGCTTGCCCAGCACATACTCGACGCGCGAGAAGGGCCGCGCCAGATACAGCGGCAGCGCGTTGTTGGCCAGATCCGGCGAAATTTGTCCAGGCCCCACGAAGGCGGCCAGGAAGAAGGCCATCATACTTTGCCAGCCCAGGAAGTTCATGAAGAAGCGCGGATCGATGGGGACCAGGTCGCGGATCTGCAGCATCTTCAACGCGCTGAGATTGTGCTCGATATAAACGATCAGGGCGAAAATCAGCGGCGCCAGCATCGAGACCAGGAAGAACATGGTGTAGAAGCGTTTGCGGCTCATCTCCTCGAACGCATAGCGGGGCAGCACGAGGAAGCGCGACCAGGCGGGCGTGAGCGGCCCGTCGTAGCCTTTGTAGGCATGCTTAAACACCGCCATTGGGTGCCTCCATGGCTTTCAGGAAAATGTCTTCGAGCGAATCGCGCTTGTGGTTGAGGCGGCGGATCTGCACGTTCTGCTCGGCGGCCAGCACGTAGAGTTGGCGGATCTCGACGCCCTCGGGCATTACCAGTTTCATGCGGCCGTTGGGGAACGCGGCGGCCTCGCAGCCCAGCCGCTCGATGGCGGAAGTGAACGTGCCGTTTGCGCCGCGGGTTTCCAACTCCAGGAATTTGCGATTGGCGCGGCGCTCTTCTTCCAGGTTGCAGGAAGCCGCGATGCGGCCGTCTTTCAGGATCAGGACCTCGTCGCAACACTCGTCGACATCGCGCAGCAGATGCGAGGAAAGAATCAGGCGGAGATCGCCGCGGTCCCGGATTTCCTGAATAAGCTGGATCATGCGGGCGCGCGCAGGCGGATCGAGGCCGTTGGTCGGCTCATCGAGAAAAAGCAGCTTGGGACCGTGCGCGATGGCTTGCGCGAGCTTGGCCATTTGTTTCATGCCCAGCGAGTAAGTGCCCAGATTGCGGTAGCGCGCTTCGCCCAAGCCGACCCAGAAGAAGGCTTCGTGGGCGCGTTCCATGGCTTGTTCAGCGGGCAGGCCGGAGAGTTCGGCCATCAGGCGGACGAAGTGTACGCCCGTCATGCCGGCGATGAAGGAATCGTTTTCCGGCATGTAGCCCAGGAAGCTGCGGACCGCCTTGGCATCGGTGCGGATGTCCTTGCCGAAGATCCGGGCGGTGCCGGCGAAGGGCTGGTGGAAGCCGAGCAGCGTGTTGATGAGGGTCGATTTTCCCGCGCCGTTAGGTCCTAACAGGCCGATGGACCGGCCGGCGAGCGAACCATTCAGCTTCTTCAGAATGATTCGCTCGCCGAACCGGACTTCGAGATTTTCCAATTCAATTACGGGCTGCACTGGTTTAATTAGGTACGAACATCAGTGTAACTGTGTTCCGGGCTTTTCAAGCAATTGCAGCAGGCTCATGTTACCGATGGTGGTGAAGAGGCTGCCGCTGGTGGCGAACGTGATCCGGTCGTTCTCGCCATACGCCGCAATCAACGTGGGCTTCAGATTCGCCGCAAGCTGCTGCACGGCGGGCTGCTTGCTGAACTGCTCCAACAAGGGCGCAAGCGTCGAGGCGTTGTAATAGATTGCCGCGGAGAAGTTGGCGTATTGATCGTGCGGGATCAGGGCCGTAAATGTCGCCGAGCGAGGCAGCGTGTAGCCACTGGCGCGATTTTGAATTGCCGTATCGAGCAGCGCCTGGCTGGAGCCCGCCAGCAGGTAGCCATCCGTATAGGTGTAACAGACGGTCGTGAATGGACTGCCGCTCTGGCTGGAGACCGTGTAATAAGTGCGGCCGTTGGAGGTGGACTGCTGGATCTGCACTCCGGTTGAACCTTGCCTGCCAGCCAAGGTATTGGCAGCATTAACCAGCTTCTGAATAGTCGCTTGGAGCTTGACGGGGTCGTAAACTTCTACGGCGATTTTCCAGGATGGCAGCGGCAGCAGAGGGCCGTCCTGCGCCATGGCGACTTCGCCGCCAAGGGCGGCAGCCAGGTCGTTGCGCAGATCCACGCCGAGCAAGGCCTGGATTTCGGCGAGGTGCTGTGCGAACGCCGGGTTCGATCCCTGCATGGTCATGATCTCGTCGATGATGGCGGTGGGCTGCTTCACGGCGGCGGCCCATGCCAGAGTCGCTTGCGGGGAAATAAAGTCCAGCGCTCCGAGCGGCGCGGGGGCGGCCAGCCATGAGGCTACGCCGGTGCGTTGGCCGTTGAAGATGACCGCGGCGCGCGTTTCGGCGGCGCCTGCATTGCCGGTTTGCTGCACCATGAAATACTGCACATTCGGCGCATGCCCGTGACTCGCTGGCGCCATTGCCTGTACATCCGCGGCGAACAGCAGGCCGACGCCGGAGCCGTAGGCGGCCGCAATCTGCGATCCGAAGTCCGTGGTGGCGAAGGTGGTAGTCGCGCCGGCAGCGATCTGCTGGAGGGCGGCGGCATCGGGCGAGAGAGCCACCAGGTGGGGCAGGATCAGCAGGACGCATTCGCCTTGCGGAATGGCTCCGATGGCCGATGGATCGGTGACGATGCGCATGTGCTGCTGGCTGGCGCCGGCGGATAGTTTGGCGGATTCGGCTTGCGCGAACGACGCGAATCCGGGTTGGGTCAACTCCGCCATGACCACCGGCTGGCCGGGATGGCCGCTGGAATTCAGTGAAGCGGCGACGACCATCTCGTTACCCAGGTAGCCGCTCATGGTGCTCATGTCGGCGATCACCTGGTCGAGCTGGTTCTGCTGCCACCACTGCGCGAGAGTAGCGTTCTGTTGAATCTTGGGCACGAAGACCTGCTGCACTTCGGTCAACGCCTGGCTGAGATTGGGAATGCTGGCGTAGACCACGGTCTGCGCGGGGGCCATGGTCAACAGGTTGCTCGTGTAGCGCAGGGCGGGGAAGTGATCCTGGTCCAACTTGACGTTGAGGGCGGTGACGGCGTTGAGCATCGCGAGGTACGCTGCGGCGTTCTGGCTCCAGGAGATTTCCAGGGGAACCGGCGTGGCGCCCATGGCGGAACCGGTGGACACCTGGCCGCCCGCATGCAGCACGTCCTCATGGCGATCCTGCGCCACCAGCACCGTGCCCTCGA
>Ga0209333_1001152_pt1 | contig 13321 bp, 9 predicted proteins | sample BlaSpr_A8_OM2_O3_FD_187982 | JGI IMG/M metagenome (GOLD analysis project Ga0209333, IMG submission 187982) | Forest soil microbial communities from Thunder Bay, Ontario, Canada - Black Spruce, Ontario site 2_A8_OM2_O3 (SPAdes) (version 2) | ecosystem: Environmental > Terrestrial > Soil > Boreal... | reverse complement strand
CCGCTCGGGACCACGTAGCCGGTTAGGCCGTCTTCGAGGACCTCGGGCGTACCTCCTACGGCGGTGGCCACGCACGGAAGCCCGCAGCCCATCGCTTCGAGCAGCGCGTTGGACATCCCTTCGCTGCGCGAAGGCTGGCAAAACACGTCGCACAATTTCAGGAGCGACCACACACTGTCGTTCTCCATTTTGCCCAGGAAGCGCACGTTGCGCTCCAGATTGAGCCGGCGGGCCAAATCCCGCAAGTCGCGGTCGCAGTCCGGCTCCTGCACCGAGCCCGCAAACAGGAAAGTTGCTTTTGGGTAAACCCGGCAGATTTCGGCGGCCGCGCGCAGCAGCACATCGAAGCCCTTCACGCGCCGGATGTGCCCCACCGTGACGATCAGCGGCGACGCGTCCGCAAGACCGAGCGAGTGGTACAGCGCCGCCGAGCCGCCGGCGGCCGCCAGTTTCTCGATTTCAATGCCATTTGGAATGGTGACTACCTTGTCCGGATTGATACCGTCGGCCCGAATGGTTTCCTGCCGGACCGCGCCGGAAACGGCCTGCACCTGGCTGAAGATCGGGCTCATCAGACGGTAGGCGATACGGTGCCTGGTCGAGCGCAGGATTCCCATGTCGCGGCGGCTGGATATCACCACCGGAACACCGCTAAGTTTCGCCACCAGACCGCCCAGCAGATCCGCCGATTCAAAGAACGTGTGGACAATCTGCACGCGCTCGGACCGGATAAACCGCCTGAGATCGAGCGCCGTGCGGAGCGCTCCCACACCGAAGACCCGGCTGACTGGAAATTCCCGTATCGGGCAGGGCATCTGGTCGACTACGGGCGAATCCGGCCGTAGCCGGAAGGTGCCGATCGTACAGCGGTAGCGATCCTTCGGCAGCAGCTTCGGGATGCGCAGCAACACCCCCTCGGCGCCCCCGAGACCCCAGAGGACATCGATCAGGTACAGGATGTGTACCGGGCCGCCGCGGGGCTGCACCGCGCCGCCTTCGATAAGCTCCGGACGTGAAATCAATTGCGTCATACCAGGGTCAGTTGGCGCCCGGCTCGAGGCCGCGCGACAGCAAAAGACGCCGGATGGCGAAATACGATTCGCCCGCGATCGCCTTGACCGGTTTCTTGGCCTGCCAGACGATGGCCTGGCGCAGCCGAGGCCATCGGTTACGCGCTGCGATAGCTCCCGATACGTCAGCCGGCGTATGGCTTTGGATCGAGTAACGGCCCAGAATCAGGCAGCCATCCACAACCGAGACTCTAGCGCTGGGTTCGGAAGTAAACAAAACCTGGATACCAGCCTCGGCGGCGGCCTTACCGACCTTGCGCGAGTAATATCCGTCGGCCACTGATGCGGTCAGCACGGGTTCCTGGAGTATATGGCTCAGGATGGCGCAGCTTCCTTTCCACTCTCTTAGCAACTCCGCCCAGCTCAGCTTCGACATGCGCGCCGGATGCGAGCAGGAGTGGCTGCCGATTACGTGTCCGCGCGCGTGCAATTCCCGGATCTGTTGCGCGTCGAGAAACCCGGGCCGCCCGGTCCAATCGGTGGTGACGAAAAAATGTCCGCGCCAGCCGCGCTCTTCCAGTTCGCCGGCCACGATGGCGTAAGAGCTGGCGGCGCCATCGTCGAATGTCAGGTACAGGGGCATCAAGCCATGCCATTGCCGCGCGCGGTCGATCACCCGGACAGACGCATGGTCGACGTTTCGCCGGATCGAATCCAGATGTGCGCGGAAGTGGCCCCGATCCAGCTTATACCGTCCGGAGTGGCGCGAGCCATCGTTAGGCGGACGCTGCCGCTCGTCGACGATATCGTGATAACCGATGGAGATCGCTTTCATATGGCTTTCGTAGGTAGCATGCCCAGCGGCAAAAGCGCCGGTTACTTCCGGCAGAGTACCAGCAATCCGTCGCCGCCTCGGATCGCCGAGCGGGTATCGATGAACCGCAATGCCTTCAGAGCGGGCATACACAGCATCTGAAGCGCCTGCGGCACATGGTAATACTGCAAAGCCTCCGAGAGCTCGAACGATAAGCGGCCCCAGTTTCCCATCGTGTACCCTGCCGACAAATCTTTATAACCAATCTGCTTCAAATCGGCCTGCAGGCTATCCATTTCATAGTGCTGGCCGACATGTTCGATTTCAGCCCAATGTTCGTGTTCGCGCGTGAAACGCCGGCTTAGGATGCGTTTCTGTTTTCTCGAGGGTATGCGGACCAGCAGTGAGCCATTGGGCCTTAACGCTCGGTAGATGTTTCCAAGCACCTGCCGGTTCTCGGCGATGTGTTCCAGCACATCGAAGCTGTACACGAAGTCGAACTCCTCTCGTGCATCCAGTTGCCGCAGATCCAACTGCCGGAATTCCAAGTTGCCGAGGGGCAGGCTCCGATGAAGCCTCGCGCAAATATCCAGCGTACTGTCGGACGCGTGCAGCCCCTGCTCTCCGATGTCCGCCCCCAAGATATGGGCCTTGGGAAACCTGGAAGCCATGTAAAATGCCAGCGTTCCGTCTCCGCAACCGGCATCCAACACAGACGATGGAGTCATGTGCCTGATCGTGCGCCTGAGATAAATACCGTTGGCAAAGGTGCCCAGATGCGGCGTTCCAAACAGCAGAACGTACACCTTTGCCAGTACGCCCCTGCGGCTTACGCTCCGGTGGAAGATATCGGTGACACCTACTCGCGGCCATCGGACCACGAGCTGCTCCAAACTGCTCATCACTTGGTTAGTTCTCGTTTCCGCCAGGCAAAGACGGCGCCGTCGGCATTTCGACGGTGGTTCGAAGGCGCATCGCCAGAATGGCGGCCTTCGGCCCTTTCTGTCACATGAGTTATTAGTTCCGGGTTCCGCGTGCAGATGCGAGGTGGTGGCTGAAACTGTATCATCGCCGACTTTATTACATTTGTCAATGCGGACCGTGCATCGCCAAGTACCTTGCCTCTCATGGTTTGGAGTCCTAGTACGAGGGTGCCTTCCGACCCGAGCCGATCCTCTGCCCAATGCATCACTGAATCGTCACATTGACGGTGTTGGCCGCCTGTCCGTCCGCTATCAACAAGATGTCCACGGCGCCTTTGCCGGCCAAAGACAGGGGCAGCGGTCCAATATTCACCTGGTCCTCCCCTGCAAATCCCGGCACCGCTCCCGCATATAAGACCGGCACGCTCACTCCACCTACAGTGACACTCACATTCGCCGCATGGCGGATGCCCGTGCCATACAGCTCCAGATAGACTTGTTCGCTCGCAGGCCCCAGATTAATGGGTGAGGAAACCACTTCGGACGAGTTCAACTGGTATACGGCCTGCAGGTTCTGCGCGACGCCGGAAACGACCGGGAGCACCCAGGCGGCCGCGAGCCCTGAAGTGTCCAACTCGAACAGCCCCGGCGACACGGCGCCGATCGTAATCGAGCCGTTCTGGCTCGTTCCATTACTATTCGCGATGGTGACAGTAGCTGCCCCGGGCGCCGTACCATCCGGGATCTCGCAGTTGATCTGCGTGGGAGATACATAAAACAGCAGTGCCGCCCGCGATGCGCCGGCCGAGTCGGTCACCGTCGCCGTCACGCCATCCAGAGTGGTTCCCAGCGGCATAGTCGCCTGGGCGGTGCCAGCCGCCAGATTGGCGCCGTACGCCGAGACGATCGAATCGGGGGCGAATGGCTCGATCTGGCCCGCCGTGGCCAACTTCACAATCAACGTTGTCCCGGTGCGGTTTGGGATCTCATAAGCGCCTATCGCCGGAATCGCCGGTCGTGCAAGCCCGTCGTGGTCGCGCCCCGTATTGTCCATGCCATATACGGCGATGCCGCCGATAATGGATCCCGCCTGGCTTGCAGGGCTGCCGGAGGTGAGGTGCAAGTCGGGGAGCGTTGTGCTCGCCACCAGCGGGTTTTCATTTACCGACCTGACGATTTCCGTTAGATCAGTCGCTGGGGGACCGCCGCCATACAATAGATTGTTGGTTCCGTAGAGCCATGGACAAATGTCCGTATTTGCGCACAACCCGCCTGTCTGCGGGTTCCAGGCGACGAAATAGGGAACTCCAGCCGGATAAAGGGTTGTGGCCACCGAATAGATCAGATTGTTGCGGCTGTGGACGTAGATGGCGGGCGCGCCCTCCGGCTCGTCGCCGTTCTCCGCGATTCCATTGTTATCGCTGGGGTAAGGCGGATTCGCGAACGCGCCGCAGGCGAATAGGGTGTTATTGAAGATCTCCACCGTGCCGCTGCCGTTCGGGCCATTCTCCGTGCCGCCGGGTATATTGATGCAGTTCCAGCCGCCGGTGTCTTCCGGGTTTGCGGGACCCTTGCCGGCATTGTACACAACGTTGTTGTAAAGTGAGACGGACCCCTGCGAAGGATCGACGGTGTCCACGACGATGCCGTCGCACTGAGTGTCGTGAATGGTGTTGTCGTGAATCGAGATGGAGTACTGATCGTGACCGGTCGGATCGGAGGGGCCGCCGCTGCCGAGCGGCGAGGAATGCACCTGCACTCCGCGGCACCCGTGCACGTTCTCCACCAGGTTCCAACCCATGTCTACGTAACTGCTGTCTGTCGAGAAGTAGACGCCCTGGAAAAGCGCCGAGGCATTCTCAGTACCGGCGCTGTAGACGTGGTTGCCGTAGAAGTAGATGTAACTCGCCTGCGAGGTCGCGAAGCACGCGCCGCCGCCCGCGCCCTGCGTGTGGGGGCAGGTGATGTCGCTGGCGATAAACCGGTAGTGTGCGCCACCGCCGGGCTGCGCGGGCGCCTGGCCGCGAAAGGCAATCCCGGCGAAGACATAATTGCCTTGACAGTCGCTGGTGCGCAGGCCGAAGTCCGGCAAGCCGCCGGTGGGGTTGCCGATGGTCACCGTGGCGCCGGGATAGGCCACCAGGGCCCGCGGCATGCCGGTGGCGGAACACCAATTCCCTTGCCCGCCGCCGGATAGCAGAAACGCGGAGTCCCAGCCAGTGCCATCGTCGCTCGACTGCGACACACCGTTCATGGCGTAAGTGATATCGCCGGGTTGCATGACATTACGGGCGTTTAACAGGCTGCCCCATGGCGACGCGAAGCTGCCGGGATTGTTGTCGCTGCCGCCGGTGGAGACGAAGTAGATATTGCCGGATGCGACGGTGAAAGGGAGCGGGTTCGAAGAGAGCCCATTCACAGTGACGACGAGGTCGCCGCTCGCGGCGCCTGGGCCAAGCTGGCAGGCGATCTTCTGATACCACAGCCAGGCCGCGCCCCAGATCTTGCAGTTGACCATGACTCCGCCGCCGGCTGTGGCGATGGATGTGCCCTGGGAGGTGCCGAAATAATTGCCGTAAATCGTCACGTACGCGCCGTTCCCGTTCTCTCCGCCGGTGTTAGGTCCACTGGTGATATCGCTGAAAAACAGGACCGGGCCCTGTGCCCACAAGCACGGGGATGCCAGTACGATCGTGCCGAGCAGCTTGAACATGATTGACGCACAACTTACTGAGACGCCCTGATAGCGCCGATATCGTAGCCCAGTGCGCCCCCTTCCGCAACTCCATCCCGATCGGTTTCGAGGCCGGTGTCGACTCCCTTGTTGCGTGCCGGACTGTTCGGTTGCAGGTGAAAGGTCCATTGTGATAACCCTGCAAACTGCGGATTGGCATTCACCGAACCGGCGATATTGCTGTTGCGGGGCGCGCCGCCACTGCCGTAGAACAGGTTGTTCGATCCCCGAATCCAGGAGCAATTCGCGGTATCCGCGCAGACCGCGTGCGTGGTGGCATTCCAAATGACCAGATAGGGGACACCCGAACGGTGCAGGCTAGTAGTCGTTTGACAGACGATGTTATTGCGAATCCGCAGGTAGATCGCGCCATTGCCTCCGCCGTAAACGATGCCGGCGTTCGCACTCCCATACGGCGGGCTAGTGAAGGTGCCACAGGCATATAGCGTGTTGTTGTAGATCTCGACCGCACCGGAGCCTTTTGGGCCGCGTTCGGTGGACGCCGGAACGTAGATACAAGACCAGCCGCCGGTCTTCTCGGGATTGTTAGGACCTTGGCCGGCGTTATAAATAACGTTGTTATATACCGAAACCGGTCCTTTGGAGGGATCGATGGTGTCGATAATGAGGCCGTCGCACTGGGTGTCGTGAATGGTGTTGTCGTGGACCCTGATGTCGTACTGGTTCATACCGGACGCGGGTTCGCCGCTCTGAGGAGTGGAATGGATCTGGATACCCCGGCAACCGTGCACGTTGGCGATGGTGTTCCACCCGATATCCAGGTGATTGCTATCGGTGCCGAAGTAGGCGCCGTGATAGAGCGCCGACGCGGTAGCGCTGCCAGTATCGTGTACGTTGTTTCCGTAGAATGCCAGCGAAGAGGATTCGACAGTGTCGATGCAGGCTCCGGAGCCGTCGCCGGTGGGACACGAAAGATCGTTCCCGATGATCCGCCAGCCCGTGCTGCCCCATAGCGCCATGGCAGACACTTGTCCGCGCAAAGTGAAGCCCGCGAACACCCAGTAATTCGGATAATTTGTGCCTTGCGGAGCGGTTCGGATCCCGCTGGGAGGTCCCGTGACACTACCGATAGTCGCGATAGCCTGCGGATACACCACGAATGCCATCGGGGCTACAGCGGTCCCGCCGCCGCGCAGCAAAAGAGAGGCTTGCCATCCCGAGCCATCGTCGCCGGTCTGCGCCACGCCGTTCATCGCATAAGTAGTGTCGCCCGGTTGCATCGCGTCGCGGGCCTTCATCAGAGTCTGCCATGGCGAGCTATACCGCCCGCTGTTCTTGTCGTTGCCATTCGCCGAGACAAAGTATATATGTCCCGATCGAACGGTAAACTGCACTCCATTGGAAGCGCCCGCCGGAGTGGTCACCACGATTTTGCCTGTGACTGCCGCGGCGCCGAGCTGAATGGCGATCTTGGTATCGGACCACATGGGGTACGCGCCGGCCGGCGCACCGCCGACGGTTACCGAAGAATTGCCGCGCGCTACGCCAAAGTTCCTGCCGTAAATGGTCACGAAGGCGCCCGCGTTGTTCTGGCCGCCGGATTTCGGGCCGCTCGTCAGATCGGTAAAGAATGTGCGCGGAGCAGCGGCCCAGCACGCCCCCGCGCTCAGCAGTGCGGCGCATGTTGCCAGGAATTTCTCCATATCACATCCCTGCGTTGCTCAAACGGGTTGCACTGACGCAGACCCTGACCACCGGGTCCATGATCGCCCGGAAGAGCATGTATACATTGGGCACGCTCAAGGGATAGTAACCGACCGCCCGTAGATAGCTGCCGATGGACTGCGTTACCGCACCGCCCCTGAACAGCGAGTCACCCAACTCCCTATATATGTTTCCCAAAGCCTGCAGACGCTCCAGCCGCGAAGCCGCGCCGGATTTCTGGTGCTTGGCGACGAAATGTAATTGCCACTGGAGCAAACGCTCCAGGTTTGCGGTCGTGGAGGTCGGTGAAATCCGGTAATACGCCAGCACCTCGCCTATGTACGCAATCTTGTAGCGCAACGCGATGCGGAACCAAAGGTCGCGGTCCTCGGTGGTCTGCATGGCTTCGTCGAACCAGCCGGCCGCCGCCAGGCAACTCTTGCGGAACATGACCGTGGTGCAAATCAAGTGAGCGCGACGCGTATAGATGTGGCGCGCAATACTACCCGACAGGTACTTAGGTTCGACCTTGAGCTGGCCTGTAACCAATCCTCGAGTATCGATACGCGCGACTTTGGCGTGTACCAGGCCGACGGCCGGATCGGCATCCAGAGCTGCAACACCGCGTTCCAAGCGTTGCGGCAACCACACGTCATCGGCATCCAACAGTGCAATGAACTCGCCGCGAGCCGCTCGAATGCCGGAATTCCGGGCAGCCGACACGCCCTGGTTGGACTGATACACGTATTGCAACCGGTCCTGTAGCTTGAGCCGGTACGAGTCCACCATCGCGCGCGTATGGTCGATGCTGCCATCGTCGACAATTACGATTTCCCAATCCGCGTAAGTCTGCGCGAGTACACTGTCGATCGCATAGGGCAGGTATGCGGCCGCGTTATACGCCGGCACTACAACACTGGCGCGCGGTGTCATTTGCAGACCACCTCCTCCTCCGCCGCGACTTCGGCGAGGATCGGCTCATCGGCTACCGATACAACAACAGATTCACTGCGCAGGCTTCGCCATAAAGACGCCGGCAAAGAGCGCACGCGCGAATCCATCAAGAACAACGCACCCACATAAACCGACACACCCACCGCGCACCGGGAGATGGCGTTGAGAAGATGCGACTGTATCGCGATCTTTGAAGCTATGGCCCAAGCTGCCGCTCCGGCGGCGCCATACTTGGCCAGCGCACCGGCGCGCACGCCGATCGGCAGGATGCGGGACGAGGCCAGCCACAGCAGCAGGATCGTAACGATGTGCGTCCCGAGCAGCGCGACCGCCGCGCCTTGCAGGCCCATCCGCGGCAGCAGCAAACAATTCAGAACGATATTCAAAGCCGTAGAACACAACAACGCCAAAGCCATGATGCCCGTCTTCTTCTGAATCAGCAGCCCGGCGCAGAGAAAAACATGCGTGGTGTAGATCAACAGGCCGCCCACCAGATACGGTATGAGTTTGTCCGCGCCAAGGTACTTCGGCGAGGCCAGCAGCACCAGGGCGTCGTGCGATCCCAAAGTCACCAGCATGTAGATGCCGACGGCCGCCATCAGATAGAAGTCCAGCGAGACGTGCAGAAATTCCGTGGTTCTGGCGCGGCCTTCCGCGGTCCAAAGGCGCAGGTAGATGGGCAATATCGCGAGGCCGAGAGGCACTGTCATCAAGTCGTTTACATACTGGGACAAGCCATAGGCGACCGAGTAGTAACCCAGGGCTTCGGCGCCCAGATAGTACCGCACGAGGGCACGGTCGGCTGTCAGCAGGATGACGCCGGCCAATTCATAGAACACCAGCGGCAATCCGAATCCGACCGCGGAGCGGAATAGCGCGCGGTCGAAACCGATTGCGCTCAGCAGCCGCCGGCGGAACAGCCACAATACCAGAACCGCTACGATCGCCAGTTCCGCCACCATGGTGCCGGATAAGTAGGTCCGCACGGACCGTCCGAGCCATGGCAAGAATGCGCAGACCGTCCCTACTGTGGCGGCCTTCATCAGAACCGATGCCGCATTGTATGCCGCGGTACGCTCCTCGATGCGCAAGAACGATAGCAGAATGGATTCGATCGCGCGCAACAAAATCAACGCCGACGCGAAGCACAGCAGGGTCGCCAGCGGGCCGTCGATGAGATGCCGCAGCACCAGTTTCACCGCAACCAGGAAGACCAGCGTAATGGCCACCGCCATGCCGGCCACGCCGAAAAGCATGGTCGTGTAATAGCTCCGTGCGGACTGGAGATTCGCCGAGAATTCCTTTTGGTTGTAGAACCGCAGCACCGAGTTTTGCATCCCCGCTTTGGATAGCGCGGTGGGTACCAGCAGGATCTTCTGGATGAAGTCGATCATGCCGTAGTCGGCCACCGAGAATATCCGGGTGAAGATCGGAAACGAGATGAAACCGATTGCCAGGCCGCCGAACAGACCCGCCAGATAGTGGGAGGAGTGTTGGACCAACTTCTTCATTTCGCCGGCCACTGAGCGTGATAAATCCATTTGATCGAGTGCCTTGACGGTCGCTGAGAATGAGGAACTATGCCAGGACCGCGTCGTCCGGCAGCGGCGTTTCGGCATCCTCGGCCGCATCGCGCGCCGCCGCATCGGCATTTTCCACTCTTAGAGCGTGGGCGACCATGCCGGCAATGACCCACAGGTAACCGCAGACCTGAAGAAAGTTCCAGCGGTCGCCAAACATATTAGCGACAAAAGCGGTCACCAGCCACGCCGCCAGGCCGAGTCCCAGGGAAGCGTAGAAGGGATCCTTGGCCCTGCGCGAGAAACCAAGTCCCACGCGGAAGGTCTTGCCTAACAGCCAGAGGAATAGCGCTAATCCGAAGACGCCCGTTTCCACCAGGAGTTTCAGGAAGAAGTTGTGCGTGTCCTCGTAATCTCCCACCCGGTGCATGTACGCGTAAGTGTTGAATCCGGAGCCCAGGATGACATTGGCATCGAACACCTGCATGGCGTCTTGCCATAAGGTGACGCGGGTTTCGGACGAATGGTCGAGGCTGCCGGAGTCATAGGTCATCGTAACCCGCTCCCGGACAGCATTGGGCACCAGCGCGGTCCATGTGAAAATGAACGCCATCAGGGCCACCAGCATCCAGCGCTTCTTCGCCAGACCCAAGAACAGCCAGCCCGCCAGGATCGCCACGTAGCCGCCCCGCGACAGGCTATACATCAGGCAGACCGCCGAAAGCCCGCCCAGCGCCCAGTATGAGAGCTTGATCAGGACATTCTTTTCGAAAGCCGCCAGGGCCAGCAGGAAGATGACGAATTGCGCCTCGAAAGCCGCCATCCCGTTAATGCCTGCATAACCCATGCTGCCCGCATCGCGGAGATCGTAGGAGAAGGCGGAAAAATCGCGGCCCGACACAGTGCTCATGAAGTTGCGGTCGAGCGCCAGCACGGCGAGGCACATCAGGACGATGATGGCTTTCATCTGAATCCGGGTAGGTTCGACTGCCGCCACCAATAAAAGCAGGGCCGGCATCATCATGTAATCGGCCCAGACCGAGAACCTCTCGGTGCCCGGGAATGGCATTGGCGCACCCAGGTAAAGCGAGCCCAGTACCAGCGAAAGAAGCGTAAAAATCGCGTAAATGCCGATAAGTACGGTCCACGGTGTCTTCGGGAGAACCGGCCTTCTACGCCGCATGACGCCGATCGCGACTGCCAGCAGGACAATGGTGACCACGCTGGCGCCCAACGGAAACGTGTTCAGGCGATAACGCATCGTCTGCAGCGGGATCAGCGGCGCCAGGTAGAAGATACCTGCCACCGGCCTCCAGAAGACGCTGGCCAAAATTGCGAGAATAGCGCCTATGTACATGAGCGACGCAAGGGATCCTTCGGCGCCGAAGTGAAGTGACATAGCGTTAGTGGATGGGGCTAGGCGAAAGGCTCAGCCGCGCGGCCGATCCGGGCTGGCGTGCCGACGGCGGTACGTGGCTTGCGGGCGCCCCCGATGCCCAGCAGGCATAGGGCGCGTGCCGTTCCGTAGGCGGCATATAATAGCGTCAGCGGAAGAAATTGGCTCCAGTTCTTACGTTCCGCGCACGCGAGCAGGGCCAGCATCAATGGGCCCACCAGGAACACCGCGGCTCCCGCCAAGGGCGCGGGGACGCTGCCGAAAAGCATGCCCGCACCTGCGCCGGCTGCGGCTGTGGCGATGCCTATCAGCATATATACGGCAAAGAGCATCGCCTTGCGGGACTTCGAGTGCAACATGTCTCGCAGAAACACTTTGTGCACATTGACGCCGTGCCAGGATTGCTTCCTATAGAAAGCTTCCAGCGTTTGCGGTGTGCCTAAGTGCACGGCACTCAGCGACGGTAAGGCTAGTATGGGCACCGACGACGCGGCCGCCCGTTCGCAGAACTCGGTGTCTTCGCTGGTGACAATAGTCTCGTCAAAGCCCCCCAGATTTATGAACAATTCGCGGCCGACTGCCATGTCGCCGCCAGGCACGTATGAAACGGGACCGTCTTTCATCCGCCACAAATCGCCATACCAGGCTTTGGCCACCCAGGATGAGTTTGCCGGAATGCGATACTGTGCGCCGATAATCCGAAATGCGTCCGCACGCAGCAAATCGACCGTCTGTTGAAGCCAGTGCCGGGGCGCCACGCAATCCGCGTCCAGGAATGCCAGAAACTCGCCCATGGCCGCTGCCGCACCGAAGTTCCGTAATGCCGAGATCCGCACGCCGCTTCTCTCCAGCACGGTGACGGACAGCCGACCGCCAAAACTTCCCGCAATCTCCCGTGTGCGGTCCGTCGATCCGTTGTCCACCACGATGACTTCGAAACAGTCCGCCGGCAGCTTCTGCTGTTTCAACGAAGCCAAACACCGGCCGATGACGCTTTCCTCGTTCAGCGCCGGCACAATCACGGATATTATTGGCGGCATATTAGCGCACTTTCTTCAGAAAACCGCGGGGGCTGTATGTCAGATAGAATTTCTCGCGGGTTTCGTCGACTTCGAAGTCGCCGGTTTCGCGCAAGAACTCGCGGCACGCTTCCATGGGGCCCGGTCCAAACCATCGGGAGATCGGGTTGCCGTTCAGATTCGTGTCGTCCAAAATCAGGTAACTGCCAACCGAAACGAGCTTACTGTAGATCCGCAGCTCATCGAGCACGTGCGGTCCGGCGTGGTCTCCATCTAGCGTCACCAGAACTGTATCCCGCGGCTGAATGGCGTCGCGCACCGTGTCCAAGATGTCCGGCGCAGTAGAGGATCCCCGCAAATAGGCGATGCGCGGGTGCTGCGGGCGATTGGGACGGTCTTCGATATCGATTGTCAGAACGCGGCCCTTGCCGATCAAATCGAAGATCGATGCGAAAAAGAAAGCGCTGCCCCCATTGTAAGTGCCTGTTTCGATCAGCAGATCGGGCTTCAATGCGAATAGAATCTCCTGATAAATCCAAAGATCCAGCGGCACTTTCAGGACGGGCGTGCCCATCCAATAAGTGTTTCTCCAGGTCCGGTTCGCGGAGCTGTGATACAGCATATGAAATGCGGTACTGATCTGGGCGCTGAAACGGCGCGTCAGCCAGGGCCGGTCCCTCATCACCCGCATCAGAAGCGGGAGAGGTAATGTAGAGGCAAGCAGAGATTTTGCGTCCATTAAGTTGTCCTCCTGCAACGACCCGGAAGGCTACGCCTTATGCGCCAAGGCCGCCATTACTTGGGACCCCAGCACGTCCGTCTGCAGCGGGCTGCCGTGTTGTTTCAAATACTTGACATTGCTGTACAACGCCGCCCCGTAATCGGATATCTGCCCGCTTTCGAACGCGGCCTTGATTTCGTAGATGCCATCCTCCAGGCTCTTCGAACAGTTAAAGCCGAGTTGGCCCTTGATCTTATCGAAGGAAACCCTGTAACTGCGGCGATCCGAGTTTTCGATATGCTCGACCCGGGTATGCGGAAAGAACTTGACCAGTTTGGCCGCCACGTCCGTCAGCGTGTAGTTCAGGCGGCTATCGCCTACGTTGTAGATCTGACCTCCGACCAGCGCGACGGGCGCTTGCAGCACGCGCACGATGGCCGCCGCCGCATCCGCGACGTGCAGGAACGGTCTCCATTGTTCGCCGTTGTAGATGGTGACGACCCGCTCTTTCAGGGCTTTCGCCGTGAGCAGATTGACCACCAGGTCGAATCGCGGCCGCGGCGAC
>Ga0209333_1001150_pt1 | contig 13361 bp, 13 predicted proteins | sample BlaSpr_A8_OM2_O3_FD_187982 | JGI IMG/M metagenome (GOLD analysis project Ga0209333, IMG submission 187982) | Forest soil microbial communities from Thunder Bay, Ontario, Canada - Black Spruce, Ontario site 2_A8_OM2_O3 (SPAdes) (version 2) | ecosystem: Environmental > Terrestrial > Soil > Boreal... | reverse complement strand
TGCCGAGCACGGGCGCCGACTCGAGCATGTCGAGCGCCTTGCCCTGCGGCAGTCCGTCGATAATGTCGTAGAGCACGATGTCGCCGAGTCCGCGCAGGAAGCATAGATGAGCGCAGGTTGCGCCGACATTGCCCGCCCCGATGAACGCAATTTTCTTCCGAGCCACGTTTTTGCTCCCGTTCTCGATCTGAAGATTAACTTATATTCGCGTTTTTGTTAATGAGCAATACTTAAGTGAGTCGACAGCCCGAATATCGACCACTATCGCACAGGCATGCCCCAAACGTCGGATAGATAGCAGCGTTTGCGGACGTTGTGAAGCAAATCCCAGGAGGCCCGGTACACCCTTTAGTTTGGATTGGGAGACTGCCTCCGTGTCTTATGAGTTCCAAGACGGTCGCCTTATTTGCAGGCTTAGGAGCGGTCGGCCCGATAGTCCTGTTCGCTGTTACCTACTGTTGTAACTCGACGAGTGACTGGTGGTTAATACTCTGGCCCACTGGCGTGATGTTACTAGGCGATACTCGGGAGCCCCCAACCAGCTTCGAATTTACGCACTGGTCGGCGTGATCGTTACCAGTCTTCTTGCGGGCGTGCGTCGTTTGCGTGCAGGGCCAAATTGAACCAGTGCCAGCATTTGCAGCAGAATTGGCGGGACAGGGAAGAGCGAAACCTGAGGACGCACCCCCACTCAAGCGTGGCGCAGCCATCGCGAGATCTCGCGGATCGTCGCACGCTTGCCGTACATCAAAATTCCCGTCCGGTAGATTCGCGCGCTGACGAACATGGCGCCGCCAATCGTCGCGACCAACAGAATCAATGAAAGCGCGACTTGCCATAGCGGCGGCTCGTGAACCGCCATCCGCTCGAACATCAAGATCGGCGAGCAGAACGGAAACAGCGACGCCGCCACCGAGACCGTTGAATCCGACGCGGTCGCCACCGGCAGAATCATCGCCGATGCGGCGATCAGCGGTAGCACCACCACGAAGTTCCACTGCTGCGCTTCGTCGATCGAATTGAAGATTGCGCCGACGCCCGCAAAAATCGCACTGTAGAGCAAGTATCCCAGCGTATAGAAGATCACGAACCAAACTATCAGCGATGGGCCGACGTCGAGCACCTTCATCGCTGTGCGCAGGTACTCGCTGCGAGAGGCGCCGAACCCTGCGATCGACAGCCAAAGTCCGATCTGCGTCAACCCGACGCTGCCGGTCCCGAGAATCTTGCCGCTCATCAGTTCCTGCGCGCTCGCCGCGCACATCAGGACCTCGGTTATCCGCGAGCTCTTTTCTTCCATGACCGATCGCATCACCATCACGCCGTACGACAGCAGCGAAAACAGCATCACGAACATCAGGACGAACACGACCGCCGCGCCGCGCAGCTCGTTGTACGTCCCCGACGTTCTGCCCGCGCTGACCGCGGTCAAAGCCACTGGCTGCAGGGTCTCGGCGACGTCGCCGCTACTGCTGCCCTGCCGCACCATCCGCTGCGCGGCGAAGGCGTAGGACAGCGCTTCGCCGAGGCGATGCTGCAGCACGGAATCGCTCATCCGCCGTGTCGCGAACACCACGTGGCGCGACGCGATCGCGGAGTCGTCGAGCCACACGTAGCCCTCGATCGCTCTGTCGTCGAGCTGCCTGTTGAGCCGCTCGCGCTCGGCCGCCGACGCTGGCGATACGATCGAAGACTGATAGAGAGTGCCCGGCTGGCGCGTCAGCTCGCCGCTCGCCAATTCCGCCAGCGCACTATTATCCGACGCGATCACCACCCTCGCCGGACGATCGTTGTCGCTCATTATGCCGCGAGCCGCGGACCCGTTGATCAACGTTGGCAGCACCAGGAACGCGCTCATCAGGATCGGCGTCACGAAGGTCGAGAGCAGGAACGATCGCGTCCGCACGCGCTCGAGGTATTCCCGCTTCGCGATAATCCAGACCTTCTTTATCGAGAACTCAGTCATCTTTGCGCGAAACCCGTTCGATAAAGATTTGTTCGAGCGACGGGTCCATCACCTGGAAGCGGATCACGCGCAGCTGGAGGATCGCGGACTGCAGCAGTTCCTGCGAGTCGGCGCCCGGCTTGAGGCGCAGCTCGGCGTGATTGCCATAGTCATTCAACGAATCGACCAGCGGATGCCCGGCCAGGCACTTGCCGTCGCCTTCGTAATCGATCTGCACGAAGCGCCGGCCGTTGCCGTTTTTGACTTCGCTCAGACTGCCTTGCAGCACCGCCTTGCTGCGATTCATCAGACAAATCGAGTCGCACAGCTTCTCCACCTGGTCCATGCGATGCGTCGAGAACAGAATCGACTTTCCCAATGCGCGCAGGCCTACCAGCACGTCCTTGAGCTGCATCGTGTTGACCGGATCGAGGCCGGCGAACGGCTCGTCCATCACGATCAGGTCGGGATCGTGCAACAGCGCCGCGATGAACTGGATCTTCTGCTGCATCCCCTTCGACAACTCCTCGACCCGTCGATCGACCCAGTCCGCAATCTCAAGCCGCTTCGTCCACGTATCGATTCGCTCCCTGGCGGTAGCTACCGACAGCCCCGCGAGTTGTCCGAGGAAAACCAGGTTCGCGCCCACCGTCATTCGGCGGTACAAGCCGCGCTCCTCGGGCAGATAGCCGACCCGACGCAGCGCGCGGCGGCGCAACGGCTCGCCGAACAACCGCACCACCCCGGAATCGGGCGACGTGATGCCGATCATCATGCGGATGGTGCTGGTTTTGCCCGCTCCGTTGGGTCCGAGCAGACCGAAGATGTGCGCGGGCGGAATCGAGAACGAAATACTGTCAACGGCCCGAAAGCCGCCGTACGACTTTCGGACTTCGATCAATTCGACGGCCGGCGTCACTACCTAGTGCGCCCACACGAGCTGCGGGTTGGTCTCCCAGGGATAGACGTGAACCATCCAGCCGAATACTTGCGGGAAGAAGCGGCCGCCCACGGCGTCGCACGCTTCCCTGGTTGCGATCGATCCATTGGGGCCGAACTTCGTCCAATCGGCGGTCTTCATGTCCGCGCCGCGCGGCGGGATGCAAAAATTGACGTGTCGATGCCATCGCGCGACGCTCAGCGGGACGCGCTCGTTCAGCTCATCCAAAGTGGCGTTCCTGCGATCGGTGTACATCGCGCCAATCAGCTTGTAGCCGCCGTCGGGCGTGCGCTCGTACAGCAGCGACGTCGGCTGGCTCGGGTTGAACGTGAATGCGGCTTTGAGCCCGTACCAGTTCTTGGTGAAGTGCACGACCTTCTGCTGCTTGAACTCAGGATGAAACGGCTTGAAGCCGTCAGCCTCGGCGACGTGATAGTCCTTGTACTTCGCCAGCGCATGCTGAAGATCGGTCACGAGGACCGCGGCGCGCGCCTTGTCGGCGGGGTTGGCGGCCCGCAGGTCGGTGTACGCCATGTGCAGCGACATATTCTTCATGTTGCCGCCCATGTGCATGTCGTGATCCATCATCGCCCCATCGTCCGACATCTGCGACATGTCATGCCCGCTGCCCATCTCCATGCCGCCCATGTCCATGCCTTCCATGTCCTGGGCGAAAGCGGGCACCGATAGTGCGAGCGTCACCGCAAGCAATGCGGCGATTCTCAGAGCCGGAAGTCGTACCAGCATAGCGTATCTTCCCCGCATCAGAGTCTATGCCCTGAACGGATCGCAGCCAACGATTGAGGGGTCGCGCGGGAACGGGAGAAAGAACGGCGCCCCACCACGTATGACGCGCGAGGGCCCCGCGATTTCCGCTGGTCAATACATGTGATACCAGTCTGGCTAAAATGGCGAAGAAACGCAGAACCAGAGGCCTTCGTTTGTTCTATTCGTACTGTCACGAGGACTCGGGCCTTCGGCGAAAACTTGAGCAGCACCTTGCGCTTCTGAAACGAGAAGGTGCGATTGAAACAGTGGTTTGATGGTAAGATCGGCGCGGGTGTAGAATTGGATGAATCAATCAACGCCAATTTGGCGGGTTCGGACATTATTTTGCTACTGATCAGTGCCGCTTTCCTCAATTCGGATTACTGTTGGGACAAGGAAATGGTTCGCGCGATGCGCAGACATCAAAAGGGTGACGCACGCGTCATTCCGATCATTATCCGTCCGGTCGACGACAGCTGGCAAGAAACGATCTTTGGGAAGCTTAAGGCCCTGCCAACGGATGGTAAGCCAGTTACCAAGTGGTCGAATCGAGATTCCGCCTGGAAGGACGTTGCGAAAGGTATTCGCGATGCAGTCAAGGATTTGGGCGGAAGCCGGAGTGTTCCGCGCAGGCGAAAGAACGCTAGACGAGGAGATAAGTAGATGGCTAGCGATGAACTGATCAAAGTAGAGGACATAGTTCTGGAAGGAGTAACTGAGCCGAGGAAAGAAGGCGCGTCGGGCAGCTCCCTTTATGCAGTACCCTTTCGCCTGTCGGATAAGCCAACAGCGACATGGATTGAGCTCTTCGTACGTTCCTGGAACCTACCGCCCCGGTTCACATCGATGCATCGACCCGGTATTGCGCGGGTCGAAGGTGACCGAGTCATCCTAGACGGTACCACCATTGAAGAAGTTGAGCGCTATCACTTAGACACCTTGAAACTCGCGGTTTCAGAGGCAAATCGTTTGCTCGAAGAGGAGAAGCGGACCAATGCACGGCGAGCATCGGCTTCTGAGTCTCGGAGGCAACGGCATCGAGAGCACGTTGCAGAAGTCGCGAGAAGGCTGAAATTCAACGAATGACTGGAAGCTTTGGTTCACACTTCGCGCAAACGGCTGAGATCCGTACGTTGGCAGTGGAGAAATTGCGACGATGACCTGGACTCATATTTCAGTTAACCCGATCGCCGGAGCGTTGGGCGCGGAGGTTGGTAGAGTTCATCTTGGAGAACTTGGCGATGGAGCGCTCAACGAGGTGCGCGCCGCGTTCGTCGAGCATCAGGTGCTGTTCTTTCGCGACCAGGAAATTACGCGCGACCAGCAGAAGGCATTCGCGCGCCGCTTCGGCACCTTACAGATCCATCCCTACCTGCAGCCGCTGAAAGATGAAGGTCATCCTGAGTTCGTGGTGCTGCAAAGCGACGAACAACGTCCGTATGTCGCAGAGGCCTGGCACAGTGACGTGACCTTCATGGACGAGCCGCCGCTGGGTTCGGTACTGCGATGCGTGGTCGCGCCGGAATTTGGCGGCGACACGATGTGGGCGAGCATGTACGCGGCCTACGAAGCGCTATCGGACAAAATGCAGCGGATGCTCTCGGACTTGGTGGCGATTCACGACACCACGCGCACCTTTTCGCGCTATGAGTACAAGACCGATCACATCGGCGGAAGACAAGCACCGCAAGTCCTGTCGGCGGAGCATCCAGTCGTTCGCACTCATCCTGAGAGCGGCCGCAAAGGCTTGTTTGTCAATTCGACCTTCACCGCATCGATCAAAGGAATGAAGCCCCGCGAAAGTGTAATGCTGCTGGACTTTCTTTACCGGCACATAGAGTTGCCGGATTTCAGCTGCCGCTTCCGATGGCGTCCTAACTCAGTCGCGATGTGGGATAACCGCTGCACGCAGCATCGCGTAGTCGCGGACAACCGAACGGCGAACCGCCGCATGGAGCGGATAACAATCAACGGCGACAAGCCCTTCTAGATTGTGGAAGCTAGTCGCTTCTTTCTCTCGCTCCGCCCTTATCCTTCGTATCTAGCGGCGACCGTCGTCTGCTAGGTTCGCCGCATCACTTTTATGGCGAACAAGAAAGTAATCGTCGGTGCCGGGATGGGTTCGTTTCCCGAGGCGCTCGCGGCGAAGGTCAACGTCAAGCTCGAATCGCCGGTACAAACGATCGAGGCTCGCGATGACGGCGTCGTCGTGCAGTTGTCGGGCGAACAGATGTGCGCCGACCATGTCGTGCTCGCGGCGACGGCGCCAATAGTCTCCCGCACTTCGAGTCGGCAATCGAAACCGGCATGTGGTGCGCGGATCAGATAATCCACCAACCTAACCCGTAATCCTTCCGGAGCGGGAAGGGGAGCCGGATTAAAGAATCAGATGTTGTCGACAATCGCTTTGCCGAACTCCGAGCACTTCAGCAGCTTCGCACCCGTCATCAGGCGCTCGAAGTCGTAGGTAACTTCTTTCTTCGCGATCGTTTTCTCGAGACCGCGAATGATTCCGTCGGCCACTTCCTGCCATCCCATGTGCTCGAACATCAGCACGCCCGACAGAATCACCGAACCGGGGTTCACCTTGTCTTGATTGGCGTACTTGGGCGCGGTGCCGTGCGTCGCTTCGAAGATCGCGTGACCGGTCAGGTAGTTGATGTTGGCTCCAGGAGCGATTCCGATGCCACCGACCTGGGCCGCGAGCGCGTCCGACAGGTAGTCGCCATTGAGGTTCATCGTGGCGACGACGTCGAATTCGTCGGGCCGCGTCAGCACCTGCTGGAGTGTGATGTCGGCGATCGCGTCCTTGACCAGCAACTCACCGGCGGGCGGCTTGCCGTTGCAATCGTCCCAGCCCACGGCCTTGCCCTTGTATTCGCGGCGCACGAGCTCGTAGCCCCAATCGCGGAACGCGCCCTCCGTGTATTTCATGATGTTGCCCTTGTGCACGAAGGTCACGCTCTTGCGCTTGTGGCGAATCGCGTATTCGAGCGCGGCGCGAATCAGGCGCTCGCTGCCCTCGCGCGAGACCGGCTTGATGCCGATTCCCGAGGTGTTCGGGAAGCGGATTTTCTTGACACCCATCTCGTCCTGCAAAAATTTGATGAGCTTCTTTGCCTCGGGCGACTCCGCCGGCCATTCGATTCCCGCGTAGATGTCCTCGGTGTTCTCGCGGAAGATCACGACGTCGAGCTTCTCGGGATGCTTGACCGGACTTGGCACGCCGGCGAAGTAGCGCACGGGCCGCAGACATACGTAGAGATCGAGCAACTGGCGCAGCGCGACGTTGAGCGAGCGGATGCCGCCGCCAATCGGCGTCGTCAGAGGGCCCTTGATGCCGACGAGGAATTCGCGGAACGCCTCGACGGTTTCGTCCGGCAGCCAGCTCTTCCACTGATTGAACGGCTTCTCGCCCGCGAAGACTTCCATCCAAGCGATCTGGCGCTTGCCGTCGTAGATTTTCTTGACCGCGTTGTCGAAGACGTACTGCGACGCGCGCCAGATGTCGGGGCCGGTGCCGTCGCCTTCGATGAAGGGGATGATCGGGCGGTCGGGAACTTTCAGAGTGTGATTGGCGCCAAGGGTAATTTTTTCGCCGTTGCTGGGAACCTTGATGTGCTCGTATGCCATCGGAGTCGCAATTCGCCTCGTGTGTTAATGATGGCGCGCCCGCGCGCGCGGTATCCCGACATCATATAGCAAAGGATTCGCGATGCCAGTATCGAAGATCCCGCTTCGTTAACGCGAATTCTCTGATCGCGCTATACTCGCGCCGACAAATCACGCGGAGCAGCCGATGGATTTTACTTACACGCCGGAACAGGAAAAATTTCGCGCTGAGATCGCCGGATGGCTCGAGAAGAATTCCGCCGCAGCCTTCGGGAGCAAGGGCGAGGGGCTCGGCGGCTCGACCGCCAGCCTGCTCGACGTGCGCGACGATGGGCGCTGGGCGCAACTGCTCGATTACCATCGCCGGCTCTACAAGGCCGGTTACGTCGCGCTGCACTGGCCGAAGGAATGGGGTGGCGGCGGCGCCGATATGATCGAGCAGTCTATCTACCAGGACGAGGTCCTGCGCCTCGGGCTGCCGCTTTACGGCGCCAATCAGCTCGCAATCGATCGAATCGGGCCAACCATCATGCACCTCGGCACCGAGCAGCAGAAAAAACGCTACCTGCTCAAGATGCTGACCGGCGAGGAAATCTGGTGCCAGGGTTATTCCGAACCGGGCGCCGGCTCCGACCTGGCGGGCCTGCAGACGCGCGCCGTGCTCGACGGCGACACGTTCGTAATCAACGGCCAGAAAGTGTGGACTAGTTTGGCGCATCGCGCGGACTGGCAGGTGCTGCTGGTGCGCACCGATCCCAGCGCGCCCAAGCATAAGGGGATTTCGTACCTGCTGGTCGATATGCATAGCCCCGGAATCACGGTACGCCCGCTGGTTCAAATCACCGGCGACGCCGGATTCAACGAAGTCTTTTACGACAGCGTGCGCGTGCCGAAGGAAAACCTGGTCGGCGATCTGAACGCGGGATGGCAGGTGTCGATCGCGACGCTGATGTACGAGCGCGTCTCCGGCGGCACGAGGCATCCGGTGGAGCGCACGATTGGCGAGCTGCTCGAGCTCGCGAAGAAAGTCGATTTCGAAGGCGGGCCTGCGTGGAAGCATCCTTATGTCCGGCAGAAGCTCGCGCAGTTCGCAGTCGAGGCGCGATGCCTGCGCTTGTCGCGCTACCGCTCGCTGTCGGCGCAGCTCAAGGGCAAGGTGCCGGGCGCTGAGAGTTCATTCGGCAAGCTGTTTGCCACCGAGCTGAACCTGCGCGTCGCGATGTTCGCCGACGAGATGCTCGGTGCGTTCGCCAACGTCGAAGGCGGCAGCCTCGGCGCGGTCGAGGGCGGCCGCTGGATGCATCGGACGCTCGCGGCGCGCGGGCTGACGATCGCGGCGGGCTCGAGCGAGATTCAGCACAACATCATCGGCGAACGCGTCCTCAAGCTGCCGAAGGGATAGAAATAGAAAGAACGCGATCGTATGCGAAACCCGCGGTGGGTTTCAGCAGGGGTGACCCCTGCACCCAGTATTAAGAGAGTGGGCCGCGCGGCGCTTTCCCCAAGGTCCGGTTCCCCTTCCCCTCGGGAAGGGGTTAGGGGTTAGGTTCTTCTGCGTACTTGGACCCAGTTAGGATGTTGCGTTCTGCGACTCATAGCAAAACCCGGCCTGCTCACGCTTCCTTCCTACCGCGCAGAATCCAGCAGCTTCTGCAGATTGCTCGTATCGCCCCGCTCGTTCGCCGTCTCTCCCGCGCGGTCGTAGAGGACGTTGCCGTTGCGATCGATCACCGCGATAGTCGGGATGTATCCGTGGTAGTAGCGCGCAATCAGCGCACGCTGGGCGACCGAAGGATTTCGCAAATCAACGACGACGAAGCGAATCCTGTCCTTGTATTGAGGATAGAGCTGCACCAGACGCTCGGCTTCACGCGCGGTATTCCAGCAGTTCGCGGTGCCGAAGAAGATGACGGTCGCATGGTCGGTGGCGACAGCGCCGTCTGAAAGATTTTTTCCTTCGATGGGAAAGTTGGGGCTAGAGTCGTCTGAAAAGGAAAGTTCAGGCGCGAGCCTCAAATCGGTCGCCGGCGGACCGGGGATTTCGGTCGCGAGCACCACACCGAAAATCAGCATAACGGCGACCGACGCCACGATCGCGATCGTTTTGGCGCTTGGTTTCATATCACATCAACCGATTCACGGGGTTATATGTTCCAGTGGGGAGAGCTCCCTACACCCAACTAAGATGCATGATTTCGGCGAAGGGGAACAAGATGAATAATTCGTCATACGGACCGCAAGGCGACGGTGCAGAGATCGTATATTCGATTGTGGATTCGGCGCTGGGCCGCTTGCTGGTGGCAGGCACGCATCGCGGGATCTGCTTCGCAGCGATGGGCGAAGCAGATTCCGCGATGGTCGCCGAGCTGCGACGCGACTATCCGCGCGCGACGATTCGGGTCGCAGACCCGAATCGTCGCGAGGATTCGCGCATCGGCCAGTGGACCGATGCGCTCGCGGACTACGTCGCGGGCAACTCGAAGATGCCCGCACTCCCAATGGACATTCGCGGCACTCCGTTTCAGTTTGCGGTATGGGAGCAGCTGCGCGCGATCCCCGCGGGCCAGACGCGCTCATATTCCGAAATCGCGCGGCGCATCGGCCGGCCGCGCGCAATCCGCGCGGTCGGCACCGCCAACGGCGCCAATCCGGTATCGATTCTGATCCCGTGTCATCGCGCGATTCGCGCGTCGGGGCATCTTGGCGGCTATCGCTGGGGTTTGGAACGCAAGCGGCTGCTGCTGGAGATGGAGGCCAGAGGCGGACGAGAACGGGAGAAAACCGCCCAGCGTGCTTCGAAGCTCGAAGGCCCAAATCCTTCCGGTGGTGACCCCACGCCCTGAAGGCTTAATGCCTTCCGAGCGTGAACCCACGCACTACGGAGCACGCTGGCCGTAGAATTTCTCTACCACTAGACATGTCGTACTGCAAACCCGCAGTACCCGTCAGATGCCCTGGATCGGAGACGCCCAGCGCGAGAATACCTTGTCGGAGATCTCTTCGAGCGACGGGACTAGCTCCGCGGCCTGAGCAGTCATTTGATCGGCTGAAATATTCTCGCGGACTAGATCTTTGGCGAATGCTTCCGCCATCGCGGCGACTCCGTCGCGCGTCGCTTCGAAATGAAACTGGAAACCGTATGTCTTGTCGCCGTGGCGAAATGCCTGGCATGGAGTTTTGTCGGACGAGGCTAGCGATACCGCGCCGGGGGGCAACTCGAAGATGTCGCCGTGCCAGTGGAACGGCGTCATCGTCGCGGGCAAACCGCTCATCAGGCGATCGTCGTTGGCCGAGTCGCTCAGGCGGATCGGATGCCATCCGATTTCCTTGCCGTTGGGATTGCGTTCGATCTTCGCGCCGAGTGCTGCCGCGAGAATCTGCGCGCCCAGGCATACGCCGAGCACCGGCAGATTCAACTTCACCGCGTCCTCGATCAGCCGCATTTCGTCTCGCAGCCATGGGTAGCGATCGGTCTGATAGACGCCCATCGGTCCGCCCATCACGATTAGGCCGCCCGCGCCTTTCATGCTCGCCGGCACCGGCTGACCGTCGTTGACGTGCACGTATTGCCATGCGAGCGCAGCACCTTCCAGCGCGTCCGCGATGCTGCCGAGATTCTCGACCGGGTGATGCTGCAGGACGTAAATTTTCGCCATAGAGATAATCGTTAAAGCAAAGTGCCGCGGCGGATGCGACCGAGATGCGTGTAGGCGCGCTGCGTGGCGACACGGCCGCGCGATGTGCGCGCCAGAAATCCCTCCTGCAGCAGGTAGGGCTCGTAAACTTCCTCGATAGTGTCGGATTCCTCGCCGACTGCGGCGGCAAGGCTCTCGACGCCGACTGGCCCGCCGTCAAACTTGTCAATGATCGCGCCGAGAATCGCGCGGTCCATCTTGTCGAAACCGGCCGTATCGATTTCCAGCAGCTCGAGCGCGGCGAGCGCGATTTCGCGAGTGACGACCGGCGCTTCGTTGACCTGCGCGAAGTCGCGCACGCGGCGCAGCAGACGGTTGGCGATTCGTGGGGTTCCGCGCGAGCGCGACGCGAGCTCGTGCGCGCCCGCCTCGTCGATCGCGACATTCAACAGAGCCGCGGAGCGACGGACGATCTCGCCGAGTTCATCGTGATTGTAAAAGTCGAGATGGAAGTGCTGACCGAAGCGGTCGCGCAGCGGCGAGCTAAGCAGGCCCGATCGCGTGGTCGCGCCGACCAGCGTGAACGGATTGACCGAGAGCTTCATCGTGCGCGCGCCCATCCCCTCGCCCACCACGATGTGGAACTCGAAGTCCTCCATGGCGGAGTAAAGGCGCTCCTCGACCACGCGTTGCAGGCGATGAATCTCGTCGATGAACAGCACGTCGTGTTCTTCGAGGTTGTTGACGATTGCGGCGAGGTCGGCGGCGCGCTCGATGGCGGGGCCTGAGGTGACGTGGACGTTGACGCCGAGCTCGCGCGCGATGATATGCGCGAGCGAAGTCTTGCCGAGGCCGGGCGGTCCAGCGAAGAGCACATGATCGAGTACTTCGGCGCGTCCGCGCGCGGCCTTGATCGACATGCCGAGAATTTTCTTGGTGCGCTCCTGGCCGATGAACTCCGCGATGGCGCGGGGGCGCAGCGCGAGATCTATCCGCCGATCGTCCTCGTGGCCGACGCGCGCGGTGAGCCGTGCTTCCGCGGCGGGCGCCGCGATGGCATCTTCGATTGGCTTATTTTTCGCCAAGCAGCACCGCCAGTGACTTGCGAATTATGACTTCAGGATTTTGCGTGGCGCTGGAGTCGGCCGCGATGACTGCGTCGACCGTGCGCTTCGCCTCGACCGGCTTCATGCCAAGATTCACCAGCGCCGAGATTGCTTCGTCGGCGGGACCGGCTGGCCGTCCGTTGCCGTCGGGAATTGGGCGTAGATTGCCGTTGGACGCGCTGGTCGATGGCGCCGCCAGCTTCAGGTCGGCGACCTTGTCGCGCAGTTCACGCACTACTCGCTCCGCCACCTTCGGACCGACGCCGGGCACCGCGTCGATTCGCTCGATATCGCCCCGGCCGATTGCTGCGACCAGTTCTTCCGGCGCGAGCACTGAGAGGATCGCGAGCGCGAGTTTCGGGCCGACGTGCTGGACGCTCATCAGCAGATCGAAGGCGCGCTTTTCGGTCGCGCTGGAAAATCCGTAGAGCGTGAGCGCGTCCTCGCGCACGACCTGGCGAATCTCGAGCGCCACGCGTTCGCCCAGTTGCGGCAACCGATAGTAGGTGCTGAGCGGGATCAAGACTTCGTAGCCGACGCCGCCGGTCTCGACGACGATGCGGCCCGCGTCGCGCACGACGATCGCGCCTGACAGCGAGGCGATCATTGCGGCACCATCCGCGGCTTGATCCGACGAGGTGCGGTCGGAGGGCGAATGCGCTCGATCGCCTCGACCAGGTTGGGAATGCGGCCGCGGCCGAGATGGCAGAGCGCGATCGCGAGCGCGTCGGCGGCGTCGTCGGCGAGCTCGATCGCGGGATCGAGTTTGAGCGTTTTGCGCACCATGTACTTCACCTGCGCCTTGTCGGCGTGTCCGTGGCCGGCAACGCAGAGCTTAACTTCGTTGGGCGGATATTCGTACATCGCGAGGCCGCGCTCGGCCGCCGCCAGCATCGCCATCGCGCGCGCCTCGCCGAGGCGAAACGCACTCTGCACGTTGGCGGCGACGAAATGACGTTCGAGGCTCAGCGCGCTAGGTGAGAACTGATCGATGATGGCGAGAAGATTTTCGTGGATGCGATGCAAGCGCGCGGGACCCGGCGCGAGCGACGCGCATCGAATCGTGCCCGCCGTCACGTAGCGCGTGCCGGGGCCTTCGACCACGCCGTAACCGCATACCGCACTCCCGGGATCCACCCCGAGTATCCGCATACCCCACCTCCGCAGCAGCCCCCGCGCGGCTAGGCCGCTGAGAACTGCGCCATCTCTTCGTCGCTGATGTCGAAGTTGGCGGCGACGTTCTGCACGTCGTCGTGATCTTCGAGTTCTTCCATCAGCTTGAGCACCTGCTCGGCCGCATGGCCGGAGACCGCGACCGTGTTTTCCGGAATCCGCGTCTGCTCCGAATGCGCGAT
>Ga0209333_1001148_pt1 | contig 13375 bp, 10 predicted proteins | sample BlaSpr_A8_OM2_O3_FD_187982 | JGI IMG/M metagenome (GOLD analysis project Ga0209333, IMG submission 187982) | Forest soil microbial communities from Thunder Bay, Ontario, Canada - Black Spruce, Ontario site 2_A8_OM2_O3 (SPAdes) (version 2) | ecosystem: Environmental > Terrestrial > Soil > Boreal... | reverse complement strand
CCGATATTTCGGTATTTGGCGCGGGTGGGGCAGATCGAGCGGGACGAGTTGCTGAAGACTTTTAATTTGGGCGTGGGGATGATTTTGGTGGTGCCGGCTAAGCATGTGTCGAGAGTGGAGACGGAATTGAAGAGGCGGCGGGAGAAATTTTATTTGATTGGAAGGATTGAGCGTGCGGTGCGAGGGAAGCCGCGGGTGATTTATAGCGGGAAATTGGGGTTGTAGGATTTGCGGCGCAGACGGCCAAGTCAACGGTCGAAAGTTGACAGTTAAGAGTTGAAAGCAAGAACGAACTTCTGCGGTGGAGACACAGAGAAAAACGACGGCCGAAAAAACGCCAATCGGGAGATTGGCGTTCCCAGGACTGGCTAGTAGAATGCGCGCAGAGTTGCGTTACTGATCGCGATTGTCCGTATCCACGGCGACTTTCCAGGAGCCGTTGCTTTGCTTCTTCCAGATGACCAGGTATTTGCCTTTGTAATCGGTGGATTTTCCCTGCTTGTCGGTCGTGACGAAATTGTATGCGCCGGTTTCGTAGGCTAGGTCGCCGGAGCGCGCGATGTCGAGCGAGTCGGTTTGCCAACTCAAGCCGGGGCCGGGCAGTACGAGGAGAGGTGCCCAATTCTTGCGAATGTTTTCGTTTCCTTTTAAGGCAGGAGCTCTGTCCGGCAAAATCAAGGCGTCAGCGGCGTAGAAGGAGACGGCCTTGTCGAGGTCTTTTGCTGTGGCGGCGTGGCTCCACGCGGCGGAGGCGGCGCGGATGGCGGTTTCATCGGCGGCGCGCGTCAGTTGCGCGACGCGAGCGCGCTCGAGCTCGGCCTGAGCTGTCTTCTCGTTCGATCCGGTACACGCCGTGACGAAGCTCGAAATGAAGAGTGCCGCAAACAGAAGCGCGGTGGCGCGGAATGTCGGCATGGAAAGCCCCCTAATCAAAGATACAAGACTCGCGCCGGAAAAGATGACTCGATCAACGGCGACAGTCAAGAGCACATTGGGATTAAATGATTTTGGGAGCGAAGTTTTGCCGCTTTGGGGAACTGTGCTAATTTCGGGCGGTCATGAAGAAACGCATTGGCGTGTTGCTTTCAGGGCGCGGATCGAATTTCGAGGCGCTGGCGGAGAGCGTGGGGGCGGGGCGCATTCCGGACGCGGAAATTGCGATTGTGGTGAGCAATCGCGAGGGCGCGGAGGGGATTGAGAAGGCGCGGCGGCGCGGGATCGATGCGCGGGTAATTCCGTCGAAGGGATTGGAGCGCGAGGCTTACGACAAGTTGGTGGTGGCGGCGCTGCAGGAGAAGAAAGTTGAGTTAGTGTGCTTGGCGGGATATATGCGGCTGCTATCGCCGCATTTTGTGGCGGCATTTCCGCAGCGGATTTTGAATATTCATCCGTCTTTGCTGCCGGCGTTTCCTGGGCTGGAATCGCAGCGGCAGGCGCTGGAGCATGGCGCGAAGTTTTCGGGGTGCACGGTGCATTTGGTGGATGAAAATCTGGACGCGGGGCCGATCGTGCTGCAGGCGTGCGTGGCAATTGAAGATGCGGATACCCCGGAAACTTTGGCGGAGCGGATTTTGCGCGAGGAGCATCGCATTTACACCGAGGCGGTGCGGATTGTGCTGGAAGGGCGGTATCGGATGGAGGGGCGGCGTGTGCTGCTGGATGCGCCGAAAGGGTCGGAGAGAAAATAGTGTCGTCCGCAAAATTCAAGCCGGTGGAGGAGCAGCTCGCGTACCTGAAAAAGGGCGCGGCGGAAATCATTCGCGAAGAGGAACTGAAGGCGAAGCTGGCGGAGGCGGTGAAGACTGGAAAGCCGCTGCGCGTTTATTTGGGAGTGGACCCGACGGCGCCGGACATTCATCTGGGGCACACGGTGGTGCTGCGGAAATTGAAACAATTTCAGGATATGGGGCACACCGCGGTTTTTCTGATTGGGGATTTTTCGGCGATGATCGGGGATCCGACGGGGCAGTCGGAGACGCGTCCGCCGCTAACGCGCGAACAAGTGGACGCGAACGCGAAAACATATCTTGCGCAGGTGTACAAAATCCTTGACCGCGACAAAACGGAGGTTCGCTACAACAGTGAGTGGCTGGGGAAACTGACCAGCACGGAAGTGGTGCAGCTGTGCGCGCATTATCGCCTCGCGCGAATGCTGGAGCGCGAGGATTTTCGTTCGCGGCTGGACGCGAATTTACCGATTTCGGTGCACGAGCTTTTGTATCCGTTGTTGACGGCTTACGACGCGGTGGCGTTGAAATCGGATGTGGAATTGGGGGCGACGGAGCAGAAATTTAATTTGTTGGTGCATCGCGAGATTCAGCGGGAGTACGGTCTGCCGGCGCAGGTGATTTTGACAATGCCGATTCTGGTAGGGCTCGATGGCGAGCGGAAGATGTCGAAGAGCCTGGGGAATTACATTGGGATCACGGATTTACCGGGCGCGATGTTCGGGAAACTGATGTCCATTTCGGATGAGCTGATGTGGTCTTACTACGAATTGCTGACGGATTTTGGTTCGCCGGTGATTGTGCGGCTGCGTGAAGAGGTGAGCATGGGCGTGCTGCATCCGATGGACGCGAAAATGCAGATGGCGCATACGATTGTGGCGGGATTCCATGGGGAAGAGGCTGCGAAGGAAGCGGCAGATGAATTCCGGTTGGTGTATCGCGATCGCAAGGCGCCTACGGATATGCCGGAAATGAAATTGGCTTGGGGGAAGCGGCCGCTTTATTCGGTTTTGACGGAGGCGGGGATGGCTTCTTCGCGGAGCGAGGCGGAGAGATTGATCAAGGCGGGGGCGGTGGAGGTGAATGGGGCGATCGAGAAGGATGTGAAGAAGACGATCGTTTTGAATCCGGGGGAGATGCTGCCTTTGCGGGTGGGGAAGAAGAAATTTTTGCGGGTGGTGGGAGTTTAGAAGCTTCGTATCGCGCTATTTATCCGGTCGCTCCGCGAAGCGTTTTAGGCGATCGAGCCAGGATTGGTCGCGGAGTCTTACCGCGCGGCTGGTGATGAGGCGATCGAGGATTTTGCCTGGCGTCGTGGGCATTACGTATTCATCGCGCATGATTAGTTTGGTTTCGTTCGCTTGGAGTTGCAAATCCCACCGTTGCACTCCGCGGACACCGTAGGAATCCTGAAATTGCCATTCGAGGTGATGATCCCATTTGTAGGCGGTCACAACTGCCGTCAGGGCTACGTCGTGATGTTGCAATTTTCCAGTGATGCGTACTTTTTGGCCCACTGCGAAATCGGCGGCGCCGGCTTGGACTTCGAAGTGAGCATTCATTTCGGCGCCGTACCAGAGGGGCATGCGTTGTGGGACGAAGAAGACGAAGATTTCGTTGGGGGTCGTGGAGATTTGTGTGGCTAGTTCGATGCGGGCCATTTTGAGGAAACGTTATCTCATAATTTGTGCGGCGGCAGAGAATTTCTGAGAGGCGGTTTTAGACTTCGACTAAGACCAGCGAGACGTCGTCCGTGGGGGGGCCTTCGCGCCATTGGGCTACGCTGTCCAGGATGCCTTTTTTCATTTCGTGGAAGGGGAGGCGGGAAGTTTCGCGGACGATTTTTTGCACGCCTTCGACGCCGAGCATTTCGCCGCGGGAATTGAAGACGTCGGTGATGCCGTCGGTGTACAGCACGACGCGGTCGCCGGAGTCGAGATCCACATCGAGCGTGGCTTCGGCGTCCACGGCATCAGGGAGCGCACCCAGCACCATGCTGCGGGATTCGAGGAGTCGAGGCTCCGCGCCGTTGTGCGCAATCATGCCGGGAGGATGTCCTGCGCCGGCGAAAACCATACGGCGGCCGGGACGGTCAATGCGCGCGGCGGCGACGGTGAAAAAGAAAACCGAGCTGCCGATATTGTGCATGACGAAGCGGTTCAGCTGGGTCAGCATAGTGTCCAGCGCGGAGCCGGCGCGCAGTTGCGTCATCATTTCGGTATAGATGCGATTGGCGACGAGGGCTGAGCCGATGCCGTGGCCGGAAACGTCGCAGACGAGCAGATTCAAATAGTGATCATCGAGCGAGCTTACCAGGCCGAAATCGCCGCCGATGGTGCGCACTGGATGATAGAAAGTTTCGACGCGGACGCCGCCCCACACCAGAGATTTCGGCGCGAGGCTTTGTTGCACGCGCGCGGCAAGCGTCAGGTCTTCCTGAATTTCCTGGTGACGCTCTTCGAGTTTCTTGTTGACCTCGCGGAGTTCCTGTTCGGCGCGCTTCAGATCGGAAATGTCGGTGAAAGTGACGATGGAAAACTGGCGGCCATCGGGATCTTCGACCACGCGAGCGCTGATAATGACGGGCAAGCGCGAGCCATCTTTTCGAGGCAGCACGAATTCGAAGCGGTTGTGGCCGGCCTGCAGGCCTTGCTCTCTTTTCTTAATGATAAATTCGGCTTCCGCTTGGTTGTAGAGCCTATGAATGTCCGGGCCAACGATGTCAGCGCGCGGCAGGCCGGTCATTTGTTCCAGGTTGGAATTCACGAAAATGATATTCTGGCAATCGTCGGAGATGAGCACGCCTTCGTTTAGGCTTTCGAGAACGCCCTCGATTTGCTGCAGCCAATCCGGCTGTTCGACTTCCACTGACGATCCCCTTTTACACCTCAACTGCCCGCCCGCGTATCTTACCCAATTCGGGGGAAAACCGCTAAAGCGCGGGACGCATCTTTAGTAATTAAGAACTACCATATTTGATGCAATGAATTCGCGGCAGGGAGCGTAATAATAAGAGGAGATCGCGCGGGCGTTTTTCCACCTGCAGAGAGTGCGCTAAACCATGACAGTGACTGTTGCATCTACCGCTGCATCCGTCGCAAGCCGGCCGGGCCTGCCCCCGGGGCCAAAAGGGGCGCCGCTGCTAGGGCTGGCGCTGAACGTGCTGCGCGATCCGCTGGCGACGCTGATGCGGGTGGCGCGGCAATATGGCGACATCGTGTGCATTCCGGTGTTCCGGCATTACCGCATTTTGCTGAATCATCCGGATTACATCGAGCAAGTGTGCATCGTGCAGCAGGCAAAGTTTTACAAGAGCACGCTGACCAAGGACGTGACCCAGCGGCTGCTGGGGCAAGGGCTGCTGATCAGCGAAGGGGATTTCTGGCGGCGGCAACGGCGCCTCGCGCAACCTGCGTTTCATCGCACACGCATCACGGAATACGGCGCGACGATGGTGGAGTGCGCGAATATGCACATGCGCAAGTGGCGCGATGGCGAAGTGCGCGACATCGCCGACGAGATGATGGCGATGACGCTGGACATCACCGTGCGCACGCTTTTTGGGACGACGCTGAGCGTGAAGGCGGAAGAAGTTGGCAAGTCGCTGGGATTTCTGATGCGTTATTCGATGCGCAAGGCGCGTTCGCCGATGAAGGTGCCGGAGAGCTGGCCGACGCCTCGAAATCGGCGCGCGGAACGCGAGACGAAATTTCTGGATTCGCTGGTCTACGGGATCATCAAGGAACGGCAAGCAGAGAGAAATACGAATCCGCACAATGATCTGCTGGCGCTGCTGATGGGAGCGATGGACGAAGACGGCACGCAGATGACGCCGAAACAATTGCGCGACGAGACGATGACGTTATTCATGGCGGGGCACGAGACGACGGCGCTGACGCTTTCCTGGACGTGGTACATGTTGAGCGAAAATGCCGCGGCGGAGGCGCGTTTGCATGAAGAATTGCAGCGCGTGTTGGGCGCGCGCGCACCGGAAGTTGCGGACCTGGAGCGATTGCCTTATTTGCGCGCGGTGGTGAGCGAGGTGTTGCGGCTTTATCCGGCGGCGTACATTTTGGCGCGCACTTCGATCGCGCCTTGCACGATTGGCGGATACGATTTTCCAACGGATACGACATTTATTATGTCGCAGTGGGTGATGCATCGCGATGCGCGGTATTTTGATGCGCCGGAGAAGTTTCGGCCGGAGCGGTGGCTCGATGGGTTGGAGAACCGTTTGCCGGCGGGAGCATATTTTCCGTTTGGGGATGGGCCGCGGAGGTGCATTGGGCAGGGGTTCGCGCTGCTGGAATTGGGGATGGTGATTGCTACCGTGGCCCAGCGGTTTCGGTTTAAGGCGGTACCGGGACATCGGGTGGTGACGGATCCGTTGGTAACTTTGCGGGCGAAGTATGGAATTCGGGTGAAAGTGCATGCGCGAGAGTGAGTGGATCTGAGGAAAACGAAGCGATATCCCAGCCTGCGGCTGGCAGACTTCGCTGCGCTCTCTTCGCAAAGTCACTCAGGGCAGGCAGGATGACGATGCTTGTCGCATCGTCACTTTACAAATTCTGGTTGTTCGCCCTTGTCCCAGGGATCGTAGGTTAGGGAGAAGTGGATGCGGTCTGGGATTGTTGGGTGGGAATAGAACATGAAGACTGTGATAGGACTGGGAGTGGGGTCCGAGAGATCCACTGCGCCGAGAATTTGAAAGGCTTGCGCTGCGACCTGACTGGAATCGGGGGTCAGACCGTGCGTGACTTCCAGACCGTATTGGTCGGCTTGATGTTCGAAGTGACGGCTCATAGCGCTCTGCACGGGGTTGGCGATAAAAGAGTAGATGGAAATCAGGAGTAGCAGCGCGGGGAGCGAGGCCCAATCGTCCACGCCGCGGATGCCCCAAGCGGTGCCGAATCGCCGCAGCAGCCAACCGATGGTGCGGAAGCCGAGATAAAAGAGTACGAACAGAAATACGGCGGCGAAGAGCAGGCCCTTCCAGATGTGATTGAGAACGTAGTGGCCGGTTTCGTGCCCGGTGACGAAAACAATTTGCGGCGTGTTCATCTTGGCTATGGTGTTATCCCACACCACAATGCGTTTTGATGCGCCGATGCCGGTGACGTAGGCGTTGAGCTCCGTGGTTTTTTCTCCCGCACCCATCCAGAACATGCGCTCCGGAGGAATATTCACGCCCGCGCGCTGCACCATTTTTTCCAGGCTGGCGGTGAGCCCGGGATCTTTTTGCTGCAGGGGTTCGAATTTGTGGAACAGGGGATCCACGATGACGGGCTGAATGAAGACGAGAAGCACGATGATGGGCAGCGACGTCAGCCAGAAATAAAACCACCAGCGGCGCGGGCTGCTGCGAATGACGGCGTAGAGAATCGAAACGAGAATAATTCCGAGCAAGATTCCGAGGAACTGTCCTTTGGTCCAATCCCAGAACCAGGAGCCCCAGCTCTGAATGCTGAGGCCGTATTTTCGCTCGACGGAATTTTCGTAGATGTCCGAGGGCAGCCCGAGAACGGCCATGGTCAAGAGCAGGAGTGGCGCGAAGATCGCGGCTTGCAGGAAACGATTGCGGGAAACGGATTGGGCCCAATCGCGAAATTGCGGACCGAAACGCCAGTACAGGATGACCCAGAGGACGAAGATGCCGTAGAAGAAGTCAATCCAGGCGAAACGCGCGTGAAAGCGGCCGAGGTCGCGCGCTTTGCGATAGAGGTCGGGAGGGAGCGTGTAAGCCGTGACTTTTTTTTCGGACGACTGCGGCGGTGTGGCCGGAGCTGTGGCATCGAGAGTGCTGGCGGGCGGCTGCGAGGATTGGAGTGCGGAGATGGCCGGGGGCGCGGGAATGTTCGCGGGCTGCGCGAGTGCGCTGCGGAAAGCGGGCGAGGCGGCCTGCAGCGCGAGCAAGATAAGAATCGCGCGTGGAAGAAATTTCATCAGGGCTCCGAATGGCTCAGCGGTCCGCGTGCACCGCCGAATTCAAGCGGGGATTATCGCACGGCGTCCGCGGTTTGTGCACGAGATGGCGCGAGATTTTGCTGGTGCGGCGCGGGGACATCGGCGACCGCGACGCGATAGAACGCGTAGCCCCTCATGTGGCGGCCGCGCTGGCCCATGAATTGAGCGCGGTAGTCGCTGGAGCCGACGTCCTGGCGGAGGCGCAGGCCTGAGGTGGCGAGGAAGGCGGAAACTTCGTCGGGAAGAAGACCAAAAGTCCATGGCTCGCCAATTTGTTCGAGAGAGCGCAGAAGTTTTTCGGCGTCGGGGAATGTGGCGGGATGATCGAGGGCTAGCCGGTGCACGTAGGTGAAGATCAGTTCGGTGCCCGCGGCGCAGGATGCGACGAAGCGCATGACGGCGGTTACGGCTTCGGCGGTGAGATAGTTTGTGACTCCTTCCCAGAGAAATATGCAGCGCTGCGATGGATCGAAGCCTGCGCGGCGCAGAACGTCTTCGAGCGACTGGCGATTGAAATCAATTTGTACAAAGGTGAGGTTCGCGGGTTCGCGATCGAGGAGCTGAGCCAACTGCTCGCGCTTGGTGGCGAAAGTTTGCGGATGGTCAACTTCGAAAATTTTCGCGGCGCGCAGTTCGGGAATGCGGAAGGCGCGGCAATCGAATCCGGCGCCGAGGATTACGACTTGGCGGATACCGTTGCCAAGAGCGGCGACGAGAGCGTCGTCAATCCAGCGCGTGCGGGCGATTCCTGAGGAGCGCGCGCCGGGGATGATCATGTCCGCTAGCCAGGGGATGGCGCGGCCGAGCACGGGAATTGACGCGATGCGCAAAGCTCTGCGGAATCCAGAGCTGAGGAAGCTGGCGGCGTACGGGTCGCTGAACAGCCTGCTTCGCGGCGGGCGCTTGGTTTCGAGCGCGCGAAAGAAAGCCATGTGTTCGGCGGTGCGGCTGGACTGGTTCACTGCACTCCTCGGTTAGCCGGATGCTCGTTCCACAATAAATAAGACGAGCGTTGCGGGGTAAGGTTATCGAGCTGGTGGGAATCGGCTGGGGCCGGAAATTGCAGATTATTAAGGATTTCGTTGGCGATGAGAAAACCTGCCCGCGGCAGAAGCGACTGGCGAGGTGAGCGAGGGTGCAAAAGTGTGCACGGAGGGCGAGGCGTTGCGACCTGCCGGCTAGTACAGGGTGCCTCTTAGGGCGCGGGACAGAACGCCAATTGCCACTCGCACGAGCAGGCGGCTAGAATTAAGGGGTGAGAAACTGCCATCTGGGAGAAGCATGATGAAAATCGCGCACTGGGGCCTGGGCATTCTGCTGGTAATGCCGGTGGGTATCGCGGCGGGGCAGGCACAAGCTCCGTCGCAGGAAGCGCCGGCGCCTGCGCCAACTGATGCCCTGGCGGCGGCCGCGAAGGCGGCGCGTGAAGCGAAGAAAGATCAGACGAAACCCGCGCGCGTGTGGAATGACGATACGATTCCCAAGTCCAACGGTGCCATCAGCGTAGTGGGCCAGACGCCGGCAGACGATAGCGCTAATGCCGCGGCTGCGACGGGCGATGCGGCCAATGCCGCTACCCCAGCGACCGGAGCTGGCGGCGGTGCCGCGGCCAGTGCGGGGAATCAAAGAGCGCTGGAAACTTCCATCCAGAACGCCAAGGATAAATTGGCGACAACCAAGGTGGACTTGGATCTTCTGCAGCGGACTTACACGCTGGATTCACAGATGTATTACATCAAGCCGGACTACGCTTCGGACGCGGACGGCGCGGCGAAATTGAAGGACGAGCAGGACCAGATCGCGGCGAAGCAGCAGGAAATGGACGAAGAGCAGAAGAAGATTGACGATATGGAAGCCGAGCTTTCCAAGCTTCCGGCAGCAGCTACGCCATCCGCAACGCCACCAGCCAACAGCAATTCAAATTAGGCTTCCGCTGCGCCATAGATCGCCAGAGTTGTACGGATGATGCGGGCGATACCGAGGGAGCTTGACCGACGTTCGCGTCATTTTTTCCCATTTCGGAACGGCACTACTACTAATAGTATCGATTTTTCTTGACACACTAGCCCCGCCGGAGCAAAATTCCGCACGTTAACGCTGCGTTACGCGAATATTTCTGTTTGAGTGGGGCGGCGCTGGACAATTTCTAATTCCTCGGGACCGGCAACACACTTTTTCGCAGATTCACACGCATTCATACGTAAATCGCGAGGGACGATGCTGAATTTGGCGGGTGGAACGGTGCAATGCCTAAATCCGGAATGCATCGCGCGGGGGCGCTGGCTGCGCCTGCATGATGCGCCGCAGGAATGCTGCAACAGCTGTGGCGCGCCGCTGCACGGCGTGCCGCCGCCGCTGCCGCCGCGGTTTCGGATGCGCGCGCGGCCGATGAGGAGTTACCGGCCGATGGGGCGCGGGCGCTGAAGTTTTTGCGTGGCTGAGGCGCGGGGTACAAGCGCGCTGGCGGAGTTCACGTCAACGAAATAACTGTTAGTGGCAAATGAAAAAGGCCCGAGGCACCCCAGCCGCCTCGGGCCTTTTTCATTTTCAGGTGCTCCCGTGATTCCTAGAAGTAGAACTTGAGACCAAACTGAATCAGACGTGGGTTCCGGTCGGTTGTAATTTGGCCGAAAGTACCGCTACCCCCTGCGGTATTGGGATTCAGGAATTGCGCGTGATTGAAGGCGTTAAAGAACTCGGCCCGGAACTCGACTGCCTTGGACTCGAAGACCTTGGTTTTCTTGACGAGCGAAAGATCGTAATTGTTGATGCCCGGACCGCGCAGGAAATTGCGCGGCGCATCGCCAAAACTGAAGAGCGGCACATTGACGCAATCGTAGGAGCTCGGATTGAACCAGTATGCTCCTGTCACATTTCCGTTGATGTCCCCCGCGTCTGGACTGATGCAGTTTGCAGTACCGGTGTTGAAGACTTGTTGGTTGTTGCGCGGATTCCCGTATTGCGTCGGGCCGATGACGTTGGGACGAGAGAGGTCGGGGTTCTGGTCTTGCTGGCTCGAATTGTTGTTGGAAAATAGGGTAAACGGATTTCCCTTTTGATAGCTGGCGATCGCATTGAACTGCCAGCCGCCGAGAACTTTTTTGAGGATGCCATTCTCAATGCCGTGGTCAAAGGGAAGTTCCCACAAGCCGCTGATCACCAGGCGCTGCGGTGTGTCAAAGTCCGCGAGCGCGCGGTCCAGGCGGAAGTCGAGCGGATCGGTGTACTCCGACGAGCGTGCGCGAAATCCCGAGGTGAGGTCAATCGTTTTTGACAGCGTGTACGCGGCGCGCAAGGTGAATCCTTTGCTAAAGCGCTTGTCCACGGTCAACTGAAACTCGTGGCTATCGGAAAGACCATTGCTAAAGTTTGTTAAAAGCTGTTGCACCCCTGTGGGGAAGGCATCGGGGTCGGAGTTGGGACCGCTGAGCACCGGCCCGCCGATGAAATCCACGCAGGCGGCGAGCGGCCTGGCGCACTCCGGATTGGTGCTGCCAAAGTTCGCGAGTTGCTGTTGCATCACGCTGGGCACGGGAAAATTCGTCTCGCCACTGGATATTAGTTTTCGCCCCAGGCTGCCGACGTATACCGCTTCGACCATGGTGTTGGGCGTCGCTTGCCACTGGAAGCCATAGTTAAAGTTTTCCGAGTAGGGCGTGCGGAAATGCGGGAATGTGGTATAGGCAAACGAGATTTTGGGGGTCCCGAAAGCCCCGGTGAAAGTAAAGGGGAACGGGTTCGTTTGCGACATGGCTGTGAAGGGATCGGCGACCGGTCCAGTTCCAGGAGTATCCCCCACCACGCCCGCGTAAGTATTGGGTGTGGTATTGGCGACAGCTCCGAACGGGGGCTGGCCGCCGAACTGCAGGTTGAGGGCGCCGTCTTCTATATCATAGAAAATACCGAAACCGCCGCGCATGACCAGTTTGGAATTGCCGAAGATGTCCCAGGCAAAACCGAGACGCGGAGCAAAGTTGTTCCTGTCGGGATAAACCAAGGCGTTGTTGGGAGTACCGGGATCGCCGGGATAGAGAATGTCGGGAGGAGCCCCGGGAAAGATGGTGGATTGCTGCCCGGGAAAGAAGCCGAGGATGTTGTTGTGAATGTCGCTCTGGGGCATGAAATAGTCCCAGCGCAGACCGTAGTTCAGGGTGAGGTGTTTGGTGACCTTCCAGGTGTCCTGTGCGTAAAGACCGATGGCGCCGGTGCGGATACCGTAAGTAGCTTTGGAAAATTGGAAGTAGTTGTCCCAGAAACCCGCGACGAAATCAGCGGTTTCATCTCCGGTGAAGTCGCCAAACGTGAAATCATAGCTGCCGTTGTTGAAGAAATCGAAGCGGAAATTCTGGCGGATGCGGGAAATGTCCGCGCCGAATTTAATCTCGTGGCGGTCACGCGTCCAAGTGTAATTGTCGGCCCATTCGAACGTCGCATCGTGGAGAGTGGTGGGACCCTGCGGGGACGGACCGAGGTTGAAGCCGTTGGTGAAAATGATCGGAGGCGCGGCGCCATTGGGATCATCGGGACTCACGTTGGTGAAGCCGAGGGCGGAGGGAGTCGTCTTGTCTGTGGGAGTGGCCTGCAGTGTAGCCGTGCGATTGGCTGCGAAGCGGAACTCGTTGAGCATCCCCGGGGAAAACGTGTGCGTCCAGGTAAAGGCGCCAATCTGATCGCGGAAGTTCGTTGAGAAGCCTGAACCGATTGGTACGTCGCCACCGGTGGAGGCGCCGTTGATAATCTGAAAGGGAAAGGTTTGGCGGGTGTCGTCCACGAGGTAGACGAAGGAAATCGTGTCGTTCTTACCGAGAGTGTAATCAATATGCGCGATGCCCTGGTCATCATCGATATCGGCGTTGGGGGAAGAGATGAATCCATTGGATCCCACATTCGGCAGAGGCAGAAAGTCTTGAATGTAATTGGCGATGACCGGGTTCACGGGAACTTGGTTGTTAGGGTAGATACCGCCAGTGGTCGGATTGAGTAGCTGGGTGCCGTTGGGATCGGTGCAGGCGCCGGCGGCGTACGTACTGCACAAGGAACTGAAGTCTCCAGTGCGCTGGGCGGGAGTGAGCACGGTCAGTTGCGGCGAAGTCTGGCCAACGACGCTGCGGGTGGCCTGATAAGCAAGAAAGAAAAATAGCTTGTCCTTCTTGATTGGACCTCCAACCGTGCCACCAAACTGGTTGCGCTTGAAGGTCTGCTTATCCTGGTCAAGCGGTAGGAAATAGTCCCTGGCATTGAAGAAGTTGTTACGGTTGAACTCGAAGAGGTCTCCGTGGAAGGCATTCGTGCCTGATTTGGTGATCTGATTGACGATTCCGCCGGAGGTGCGGCCGTACTGTGCGTCATAATTGTTGGTGAGGATCTTAAATTCTTCGACGGCGTCTGGATTGGGACTCACGACAATGTTGTTGCCCAGAAAGTCGGTATTATTGCCGCCGTCCAGAAGAAACGTGAGGGACTCGGAGCGCTGTCCGCTCACTGAAAAAGGATTGCCAGAGCCGTCGTCGGGATCAGGGGCGAACACGCCGGCTTGCAGCAAACCCAGTTGCAGGGTATCGCGATCGAGTAGCGGCAGATCGTTAATCATGCGCTCGTTTTCGACTTTACCGAGGACGGCGCCGGTGGTGTCCACCTGGACGACGTTGGAGGTGACCTCGATGGTTTGACTTTCCTGGCCCACT
>Ga0209333_1001144_pt1 | contig 13394 bp, 16 predicted proteins | sample BlaSpr_A8_OM2_O3_FD_187982 | JGI IMG/M metagenome (GOLD analysis project Ga0209333, IMG submission 187982) | Forest soil microbial communities from Thunder Bay, Ontario, Canada - Black Spruce, Ontario site 2_A8_OM2_O3 (SPAdes) (version 2) | ecosystem: Environmental > Terrestrial > Soil > Boreal... | reverse complement strand
GTGAAGACGAGCTCGCCAAACTGCATCTCGCGAGCCTCCCCAAAGACATCCCCGAAGATCTTCGCCGTGATACGGCCGAACATATCGCGCGCGCATGGAGAGATCGCCATGACTAAACAACAGCAGAAACTTTTGTTGATTATCCCGGTGGTTATCATCGGCTCCTACATAGTGAAGTCGATAGTCATCACCGCGCTACAGGTCATGTTCTACCAGCAGCCGAGGCCCAGACCGGCACCAAAAGCGCCCACGAAGGCTCCTGCTGCGGCGGTCAAGGCAGTCGTTCCCCCACCCAGCCCCCAGCCAGTTAAAACACCGCCTCCTCCTCCCGATCCGTGGCTGCGGTTCCTGGGTGTCTGGCACGGACAGGCCGCCCTCGATGGCCGCGGCATTTGCGACCTCCACTTCGAGATCCGAAAGAGCCAGGCGCCGGGTGTTTTTCTAGGTTTTTCAAGATTCTCCTGCGATAGTTCACAAGCCCTGATGGGCAAGGCCGGCGCCGACCCAAGGAGCGCCCTCATGAACCGCATGAATCCCAATGCGGCCATACTCACCGGAACGGTAAAAGACGGAGCGCTCCACTTTAAAGCCGACAAGGACATTGGGGGCGACATTCACGGCTGCACCGTGACTTCGTTCACCCTCACGCCCTTTGGCGCATACCAGCTCGCCGCGGAATGGGAAGCCGGAAAATGCCAGGGCGGCAACATGCTGCTGTGGAGGTAGCCGGCATGCGCTTTCAATCTCATACCGAAACGTTGGTGTTTGATCCGAGGCTTTTATGCGGCGCAAACAAATTGGCGATGCGTTACTGATCCTCGGGGATGCGTTTCTCGTGATGCCGACCCTCGGCGACGTGGACGTGATCCTGACCGATCCGCCTTACAACGCCAAGACCCATAAGGGAGCGCGCTCGGCCCGGTCGCTGGGGGTGTCGCAGATTGATTTTGAGGGAATAACCGAACAGAAGTTCATCGAGTTCTGCGGCAATGCCGTCGCGCAAGCTAAGCGCTGGGTAGTCATGTCCTGCGCGTGGCAGCATGCCGCAGAGCTGGAAAAGGCGGGAGTTCCGCTCGTGCGCCTTGGGGTGTGGCATAAGCCCAATGGAGCACCCCAGTTTACAGGCGACAGACCCGGCGTAGGCTGGGAAGCCATTGCCATCCTTCACCGCGAAGGGAAGAAGCACTGGAATGGCGGTGGTCATCACGCGGTATGGGTCTGCAATGTCGAGCACGGCAAGCATCCAACCCAGAAACCCCTCAAACTTCTTATGGATTGGGTCGCGAAGTTCACCGACCCCGGAGAAACGATCCTCGATCCTTTCATGGGGAGTGCCACAACAGGAGTCGCCTGCGCAAAGCTGGGCCGCAGGTTCATCGGCATTGAGAAACGCCCGGATTATTTTGATTTGGCTTGTCAGCGCATTACCGGGGCCTACATGCAGGCAGATATGTTCGCTCATACAAAGACTTGAGCGTTTCGAATCCTATGGCTGGCGCTACATCACCGATCGGTAAGGACTCCGGCGGGATTCCGCAGGAGCACGGCATTCTGACCGTCATCGAGGTTGCTCGCGAGCTGCGCTGCTCCAAGTCTCACGTTCATCACCTCATCGATGGCAGGGTTCGTGCAGTGCCGCCCCTGCCCTGCCTCTGGCTGGGCCGCAGGCGTGTCGTGCGCCGCTCCAGCCTGGATGAATGGATTAAAGCAAATGAGCACGGAGCGATGGTATGATCCGATCGGATCTGAGTTCGCCGCTACGGACGCACGAAAGGAACAACGTGCGACGAAAGCGATTTCAAGAAGGCAGTTTGCAAGTGCGATCACACGGCAGGCGAAAAAACTGGGTAGTGCTCTACTGGGAGCGCGGGACAAGGAAATATCAGACCCTTGGCCTGTACTCGAAGCTGAGCAAAAGCCAGGCACAGGAGAAACAGGCGGAGTTCATGCAGGAAGTGAACGCGCGCCAGTCAACCGCGCCCGACCCGGACGTGACCTTCGGGGACTTTCTCGAAGGCACCGCCCTGCCGTTTTACCGGATGAAGTGGAAACATCCACGTCGGAAAGCCGCATCAGGCACCATCTGATCGGCGAGTACAAAGAGGCCAAACTTCAAGACCTTGGACTAAAGGAATTGCAGGCATTCCTGAACGCCAAGGCCAAATCGTTGTCCCGCAGCGTCGTCGCTCACCTGCGATGGGACCTGCGGGCAATTTTCAAGCTCGCGCTTGCTGAGGGATATGCTCAGCGCGATCCGACGGCCGCCCTTTACACCCCGAAAGAAGCCGTTGTCACGCCCACGCGGGCAATGACCGGAAAGGAGGCAGAACAGCATATTAATGCGCTCGATCTGCGCGAGCGCGTCATCGACCATCTGGCGATATTTGTGGGCATGCGGCCGGGAGAGATTCTTGGACTCCAGCGACGGCATGTCAGCAAGGATTGCCTGGAGGTGGTCATCGAGCAGCGCCTCTACCGGGGCGACATCGACACGCCCAAGACCACGTCGTCGCGGCGGACCGTTGCCATCCCTTCAGAGACGGGCAGGCAGCTACAGGAATGGATGGAGCTCGTAGGTGAGGACCCGAGGGCATGGGTATTCGCTTCTGAGAACCCTCTAAAGCCCATGTGGAGGGATAACGTCTGGTACAGGTATATGAAGCCCAAATTGGAGCCGCTCGGCCTCGGGTGGGCGAATTTTCAGGTGCTGAGAAGGACCCATGCAAGTCTCGGCCACGACGCCGGGATTGATCCGAAAGTAGCAGCCGACCAGCGCGGGCATGGTATTGGGGTTGCGCTTGATGTCTACACGCATTCCAGCGTTGAAACACGGCGGGGGGCTGCCGAGAAGCTGGAGCGTTCTGTGCTGCCGTTCAAGAGCAAAAAGGGCTCGGAAGCGGCTTAACGGAGTGGAATGGAGTGGAAGAAGTTGCTGATTGTTCCCAAGTTATTGAAAAGATGGAGCGGGAGACCGGACTCGAACCCGCGACGTCCAGCTTGGGAAGCTGGCAATCAAATCGCGGGTCGAAAACTGGGGATTCAAGTACCGGACTTCCCACAGTCACGGTTCGTTCCGAGGTGTTCGCCGGAGATCGACAGCCAGCCCAATAGGAACGGGCGCACCATCACGCATCCCGCAATCCCGACCGTCTGACCGCCAAGAAAACTCCATAAACCCCGGTCAGCGCCGCGCTCACCCCCGCCGTCAGCGGACCGCCTATCGCTCCAATCAGCGCGCCGGCGGGAAAGTCGCCCAACGGCCTGACGCCCATCACCAGCAGCGTATTCAGACTCATGATACGTCCGCGCATCTGCGGTGGCACGCGCGTCTGCATCAGGGTGACTGCTGTCGCTCCAGCCGCATTCTGCGCGGCGCCCAGCACCAGCAGCGCCGCCACCGACAGCCATACGGTCGTGCTTGCCGCAAACGCACCCAGCGCGGCGCTCCAAATCAGAACGGCCGCCAGAAATAGCCCGCCCTTGTACCGGAAATCGCCCAGGGATGCCACGGTGAGTCCGCCGGCGATGGTTCCCACCCCCACAGCCGAGAACAGGAAACCCATCTGGGCGGCCGAAAGGTGCAGCACGCGCAACGCGAAGATGGGCAGCATCACCGCCGGCGATGGCCCCAGAAAAAGGAGAGCGCCATAGCCTGCCATGATCCCGGGCAGCGCCGCATCCCGCGCAACCGTGGCCAGGGCGGCGCGCACCGACTGCCACAAAGGTTCCCGCACGCCACGCCCCTGCCCTTCCGCCAGGGACCGCAGGCGCAGCAGCGCCACGAGCACCGCCACGAAACTGGCCGCATTCAGGAAAAAGTTCCCTGCGTACCCGATGCTGGCCACCATGACGCCGGCCAGCGCCGGGCCGAACGTGGAAGCGCCGCTGAAAATGATGGATTGCAGCGACACCGCGTTCATCAGGTCGCCCGGCGGCACCAGCGATGGAATCAGCGACGAGCGCGCCGGCTGATCGAAGCTCAAAGCCGCGCCCGAGAAGAACGCCGACACCACCACGATCCACAGCCGGACCAGGCCGGCGAGCGTCAACGCTCCCAGCCCCGCTGCCAGCACCAGCAAAAAGCTCTGCGTGACGATCAGCAGCCTCCGCTTATCGAGCCGGTCTGCGATGGCCCCGCCCACAGGGGCGAATAGGAAGAAGGCGGCGGCTTGCGCCAGCGATACGGCGCCTAGCGCCAGGGCCGATCCGCGCGTAAGCCGCAGAACCAGCAGCGCTTGCGCGACGATCTGCATCCATGTGCCCACCGCCGAGACGAACAGGCCCACCCATAGCAGCCGGAAATCGCGATGACGTAGCGCGCGCAGAGCCTCAAACCGCATAGTACTTTCCCCAGTTCAACACAAGTGGTATACTCGTACCCATAGGAGGAAAGCGTGAACTGGACAACACCGGATTTTCAAGAAGTCTCCGTCAGTTGCGAAATTAATTCCTACGCAGCCGCTGAAATCTAGCGTGCGCGTGAGTATACTTGGCGCAGCGGCCGGCGGCGGGTTTCCGCAGTGGAATTGCAATTGTGATAATTGCCGCCGGTTGCGCCAGGGGACGGTGCGCGCGAAGGCGCGCAGTCAAATCCAAGTGGCCGTCAGCGCGGACGGTCGTGCGTGGCACCTCTTGGGCGCATCTCCCGATTTGCCCAGGCAGATTGAATCCAACCCTTGCCTCCATCCCCGGCAGAGCCTGCGCGACTCCCCCATCGCATCTGTAATTCTTACCTGCGCGGAAGTCGACCAGTCGCTCGGGCTGCTCCTATTGCGTGAGTTCCATCCATTCACGGTTTACGCCACGGCGTCGGTGCGCGACATTCTGCTCGGCGATAACAGCATGTTCGGCATGCTGCATCGCGTCCCCCGGCAGGTCGAGTGGCATGCCGTAAACCCCGGCGCTCCGTTCGAGGTCGGAAGCGGCATGCAGGTGGAAGCGATTTCAATGGGAGGCGGATATCCGAGCTATGTGGGCGCCGATCGGCTAGCCCGCTGCCGTGCGGATGAAGCCGTGGTCGGATTGTCCGTCCGGCATGGCGGCCGCGGTATGCTTTTCCTGCCAGGCGTTCCCGGAATCGACGACGCGCTGCTGGCGCGCATGGAACAGTGCGACCTCCTGCTGCTCGACGGAACCTTCTGGTCGGACGACGAGTTCATCCGCGTGTGGCCGGACGCGCGCACCGCCAGGGCCATGGGACACCTGCCGATTTCCGGTCCCGGCGGCACTTTGGATCGCCTCGCCGCCCTGCGCCGCCCGCGCAAGGTCTTCGTCCACATCAACAACACGAATCCAATTCTGGACGAGGACAGCGCCGAGCACAGCGCGGTGCGGGAGGCCGGCTGGGAAGTGGCCTGCGATGGGATGACAATAGAATTATGACCGCCCAAACATGTGACGCCACGGACCCGTTGACGCCCGCTGAGTTGCACGGCCGCCTGCAATCCGTGGGCGACCAGTTCTATCACCACCGGCATCCGTTTCATCTGCGCATGCACGAGGGCAAGCTCACGCGCGGCCAGTTGCAGGCGTGGGCATTGAACCGCTATTACTACCAAAGCCGCATTCCAATCAAGGATTCCATTATCCTGTCCCGGTCGGAAGATCCCGAGTTCCGCCGCGCGTGGCGCAAGCGTGTTGTGGATCACGATGGCAGCCGCGCCGGAGAAGGCGGCATCGAGCGTTGGCTACAGTTGGCCGAGGCCACGGGGCTCGAACGCGAACGCGTGATCGCCGGCCGCGAAATCCTGCCTGGCACGCGCTACGCGGTGGATGCATATCTGAATCTGGTGTCGCGCGGGACCTTGCTGGAAGCCGCGGCGTCTTCGCTAACTGAGCTGTTTTCCGGCCGCCTGATCGCCCTGCGCATGGACGCGATGCGCAAGCATTATGCGTGGCTGGAGCCGGGATTGTCGTATTTCCAGGCGCGGCTGACGCAAGCGCCCGAAGATGCCGATTTCACGCTCGACTGGGTTACCCGCCAGGCTTCCACCCGCGCTCAACAGGAGTCGGTCGTTGCGGCGCTGCGCGCCAAGTGCGACATCCTCTGGGCACAGCTCGACGCGCTGTATTACTCGTATGTCCAGCCCGGCTGGCCGCCGCCCGGAGCTTTCCAGCCCGAGGACGGCGCCGCGTGACCGCCACCAACATTCCGCGGCTCGCGCGCGGATGCCGGCTGTCCGAAGATCCTGGCCAGGGTTGGGTGTTGCTGATCCCGGAAGGTGTCTTGCGATTGAGCGGTCCTGGGCCGCGCATATTGCAGCGTTGCGATGGCTCCCGCACTTTCGGCGATATCGTGCGTGAACTGGGAGACGAATTTGCCGTCGCGGATACTGCGCTGGTAGAAGCTGAAACGTCCACGTTCCTGGAGCGCTTAGTTGCGCGGCACATCGTGGTGCTGGAGTAATTGTGGGAGTGATTTTGCGACCGCAAGCCTTAATCGCCGAAGTCACGCATCGCTGCCCGCTGCATTGCGTGTACTGCTCGAATCCCCTCGCCATGCAGCCGCGCGCCGATGAGTTGACCACCGATCTCTGGACCCGTGTTTTCCGCGAGGCGGCCGAACTCGGCGTCCTGCACGTCCACCTGACGGGCGGCGAACCGGTGTCGCGTCCCGATCTGGAAGAACTGGTGCACGCGGCCCGCGCCGCGAACCTGTACATCAACCTGATTACTTCCGGCATCGGCCTAAGTGAGCAAAAGCTGGACGCCTTGATCGACGCCGGACTCGATCATCTGCAGCTCAGCTTTCAGGATGCCGAAGAAGCGCCCGCCAATGAATTCGCCGGGGCGCGCGCGCATATGCGCAAATTGGCGCTGGCGGAAGTCGTGCGCGCCCGCCACATCGGATTCACGCTGAATGCCGTGGTTCACCGGCAAAACCTCGATCGGCTGGAAACCATCGTGGCCATGGCCGAGCGGCTGGGCGTGGATCGACTCGAAATCGCCAACGTCCAATACTACGGCTGGGCCATCGAGAATCGCGAGAAGCTGATGCCCACGCGGCGGCAGCTCGACGCTTGCGTGGCCACGGTCGAGGCGCATCGGGAGCGGCTGCACGGCCGAATGCGCATCGACTTCGTGCCGCCGGATTATTACGCGCGCTATCCGAAAGCCTGCATGGGCGGCTGGGGACGCTCGCTGATGCTGGTGGACCCGGCAGGCTTTGTACTGCCGTGCCACGCCGCGGGGGTAATTCCGGGGCTGACCTTCGACAACGTGCGGGCGCGCCCGCTGCGCTGGATTTGGGAAGAATCGCCGGCGTTCGAGCGCTTCCGCGGCGAAGACTGGATGCCCGAACCGTGCCGCAGTTGCGACCGCCGGCACGAAGATTTCGGCGGCTGCCGCTGCCAGGCTTTGCTGCTGACTGGCAACGCCAACGCCACCGATCCGGTCTGCTCGCTGTCGCCCGACCGCAACCTTGTGGATGCCGTGATCGAACGCGCCAACGCGGCCTGCGTCGATGCACCCGGCTGGGTCTACCGGATCGATCCGGCCTAGCCGCGGCTGGCTGGCTAACCGTTCGCTCCCCGCGACGTCCAAGGTGTGGACGTCCGTTTTCCGCATCTGTTATACTTAATAACGTTATAATGTTTAACATTACCAAGAACCGCCGCGCCGCTCTCACCCAGCTCGAGCAGTTGATTATGGATTTCGTCTGGGCGCACCCCAAATGCACCGCGGAACTCTGCCGCGAAGGCTTGGCCGGCCAGCGCCCGCTCAAGGATTCCACAATTCGCACGATCCTCCGCCATCTCGAAGAAAAGGGCTACCTGACCCATACCATCGAAGGCCGCACCTTCGTCTACCGTGCATCGGATACCCCGCGCAACGTGGCCGCCGACGCGGTCGCTCAGTTGGTGGACAGGTTCTGCGGCGGCTCAGTCGAGGAATTGATGGTCGGGTTGGTGGATCGGCAGGTGCTCAAACCGCATCAGTTGCGGCGACTGGCTGCCAAGATCGCCGCGCGTAAGGAAAAGAAAGGATGACGATCCTCATATTTGTCACTGCATGGGCGCTCCGTTCCGCCTTGATCGTGGTTATCGCCGCCGTCCTACTGAGAATGTTCCGCGTCAAGGATCCCTCAGTCCGTCTGGCCGCATGGACCGCCGCCCTGTTCGGCTCAATACTGATCCCGGCGCTCACAGCGACTTTGCCCGCGGTGAAGCTCCCGCGCGCGCCGGGTTACCAGACGCCCGCGCCGACGAGTCGGGCTTTGCGCGAAGCCGGGATTTCCCGGCGGAGCGCGCAACACTCGGCCCGCGCGCAAGCGGTCCCCTGGCCGGCGCTCCTTCTGGCGTTGTACTTCCTGGGAGCCGCCGTGCTGTTGTTGCGGTTGGCCACCGGACTGTTTCTCAGCCGCCGTCTGATTCGGCGGAGCCGACCCACCGGCCGGTACCTGCCGGGAGGATTACCCATCCGCGAGTCTTCCGATTTGGCGGTCCCCGCCGCGCTTGGCCCGTTCCGGCCGCTGGTGCTGCTGCCGCGGGATTGGCGCGAATGGGAAACCCCCAAACTGGAAGCCATCCTGGCCCATGAAGAATCGCACGTTCGGCGGCACGATCCCGCCGTGCAATTGCTTTCAGCCGTCCACCGCGCCTTGCTCTGGCACAGTCCGCTGAGCTGGTGGATGCACGGCAGGATCGTGCGTTTGGCCGAAGAGGCCAGTGACGACGCCGCTTTGGCGGCAATCAAGGACCGCGCGTCCTATGCCGAAACGCTGCTCCAATTCATGCAGCGCGGCATGCGGACAGCGCCCTGGGAGGGAGTAGCTATGGCTCGATATGGAAAAGCGGAAGAACGCATTCATCGCATCCTGGACGGGACGGCCATCTCGCGCGGCTTGACGCGATCCGGCCTCGCAACCATTCTCCTGCTTGGGGCGCCGGTGGTTTTCCTGGCCGCGGCCGCTGGCCAAGTTTCACCGCAGGCGCCAGTGCCGCCCAATGCCCCTACGGCGCCAGCGACGCCGCAAGCACCGCAAGCTCCACAGCCGCCCGCTCGCGGCACTCCCAGGGTGACCCGATATTCGATCGTTTCGGGCGACTCTTCAACCGGCTCATGGGATAGCCGCGACGATCCCCGTTACAAAGAGTGGCACTCCAAATACGGCCCTCGCTATGTTTGGTTCCGGCAGGATGGCCGCGACTATATCGTCACCGATGCCCATACAATGGACGAATTCGACGACGCCATGGCCCCCCAGCGCGAGGTCGATCGGCAGCAAGACGAGGTCAATCGCCACCAGGAGTTGGTGAATCGACAGCAGGAGAAAGTCAACAGTCACCAGGAGGACGTGAATCGCGCGCAGGAAGGCGTCAACCAGCAGCAAGGTCTGGTGAACGAGGCGAGCGGAGAACAGTCCCGCGTGAACCAGCTCCAATCGGAGGTCAACGTCAAGCAGCAGGCCGTGAACGCCGAACAGGGTAAAGTGAACCAGGCGCAAGCCGTCGTCAACAAAGAGCAAGACAGGGTCAACCAAATGCAGACGCGAGCCTCGGCCCAGATAGACAAAGCTCTCCAAGCCCTCTTCGATTCCGTCCGGCGGCAAGGTCTGGCACACGCAGCCCAGTAGGTTACGGGCCGGCAGCTAGCGAAGTACTAGCCCTTCGCGGCCCACTTCACGCCGCGGCGCCGCGGGCTTTGCGGTAAGCCTCCCAACGCTTCTTGGTGGCTTCTCTGATGGCTTTCAAACCGGCCGCGGAGAACTTCCGTTTCTTGGCCTTCGCCGGCGGGGCCTGTTGCCGTTTCTGCGCTGCCCATCTGGCTCTCTGCGCGGCGGCGATCCTGGCGCGGCCCGCGGCGCTTATAGTACGCTTCTGCGGACCCGCACGATCCACTCCGGCAGCCGCGGCCTTTGGCCGGCCCGGACCGCGTTGGCCGAGCTGCGCTTTGATCCCGGCTATCTTCGCGGATAGCCTTTCGAGTTCGCTCCGATAACCAACGATGGCCATCTCAGCGATGGAGGTGTCTACTTTTGGCTGTGCCCGTCTTGGCATTTTGATTTCTCCCTTGGAACACGAACATAGGACCGTGTCTTAAGTCAGTCCCCTCGCGATCTTGATTCTATCACTCGTCGCCTCGAATCGGAGTCCGGAATCCGCCGCCATCAGAGGCGGCGTGAGGCCGGGTACACCAGACTAACCACCAGATCAGGAGTAGCTGTAAGGGTAGACGCCCCCATCGGAGTACAGGGGCGATGGAAGCCGCGCCTGCCTTGATCGGGTTTGTGGCCATATAAACGTTGGCCGGGAAAACTGCGATTAACAGGGCTGTCAGTCCCCACGCGGCGTTTCTGCGCGTCCTGGGGACAAGCAGCCCCACACCACCAAGGATTTCGAAAACGCCGCTGATGAGTACCAGTGGCAGATGCCACGGGATGTAGGGAGGCATGAGTCTTATATAGGCCTCGGGTTTGATGAAATGCAAAGCGCCGCCGGCGGCGTAGAGAACGGCGGCGAGCGCCACGCCAGCCGTCTGCGCCTTGGATAGACCCTTCAAAGCCATCCCCGAATCGTAGCAGGCCTCGGCCTTGGGACCAATCGACGACGACGTTCGCCTGCAACCGGTTCAACTCACCTTCCACCGTGTATCGCGTCCAGAGCTTCGTGCAAGGTATCGAAGATCCGCGCCGGGCCGATCGCCTCCGTCAGATGGTGCCGGTCAAGATCGGCGCGCAGATCCGCCCCTACGTGCGCGAACGCCAGGCGTACGCCAGCGCGCGCCAAATCCTCCTGGAGCTGGCGTACGGTGCGCGCGGCCGTGTAGTCGACGTTCGTGATCGGCCCGCCATCCACCACTACCCAACGCATCGGCGTACTTGCCTCTCTCACAAGGCCGCGGATCTCTTCCGAAAAGCGGTTCGCGTTCGCATAGAAAAGCGGCGCTCCAAAGCGGTAGATCACTAAGCCGGGCTCGGTCACCGCGTCCGGGACCACCGGAGTGAACCGCCACTCCCCGTTTTGATCCTTCACTAATACAGCCGTGTGCGGACGATAACTGTGGTGTACAACCCGGAGCAAAGACAGAGCCATGGCCAGCAGAATGCCTTGTTCCACGCCCACCAGCACTACGGTCGCCGCCGTAGTCACGGCCAGGCCGAATTCGCCGGGGCTTTCGCGGCGGATGTCCCGCAGGCCGCGCAAATCGATGAGCCCGATAGCAATGGTGAACACCACCGCGCCAAGCGCGCAAAGCGGCAGGAATTGCAGCGGGCCGGTCAGGAATAGAAGGACCAGCGCCACCACCGCCGCCGTGGAGATCTGCGCCATCTGGCTTTGTCCGCCGGAGCGTTCGACCATTGCGGTTTGCGTCGGACTTCCGTTCACTACGAATGCCCCGCTCAGTGCCGCGGACACGTTTGCCGCCGCCAGGCCCACCAGATCCGCATTCTCGTCCAGCCGCTGCCGATGACGTACCGCATAAGCGCGGGCCGTCGCCGCACTTTGAGTTGCGATCATCACAAAGCAGGAGCCGGCTACCGGAGCCAGCGCCGCCGCATCCCTCCAGCTCAAGTGCAGGCCGAGCGCTGGCAGGCCGCCGATCACCGGCCCAACGACGCGAATGCCGTGCCCTGCGAAATCATATAGGAAACTCGCGGCCATGGCGCCTGCCACCGCGATCAGGGGGCCGGGTAGCTTCGGCACAAGCCGCCTGGAAACCAGGATGCACGCAACCACCGCCGCGGAGACGCCGAGCTCCGGCAGACGTACCGTCGACAGACCGCCCATCACCGCGGCCAACTGCCGCATCGTGCCATTTCCGTGTACCTCAACACCCAGCATTTCGCCCAGCACCGCAATCGCGACTTGAAATCCGACACCGGTAAGAAAGCCCGCCAATACCGTCTGCGAGAGGAAGTCGGCCAGGAAGCCCAGCTTCAGCAGCCGCGCCAGCATCAGGAATGCGCCGGTCATCAGGGCTGCCGATCCTGCCAGCACCACGTATCTCGCACTGGCCACGGGCGCCATGCCTGCCAGTCCGCCCGCCAGGATGGCCGCTGTGGCCGAATCCGCAGCCACCACCAGGAAGCGCGACGACCCGAAGGCCGCGAACGCTACCAGCGGCAACAACAGAGTGTACAGCCCCGTGACCACCGGTGTGCCGGCGATCCGCGTATAGCCCAGCGCCTGCGGGATGTTCATCGCGGCCAGCGTGACCCCGGCCAGCAAGTCCTTTACGATCCGGGAAGTCCGGAGAGGCCGAATACTCTGAAAAAGATGCAGCCGGCTGAATGCCTCACCCATATGCGACGATCCTGAACGTTTCTAAGGCGACCATAGCCCTCCATACTACATGAATTGCGGCTGGATGCCCGTCCGGCCGATGCAAGTCTTGCCGTACGTTCCGGCAAGAAGTGCGTCTCCAGGCGGCGCTGGGCATTTGCGCTAATTGCGCAGTTCCGGCCGTTGGTCACCGGCACGAACGGCCATGGGCGTGCTTCTTCCAAGCACAACCCGCTGGTCCGTTGCCGCGGGAGCTACTAGACGAGATAGGAAGGGAGCAACTTTTATGAGAATGAGTTTAGGACCTCGCGTCAGGGTTCTGGCGCTAGCGGTCAGCATTGGTGTTGGTGGATTTGTACTGCCGGTGGCCGGGGCGCCATTCTTCCAGGACCAGGACCACGACAAAGACCACGCCACGGATTATTCGAAAAACAAAACATACCAGCAGGGTGTGCGCGAGGGCCAGGACGACCACGCGCATAACCGCGACCACAGCAAGAAAAGGCACTTCAAGAAAGACGAAGACCAGAAAGCGTATGAGGCTGGTTACCAGAAGGGCCGCGGTAATTAGCGGGTCCTAGAGGACCCGCGCGGACCTGGAGGTCCGCCCCACAACTTCCGCCACCGGCAGCCGCAGCCGGAAGCAAGCGCCGTGGCCGGGCTCGAATTCCGCCCACATGTCTCCGCCGTGGTCGAGCACCGTCTGCCGCGATAAAGCCAGCCCCAGACCCAGCCCATTCTTCTTGCCCGCGCTGACGAACGGCTCGAACAGGCTGCCGCGGATCTCGGGCGCGATGCCCGGGCCGGTATCGCGCACATCCGCCACTACGAATCCGTTTTGGGCGTCGGCGGAGATCTGAATCCGGCCGCCCTCCGGCATCATTTCCAGCGCGTTGCCCACCAGGTTGGAGAAGACCCGCTCCATGCGGTTGCGCTCCAATGGCAGCTCGATTTCGTCCGGAATCCGGATCTGCACCTCGACGTGCTGCGCTTCCGCGGAAGCCAGCAGAGATTCGCAGCCGGCCGCCGCCACCTCCCGCAGCTTGCATACCTCCGCGCCGCGGGCGCTGCCGCGCGAGACGTTCAGCAGATCCTGCAACAGTTCCTGGATGCGCCGCGAAGCGCGGTAGATGTTGGCGGCCAGGCGCTTGACTTGCGGCGGGGTCAGCT
>Ga0209333_1001140_pt1 | contig 13432 bp, 17 predicted proteins | sample BlaSpr_A8_OM2_O3_FD_187982 | JGI IMG/M metagenome (GOLD analysis project Ga0209333, IMG submission 187982) | Forest soil microbial communities from Thunder Bay, Ontario, Canada - Black Spruce, Ontario site 2_A8_OM2_O3 (SPAdes) (version 2) | ecosystem: Environmental > Terrestrial > Soil > Boreal... | reverse complement strand
GGCCACGTCGATGCCATCCTCGGGCTGCGCCACGTAGTTGAAACGCGAGTAATCCATGATGGACGGCGTGTGCCCCATTTTCTTGACCCACTCCTTGTCGCGTACCTTCTCCTGCGGGTACAGGGAGCTGGCCTTCATATTATGTTGGAAGCCGAGCGTGTGACCGACTTCGTGTGCGCACACGAACTCCACCAGTCGGCCCATCAGATCGTCGGGCAGGGGCAGCTTTTGCGCGCGCGGATCGAGCGGCCCCACCTGCAGAAAGTACCAGTCGCGCTGCAGGTTCATGACGTTGTGATAGAACTGGATGTCCGCGTTCAGGATTTCACCCGTACGCGGGTCCGAGACGTGCGGCCCCATGGCGTTCTCGATAGTAGAGGGCAGCCACCGGATCACGGAATAGCGCACATCCTCCGGGCTGAAATTCGGATCCTGCTCCGCGGTGGGAGCGGGTTTGGCGATGATGGCGTTTTTGAAACCGGCTGCTTCGAATGCTTTCCGCCAGCTCTCCACGCCGCGGATCATGTAGGGTACCCATTTCGACGGAGTGGCCGCATCGATGTAATAGACGATGGGCTTCACGGGCTCCGATAGCGCGGCGCCGGGATCCTTCTTCTCCAGCCGCCAGCGCGTGATGTAGATGCGTTTGGGCGCGCGCTGTTCGTCGCGGCCGTAATCCAGTTGCCGCATCGAGAAGTAGCCCACGCGCTCGTCAAAGAGTCGCGGCGTCATGGGATGCTCGGGCAGCTTCACCATGCTGTGGTGCAGCACCACGGTGGCGCTGCCCGGCCGCATGCCGCCCGCGGTTATCGGATTCTCAGTCCGTGCGGCGCCGGCGGGCGTAGCCATACGCGTGTAGGTGTGGGTGGATTCCACTTCGATATTTTGCGGGTAAGGCGAAATGCGTTCGATATACGAACGGCTGGCGTCCATGGTGCTGGCGTTCAAGCGCTGCCGCGCGCTCAGCTCGAACACATCGCTGGTGAACAGGCGGGTCACCTCAATGACGACGGAAGGCTCGTGGCCGGTTTCCTTGTACTCCTTGATTTCGGGCTTGGCGGGCTTGCCTGCGGCCGGTTTCGCCGGTGCGTCTTTGGCTGGCTTTTCCGAAGACTGTTCGTCTTTCGCTTCCGTACTCTCTTTGCCGGGTTCCTTGCCGAATGCGGCAATGGGAAAACTCATTACGATGGTGTCGTTATTGGCGGCTTGCACGGCCCGCGAGATGGGCGTCTTCGGATCCGCCACCACGTCGTAGTTCACTTCCCGCAAATTGATTTTGTTTGCGTTGCGCTCCCAGCGGACCACCCGTTCGGACACAAACTGGCCGCCATAGCCGACGCCCATGGTGGTGCGCGCAATCTGCGTCACAAAAAGAAATGCCCGGTTCAGCTCGGTCTTTGGAATCTCGTAGTAGTACTTATCCTTGATCTCATGCACGGTGAACACGCCGGTCTTCGACTTGGCATCCTTGGTGATCACTTTGTCATAGGCTTGGGGCTGTTGCGACGACGATCCCGTCGGCAGGCGGCTGGCTGTGCCGGTCTCTGCACCGGTCGGCGGTTCGGACGGTGCGGGCGGGGGATCCTGCGCGGCCAAAAGGAAAAACGCAATCGGGAAAACGAGAACGCTACGGGCGGCAGCGGTCATGGCACACTCCTTGGAGGTGAATCGCCTTATAATACCGCAACTTCACCGCGCGCGGCCCGCATTTACGCTAAAATGGGAAGTTACTAAAACCTCATGAAATCTTCCCTATTCTTCCTGTTTGCCGCCGCCGTGTGGGCGCAATCCGCGGCTCCGCAGGCGGTATCCCCGGCGTCTCCGGCTTCCGCTCCAGCGGCCCTACCGCAGGACACCGTGGTGGCGACTTTCGGCGACGGCCGCAACCTCACCGTGGGTGAGCTCGACAGCTTCCTGGCGGCCATGCCGCCGAACATGGCACAGGCCGCGCGGCGCGACCGCAGGGCATTCGTGCAACAGTTCGCCTTGATGCATCGTCTGTCGGAAATGGCCGAGAGGGCCAAGCTCGACCAGCAAAGTCCGACCCGCGAGGCATTGGCTTTTAACCGCATGTATCTGCTGATGAACGCGCAGTTGCACGAAGTGCTGACCACGATCAACGTGCCGCCCGCCGAGGTGCAAAGTTTTTACAATGCGCGCAAAGACCGTTACACACAGGTCAAGGTCAAAGCGATTTACATACGCTTTTCCGCGGACCAGCCGGCGGCCGGCACACCTGAACCGAAGCACCTTACCGAAGCCGACGCGCAGGCCAAGGCTCTTAAGCTGCGGGCCGCCATCGCGGGCGGTGCGGATTTCGTGAAGCTGGTGAAAGAAAATTCAGAAGACCCCGTCTCCGCCGCCAAAGACGGCGACTTCGGCACCTTGCGCAGCACCGACAATCTTCCGGACGCCATCCGCGGGGCTGTCTTCGCGCTGAAACAGGGCGAGGTGAGCGAGCCTGTCAAGCAGCCGAACGGCTTCTATTTGTTCCGCGCCCAAGAAGTCGCCGTGCAGCCGCTCGCCGAGGTGCAGGAAGAGGTGGTCAACGAACTGAAGCAGGCGCACTTCAAGACCTGGATGGACGACGTCACCCGCGATTTGAATCTGAAGATTCAAAACGAGGGCTACTTCAGCGCAGGCGGGGGCGCGCCTGCCGCCGGCAAGTAGGTGTGCCGGCAGGCGAAACCGCCTGCCTCCCTTCTATTGGGCACGCCAGCAGCTAATGTTGTCGACCAAGGTTGGGGGAACGGGAGGTGTTGCGAAAATGGGCTGGAATCGGGGTTATCTCGGCCGTGATGGTGCGGATCGGGGCGGACCAGATGGAAGGAAATCTCGGCTTACAAGGAGCGTGATTATGAGCATGAGGAACGTTCTGACCATCGTCTACTTCGTCTTGACGATCTACTCGTTTAGTGGCGGACTGGTTGCACGGTGTCGCGAATTACTCGTCATGGAAACTCATCAGTGCGCAGGATTTTCCAGTCGTTCATAGGTATGTCGACAAGCGGATTCTCGCGGTTTACGTTCCTTTCTTTTTCCTGAGCGTTGCGGTCAACATCTTGTTGATCTGGTTTCACCCTCCTGCGATCTCCACAATGTTGGTGGTGATCGCGGCGGTTCTTAACGTCTTCATTTGGGTTGTTACGGCGACGCTAAGCCATACCGATCCACAAGCAGTTGGATCAGGTTAAGTCCACCGAATTGATCGGCCGCCTCGTGAAGGTTCACCTGTACTTAAGAGTCTTCCCCGGCTCGCTCGTCATGATCGTAACGGCTCTAATGATGTATCAGGTGCTCGGTGCAGCCTCGTGACCGGGGATGGAGTCTATTTGTGCGTAAACCTCCCGCCACGACGGGGGGCGACGAGGATCAACAGGCGACTGGCTCCCCTTGCAGCGCCGTCGGAACAAACCTGCCGCCGAAAGAAGTGAGTCAGGGTCTGTTTCTCGCATGCGCAGGCTCGCCGAAAGCTCACAATGCAGCAGCGTGGGTCTATGAGCGGGCCGATGCATCAATGCGATCGAGAAGTCGTAGTGCGCGAGTTCATGCCAGGAGACGAGGTTGCCTTCCGCCGTCTCACGAAGAGTGGATTCTGCGCTATTTTGCCCTGGAACCCAAGGATGAGAGCGTACTCGCCGATCCGCGAAGAATCATCCTGGATTGCGGCGGCAGAATCTTCTTCGCAGAGCGGCAGGGCCAGACCGTAGGCTGCTGCGCTCTTTTGGCAATGGGTCCGGGCGAGTTTGAGGTGGCTAAGATGGCGGTTACGGAATCGTGCCAGGGGGCCGGGATTGGACGCCGCCTTCTCCTGAAAACGATTGCGGAGGCGCGCGTCGCGGGCGCAACGCGGCTTTATCTGGAGACGAATCGAAAGCTGGTGGCGGCGATTCGGTTGTATGAGTCAGTGGGATTCAGGCACATTCCGGACGATCGGATCGTGCCTTCTCCTTATGCGCGCGCCAACATCCACATGGAACTGCCCATGGCCAAAATCACTTAGCCGCTCGCTCCCACACCTCCGGATTCAGCAAATTCGGCGGACGCCGCCCCTCGATCGCGGCTACCGCATTCTCCGCCGCCATCATCGACATCTTGCGCCGCGTATCCACCGAGGCGCTGGCGATGTGCGGCGCCAGCACCACATTCTCCAGCTTCAGCAGAAGCGGATTGACGCGCGGCTCATTCTCGTATACGTCGAGGCCGGCTCCCGCAATCACCCGCTGTTCGAGCGCCTCCGCAAGAGCGGGCTCATCCACCACCGGACCGCGCGACGCATTCACCAGAATGGCGGTGGGCTTCATCATGCGCAGCTCGCGCGCGCCGATCAAGTGACGGGTCTCCGCCATCAGCGGCACGTGCAGGCTCACAAAATCCGCCTCCCGCAACAATTGTTCGGCGCTCACCAGTTCCAGTCCCAGCTCTTTCTCCACGGCCTCGGGCGCGCGCGCCGTATCGTGATAAACGATGCGCATCGAAAAGCCCTTCGCCCGCCGCGCCACCGCCTGCCCGATGCGCCCCATGCCGAAGATCCCCAGGGTGCGGTGATGTATATCCTGCCCCAGCAGCAGGTCCACGCGCCACTTGGTCCACTGCCCGGAGTGTACGTAATAGTGGCCCTCCACCACGCGCCGCGCCGCCGCCATCAGCAGCGCGAACGCGAAATCGGCCGTGGTATCCGTGAGCACGTCCGGCGTGTGCGTCACCATAATGCCCAGGCGCGTGGCCGCCGGCACGTCGACGTTGTCGTAGCCCACCGCCACGTTGGCGATCACCTTGACGCCTTTCAGGGTGGCCAGCACTTCCGGCGTGAACTTGTTCATGAGCTGGCTCACCACGGCCTGTTTGCCGCGGATGCGCGCGGCTAGTTCTTCCGCGCTCATGCCGTCGTCCGACTCGGCATAGTCCAGATCCGAGTGCTCCTTCAGATAGGCGATGGCCTCGGGAAAAATGCGTTTGGTGACCAATACGGCGGGTTTCATCGAAGGCAAATTGTCGCACATGCCGCACTCGGCTTACAATTCGGAGATGGCTAAATTAGGTTTCTTAGGACTTGGCATCATGGGCTATCCAATGGCCCGGAATCTGCTGCGGGCGGGGCACGAGGTGGCGCTTTGGTCGCACAGCGCCGCGAAAGCGGAGGAACTGGCCGCGGCCGAGAAAGGCCGCTTCTGCGCCACGCCGAAGGAAGTCGCGGAAAATGCGGACGTGATCTTCTTGATCGTAGGCGATACCGCGATGTCCCGCGAGGCGATCCTGGGCAAGGATGGCATTATCGAAGGCGCGCGCCCCGGCACGGTAGTGGCGGATGCCAGCACCATCGCGCCGACCGTCAGCCGACAGATCGGCCAAGCGCTCGCCGCCAAAGGCGTGGACTTTCTCGACGCACCCTGCACCGGCTCCAAACCCGGGGCCGAAGGGGGTACACTCACGTTCATGATCGGCGGCGACCGCGAAGTATTCAAGCGCATCCAGCCGTACTTGGAAGTGATGGGCAAGCGACTCTACTACTGCGGTGGGCCGGGCATGGGACTGCACGCCAAGCTGTCCCAGAACCTGATTCTTTCGAACCTGCTGCAAGGCTTCAACGAAGGGATGGTGTTGGCCGCCAAAGCCGGCGTGGACCTCGACATGATGCTGGATATCCTCAACAATAGCGCCGCCAAGTCCGGGCTGGTCGCCGCCAAGGCCCCTCTGGTTCTGCGCCGCGCCTTCGACCCGGCCTTTTCGGTGAAGTGGATGCACAAGGACATTGGCCTGATGCTGGACTCAGCCAACGAACTTGGCGTGCCGGTGCCGCTGACCGCGCTTACACGCCAGATGTTTCAGGCCGCCATCGCCAAGGGGCATGGCGAGGAGGACATCTGCGCGACGATCAAGGTGCTGGAGGATTGGGCAGGGGTGGAAGTGAAGGGTGGCGAAGGATCAAAGTAGCGACGCTATGTGATTCGGTAGCGTAGGACGTACGATTCATCACATATCTGGCACACGCTACCAAAAAGTATAAAAATCTATTGCTTTTTTGGGCCAGATATTCTAATATTGGAATTAAGCCGGGGAGGCAACTCCCACCAAAGCGAGACTAACCTCTAAATAAAAGACCCCTGAAGCAACCTCCCCGGCGCCCGAAAGGGTAAGGGTCTTCCGAACCGAATCCAGAAAACTTAAGACGTCGAACTTTCCGCTGGAGGTGCGATGCGCACGCTGCTGGCGGCCAGCTTGCCCGTCCGATCCATCCCAAGTTCATATTGCAGGCGGGTACCCGGTTTCAGCGTAGTGGGGTCGCCTTCGGCCAGGCGCGAGACATGGAAGAACACGTCGCGGCCACCGTCATCCGGACGCAGAAAGCCGAAACCTTTGGCTTCAAAGTAGGTGACCACCGAGCCAATTTGCTCGCGCGGGCCGTCCCCCGCTCCGCCGTCCGCGGCACCCTGGCTGCCGGACCGGCTGCTTTTGTCGCCAACTCCCTGCTTGATCAGAGCCAGATCGTCCTCGGATAGCTCGGCGGCAGGAGCCGCATCCGAGGGCATTTTCAGATCGGGATTCTTCTTGCGGGCTTCTTCAAATAGACGTTTTGCTCGGGCGTTCAAATGAATTCCTTTTTGGGCGGCTCTAATGCACGGGCGCGGCTGCAGCCTTGGGTTTCCGGGCGCGAGAGGCGCGTTTCTCCGCCGGCGGTTGCCGGTCGCTCTTTTTCAACTGCCCCACTACCATAGGGGTCACAAACTTCTTTTCACCGTGATCGTCAAATTTGATCACAATACGCTCCTCATTGCTGGTGAGCACAGTTCCCAAGCCGAATTTGTCATGCTCTACCTGGGCGCCTTGGGAATAGTTGTTGGAAGCCATTAGTTAGGGTTTACTCCTTTGTTTTCGAGGACATGGCGATTTTCGAGGCCTGATTTGGCCGGATGCGGGCAACGCTTGCACAGGTGTCTTTATCTATCGTATCACTCGGCGGTACCCAGCGGCAAGCGCTCGAATCTGCTAGGATCATGGCCAGAGCATGCCTATCCCTGCATTCGAGCTCTACGGAACCGCGCGCTGCCCCTATACCCAGGAAATGCGCGACTGGCTCGAATTACGAAACCTGGACTTCGTGGAATACGACGTGGAGAGCGACCCGGACGCTTTGGAACGTATGAAAGCTCTCGCGGGCGGCCAGCGGTCGGTGCCCGTTCTGGTGGAGGACGGGCGTGTGACGCAGATTGGCTGGCAGGGGCGCAGTTGCGTGGTTGGCTAGGTGTACAGCCGCACTACCCACTCGGCGTAACGCGCCGGCTTGCGGCCGCGTTCCACTTCAATCGTGACTACCCATACCGCCTGATACCCCTCGTCGAACTGCTCCAGCGATTGCAGCGTGAAGCGCGGGCGAATGCGCGCCCCCGCCAGCACCGGGGCGGGGAAGCGCACCCGGTTCAGCCCGTAATTGATGCGCATCTTGAAATCGCCGCGGACCTCGAAGCACTGGTGCGAGAACTGGCTGAGCAGCGATAGGGTCAGGAACCCGTGCGCGATGGTTTGGCCGAAGGGCGATTCGGCCATGGCGCGCTCCACGTCCTGGTGGATCCACTGGTGGTCGCCGGTGGCATCGGCGAAGGCGTCGATGCGCGATTGCTCGACCGGCAACCAATCGCCGACTGCGACTTCCTGCCCTATTAAGGATTGCAATTCTTCGATAGTTTCTATGATACGCATAGCGATTACCGGAAAGTGCGAAGGTGCGGCTCGGCCAAGTGCGGCACGCCGTTGAAGGTGAACAGCATCAGGTCGTCGTCCCGCAGGCGCAACGTGGTGACAGCCGAATTGTACATCACTCCGGCCAGCCGCATGATATTGTCCTCGGGAACATCCAGTGCCGCCGCCGACCAGATTGAAATCGGCGTGGCGGAGGTGAAGACCGCCACCGCGTCCCCGGGCTGATACGCGACCAGCGACGCACGCGCGCTCAGCACGCGCCGGCGGAAGGCCGCCCAAGGCTCCGTGCGGCACGGGTAGCGGCCTTCCATCCAGGCGCGCATCGCTTGCGTGTCGCAATCGGTCCAGGCTTGGTGGATGGGAGAGTTGGCATCCTCCAGCTTCCGCAACAATTCCTGATAATCCCGTTTGAACCGCGGGTCGGCCTCGCTCAACATCGGCGCGAACTCGCTGAACACCGCGGTCATGTCGAATTCGTTCCAGTTGGATTCGGTGACGATGTCGGGGATTGCAAGGCCGGCTTCTCGGTAGGCGCGCCAGACTTCCCCGGCCGTCTGCCGCTGGCGATTGAGGCACCCGGCGATCAACGCCTTGAACGGAATCTTCTGGGCGGCCAGGTGTTGACCCAAGAGGTAAGCCTGGCGATGGCCCAAATCCGACAGCGCATCATAGTGCCTGCGCGTGCCGGCTTGGCCGTGGCGAATCAGATAAAGGGAACTCAACCGGCTCCACTCCCTGACGGTCGTGGCTCGGTAACGCCCGGTCGTGGCTCGGTAAGGGCGGCCGCAATCTCGACGAGTCCGCGCACGCGCTGGTCGAAGTTGCGAAAGCGTTCGTCGCGCGTCTGCCCGCGATGGTAGCGGAAATAGATTTGCTGAAGGACCACGGCGATCTTGAAAATCCCGAACACTTCATAATAGCCGAGGCCGGAAACATCCCGCCCGGTAATGCGCGCGTAGCGCTGCACAAGCTGCGCGCGGGTGAACCACCCGGGCAAGGTGGTGATGCTGCTGAGCGCATCGCGCCGGACGGGCGGGTCGCCGGCCTCCGGCCAATAACACATCACGCAGCCCAGATCCACCAACGGATCGCCCACCGTGGCCATCTCCCAATCCAGTACGGCTTCCACGCGGCTCGGGTCGGCGGCACTCAGCATCAGGTTATCGAGCTTGTAATCGTTATGCACCAGCGTGGGCGCGGGCGATTCGGGCAGGCGATCCTGCAGCCAGCGGATGAGCTGGTCCATTTGGGGCAGCGCCTCGGTTTGCGCATGCTGCCAACGCTCTGCCCATCCGTCCACCTGCCGCTGCAGGAAACCGGCGGGCTTGCCCAGCATCACCCGGTTCACGTCCACCGCGTGCAGCGCGGCCAGGCAATCCACGAACGCCTCGCTCACGCGCCCGCCGAAGCCAGGATCGTTCGCGTAATCCGCTGGGATCTCGCGGCGCAGCACCAAGCCGCGGCGACGCTCCATGACGAAGAAAATCGCGCCGATCACCGCTGGGTCGTCGCAAAGCAGGAACACCCTCGGCGCTTGCGGAAAGAAAGGATGCACGGCGGCCAGCACGTTGTACTCGCGCGCCATGTCGTGCGCCTTGGGCGCCACCGGACCTAGCGGCGGACGGCGCAACACATACTCGCGCCCGCCGGCTTCCAGAAGGTAGGTCAGGTTGGAGTGGCCGCCCGGAAATTGGCGCACCGCCAGTCCGGCTTCGACGCCTTCGAGCTTGCCGCGCAGATAAGCGGCGAGTGCCTGAGTGTCGATCTGTTCCCCTTCGCGGACGGGGGCGAAGTCGGCGGGCTTAGTCATGCGATGGCCAGCGGGCGGATGGGCGATCCGGTACCGCCGCGGATTTTCAGCGGGGCAGCCACGAACAGGAAAGTATACTGGCGCTCCGCCGCCAGTTGCTCCAGATTCAAGCACTCGATGATGTGTATGCCTTTTTCCACCAACAGATGGACGTGTACGGGCATGTTGGAATCAGGCACCTTCTCGAAGGCCACGGTATCGGAGCCGGCGGCGAATACGCCCCGGCTGCTGAGCCAGCGCGCGCCCGGCTCGCCCGGTCCCGGCCCATGCACCTGCGCGATGAAACGCGCGGCATCGTCCCAGAAGCGCGCCCATCCGGTGCGCAGCAGCACGACATCGCCCGGCCTCACTTCAATTTGCGCCGCGACCGCGGCGGCGTCCAGATGTTCCGCCGCGATTTCGAAATCGGCGGGCAGCGATTCCATGCCCATTTGCGCCGCGATGTCGAGCAGCACTCCGCGGCGCAGGATAGGCGCAATGGTATCGACGGTATGCCGCTCCAGTCCGTTGGCATAGGTTTGCAGGGTCGCCGCCGCTTCGCCGCCGTGCAGCTTGCCGCCGCACGAAAAATGGCACAGCGCATCGATATGCGTGCCCACATGCCCGCCCAACGCCAGACCTTCGGAAGCCGAACTGGCGCCATTGCGCGCTACGTAATCGCCATGCTTTTTGTTCAACCCGAACAGGAAGGGCGGATGGTTGGGGTGATGCGGGATCCCCGTATAATAGGGCTGCGCCAGATCGTAGACACGGGCCGCTTGGACCGCCGCCAGCAGTTGCTCCATCGGTGATAAGTCCCGCTCTCGATTCTCCCACAGCGCGATACAATCGGAGCAAGCGCGTGAAAATCACCATTTCCAAGGAAAACTACCTGAAGGCGATCGCGGAAGCGGAGTCCGAGGGGGAAACCGTGAAGGCGGCCACGCTGTCGCGTTGGCTGAACGTCACGGCGCCGGCGGTGACCATGGCCATCAAGCGCCTGAAGCGCGATGCGCTGATTCGCGTGGGCGAAGAGGGGCACATCACGCTGACTGCCGCCGGCTGCGAGATCGCCAATCGCATTTTGAACCGGCATCACCTGATCGAGCGCATGCTGACCGAGATCTTCGGCATGGAGTGGTACAAGGTGCACGAAGAGGCCGAGCAACTGGAGCACGCGGTTTCGGGAGATTTCGAGCGCAGGCTGGTCGAAAAGCTGGGCGCCGGAGAAGCCTGCCCGCATGGGAACCGCGTGGACGTGGACACGCCCGCCGACCGGCGCCGTCGCGGCCTGAAAACCCTCGACGATAGTACGGGCAGTGAAGCTGTGGCGGTCACTAGCGTTTACGAGCGCGACCGTCGGCTGGAATATCTCGAAGGTTTAGGAGTGCGGCCAGGGTCGCGGGTGAGCGTGGAAGCGCGGAATGCGGACGACGTGCTGACTTTGCTCGTGGACGGGCGGCCGGTGCAACTGGGAAGGTTCGGCGGCGCAGAAGGTGTGGGGGAGGGCGGCGTGATGCCATTCACTTTAGCGCTTCCAGCGCCGGCTGGAACCACGAGAAGAGAATATTCGTGATGGAGGGGAACACCGAGGCGAGCAGGCCGATGATGGCAGGGCGCCACAGCGGGCCAGCTTGACATAGAACCTCGTGTTCAGCTTGCCTGGTTCGGTGCCGGCGATGCGGCTGAGAATCGGATCGCGCTCAATCTCCACCATGCAGGTCCCCAACATCCAGGCGATCGCCGCAAACAGAATGAGGAGAAACCGTCCAATCCACTGCGGAGCTTGAAAACCGCAGGAATTCATCGAAAACATCAAGAACACGAAACCGATGGAGGGGAACCACGCCAGGTTTTGAATCTGGCGCATGCCGTACAGCAAGAATGACGAGAAGTGAAGAGCCACGAACGTCTCAGCCAGATCCGCTACGCCCTTGGGGTCGCCAGGATATTCAGGGCTGCCCGCGGATGGGCGCCGCCATGTCTTAGCTTCCACATCTGGCTGGCTAAGTGTTCGGCAAAGCCCCAGAGATCCCGGCGTCGGTCCGCCAGTTCCTTTCGGGTCCGGGGATTGATGCCCGCTTCGATTCGCTCACGATAGGTTTTCTCCCAGTCATCAACCAAGGTCAGTCCGTGTGCCGTCAACTGCTTCGGCTGCAGTTCCATATGGTGGAGGACCGCGTTGGTGTGAATCTCCAAAGAGGGGAGATAGATATGCCGGGCCCAGATGGGAGGTTTGCCGGCGGCGCGCGGGATTTGTATGAAGGCCCGCGCCAGAGGCTGTTTGGCGAGGCTCGTTAGGAAACAGCCGTGGAGTAAGCAAATGGCGGCAGCTTTTGACCAATCAGCGCGCGGACGGGAAGCTTCAGGCTGCCCGCTTTGGGATAACGTCCCGCTCGATCGCGGCCCAATCGATGCAGTCGAGATCGAAGCGATTCTGGATGTTCAGCCAGTATTGCGCCGAAGTGCCAAAGTACCGTCCCAGCCGCGCGGCCGTGTCCGCCGTGATGCCGCGCTTCTCGTTCACGATCAGGCTGATGCGGTTGGCCGGCACGCGGATCGCCTGCGCCAGGCCGTTTATGCTGATCTGTTCATCCTTCAGATCCTCAAGCAAGATTCTACCCGGGTGAATTGGCGGCAGCTTCTTTTCAGTGGTAATCGACGATTTCGACATCGGTCGGTCCTTCCGCACTCCTTTTGAAGCAGATTCTAAATTGGTCATTGATCCGAATGCTGAATAGGCCTTTGCGGCCACGGCTCAGCGCTTCCAGCCGGTTGCCGCGAAGCGCTCGCAGGTCTGCGAGGGAAGTCGCGGAGTCGAGCCGGATCAGCCGGGTTCGAGCTTGTTCTTCGATGTTCACCAGTTCAACGACGCGCCGGCCGCCCATTAGCTTCTCGGCCCGCGCATCCTTAACGACCGGATCATACCTATATGGTATTACTTTACAGGTACAGACTGGGGTCGCGATAGCGGCGGGCAAAGCGCCAGGCGGAATATCTCGACTGGCGCGATGTATACATTCACGATTCCGAGGCCGCTGACGGCGCCGCGCATGTAGGCGTTGTCCCAATAAATGCGCCACTCGGGGGCGAGGGAAGAAAAGAGGCTCCGGTCCCAGAATTCCGGCCAGAAGAAGATCGCCAAAAAGATCAGTTCCATGCAGAATACGATGAAGAGCAGCGCCGCCGCGATGTGATACCAGCGATGGCGGGGAGCCTGCGGGGCGGGTATGATTCCGTCACGATGCGGCTTCCAGTCCCGCGAACAAGCCCCGTTGCCCGCCGACGCACCGGCGCGAAACTCAGCCGATGCAGCGGCGAAGAAGGTGTGGCTGCGAGGCGCTCGCGGCGCCCGAGAAGCCAGGAGTCGGAAGGCAGAAGTCGGAATTAAAGATTACGCGCCGGCCGGTTTTTGCGGTTCCGCGACTTCGAAATCGCCGGCATTTCCGGCGTCTCAGGCTGTAGGTGAGTGGTCAGGTGCTCCTTCAACATGCCGAACGCAGTCTCGGGATCGTCCGCGTACCGGAAACAGGTCCATGTCCGCCACGCCGATGGTGCCATGCCGCACCGGCGCGTCGAAGTTGATGACCTCCTTCCAGTAACTCGACAGCTTGCCGCCGCATGAAAAATGGCACAGCGCATCGATAAGGGTGCCTACATGCCCGCCCAGCGCCAGACCTTCGGAAGCCGAACTCGCGCCATTGCGCGCTACGTAATCGCCATGCTTCTTGTTCAACCCGAACAGGAAGGGCGGATGGTCGGGATGGTGCGGCATCCCCGGGTAGAAAGGCTGCGCCAGATCGTAGACACGGGCCGCTTGGACCGCCGCCAGCAGTTGCCCCATCGGTGATTAAGTGCCGCTCTCGATTCTCCCACAGCGCGATACAATCGGAGCAAGCGCGTGAAAATCACCATTTCCAAGGAAAACTACCTGAAGGCGATCGC
>Ga0209333_1001138_pt1 | contig 13497 bp, 10 predicted proteins | sample BlaSpr_A8_OM2_O3_FD_187982 | JGI IMG/M metagenome (GOLD analysis project Ga0209333, IMG submission 187982) | Forest soil microbial communities from Thunder Bay, Ontario, Canada - Black Spruce, Ontario site 2_A8_OM2_O3 (SPAdes) (version 2) | ecosystem: Environmental > Terrestrial > Soil > Boreal... | reverse complement strand
AACTTGACGATGCGGAGCTTCGTGGCGTCCTCGATGACGTGGTGAAGAGAATCGACGCTCTGGGTCCCGGCCGCCTCGACCGTCAAATTCGTACCGACCTTGCCGATATCGCCGGTCAAATGAATCCATCCATCAAAAAGGAAGCAACGGAGGACGATACCAAAGCCTACGATAATCTCCGCAAAGCAATGCTCGCGAGGGTTACTATCCTCTATCTGGCGGCATCCGCCTCCGCGCAAAATACGATTGCCGCGAGCATTGAGGAAGTGCGTGAGACACTGGCGTGGCGGCGCTCGCAGCTCCGGACTACCGCCGTGTACAACGGAACTTATGAGACGGCTATCCAAGCCGCCTCCACCCGTCTCGCGGCCTACTACGGCGCCGGCATCCAGCCCAGCCAGATCGCCCAGTTGTTGGCCGACTTGGCCGCGGCGGTTTCCCTTCCCAAGATTGCATTCTGAAAGAGAGGACTTATATGAACTGGAGATTTCCGGCCCTGCTCGGCGTCGTTCTACTAGCCGGATGCGACGACACAGCGATCCAATTCGCTAAACAGACCCGGGCGCTACTCGACGAATACCAGAAGAACATCAACAGCCAGATCACCGAGGCAACGAAGTATTACGATGGGGACGTCAAAATTGCCAAGGGCGCAGCAGCGAGTCTGTTGAACGATTCCCTGAGCGTGGAGCGGACGGAGCGTGCGACCGAACTTGCCGCGGACTACCTGGAGGACCGCAAACCGGTCTCCCTTTACCGTACTCACATCCGCCCGTACGCCCAGGTCGAGTACGATGCGCGGAAAGGCTCTCTGGAATCCGCCGTGGACGCCAAGCTGCCGTACGAACAGCAGTTGGCGAAGCTTGAGGCCGACAAGGAAACGATCGAAGCGCTCGGCAAGGCTCTACAGGCTCTTGAAGAGAAGCGTACCTTGAAGATGGAAGGCGAGGATCTGGAGAAGTTCGTCGCTGACACAAAAAAGGATTTTAGCCAGGAGGTATGCAAGGAGCTTAGTACCCAAACCGGCGATGCGGAGAAGACGGCCGCTAAGGATCTTAAATGCAATGATGCCGCTAAGACCGCCGCAAAATAGGTAAGAGGCTTGAATCGAACGCCCAAGCCCTTCCGGAAAGAAAGGAGATACATTAACATGACTCACGAAGAACAAATCGCCGAGGTTCAGGCAAGGCTCGATGCCGCGAACCAAACTATCGCGCAACTGAACGCCGAACTTGAGGCGCTGCCGCTAGACGACTTTGACGGGCGTGCCACAAAGTCGGCTCAGATCTCGCAGTGGACGCAAACCGCGGAGACGCTGCAGACCATGCTTAACAACCTCGGGGCTGCTCCCGCATCGGCCGCATCCGGTGCATCGTGACAGTCGATGCGACCCAAGTGCCACGCCCGGCTCACCCGCAGTTTTCTTGAGGTAATGGCGCCGATGGGGATCTTCGGATTCGGCGCGGCGCTCTTTTCCTCGTAGGGTTTGCACTTTGCGCTCGCGCCTACAGCCGCGGCCACGGATAAATCCGGCGTCGCCGGCTCCTGAACGCGGTACAATCGGACTGTGCCCTACGCTGAACTACTCATCGCCCCGATGCGCCAGGATCTCACCCGATACGGTGTAGAAGAGGCGAGAACTCCTCAAGATGTGGACCGCCTGCTGGGACCGGGAAGCGGCGCCGTGTTGATGATCGTGAATTCCGTTTGCGGTTGCGCCGCCGGAAGGGCCCGGCCGGCCATCGGGATGGCTCTGCAACATCCGGTGCGTCCTTCGAAGGTGGCTACCGTTTTTGCCGGCGGCGACGAAGCTGCGGTGGCCCACTTGCGCGGCCGGTTGTCCGATTACCCGCCTTCCTCGCCCTCCATGGCGCTATTCCAGGATGGAAGGCCGGTCTACATGCTGCACCGTAGCGAGATCGAACGCCGCGAGCCCGCGGAAATCGCCCGCATTCTGACGGAAGTCTTCGACCGGTTCTGCGTGGCGCGCCAGCCGGCTTAGCGGCGCATCAGGCGATCGGCCGCAAGCTACTGTACACTGCCCGCTCAAAATCGCCCAGCAGCCCGACCGCTTCTTTATCCACAAACGGCAGGAACTGCATCATCAGCACCGCGCACATCGATCGCCATGGATCGATCCAAAAGAACGTATTAAACAGACCTGCCCACGCCAGGCTTCCCTCCGCGCGGCCGCCGCCGTATGCGGTCGTATTGATCAAGAATCCGAGCCCCCACTTCTCGGTGGCTCCGGGCTGCATGTCCACATCGCTCGACAGATTCGGGCGGTAGCTCTTCATCTTGCCCGCGGTTGCGGCGCCAATCTGGTTGATCTCCATGCTCTCCACCGTCTTCGCCTGAAGAATCCGGTCGTTGTTGCGTCCGCGCCCCTTGCGCAGAATCATCTGCATGAACCGGACATAATCGGCCGCGGTGGAATATAATCCGCCGCCTCCGCCGAATTCTTTCGGGACCGGCGGCGGTACCCGCCGATTTTGCTGGAGCGATCCGTCGGCCTGCCTCGCATAACCGGTTACCAACCGGTCGAATTTCGACGCCGGGATCAGGTAGCTGGTATCCCGCATATCGAGCGGTCCAAGAATCTTGGCCTGAAAGTACGCTTCCAGGTTCATGCCGCTCGCCGCTTCCACTAACCGTCCGGCCCAATCGACTCCCATGCCGTACTGCCAACGCGTCCCTGGTTCGAACATTAACGGTGGGACGTCCGGAACCGCCCCCTTCGTTTTGGACGTGTACTGGAACATGTCCCAGTCCCAGCTGTCGTAACACATTCCCGATGTATGCGTGAGCAGATGCCTCAGTGTCACTCGGGTTTTGGCTGGACGCAGCCGCGCTTTGCCGGTCTGCGGATCGAACCCTTCGAGCACTTCCAACTTGCCGAATTGCGGCAGGTGTTGTGAAACCGGATCGTCAAGCGTAACCTTGCCCTGTTCCACAAGTTGCAGAGCGGCCACGGTAGTGACGGCCTTAGTCATCGATGCGATGGCGAAGATCGAATCGGTCGAGACCGGCACGCCCGATGAATCCCGCGTGCCGAACGCGCCCGCATACAGGATGCCGCTTTCGCTAGCCGCCATACCCACGGTAGCCGGAATCTTTCTTTGCGCGACTCCGGAGCGCAACGTATCGTCGACTTTGCCCGCGCCGTTGGTCGCGCCACGCAGTCGCCCGCCCTCCACCCCAAGGACGACTGCCAGGCCCCCGAGCGCTCTACGGCTGATGATATGCGGCATATGGTCCTCCGGAGGCCGGAATTCCGTTTTGGCCTGACGGCCACGAGCGATTATACCCGAACTGCCTGGCCTGCAAGCGGTCTCTCTTGCTTCCCATCCGAGGCACTTTCGCGCGGCCATCGATGGCGCCGTTTGCTCCTCGCGGCGCGCAAAACCGGAAGTGCCTCGCGCCAGCAACCGTCATTTCTTCCTTCGCCACGATTCCGGGATGTTCGCCGGCCGCTGCCCGACCAATGCCTAGCCACGAACTATGTCACGCAGGCGTAGCTACGTAAGCGCCGCACATCGCGCGTTTCCCCGTACAATAGTCTTGATCGGTAGGTCCGAATCGAGGTGTGCCGGTGTTATCGCGCTTAATCTTTTGGCCATGGCTCGCGGGCCTCATGACTCTGGTGAGCGGTCTGTTTGCCGCTAGAAAGTCCTTCGCGGCAGCCGAAGGGCTGGAGAAGGTAATCGTGTTTGGACCTATCTTCTTTTCGGTGCCGCTCGCAGTATTCGGAGCTGAGCATTTCTCAAATTCCCGATCGATCTCGCAAATCGTTCCAGCGTGGATGCCGGCGCGTTTGTTCTGGACCTATTTTGTCGGCTTCGCGCTCATCTCCGCGGCCGTCGGCATCGCGTTGCGAACGATCTACGCCCGCATATCGGCGGTGCTCCTGGGAATTATGTTTATTTGCTTCGTGCTGACGATCCATATCCCGAACGTCGCAGCCAACCCGCACAACCGGATCGTCTGGGCAGTCGCTCTCAGAGACCTCGCCTTCGCCGGTGGCGCGTTTGCGCTGGCCGCCGGTCCGATGAAACCCCTACGCATCGTGGCAAGCGTCTTCGTTGCCGTGCCCCTCCTTTTCTTCGCGGTCGAACACTTCCTGCATCCGGAATTCGCACCCGGCGTTCCCCTCGCAAAGGTAACACCGGACTGGGTCCCGATCCGAGCTTTTTGGGGATGCCTGACGGGGGGCGCCCAACTCATCTCCGGGGCAACTATGCTGGTGGACCGGAGACGCGCTCGCTTCGCCGCCACATTACTCGGCTCACTGATCGCTCTGCTGGTTTTGTTCCTTTATTTGCCCATCTTCCTCACCGCGCCCCGGCCTGCGCTGCTGGAGGGCATCAACTATGTCGCCGACACGTTGCTCTTCGCGGGCATTGTGCTGCTGGCGGCGGCCATTATGCCGGGCCGAGTGCCCCAGCCCGCTGTGTCGCGTGCGGAGGCCCCGGCGCCGACGAGCCGCCCGCAGTAAGCGGTCGATAATGCGACATATCGTTCCGCCCGCCTCGTACCGCCGCCGCTGCTCCCGGTTGGACGCGGCGAGCCGTCGCCACACCTGCGCCGGATTCGATATAAGATGTTTTCGTCCGCCATGAACAAGCTATTTACATCTCTCGTCGCAGGGGCCGCGCTGTGCACCCTCGCTGCCCGCCCAGTCGCGGCGCAAGCCGTCACGCGCGTGTTGCGCACTGCCGAGTACCGTGCGCTGCAACAAAAGCTGTGTCGCGGCTGGAACACATGGAGCGCGAACAGCGTCCTGACGCACGTCTATTTACCCGATGGCTTCGCGTTGACGCTGGGGCTGAAGAGCGCCGGCATGGGTCACAGCTACCAGGACACTTTCTTTCAGGCCAACGCGGCGGCAAGGCGGCCGGAGAAGATTCGTCTGGGCCCGCACGCCGACGACGGCTCGTATACCGAGCTCACGCTGGAGTTGAATACGAGCGGCGCCGATTCAAAGGCCGATTCCAAAAATTTGGCGCTGGTGCAGAGCGCCACGGAAAACGGCGAGGAATACATCCTGGTTACCGTGGAGCAGCGCGCCGCGTTGCGCGCCGAGCACCTGATCGTGGAGACGGGCTACTACTGGAACCGCCCGGGCTCCGTGCGGCGCGATGGCGCGGTCCTGCTGGCGCAGCCGGGGCGCGACGGGGGCCGCGCCTTTCAAGTGCGAACGACCGCCCGGGAAGTGAACGACCCGTTCGTGACGGTGAACGCGCCGTATCTTTCGGTGGCGCTGGAGGGTCGCATCGCGGTGTACACCGGTTCGGAGAAGTCACTGGAACAAGTGGCCGCGATGATCGAGACGCACCGCGCGGCGCACATGCAGCGGCTGGCGAACTATGGCGAAGCGCGCGAAGTCTTCACCGCGATGCAGACGATTCTTGGGTGGAATCTGACCTACGATCCGGAAAACGACCGCGCGGTCGCGCCGGTGAGCCGCATGTGGAGCGCTTACTGGGGCGGCTACGTGCTGTTCGACTGGGACACCTATTTCGCGTCGTTCATGTACGGCCTGTATAACCGGGATCTGGCCTTCGCGAACGCGGTGGAAGTGACCAAAGGCATCACCCGCCGGGGCTTCATTCCGAATTGCTCGTCGGCCTACGGCATTCAGAGCGACGATCGTTCGCAGCCGCCGGTGGGCAGTCTGATGGTGCTGGAGATCTACAAGCGCCACCAAGAGCGGTGGTTCCTGGCCGAGGTTTACGACGAGCTGCTGCGTTGGAATCGTTGGTGGCCGGGCGCTCGCGACACCAAGGGGTTGCTCGCCTGGGGTTCGGACAACCAGCCGCAGCTTGTGGACGGCACGTTCCACAATTTTCAAGCGGCCCTGTTCGAGTCGGGGCTCGACAACTCGCCGATGTACGACGGCGTTCCGTTCAACCCGCTAACCAACCAACTGGAGATAGCCGACGTTGGTTTGAACGCACTGTACGTGGCCGATTGCCGTGCGCTCGCTGAAATCGCCGGCGTGTTGGGCAAGACGGCGGACCAAGGCGAATTGCTCGCGCGCGGCGACCGGTACGCCGCGGCGTTGGGCACACTGTGGGACGAGACGGCGGGCATGTATCTGAATCGGCGTACCGACACCGGCCAGAGTTCCCCACACCTCTCGCCGACCAACTTCTATCCGCTGATCGCGAAGGTGGCCACCGCGGAGCAGGCCGCGCGCATGATACGCGAGCATTATTTCAACCCGCGCGAGTTTTACGGCGAGTGGGTGATGCCGTCGATTGCGCGCAACGTGCCAGGTTTCGAGGATCAGAACTACTGGCGCGGCCGCATCTGGGGACCGATGAACTTTCTGGTCTACCTGGGTATGCGCAATTACGATCTCGGACCGGCGCGGAAGGATCTCGCCGAGCGCTCGCACAAGCTGCTGATGAAGTCGTGGCGGAGCGACCGCGCGATATACGAGAACTACAACGCGATCACGGGCGCGGGCAACGACGTGACCAGCAGCGACGCCTATTATCATTGGGGCGCCCTGTTGGGCGTGGTCGGCCTGATGGAGCGGGGCCGCTAGGGCGCGCGCGGCAGCGCTATTTTGCGCTGGGGCTGTCGTCGGCCTTCAGGTCGCCGATAGCGTATTGGATTCCCGCCAGCATGTGCGCGACAAAGGGCCGCAAGAAATACACTTTCTCATCGTGGCCGTGCGCCTCGTAGAACACGCGGCCGTTGCCCACCCGCTGAATGTAGCTCAACGCGTAGTCGCCGTCGGTGCGCTTGGTGGCTACCGGCTCTTTGGCCTTGTCTTCCGCGCTCATCTTTCCGTAGTTGATGCTGGTGAGAACATGCACCCGCTTGCGGCTAAAGGAGTCCTGCGCAAACGTGTAAGTTTCGTCGACCATCTCAAACCCACGCGCCGGGAACATAGCAGTCAGGGGACTATTTGGATCGTCCACCTTAACCGGGATCAGGGTCGGGTAGGTCCAGTGGAACTTGAAGAAACCGCCGATCGCCTCGTTGAACTCCGGCCACGTGCCGGTCGGCGTAGGGCTATTGGTATGGTAGCTATCGGTAGCGGCGTGGACGCCGGCCAGACCCTTGCCGCCTTTTACAAAGTCAAGCAGCGCCCGCCTGCGAAGGTCCGTGGCCGCCTTGTCGTTCGGGTCGTCCAGAAATTCGCCCGTGGTGCTGGCAAGGAAGATCGCATCGTATTGCTTCAGGTTTTCAGGCGTGATCGCCGCCGCGTCGTAGGTGATGGTCGTCATCCAGGCGCCGGTCTTGTCTCCCAGGTATTCGACCATCTTGGCCGCCAGTGGGATGGAAGTATGCACCCAGCCAACGGCTCGGCCGAGGACCAGCACATGGCGCAGACTCCGGGGCGTCGCGTAGGGCTTATCGGGCAGCGCCGCCATCATGGCCGAGATGTCGGCCGGGTTGGCGAATTGCTTTTGCGGACAGCCGCGCGAGAAGCCGCCGCTAAATCCTTCCGCTGGGCAATTTGCGGCTTTCGCGGGGGCCGTCGCCTGCTGTGCGAAATCCACGGGGCCAGTCAATATCGCGGCTGCCAACGCCGCGCAGATTCCAAATGCCTTCAGTTGCATCGTCGTATGTTCTCCGGATCGTAGCCTGGATCGAAAACGCAATTATATCCTGTCCTGCATCGCCGCCTGGCCATACGCCGCGCCGGCGATCGAAGAGAAGGAAATCGCGGAAGCGCTGCAAGGCAACTTGGACCGTCTGAACGCGGATCAATAAGCGATCGACGGCAAATAGGCTCCGGCCGGTTCGTTGTACAAGCCGAGACTCATCAGCGTCATCGGTTCGACCACCCGCAACCCCTGCGCCAGGCACCAGCGGAACAGCCCGGCGTTTCGCGTCGGGACCAGAATCCCAGGACCCTGGAATGCGTCCGCGGCGCCAATCAGGGCTTGCAGGTCCGCGTTACCTTCGGCCACGGCATGCCCGAAGAACGCCATTACGGTTGCATACCCGGCGATCCTTCCGTGCCTCTCGACCACCACGGCGGTTCCCGCGGAGATGGCTTCCGACAGTTCACCGTTGCGATCCATGCCGTGCACCCGCATACACAACCGGTTGCAGGCGTCCAGATCCGCCGCGGTGGCGGGACGAACCGGCAGCCCATCGGTTTCCCGCCGCAAGGCCGGCCCCTGCATCACCGATAGCGGCTCGCGCGCGTCAAACCCCAATCCGTTATAGAGCGCCAGTGAACGATTATGGAAGGCGGCCTGCACCAGCCTCACTCCCGCGGCCCCGCGCTGCCGCGCACGGTCCAGTACCGCTTCCATCAATAGGCGGCCGATGCGCCGGTTCTGCACCGCCGGGTCGATGGTGATCGGCCCGACTCCTGCAATCGAGGATCGTTCATCCATACAGTTGCTGCCGACGACCCGGCCGTCAAGCTCGGCCACCACGCAGAAATGGCGGGGATGGGAAAAGAGCCAAGTCAGGATGTCAATGCCGGCCTCGGGGACCGGGACATCCGGCGGGAATCCGTGCGCCTCGCCGATCGCGCGAAAAGCCTCATAGCAAATCCGCCCGCAAACCGCGGCGTCGTCGGGCGATGCCGGCCGGATGGTTACTGCGCTCACTCCACGTTATCCCCCGCCGTTCAGTATACACGTCCGTGTGGCGGTCGTGAGGCGATGGGCAGCCCACGAATGGTGATGTTCCAGGTTCGGGGGCGAAATCCTTTTTTGAACAGACAAAGCCAATTTCGGATAACACATTTGGAATCATTGGATTGGCTGGAGTTTTCGGAGGCATCTGGTGGTTCAGGAAAACATATTGACCACCGCGACTGGACGCCGATAACACGCGGTTTGGGGATTGGGCTGTGAGTCGTCGGCTGCGCGCGGGATTGTGCACGTCTGGAGGTAAACTATTTTTGAGCAGACGAAGCCAATTTCGGATAAGGAGCTTTGAATCATCGGATTGGCAGGTATCTTCGGACGCGGCATGCAGCGACACGGCCTGGCTGCGCCGCGGCGCGTTTGCAAAACGCTGGCGGCCAGCGCCGCTTCTTGGTCTTCGGTTCCGGAAAGGTTGCGTCGCGTAGCGTCGGATTTTCTTTCGCTTTATGGATGGGCTTGCCTGCCCGATATCACAATAGCATGGCGGAAAATGAAATCGGGGCGAGTTGGCGGACCCAACTGCTTGCTTTCAGAGAGATGCGCGCGGATGCCGGCGCGTGATTGGCGATATGCCGATCGCTTCCAGTGAGAACCGAACGCAAGCTAAGCGATGTTTCCGGCGGGGATATGGCAGTTTCTGGCTTGGTGACACCCCTTCCCCTCGAGTCGTGCCTTCGGAGGAAACCGGGCAACTGGTGCTCTACCGCGCCGAGGACGGACGCACCTGCATCAACCTCCGGCTGATCCGTGAATCCGTCTGGCTGCCCCCGAATCAGATCGCCGACCCCTGTCAGCGCGACGAAATCGGCCATCTCCGAGCACATCAAGAACATCATTGAAACCGTACGAACTCGACCCGCAACGAATTGGTTGCAAAATCTGCAGCAGTTCAAACCGAGGGCGGCCTACAGCGTCGTTCGCGAGAGAATCGCCCCGGCGTTTGCAGGAGTCTGATTTGCTCCGCACGCAATGTCCGCACAAGGCCCGCGGCTTTGCGCGCTTTGCGCCTTGGTCCGGACGCACTGCCTTCCTCTGTGGTAGATTTGCGCTCATGCGGATACTCTGCGTTTTCTCTTTGGTCGCATCGCTGGTGCTCGGCGCGAGTTTGCCCACCGCCGCTCCGGAGCAGGCTGGTTTCTCCAGCGATCGCCTGAACCGGATCAACACCGTGATGCAGGAACACATCGCCACTGGCCGCCTGAACGGCGCTTCCGGCCTCATCGCGCGCCACGGTAAGGTCGTCTTCCGGGAAACGTGGGGTTCTTATAAGCCCGACACGATCGTGCGTATGTACTCCATGACCAAAGCCATGACCGGCGTCGCCGCCATGATCCTCTACGAAGAGGGCAAGTATTCGCTCGCCGATCCGGTATCGAAGTACCTTCCGGAGTTCACGAAGATGAGCGTGGCTCAAGAATCGTTTGACGCCGCCGGCCACCGGATATACTACACGGTTCCCGCCGATCGTCCCATCACGGTCCGCGACCTGTTCCGCCATACCAGCGGCCTCGACTACGATGGACCGAAGGATGAAAACGGCGAGCCGGCTTACAGGAAGCTGGGTGTGACGGGCGGAAACGGGTGGGTGCCTTTCGATTTGGCGGAAGCGGTTCGGCGTCTGGCTACCGCCCCGTTAAACCACCAGCCTGGCACGACGTTTCACTACGGCTTCTCGATCGACGTGCTGGGCCGCCTCGTGGAGGTCCTCTCCGGCAAGCCGCTCGACCAGTTTTTCGAAGAGCGGATTTTCGGTCCGCTCGGCATGCAGGATACCGCCTTCTTTGTGCCGGAAGAAAAATGGAATCGTCTGGCGGTCCTCTATATGCCTAAAAAGGGCGGCGGCATCGAACCTTCCACGTCCCCCGCGCAAGAGAACTTCAAGCGGAAGCCGACACTGCTGCTAGGCGGAGCGGGTTCGGTATCGACTCTCGACGATTATGCGCGATTTGTCACCATGTTGCTAAACGGCGGCGAACTGGAAGGCGTGCGCATCCTCGGCCGCAAGTCGGTCGAACTTATGCGCAGCGACCATCTCGGCACGCTCGCACGCACCGGCGGCATGCCGGGAGAAGGCTACGGTTTCGGCTTGACGTTCGCCGTGAATCTGGGCCCTGGCAAGTCGCCGAATGTCGGCTCGGAGGGCGAATACAATTGGGGAGGCGCGGCGGGAACCAGCTTTTGGATCGATCCCAAGGAACACATGGTCGGCGTCTTCTTGGTCAATGTGCTACCCAGCGGCGAGGTCGTGGCAGCCGGGCAGTTCAAGAGGATGGCATACGACGCGTTGGTGGATTGAGTTCCATTTTGAATCCGGGATGCACATCGGCAACGTGCCGTGCCATCGACACTAGCGCGCTCCGCGCAATGAAGAGCCCGTCGTAACCGTCAATCCTCTCCATCTCTTTGCGGAATCTTGAACGGCGATACCGGGAGACCGCCGATCCCGCGGCGATCTGGCGATTGAGGACGCACAACCCCGAGTATATCGTTTGCCTAATCGTCCCGGAATGCGGTAGTATCTTTTAAAAGACACTCAACTTTTAAGAAGACAACATGACGATCTCTCGCAAGCTACGTTGGGCCTATGTATCAACCTCGTCGAGACGGATTCTCGGGAAAGGCGATCCATCGTGAAACGCACTGGCCGCTCGCAGATCCTCTTCCAGTACGGGCGGCGATGGAAAACTTCGACGCGCGCCGGCTACGTTCCAACGTCTGCCTCACTGCCGCTGGCCCAAACCTTCCTGCTGATTTTGTGGCTCGCGATGGGGGCGTTCCCAGCGTGGGCCCAAACCGGAGCGAACCTTTCCGGCATGGTGACGGACCAAACCGGCGCAGCCCTTCCAAATGTCGCGGTGACAATCAAGAACCTCGACACAGGTGCAACCCGCACGATCACAACCGAGGGCGGAGGGCACTTTCAGGCTGCCGGACTGCCTCCGGGGCATTTCGACATTCGAGCGGCAAAACAAGGGTTCGCCGACGAAACGCGCACGGGAATCGGTTTGGCGGTTGGCCAGGACGCCACGGTCGACATCAAGATGCACCCGAGCACCCCCGACGCCTGCGCCAGCGGCCACGAGTTCGCCACCACCGATTGCACGCTGACCTGGCACGGCATCACGCTGTACGGCGCCTATGACGTCGGCGTCGGCTGGGTCAGCCACGGCTTACCGGAAAACGCCGTTAACTATGAAGGCGAATCCCTGGTGAACCGAAACGGCTATCAACATCGGTTCCTCGTCGCACCAAACAACCTGCAGCAGACGGGTCTGGGCATCCGGGGCAAGGAAGAGTTTCTGCCCGGCTGGTTCGTGGTGTTCAACGCTTCAAGCGGCATCAATCCGCAGTCGGGCCAACTCGCCAACGCTTCAGGCACCGACATCGGCAACAACGGCCTTCCCAGGAGCAGCTATTCGATAGCCATCGACGGCGCGCGCGCCGGCCAACCCTTCAATGACGAATTCTATGCCGGTATATCGTCCACGTATCTCGGCACGCTGACCTTCGGTCGTCAGCGCTCTCTCGGCACCGATGCGATGCTCGTTTACGATCCGGCCGGCGGCAGCTATGCCTTTTCGTACATCGGCTATAACGGCACGATGGCCGGCGGTGGCGACACCGAGGACAGCCGTTGGGACGACGCCCTGAAGTATCGCCTCACCTATGGCCCAGTCCATTTCGGCGCGATGTATAAATTCGCCGATGGTTCGGGCGGCTGCTACTCGGCCTCCGCCACCTGGACTGCCGCCACCTGTACGCCGGAAGCGGCGCATAACAACGCCTATGGATTCGACCTCGGCGAAGGCTTCGGCAAGTTCTCCGCAGACGTAGTCTACCAACGTTACAACCAGGCGATCAGCGTATTGAACCCCTTGCTGGGGCCCCAGAGTCCCACGCAGTCATATCAGTCGACCACCGACAGCATTAATACAGACCCCATCAATGGGGCCAATCTGATTGGAACGACCAACACCGTATATGGCATCGTGACCGACAACCGCGCCATTATGTTCGCTGCCAAGTATACGTGGGACCCGTTCAAGTTGTTTGCCGGCTACGAATACATTCGGCAGGCTAACCCGTCGAACCCGTTGGGCGTCGGCGCCCTGGACCAGGGCGGTTATCTCATGAGCGGCGTCGAAGACGACAATCTTGATTCTCCCAAGCACGTGCAGATCTGGTGGACGGGCTTGAAATACGCTATCGACAGGAAAACCGACATCACTTTGTCCTGGTATCATCAGTTGCAGAACGACTTCCGTGTTCCGACGGCCTGCTCGTCCGAAGCCGGTTTCCGCGCCTCCTGCGCGGGCACCCTCAACGAGTTGTCGCTCTATGCCGACCATCATTTCACTAAGCGTTTCGACGGCTTTGCCGGAATTGCGTATTCCTACGTGAGTGGCGGTCTGGCCATCGCCATTCCCCATGGCCCCGGCGTCCCCTATAAGTACGACAACAACCTTGCTCCCACAGTCGGTGGTCGTTTCACCTTCTGATCGCTTCCGCGGCGGGCTCAGTCGAGATCCCACATGGGTACCTGAAGCGCGCGAGCGGCGGTGCAGGGCCGGCAGCATCACTGGCGCGTAGCTGTGCGCGCGGCGCAATCTTCCGGAGTCGGCTCATCAACCGTTCGAACACGCCTTTCCCTCATATCGATCGCTGTAGCTCACGCCGGTGCGGCCGGCATGGCGCCAGATCTTAGCCGCCGCGAAGAGGAAGCGTAGGCGCGAAGTGGCCAGAGTCGTGTGGCGCAGTTCCGTGGCATCGGCCTGCGGTTCGCGGTTGAACAACATCAGCCAGCAGTTCAGGTTGTAGGCCAGCATGGCCAACTGGAAATGATTGCCATTCACATCGAAACGGCCTGATG
>Ga0209333_1001137_pt1 | contig 13504 bp, 16 predicted proteins | sample BlaSpr_A8_OM2_O3_FD_187982 | JGI IMG/M metagenome (GOLD analysis project Ga0209333, IMG submission 187982) | Forest soil microbial communities from Thunder Bay, Ontario, Canada - Black Spruce, Ontario site 2_A8_OM2_O3 (SPAdes) (version 2) | ecosystem: Environmental > Terrestrial > Soil > Boreal... | reverse complement strand
GGCGGCGCCATCGCCGAATTGCTCGCCCCCGCGCGGTACGAGCGCTACCGGACCAATGCCGCGGCGCTCAAGAACTCTGCCGTTTACGAGATTCCCGAGCTGCTGGCGAAGGTTCTCGCGCAAAGGCACGACCGTCTTGTGGGGCAGGTTGGCAACCTGCGGGCCGATTGTCAATCGGCCCAGTCGCGCCAGCGGCGATTCTTCGTTTGAGCGACAATAGCACCACCACGGCGCTCACGCTCATCAGGCAAGTCGCGGGTTCCGGAGTCGTTGTCACCAACGCTGGATCGTTTACCAGGAAGCCGTTCTCTGCGTATGGCCCGCTAATGCTGAACGTCACAGAGCTAATATCCGCTCCCGAAGTATCCTCGATTCCCAAGAACATCGCAGATCCGGGAACTCGGCTCCAAGTACCCGGCATCGAAAAGGTGCCGAGTAGCGACCCGCTTCCATCGAATGCCTGGATCGTCACTGTGTACGGTGCTTCCGTGTTCGCCTGAAGCTCTAAGCCCGCTCCGAAGATGCCTTGACTGAACGACAACGTAAGTGGACCGGTGCTTTGGCCGGTAAACAGCAGCGGATCTCCCGTTTGAAAACCTCCCCACGCGCAAGGGAATGTGGAGGGCGCGCTGCATTCCTTTTCGACAACCAACTGGTCGTACGGAGGCAAGGGCGGCCCCGAAAACGAAGTCGCAGCGTCAACGCCGACACCGCCATCGGAAGTAGTTGAGAACTGATAACCCAGAAAGGTGCCGGGCGGCCCGACAGTGGTCCAGTTCACGGTGTCATTGGCTGGGAATGAGCTGCTGTCGCTAAATAGAGTCAATGTGTCCGCTCTCACAAACTGCGTTGAAAGCAAGAAAAACACACCGGCAATCATAACCAAGGGCCCATGAGTTGAGTTGGCCATTTGTAGCTCGCACTATAGCATGAAGAACGCCTGCTGCGCTTCTTGTAGCCCTCTCATACCGGAAGTCGAAGCAGCCCGAGCCGCGCCAAGCTCTCGGCGGTCGCGACGATGGAGTCTGCGTTCGAGCGCGGCGCCCAGCCAAGCACGCGCTTGGCCTTCGCATTGGTGGCGTTCTTGAACTTACCCAGTTCGGGAACGATCAGCGCCACCGATCGGTCGAACCGGGAGACCAGCCGCACTATCCAGTCTGGCAGCAGTCTGGTCGGGACGCGTCGCGCTCGGTCCCCCATTCGCTCCCTCAGCACGCGGGCGATTTCCTGTATGGTCATGAAGTCGCCGGCCACCGCCAGGAACCGCTCGCCCTTGGCCGCGGGATTGGTCATGGCGCGCAGGTGCAAGTCCGCCACGTCCCGCACATCCACGGCGCCAAATGATAACCGCGGGCAGCCCGGCATCGCGCCGTCCATCAACCGCTGCACGAGTTGAATGGAGGTTGAGTAATCCGGCCCGAGCACAGGCCCGAACACACCCACCGGATTGACCACGGAAAGTTCCAAAGCGCCGCCCTCCCGGGCGACGAAATCCCACGCCGCCCGCTCGGCCAGGGTCTTCGATTTCACATACGCGCTGACGCCCCCGGCGTTCGGGTCGGTCCAATTCTCTTCGGAGAAGGGCCGATCCGTAGGTTTGTGGCCGTAACCGATAGCGGCGAATGAAGAGGTCAGCACTACCCGCTTCACGCCCCCGTCCCGCGCGGCCCGCAGTACCCGCAACGTACCCTCGCGCGCTGGGACGATAAGTTCGTCTTCATGTTTTGGCACGCTTGCGGGGAAAGGTGAAGCGACGTGAAGCGCAAAGTCGCAACCGGCGGCGGCTTCCGGCCAGCCTGCGTCGGACATCAGATCGGCGGGGGTGAACGTCAGCGCCTCTCCGGGTTCCGCGCCGCCTGTCTTCAACATCGCCCGCGCGTCGGCTTCGCGTTTGAGCGAACGCACAGTCGTCCGCACGCGATAGCCCCCGGCCAAAAGCTGCAAGATGCAGTGTGCGCCAATGAACCCCGACCCGCCCGTAACAAGCACCAATTCGCCACTCATGCCGGCCTCCTGCACTTATTGAGCTTAGCTCAGTTGCCTTTGGAGGGCGGGCAACACATACGGGTACGCCGGAAAACCGGACACCATCCCGCCAACCGGCCCCGGAACCGACCTCGGCAGGCCATTTTCTTCCGGTGCGTGCGCTGCGCCCCAGGGCCACAGCCAAGATCCTCCGCAACTTCCCGACCCCGAACGGCGTTTATATATGTATAGTGTCATATAACAGACCATTTACGGCTCTTATTGGCCTTGCGATTTGCCTTTTTACCGGCATTTCCGTCTACGCCGCCGCTCTATTTCGCCAGCCTATTTCGAAGGATCAAAAGATCGAGCACGCCCTCAACCGCCTCACCTTCGGCCCGCGTCCGGGCGATCTTCAGCACGTTCAGACATTGGGCATCAAGAAGTGGATCGACTTGCAACTGCATCCCGCGCGCATCCCCGAGAACCCGATCCTCGCAACCAAGTTGCGTCCGCTCGATACGCTCAACATGAGCACGGCGAAGATGCTCCAAAACTACCCTTCGCCCCAGCAAGTCAAGGAAATGGTGGCAGGCAAGCTCCCCTTTCCCGACGATCCCGATAAGCGCATGATGGTCGACCGCTTGGCGGCGCGCTTGCAAGGCAAAACGGACCAGGATACCGGGCCGGCGCACCCCGAACTGGCATCGCTCCTGGCGCCGGAGCAGATCCGCGTGCTGCGCACGGGCGCGCCGCAACTGAAGCTGGATTTATTCAACTCGCTTTCGCAAGACCGGCAGGACCAGTTGCTGGAGAGCATGGGGCAGGACATGCGCATGCATCTGTTCGCCGCCGCGCCGACTGGACTGCGGCGCCGCATCCAAAGCACCAACGGTCCCCAGTCGATGGTGGCGCAGGATCTGATGGAAGCCAAACTCCTCCGCGCCGTTTACAGCAACCGGCAATTAGAAGAAGTGCTCGCGGATTTCTGGTATAACCACTTCAACGTCTTCCTCGAAAAGGGCGCCGATCGTTTCATGGTTACGGCATACGACCGCGACGCCATCCGCCCGCACGTGCTCGGCAAGTTCGAAGAGCTGTTGCGCGCCACCGCGCAAAGTCCCGCCATGCTGTTCTATCTCGATAACTGGGAATCCGCCGGCCCGCAATCGCCCGCCGCCCAACGGCGCAAGCTTGGGCTGAATGAGAATTACGGACGCGAATTGCTGGAGCTGCACACGCTCGGCGTGGACGGCGGCTATACCCAAAAGGACGTCACCGAAGTGGCCCGCTGCTTTACCGGGTGGACCATCAAACAGCCGCAGCGCGTGGCCGAGTTCGAGTTCAACCCGAAGATGCACGATGAGGGCGAAAAGACCGTCCTGGGCGTGCGCATCCCGGCCGGCGGCGGCATCGACGACGGGTTCAAGGTGCTGCACCTGCTTGCACATCGTCCCGCCACCGCGCGCTTCATTTCCCGCCAACTGGCCATGCGCTTTGTGGCCGACGAGCCGCCCGCCACGCTGGTGAATCGCATGGCGGACACGTTTCTGAAAAAGGATGGCGACCTGCGCGCGGTCCTGAAAACCATGTTCGATTCGCCTGAGTTCTGGTCGCGCGGAGCTTACCGGTCTAAGCTGAAGTCGCCGCTCGAGATGGTGGCCAGTTCCCTGCGCGCGCTCGACGCGGACGTGGATTTCGCTTTCGGCCTCAACAACCAGTTGAACCAGCTCGGCGAGCCGCTCTACCGCAAGCTCGAGCCGACCGGTTATTCAAACTCCGGCCAGGAGTGGTTGAACTCGGCCGGCCTGCTGGCGCGCATGAACTTCAGCGTCGCGCTGGTAAACAACAAGGTTTTCGGAGTCAAAGTGGATAGCGCGCAGTCTACGCAGGGCGTCGCGCTGGGCTCCCCCGACTTCCAGAAGAAGTGATTCGGACGACACTATGACCACGCGCAGATTCTTCGTTCGCAACTCCGCGCTGGCGATGGTAGGGGCCGGCACAGCGCCGCTGTGGCTGGAGCGCGCCCTGTACGCCGCCGACGCTCCTTCGCCTCGCAAGAAAATCCTGGTCGCTATCTTCCAGCGCGGGGCCGCCGACGGCCTCAACATCGTGACGCCGCACGCTGAAAAGGCCTACTACGAAATGCGGCCCACCATCGCCGTGCCGCGGCCTTCGCAGAAATCGGACCAGCGCATCGACGCCGCCATCGACCTGGACGGCTTCTTCGGCCTGCATCCGGCGCTCGCTGCACTGAAGCCCATCTGGGATGACGGGCACCTGGCCATCGTGCACGCCGCCGGATCGCCCGATCCCAGCCGCTCGCACTTCGATGCGCAGGACTTTATGGAGTCCGCCACGCCCGGCCTGAAAACCACCGCCGATGGGTGGATGAACCGGGCCATGACGCCTGCCGATCGCGCCGCGCAGATCTCTCCGGTACGCGCCGTAGCCATGGGCAACGTTCTGCCGCGCGCCATGCGCGGCCCCAACCCCGCAGTCGCCGTCCAGAACCTGAGCGACTTCCAGGTGCGCAACGCGGAGGCATCCGGCGCCTTCCAAACGCTCTACGCGGAGAGCCTGGATCCGCTGCTGCAAGCCGCCGGCCGCGAAACATTTGCAGCCGTGGCGCTGCTCCAGTCCATTCAGAAACGGCATTACGAGCCGGCCGCCGGCGCCAATTATCCCAAGGGCCGCTTTGGCGATTGCCTGCGCCAGATCGCGCAATTGATCAAGGCCGACGTGGGCGTGGAGATGGCCTTCGCCGACGTGGGCGGCTGGGACCATCACGTCAACGAGGTGGGCGCACGCGCCTCCGAGGGCCAACTGGCCGCGCGGCTCGCCGATTTCGGCCAGACGCTGGCCGCCTTCTGGCAGGACTTGGGCGACCGCAGGCAGGATGTCGCCGTGGTCACCATGTCTGAATTTGGCCGCACCGCACGGGAAAACGGCGACCGCGGCACCGATCACGGCCACGCCAACTGCATGTTCGTGATGGGCGGCGGCGTGCGCGGCGGCCAGGTCTATGGCAAGTGGCCGGGCCTGCAACCGGAGCAACTCTATGAAGGGCGCGATCTCGCCCTGACCACCGATTTTCGCGATGTGCTGGGAGAACTGGTCAAAGGTCAATTGGGAAATCGCGATCTTAGTAAGGTGTTCCCAAACTACACCCCCAAGCTACGCGGCATTCTCAGAGACGCTTAGCTATCTCCCCGTCAAATACCGCTCCACTTTCGGATTCTCCCGATTCCACCGCGGCGGCTCCGGGCTATCCGCCAGCATCGCCAGCCCGAGTGCGATCATGCGGTCCACCTTGGCCATATTGGCGTAATCGATCTTCTGCCACACATCGCCCGTGGCATGATAGTCGGGAAATTCGAATGCGACCGCGAGAGTGTGCGCCGGAATGCCATGCTCCGCAAACGTCTGGTTATCGCTGCGGTCGAAGAAGTCGTCGCCGTTGGGAGTCTCATACACCTTGACGCCTGTCAGCGCCCCCGCCTGCTGCAGCGTGTGCGCCACGGTCGAGTACCGGAAACCCGTTAGAGTGGCATTTGAGACTTCCGGACCCTCGCGGGAATCGGTGCGTCCCAGTTGCTCCAGATTCAAGTCGGCCACCGTCTTCGAGAGGGGAAAAAGCGGATGGCGAGTGTAGTACCGCGATCCCAGATCCCCCTCCTCCTCGCCGAAGAACGTCATGAACACGATGCTCCGCTTGGGATGCACGGGCATGGCCGCCAACGCCTGCGCAATCTCGATCGCCGACACGGTTCCGCTGCCATCGTCGTTCGCCCCGGGGAAGATCTCGCCGGCGCTGTCCCGGCCCAGGTGATCGTGGTGCGCCGTCAGCAGGATGTATTGGTCGCGCAACGTTGCGTCCGACCCTCGCAGCAGCCCGGCCACGTTGCGCACGGTCACGGGCGTCGCGGTGGGCGCAGGCAACTTGATCGAAACCGCGAACCCCGTGCCGCCTGTCTTCGAATCCTTCAGCAGCTTGATGGCTTCCGGGTCGCGCACGATCAACCGCGGAACGGCGCCGAATCGCTCTTCCTCCGCATCGATCAAGCGCGGGAGCCGCCCGCTATCGTCTTCCACCGTTTCGAGAAAGGCAACCGGCTGGAATGCGCTTGCCACGGCTCTCCGATCCCCGATCGAGTAAACCGGCGCGCCGGAAATCTCCAGCGCCTGCCGGCTCACTACCGTGATCTGGTCTCTCGAAAGCGACAACGTCCGCGCGCCGCTCTGCATCCGCAGCTCGAAACCCTCGGCGGCCGGCGACACGCGCAGCATCTTTGCAGTCTGGAAGTATCCGTCGTCGCCGGCGGGCTCCAGCCCCGCCCGGCGGAACTGGGCCGCGATATACAGCGTTGCGATATCCTGCCCGCGCGAAGGTGTATCGCGCCCCTCCAACAGGTCCGCGGCGATGAAGGATAAGTTGCCGCGCAGCGAATCGGCGGAGATGGAGGCCAGCGCGCGGTACACTTCCGGAGCCGGTGAGACGCTCTGTGGGGCCGCCGCCAGAGCGAGAGCAAGAGATGTAACAAAATATGTTTTCACTTGTTTCTAAATTATAAGCTGTAAACTTCCGCCGCCCTTAACCGAATTTTATTGACTCGATTCACTGCGCCGCGTAAGCTCAACTACATGCCCCGGAGAATCCAAATGAAGAACTCATACAAAGTGACGATAGTGTTACTGGCGTCCCTGGCTGTAAGCATAGCGGCCAGCGCGCAGGATACAACCACTAATAGTTACACCGAGACCAACCTGGTCTCCGACATTGCCGGCAAGGCGGCCTTCACGGATCCGCACTTGATCAATCCATGGGGTCTTTCCCGTACCGCAAGCTCCTTCTGGTGGGCTGCCGACACCGGCACTGGCGTTTCGACTCTGTATAATGGCACGGGAGCGATTCAGTCTTTGGTCGTCACAATTCCGCCCGCCAGCGGCACGGGAGCCGGAACTCCCACGGGCACAGTCGCTCTCGGCTCGGACTTCGTGTTTGTTACTCTGGACGGAACGATCTCGGTATGGTCGGGCGGAACCAGCGCCACCATCAAGGTGAACAATTCGGCAAGCGGAGCGGTTTACACGGGTTGCACGACCGCGAAAAACGGCACTGTGCAGGAGATCTACGTCGCCAACAGCGCCGGAGGAGTGGAGGCGTATAGCACGGCGTTCCATCGCATCGCGTTGGCGGCGGGCGCATTCGAGGATCCCAGCATTCCGGCCGGCTATACGCCCTATGGAATCCAGGCCGTCGGCGCCAAAATCTACGTGACCTTCTCGGCGGCGCCAGGGGCGGGCGGGTACGTGGACGTGTTCAATCCCGCCGGCACGCTGCTGCTGAGTCTGGCACAGGGAGGATTCAATCAACCCTGGGGAATTGCGCAGGCGCCCGTCGGCTTCGGCAAGTTCCAACAGACTGTCCTGGTCGGAAACGTGGGAAGCGGCGAGATCGGCGCATACAACCCCAGTAACGGGAAGTTCCTGGGCTTCCTGGAGAATTCTTCCGCCAAGGCCATTAAGATTCCGGGCCTATGGGCGTTGTTCTTCGGCGGCGGCAACACTGACTCAGGCCCAACGACCTCGCTCTATTTCGCAGCCGGCATCGACAACTATCTGCACGGATTGTTTGGAACTATAACGGCGAACTAAGTCCGTTCGGAGTGGGGCAGGCTGAAAAGCCGGCTATCGCCAGGATCGGACTGCCCCACACAATCACAGAAGCGTTCGGCAGCGCATGGCTCAAGCTCGGGGGACAGTGGTGGGCGGTCGCGGGCTCGAACCGCGGACCTCCTGCTTGTAAGGCAGGCGCTCTAACCGACTGAGCTAACCGCCCAAATGGGGCCTTTGGTCATCGTAGCATCTTCTCGACAGTCCGACAGCTGGCAAGAGCAGAGGCATGACTCAATCGCTGCCAGGACCAAAGCGCCTCAAGAACCCTGTGGCTACCGGGACGACCGCGAACCGCTCCTCCCGGAGTCCAGCGGCTCCGAAAGAGGGGACTGCGGCCGGGGGCCAGCGGTACACAATCGTGTGCACGCAACAGGACGATGGCAGTTATGTTGCCGGGATTGCTGAAGCGCCTGAAATTCGCTTCGTTGGGAAAACCCGTGCGCAAGCCGAGCGCGTCGTGGCGAAGATCTACACAGACACCCGTGCGCGGCAAGTGCCGCACAACGAAGAGGAGGACCGCTTTTGGATCGAACTGGCTAGGGACAATCCAGAAACGCGGGGCATCGCTCCAAACGAGTACAGACGCCACCGTGGCCGTTCCTAAGTTTGAGGTTGCGATCCCTCCGAAATGCAAGCGATCCTTGGATCGGATCGCCTCCCTCCAGGAAGCTCTCGATCTGGTGGAAGCTCTGGAAGAGGATCCGATCCCGCCGTACTCCCGGCAATTAGCCGAAGCCGATAACCTATGGTGCTTCGACTTCGGCGGCGGAGAATACCGGGTCGTCTATCGAGGAGCGATGTCTATCGGCGCCAAGGCCTCTACCGAAAGATCCCCGGCCTGAGGCAACGGCGCAAGTCCTGAGCGGTCTGGACGGCAGCCAGTTGTTTGGGGACGGTGCGGCCTTCAGTCCGGCGATCCCCACATGGTCCATCCTCTCATGGTCGCCCACATCCTGGCCGGCATGCGTATGGACTTGGTCACCATCGAAACCGGACTCCTGCACGACCTCGTCGAAGACACCCGCATGCCCCCCGACGAAATCCGCAAGGGCTTCGGCGACGAGGTGGCTAAACGGGTGCGTTACCTCTTGATTTGTGTGGCGGGGGGGCGCGGGCTCGAACCGCGGACCTCCTGCGATCAGTTCTGACCAGGTGCTGTCGCCGGTCGGAAACAGACCCTACCGGCCGGGATTCCGGGCACGTGGCCGACGAATGGCGGCCAAGACTTCGTCCCGATTGCGTACGATAACACTGCCAACTCCAGCGTTGGCCAGATAGATCGCGACATTTCTGCCGGTGCCCGTCACGGACGGAAAAACGACACTCTCGATACCGTCCGCAATCCAGATCGCAGCCAATTCCTGCGAAGCAGAGTACCCTGGCCCACGTAGACAGAGCCGAACGGCCGATGCCAGCTCCGATGGAAGCGTGGCCGTAAGATCGATATTTCGACGCGTCGCTACAACGAGAATGTATGTCATCCTCGGGTACTCCCCGGCGCTGATCTGGCTTCGACCGCCGAGAGCGCTTTTGCGGGTCCGGACTTCTCTCAGGGCGGTTTCTTCTTCGAGACTCGCATAGACGGATCTTACGCCCACCGGCACAAAGCGGCCGCCGTTCAACGGGCCCCTTCGCCACTGACCACGTCGTCGGGATGAAAATACCGGAACGCTACGGACCTGAAGAAATCGCCTCTGAGAGGAGCGGCCCGTGCGATCAACTCTGCGAGTTGCTTACGCGCGGTACGTCCGAGCCTCAAGCCGGTTCTCCACTCTGAAGGCGTCGAAATTCGCCGATGATGTCGCGGGCCTTCCCGTCTTTCAGAAAGTCGATCGGGCGCTGTCCGGCGAAGGCATCGCTTTCCGATCGCAGCCAGGCGGGAATGTCCGAGCCCTTAATCGACTCCTTCAAGATTACCCATAGCTCTTCAAGATCCCGGATCTGGCGCGGCTTGCCGGCTACGCCGGCCCGCTCCCAGTTCTGCACCGTCCGCAGACTGACACCGAGGGCGTGACCCAGTTCAGTTTGGGTCAGTCCAAAGCGCTCGCGCAACTTCCGGGTGCGATTGGCCGAAGACGCAGTGAGGCTTCTCGGGCTGGAAGGTTGCGAGTGCCCCAGCACCGACGCCGCTGCGGCTTTTGCCCCAAACACGACGCGGGTGTGATTGGGACGCGTCTCCCCGACCAGTCTGCCGAGTTGCGCGGCTTCCTCCGGCGCCAGGCGAGCTGCGTAATAGATCACCACATCGGGACTTGCAGGTTTGAGAATTTGGAGCAGCGAGCGGAGATGATCATAGTCGGGGTGGGTCAAGTACACGAGTATGGGCTGAAGCGGTGCCCGCCGACGCAGATCCTCAAAACTTCTCAGATCCGCGCCGCCCAAGGCCTTGGCCGCAAAACGACCCGCCTGTTGCCAACTGCCGGGTTCAGCGCACACCACAATGCTCGCCATAATATCCTCCAACCCATTATACGCAATATTGCACATTAGAAGCGCAGAATTGCATATGCCAATCCATAATCAAGCCTCGACAAAGCAGCGGGAACCCGGTACTCTCCAACCGCGAGCCGGCTTAAGGAAAACGATGAGCGCGACCAAATCCTGCGAGGAAATTGTGGACCTCATCGCCGCGGGTACAACCCCTGAGACTGTGCTCGCGTTACGCCCTCCGAATCGCGTCCATCGGCGCGTGGCGGAACTGGTCGAACGCTCTCACAACGGCAGCGCCTCGGCCCGAAGAGCAATCTGAACTTGAAGACTACCTGCAGCTTGAGCACATCATGATCATGGCCAAAGCGCGGGCACGACAACACGCACGGCTTGCCAACTAACGTAACGAGTCACTGCGCAGATTCGTCGCGGAATGCGCCGCGTACCGTTGCGAATATTCGCCTCTTGACAGGCTCAAGTCCGTCTGGTTATGATACCGGCAGCACGATCACACTTAGTATTAACAAGCACGAACCAATATGAGAACCAGCAAAACCCTGTCCGTCTCCTTGCCCCCGGCCCAGTTTAGACGCGTTGAGCGCTTGGCCAAAAAGGAAAACCGGACGTTGAGCGAGCTTATCCGGGAAGCTCTACGCCACTACGAGCAGAAGCGGCAGACCTCCATCAACTACGATTTGATCGCCGCCCTGCGCGCGATCCAGGAAAGCGCCAAAAGGGCCGGCTTAGACAAGTTGAGCGAACGGGAAATCGACGCCGAGGTAACCGCCTACCGCGGGGAACGCGACAAGAAAATTAAACACGGCACCAGATGAAGCGCCCTCGGATCGTACTCGATACCAATGTTCTCATCTCCGCGGCCGTAAAGCCGCTGGGCCGCCAGGTGCAAGTCATTAGCCTGATGGCCTTCCGTGCGGTCGAATTGTTCGTTTCCGAGGCGGTCATGGCCGAATATCGCGAAGTTTTCAGCCGCGCCAAATTTGCCCGTCTTCCTCCCGCGGAGGTCGCAACCCTGCTGGCTTTAATCGAGAGCGAGGCCACCATGGTTACGCCCGCCACCCGCCTGCAAATCTCCGCGCACGATTCCGGCAACCGGTTCTACGAGTGTGCCGATGCCGCACAGGCCGACTACATCGTCACGGGCAACACCAGGCACTTCACCAAATCCCACAAGAACACCAAGATCATTACCGGCCGCGGGCTGTTGGAGCTCGTGCTGGCCGGGCCGGGGAAAGAGTAGCTCTCCCACCCCGCACTCGCCGGCAGCTTCAGCACACGCAGGCTGCGTAACGAAGATCGGAACCAAGTTCAGCACTTAATGGTATCGCTTGCTGGGGACGCTGCTTGGGCGCACACTGGCATATTGTGGCTTCAAGGAAACATTTAGGAGCACGCCCGCATTTTTCCCGGGTTTCTTGAGGCCGACTGCTGGACGAGTGGATTGTGATGGAATGGTCGGAGGATCACATCCTTTGGCATCCTTTCGGGATCAATATGAATCCGGCTTGCGAAGCGCACGGTCCCGTTCGATGACGCGATCCGCTTCTTCCGAAGAGATGCAGGTACCCACAATCGCCCATCCCGAAGTTGGCGGAAATTTTTCAGTAACGAGGTAATCTGGGTTCTCTCCATCACGGCATTGCAACACGCGATAGCCTTCGCCGTTAGTGACGACAACGTAGACCACAAAACCTCCCATTACTATCTCGATCAATTAAAAGCACCGCTCCACAGGTACAGTTCATCTGATGCGATTCGTCCGTGAAGATGGCATGCCTCGCTTTGCAATTCGGGCAGTTCGCCTCGAAAAACTCTTCGCCCACGGCACCTGACGATTTGAGTTCACCAAATTTTGAAAAATCAAGAGGCATCTTGCGTGGACTGTCCAAAACACTGTCCCTTAGCCGGTCGAAAAGGTTCACTGATGGCTTCGGCGCATCGAAGGAGTACTGATCTGCAAGCATCTGTGAAAACGTGTCATTGGGGTCGCGAGCAACCTGCACAAGCAGTTTCAATCTCGCCCTTACAAAATGTTTTGCTCCTGCGCCGTAGTACTCGAACCAGTCCAGCTTCGCTGCGTCGTCATACTTTGGTTTTGAATAATAAAATCTCAGCACAACAGCCGCCATGGTGCAGAAAGCGCCGCCAGATGCCACACGGTACATTGAGTAGGTATCTCCAAAATGGGCTTCGAGGGCGGCTTTTTGATCGTCAGGTAGCGTAAAGAACGTCTCTGCCATCGACATGGCGGCAAGAACCTTCATCGCCGCCGCCCGGATTGCACGCATCGGATTCTCGGATGCGGCGGCTGCACGTTCGATGTCAACCAGATAGTCTTTCAGTTCTTCACGCTGTTCAGGCGACATCCGCTGGTAGTCCAGTCTTCGAGCAGCCAGGGTTTCGTCTTCTTCGAGGTCCCTAACGAATCTATTCCACGCCTCTTCCATCGTCAGGTCAGGTTGGAGCGCCGCTAGCCCCAGCTTAAGCGAAGGCCTTTTTGCTCCCAGGACCCGCCAGAAGCTCCAAGAGTTTGACATCCGTTTTCCTTCAGAATTGACGCTATCGCACCTAAACACAGGCTATCAGCAACCCACGGCCTTGTCCCAAAAGCAAGCTCCTTGCACAGGGCGTGCCATCCTTTGAAAAATGTGTCAAGAGCCGCGCCCCTTCGCCTCTCCGCCCAATCAAAGCAGCGACCCCGACGTCTCCCGCATTCCCAAGCGGACCCAACCGTCGACCGAAAATATCCTTCTTACAAACTGAATTCCGCCAATGAGAAAACCGGCACTTGATGGTACCGCTTTGGCTGCGGGTGCTGCTGGATGATCTTGTCAATCAACTGCCCAACCTCGGCCTCCAGCCAGACTTCGCCGCACTGGCCGCAGACCAGCGCAGGTACGTTCTCAAATTCATAAAGCTCATCGCCCCACGGCTGCTGATGGGTGATGGTTTTGCGCTCCAGGGACCCTCCGCAATGGGCGCACACGCTTGGTTCGAACATAGGGCTATTCCCTCCTTCGCGTCCAGGGATCGTGCCATTTGGCGGCATCGTATCGATGGACGGTTACGATGTAGACACACTTGCCATCAAAGGCGCAAGAGACGTATAACGGCTCGCCTTGGACGTGCGCCATAAACGATACCTTTGGATCAGGCTGGTTGCCGGGATACTCTTCCACGACATCGCCAGTCGCCACCACATATTTAAGGTCGGTGTGAGTGATTTTCCGCAACCCCATGCGTTCCTGGGCACGTCGGCTGATTAGATAGCGATCCTCCCGCACGGCTTGGCGCAGGGCGGCGATGTCAACCTGGCGCATTCCAAACCGGGCCTCCAGCCATCGTACCATCCGCCCGCCCCGCCCCTTCCGCTACAATCAAATTAGTGTCCCCCGAAGTCTCCACCACCCCC